>Ga0075017_100002341_pt1 | contig 11823 bp, 10 predicted proteins | sample AleBraG_ABR_2012_FD_71475 | JGI IMG/M metagenome (GOLD analysis project Ga0075017, IMG submission 71475) | Freshwater sediment microbial communities in response to fracking from Pennsylvania, USA - Alex Branch Run_MetaG_ABR_2012 | ecosystem: Environmental > Aquatic > Freshwater > Creek >...
GATGGTGCTGAAATGACCGAAACGTACGCGAAGCCGCTGCCGCTTCCCGACGAATTCTCCCAGCCGTTCTTCGACGGACTGGTCAACGACACGCTGATGCTCCAACACTGTCACGCGTGTGACGGGTGGATGTGGCCAGTGACCCAGCACTGCCGCACGTGTATGAGCGGCGACGTCGAATGGCGGGCCGCCAGCGGTCGCGGCACGCTGTACTCGTTCGCGTTGGTGCACCAGGTGTACCATCCTGGCTTCGCCGACGAGGTCCCCTACAACGTCGTCTTCGTCGACCTCGACGAGGGAGTTCGGATGACGTCGAACGTCGTCGGTATGGCGAACGAGGATCTGCGTGCCGGTCTCAAACTCGTCGCCACCTTCGACCACGTGGGCGACGGTCACGTGATACCGAAGTTCCAGCCCGCCGAGTAGCCAGTCGCCCGACGTCGAACGTCGAGACGAACTTTCGCGATGGGCACCGACGTAGAAGTTAGTTAGGCTGAGCGGAGTCACAGGCCGAGAGGCAAGGTAGGGGGTTCAGCGCATGGGAGATCTGACGGGGAAGGTCGCGTTCATCACGGGCGCCGCTCGAGGTCAGGGCCGGTCGCACGCGGTGCGTCTGGCCGAGGACGGCGCCGACATCATTGCGGTCGACATCGTCGAGGACATCGAGACGGCCTACTACTCGATGTCGCGACCCGAGGACCTCGATGAGACGGTTCGACTGGTCGAGGCACTCGGGCGCAAGATCGTCGCCCGCAAGGCCGACGTTCGAATTCAGTCTGAACTCGACGCCGCCGTCGCCGAGGGTGTCGCCGCATTGGGCCCCATCGGCATCGTCTGTGCGAACGCCGGCATGGCCGCGAGCGCCAAGACGTGGGAGATGACCGACGACCAGTGGCAGAACGTTCTCGACGTGAATCTGACCGGCGTCTGGCGGACGGTCAAGGCCACCGTCCCGACGATGATCGAAGCGAACAACGGTGGGAGCATCATCTTGACCAGTTCGTTGGCCGGACTGAAGGGCTACTCCAACATCGCAAACTACGTCGCCTCCAAGCACGGCGTCAACGGATTGATGAGGGTGCTGGCGAACGAGCTCGGGTCGTACAATATCCGCGTCAACACGGTCTGCCCGGGGCTCATCAACACCCCGTTGATGATGAACGACTTCACGTACGGGCTCTTCCGGCCCGAGCTGGACAACCCGACCCAGGCCGATGCGACCGAGGTCTTTCGCACGATGCAGGCGTTGCCGATCGACTGGCTCGAGCCTCGTGACGTCTCCAACGTGATCGCGTTCCTGGCCTCGGACGATGCCGCGCACCTCACGGGGGTCGCCGTGCCCGTCGACGCCGGACAGATCGGTCTCGGCTAGCCGCCTTCGCGCGACGGGCCCGCCGTGCCGCGGCGTCGCGGAGGCGTTGTGGGGCCCTAGTCCTCGAGCTGGACCACCATCTTGCCCTCGTTCTTGCCGTGCAACATATCGATGAACGCGCTCGGTGCGTTCTCAATTCCGCGAACGACGGTCTCTCGGTTGACGATCGTGCCGTCGACAATCGCTTGACCGACCTCTCGTCGGAACTCGTCGGCTCGATGCGCGTAGTGAAAGACGAGGAATCCCCGCAAGGTGAGGTTCTTCCAAATCGCGTAAAGCAGGTTGCGTGGTCCGGCGGGGCGCTCATCGCTGTACTGGGATATGACGCCGCACAGCGCGACACGACCCCCTTGGTTGAGCGTTCCGAGGGCGGCCTCGAGGTGCTCACCGCCGACGTTGTCGAAGTAGACGTCGATGCCGGAGTCGCCCGCGAGTTCGCGTAACGCGGCCCGTGGCCGGGTGGTCTTGTAGTTGAAGGCCGCATCGAATCCGAGCTCGTTCGTGAGAAACTCGACCTTGGCATCAGACCCCGCACTCCCGATGACCTTTGCCGCGCCTCGAAGCTTGGCCAGCTGCCCGACCAGGCTGCCAACCGCGCCGGCGGCGCCCGAGACGAAGACGATATCGCCTGGCCGGAACTCAGCAACGTCGAGCAGCCCGACGTAGCCGGTCATCCCCGGTGTTCCGAGCGCGCCGAGGAAGACCGAAGGGCTCACGCCCTCGATCGCGGTGATCGAAGTGAACGCGTCCGACGGCCCCGTCGCGAACTCGCGCCAACCGAAGTCCGAGACAACCAGCTCGCCGGCAACGAATCGGTCGTCGTTTGATTCGACGACTCGACCGACGGCGGCGCCGGCGAGCGGGGCGCCGATCTGGTAGCTCTCCGCGTAGGAGGGACCCTCGTGCATCCGCCCGAACATGTAGGGATCCACCGACATGAAGACATTTCGCACGAGTACTTCGCCGGGTCCGGGCGCCACGACCGGCACGGTCACCACCTCGAAGTTGGTGGTCTCGGCGCTGGGCGCGGGTCGGCTCACCATGTGAACTGCTCGGGCTTGGTTCGGTGTCGACATGTGTCCCCCTTGATCGCGATGTCCCTCCGGTGAGGGCACCTCAATATGATATGAATCATCATACGGAAAGATTCGCTGATGTCAGGAGGGGGACACTGATGCTACGACTGTTCAGCGCAGATGACCACATCATTGAACACGCCAATGTGTGGACCGATCGATTGCCAGAGCGCTACCGCGAAGTCGGTCCGCACGTCGAGGACGATGGCGACCACGAAGTGTGGGCGTACGAGGACCGTCGAGGGACCACCATGGGATTGAACGCGGTGGTCGGGCGCCCCAAGGAGGAGTTGTCCCTCGATCCCATCCGATTCGCCGACATGCGCATCGGTTGTTACGACCCACGAGAGCGCGCCAAGGACATGCTCGCTGACGGCATCTACGCCAGCATCCTCTTCCCGACGTTGCCCCGTTTCGCGGGCACGTTGTTCATCGAGTTCAACGACAAGGCGCTCGCCGATCTGTGCGTGCGGGCCTACAACGATTTCGTCATCGACGAGTGGTGTCCGGCGGGTCCCCCGGGGATGTTCGTTCCGACGATCATCGTCCAGTTGTGGGACCCAGAACTCGCCGCGCAGGAGATCTACCGGTGTGCCGCGCTGGGCGCCCGAGCACTGTCGTTTCCCGAGAACACGGTGCCGCTCGGCCTGCCGTCGTACTTCACCGACCACTGGGACCCCGTCTGGCGAGCGTGTGAGGAGACCGGCGTGGTCCTGTGCCTGCACATTGGCACCAGCGGCGAGGTCCCCAAGCCCTCTCCGGAGGCCTTCGACATGCTCGGGTTCGCCCTCTTGCAGGTCGGTTCGATCATGTCGTCGGTGAATCTCATGATGAGCCCGGTCTGCCGCAAGTTCCCCAAGCTCCAGTTCGTCTTCTCCGAAGGGGGGATCGGATGGCTGCCCAACGCCATCGAGCGCGCTGACCGGATGTGGCTGCGTCATGACTACTACAACCACCTCGACGACATCTTGCCGTCGGAGATCTTTCGGCGCAACATGTATCTGTGCATGATCGAAGAGCCGGTCTGTCTCACGTTTCGCGACCTTATCGGCGTCGACCGGATCATGTGGGAGTGTGACTACCCCCACACCGACACCACTTGGCCCGAGAGTCAGGCCGTGACCGAGAGCATCTTCGCGCAGGCGAAGGTTCCCCAAGACGAGATCGATCTGATCACCTTCGGCAACGCCGAGCGAGTCTTTCGGTGGAAGATGGCCGAGGCCGAGCCCGCGGGGTTCGGCGCGTCGTGACAACGCGTCGCGCCCGAGTGTCTCGTGCGCCCGGTTTCGGCGACCGCGTCGACGCAAGTGTCGACGGCGCCACCGTGGTGCGGTGCAGGCTAGTGACGGACCGTTGATGAACGGTGACATCGGTTCGCGTGAGCGACGAGACGAAACGAGTTAGAGATGTTCGAGTTGGCGATTCGTTACGACCTGCGCTCTCCGTCCTTCGCGACTCCGCATTCGATTCTCTACCCGACGGCCGTCGAACAGGTCGTGTGGGCGGATCGTCTCGGATTCTCGACGGTCTATCTCGCCGAGCACCATGGGGCGGACGACGGCTATCTCCCGGCACCATTCATCGTCGCCGGGGCGATGGCGAGTCGCACGGCGGCGATCAGGTTCCACTTCTCGGCCATCATCGCAACACTTCATAACCCCGTCCAACTCGCCGAGGAACTCTCGGTCTTGGACAATCTGTCGGGTGGCCGGGTGGAGGCGACCTTCGGCATCGGCTACCGGCCGCACGAATTCGCCCTGTTCAACGTCGACCGCAAGCGCCGCATCGCGATGCTCGAAGAGACGATTGACATCTGTCGAAGGGCGTGGAACGGGGAGTCGGTGACGTACAACGGGGTGACGCTCGATGAGATCAAGCCTCGTCCCGTGCAGCCCGGGGGACCGCCGATCTTCATCGGTGGTTCGGCGGAGCCGTCCGCGCATCGCGCGGCGGCGATCGGCGACGGTTACCGTCCGGCGCTGCCCGAGCTCTACGAGGTCTACGTCAACGACATCCTCGCTCGGGGCCTTCCCGCGCCCGCGCCGTTGTTGAATCAGTCGCCGCTATTCATGTACGTCACCGAGGACCCCGAAAGAGACTGGGAACTCATCGCACCCAACGTCCTCTACGCCACCAACGCGACGGCAAGGTGGGCCAAGGAACGCAGCGTCGGCGATACGCCGTACAAGGAAGCCGACAGCATCGACGATCTCAAGACCAACCCGTCATTCCAGGTGTTCACCCCCGACGATTGCGTCAGATTCGCCCAAGGTCTTGGTGAGGACGCGGAGTTGCTGATCCATCCGCTGTTCGGCGGACTCGACCCTGAACTGTCGTGGCGAAGTCTCGAGCTTTTTGAATCAAAGGTGATGCCGGGGTTGCGGGCGGCGGGTTTGATTTCGCCCCCCACCAGCGACGAAACGGCGCACTCTAGCCCAGTATCGAGGTAAAATGCGTCCGAGCCGACTATCCTTCTGCCATGACGAATAAGGGCGACGACGTGGAATCTGGCGTTTCCGCCTCCCGAAAAGACCTGTACTACTGGACCAGGTCTGGTTCGCACCGTCCCTACAAACTCTCCGAGACCGTCGCTCGTGAGATTGTCGAGGACATGTTGAACAATTCTTTGGTGGAAGGTGACGTGCTGCCTCCGGAGAGCGCGATGCTCGAGCAGTATCGCGTCGGACGCGCGTCGCTTCGCGAAGCACTCCGACTCATCGAGGCGCAAGGCCTGATCACGCTGAAGCCTGGACCCGGTGGAGGACCAGTGGTCGGCGACGTCCACGCAGCCAACCTCGGTCGTACGGCGTCGCTGTACTTCCGATTCTCCGGGGCCACCTACGGACAACTCATCGAAGCGGTGCTCATCATGGACCCGTGGCTTGCCGAGCTCGCCGCGCTTCGGGCGGACCACGGGCTGGCCAAGGAGTTGCTAACGAAGAGTATCGCTGAGATCAATGAGGTTCGTGGTGATCCAGAGGGCATCATCCGAATCGCGCCCGGTTTTCACCAGGCGGTGTACGAATTGAGCGGGAATCCGGTGCTGAGCACGATGACGGCGGCCATCGACGCAGTCTTCAACGAACAGATTCTGCGAACGATAGATCTCGCCCCCCATCAAGAGGCGTTCCTCGACGACCACCAGGCGATCGCCAACGCGATCGTGAACGCCGATGCGGAATTGGCGAAGAAACTGGCCTCGGAACATATCCAAAACGTCGCCGCGTGTTGTTACGACCAGGCCGGCGCGCTACTAGATCGGCGAATCGAATGGCGGTGAGTCGGATGTGCGTAGCGCGGTCTCTACGAAGTACTTCGGTCAATTCCCAACGCCATGGTGACGATCGCCCTGGTACGTCCACATGAGTGCTGAGAGCACACCTGAATCGACGCCGGCCCGCGCGGTCGAACAGACGGACCCGCGACGAGTGATCAAGACCTCGGACACGGTGGCCCTGCAGATCGTCCACGACATCAAGGCCCGTGGACTCACGCGAGGAGACCGACTTCCCTCAGAGACGAGCATGCTGCAGGAGTACCGAGTCAGTCGTGGCTCGTTGCGTGAAGCGTTTCGCCTACTGGAAGTGCAGGGACTTATTCGCTTCAAGCCCGGTCCCGGCGGCGGTCCTATCGTCGGCAGCGTCGAGGCCGAGAATCTGGCCCGGACCAGCACGCTGTATTTTCACTTAGGTGGCATGACCTACGGCGAACTCTTCTCGACCCAGGAGCTGTTCGAACCGTTGTGCGCTCGACTGGCGTGCGCCCATCCCGAGAGGCGCGAGCGAATGGAGCCCTTCCTGCGCTCGAACGTTCCAACCGTCGGACCTGCGTATCACGCCGAGACCATCCGATTCCACGATGAGGTGCATCAGCTGTCGGACAACAAAGTCCTCGCGCTCTACACCGCTGCGGTGACGCACCTCATCTCCACGGACATCATGGCGACGATGGATCCGACCGAGTTGTTCACATCCATCGTTGACGAGCACCAACGGCTGGCCCAGGTGATTTCCGACGGGGACGCCGTCGAGGCCGAGCGATTGATGTCCGAGCACTTCAAAGCGCAACACGACTACTGTCGAGAGCGCTGGCCGTCGCGACTCGAAGAACTCATCGAGTGGCGTTGACGTAGCCTGAACGAGTCGGTTGGCGACGGGCGCCCCCGTGGCGCGGCGGTTCGTTCTTCACCTGATGGTAGGGAGTTGTAGCGCACTCGACCGCTCAAACGGGCACGATTGGTGCTAGCCCAATTGCGAAACTATCTTATCTAAAGTTATTATTATAAGTTATTCGCCATTTGTCCCAGGTTTGATCCGAATCATGGTCGGTGGATAGTGAGGGGGGATTATGAAGCCAAGTGATGTGGACAAATTCCGTGTCATCGACACAGACTCGCACGTCATCGAGCCCTACGACCTGTGGACGTCTCGCGTCTCGACGAAGAAGTGGGGCGACAAGGTCCCGCACGTTCGTTTCGACGAGAAGTTCCAAGAGGACGCGTGGTACTTCGGCGACGAGCGCGTCGGAGCCGGTGCTGGCGCCGCCCAGGCCGGATGGAACCAGTATCCGCCGGACCACCCGCCGAGCCTGTCGGTCGTCAACCCAGAGACGTGGGACATCAACGAGCGCATCAAGTGGATGGACAGAAACGGCATCTGGTCGCAGGTCCTCTATCCCAACGTGGCCGGCTTCGGGGCCGGAAAGTTCCTGGGCATCGGTGACCACGAGTTGATGCTCGCCTGTGTGCAGGCCTACAACGATTTCTTGATCGAGTATTCGTCAGGTGCGCCGGGGCGGTTCATCCCGATCATGGCCATTCCGTTCTGGGACCTCGACGCCACCGAGAAGGAGATCGCGCGTTGCGCGGACGCGGGCCACAAGGGGATCATCATGAGTGGCGACCCCGGATACTGGGGCCTCGAGAAGTTGACGAACCCGCACTGGGACCGCCTGTGGGCGGTGGCCCAGGAGGCGCAGATGTCCATCAACTTCCACATCGGCGCCGGTGACATGTCGATCTTCGAGACCGTGTACGAGGGCAGTGGCGCGCACGCCAACTACGCCGGCTTCTCGATGCAGTTCGGTATGAGCAACGCGCGAGTCATCGCGTTGCTCATCACCGGCGGCATCTGCCACCGGTTCCCGAATCTCGACTTCGTGTCCGTCGAGAGCGGCGTGGGCTGGTTGCCCTTCGCCCTCGCCGGACTCGACTGGCAGTGGATGAACTGTGGGGTGCCGATCGAGCACCCCGAGTACGACTTGTTGCCGTCGGAGTACTTCAAGCGACAGATCTACGGCTGCTTCTGGTTCGAGGACCAAACGGCGGGCGACGCCATTGACTTCCTCGGACCCGAGTGCATCCTCTACGAAACGGACTTCCCGCACCCGACGTCGATGTCACCGGGACCGGCCACGTCGGCGATCGCGCCCAACGAGTTCATCGCCAACCAGTTGGCGTTTCTGGGTGAGGACGTCTTGCAGAAGGTGCTCCACGACAACGCGGCGCGCATCTATCACGTCGACTGATCCGATGATCCATTCAATTCGAACGAGAGGGAACACACATGGTTGACACACTCAGTGGCCCACTGGCCCTGTACGGACTTTCCGACACCACCAAGCGATTCCTCGACGGAACCGTCTTCGGTCACGTCATCGGTGGCAAGGTCGTCCAGTCGACGAGCCACGAGACGGTCGACGTCTTCGATCCCTCGTCGGGACTGCTCATCGGTCACGGAGCCCGGGGTTCGATCGAGGATGTCAACGTCGCGGTGGCACTCGCGGCCAAGACGTTCGACGACGGGGACTGGCGCGACCTACCGCCGATGCAGAAGGAGCGTCGCCTGCATCGTCTGGCGGATCTCGTCGGAGAACACGCGTCGGTCATCGCCGAATTGGACACCCTCGACGCGGGCATCCAAAAGGGCTTCACCGACTTCTACATGAACCTCGCGGTCGACATGATCCACTACTTCGCCGGCTGGCCCTCGAAGTTACGAGGTTCGATCCCCGCGGTCGACAAGGACGTCGCGGTCTACATCCAACGTGAGCCGATCGGGGTCTGCGCGACGGTCGTGCCCTGGAACGCGCCGGCCATGGCTGCTTTGAGCGGTGTGCCCGCACTGGCCGCCGGCAACTCGGTGATCGTCAAGCCGGCCGAACAGACACCGATGTCGGCGGTGCTGATCGGTCAGTTGTTCGCTGAGGCGGGTATCCCCGCGGGCGCGCTGGCCATCGTGCAAGGCGACGGACGGACGGGTCAGGCACTCGTGGAACACCCCGACGTGGCCAAGATCTCCTTCACCGGTTCGGTCGACACGGGACGGCGGATCCAAGCGGCGGCGGCACCGCGGCTGAAGAAGGTCACCCTCGAGTTGGGAGGCAAGAGCCCCAACATCGTCTTCGCGGACGCCGACTTGGCCGTCGCTGCGGCGGGAGCGCAGTCGGGCGTGTGGAACAATTCGGGGCAGGTCTGCACGGCGGGCACTCGAGTGCTGGTCGAGCGATCGATCCACGACGAGTTCGTCGCCGCGATGGTCGAAGGCTCGAAGGACTTGCGATTGGGGAGTGCCTTCGATCCGGCGACGCAGATGGGTCCGCTGATCTCGGCCCAACAGCTCGAGCGCGTCGAGGGATACGTCGAGAACGGCAAGAGTCAGGGTGCGCAGGTGGCGCTGGGGGGTACTCGCCGCGACGCGGAGGGCTACTTCTTCAGCCCGACGATCTTCACCGACGTTCGTAACGACATGCGAATCGCCCAGGAGGAGATCTTCGGCCCGGTCATGGTGGTGGTTCCCTTCGACAGCGAATCAGAGGCGTTCGCCATTGCCAACGACACCGAGTTCGGACTCTCGGCGGGGGTGTGGACCAACGACGTGTCGAGGGCGCACCGGGCCTCTCGGGCGGTCAAGGCCGGCACCGTCTGGGTGAACACGTACCAAGAGGTGAGTTGCAACGTTCCTTACGGGGGCTTCAAGCAGTCGGGGTACGGAAGGAATCTGGGCTCGGAGTCCATCGAGGACTACACCCAGCACAAGAGCGTGTGGATGCGGTTCGGTCGCTGAACGGTGGGGAAGTGAACGTAGTGATGACGTACGTCGAGGCACGGTGCCACGATGAATGAAAGTGGGGGGACATGTCGAACGACGACATCATTCGAGAGCTGAAGGACCGCGAGGAGATCCTCGCCAAGAAGTACCGGTACTGTCGCGCGGCCGACGCGCTCGATCACGACGTGATGCTGGAGAGCTTCACGGACGATTGCCAGATCGACTTCTACCCCGACAGCGACCTGGGCAAGGCCGCCAGCAAGGACGAGCTGCGCGTCTTCTTCGTCGAAGCTCAGGAGCCGGTGCTCTCGAGCAGCCATCACATCTCGAACATCGACCTCCGTTTCGTCTCGGCCGACGTCGCGACGCTGCACTGCTATCTCTACTCGTGGCAGCGATTCCGGGGCTACCCCGAGGTCGGCGACTGCCACCGGTGGGCGCGTTACGAGGAGGAGTGGGTTCGTACCGACGATGGGTGGCTCCAGCGCACCCTCGTCTACCGAGTGGCCGGAGAATTGAACGGTGACGCCTTCGGTTTGCGAATCGGCGAGATCGTGAATCGCCCCGTCTGGCCCGACGTCGACCCGGCGAGCGTGGCGAACTAAGTGTCCAGCGAAACCTCGACACCCACGGCCGACGTCAGAACGCCCAGACCCCGAACGGGACCGTTGGCGGGAATCCGCGTCGCCGACTTCTGCTGGATGGGTGTTGGTTCGGTCGCCACTCGGCTCCTCGGCGACTTCGGGGCCGAGGTGATCAAGATCGAGGACCGCACCCGCGTCGACATGCCCCGTCGGCTGCCCATCTACAAAGATGGCGGCCTGCGATCGTACGGGGAGGAGGACCCGAATCCGGACCCCAACAAGGGTGGGTTGTTCAACAACTACTCGCGCAACAAGTTCGGTGTGACGATCAACATGCGCACGCAGAAGGGGCGCGAACTGGCCGATCGGTTGATCGCCCAGAGCTCGGTCGTGACCGAGAACTTCGCGCCGGGCGTCATGGAGAAGTGGGGGCTGACCTACGAGCACCTCGACGAGGTCTCGCCCAACGTCATCTACGGGCGCATGAGTGGTTACGGGCACTCGGGGCCGCACCAGGGATACCGGAGCTACGGTCCGATCGTCCAGGCGGTCTGCGGGTTGTCGGCCATCAGTGGGCTGCCCGGTCGAGAGCCGTCGGGTTGGGGGTTGTCGTACATGGACAACGTGGCCGCCTACTTCAACTCCGCGGCGTTGCTGGCGGCGATCTACGAGCGGATGCGCACGGGACGCGGTACCGAGGTGGACGTCGCCGCGGTCGAGGTGGGCGTTTCCATCGCCGGACCGACCCTGCTCGACGTGAGCGTGAACGACCACCCGACCCGGCGACCGGATTTTCCCACGGGCAACCGCCTCGAGGACCAGGTCGCCGCGCCCCACGGGGTCTACGCCTGCGACGAGGACGACCGCTGGGTCGCAATCGCGGTCTTCGACGACACCGAGTGGGACGGGCTCGTCAGCGCGATGGGCACGCCGCGCTGGAGCGAGGATCCGCGATTCGCCACCCAGGCACTTCGTTATGAGCATCAGGACGATCTCGACGCCTTGATCGGGGCGTGGACCAAAGAACGCGATCCCCACGAGGTCATGACCCTGTTGCAGTACCACGGCGTGCGCGCGGGGGCCGTGCAGAACTCCCAGGACCTGTGCGAGCGAGACCCGCAGCTCGACCACCGGGGCGTCTTCTTCGAACTCGACCACCCGGTCATCGGCGAGGCGCTCTTCGAAGGCGTGCCGCTCAAGTTCTCGACGATCGCCCCCGACAACTGGCGGTCGGCGCCGTTGGTCGGAGAGGAGAACGACTACGTGTTCAAGGGCCTCCTCGGTATGGACGAGGCCGAGTACGACGAACTCGCCGACGAGGGGGTGATCTAGATGGTCCGGGAGACACCGTCGATGATTAACGTGCTCGGTGCGTCCTCGTTCGCGGGACTGCGCGTGGTGGAGATGAGTGCGGACCCCGCCGGAGAGTTGGCGGGCAAGCTGCTCGCACAACTCGGTGCGGACGTGGTGAAGGTGGAACCGCCCGGTGGCTCGCCGACGCGCGCGATGGGTCCATTCGTGAACGGTCACCGCGACCTCGATCACAGCCTGACGTTCTGGTTCTACAACGGTGACAAGCGCAGCGTCGTGCTCGATCACGAACAGTCCGATGACCGGGCCACCCTCGACGGCCTCCTGGCGAACGCCGACATCTTCGTGAACACCTTCAGTCCGCGCGACTACGAGGCGACCAGCCTCGGTTACGAGGCGCTCCGTGAGATCAACGATCGTCTGATCGTCCT
>Ga0075017_100002342_pt1 | contig 11816 bp, 12 predicted proteins | sample AleBraG_ABR_2012_FD_71475 | JGI IMG/M metagenome (GOLD analysis project Ga0075017, IMG submission 71475) | Freshwater sediment microbial communities in response to fracking from Pennsylvania, USA - Alex Branch Run_MetaG_ABR_2012 | ecosystem: Environmental > Aquatic > Freshwater > Creek >...
CGCGCCCGACAGCGGGCCGGTCGGAGCCGAGGCGCCCACCGAGCCCGTCGCCGTGCCGGTCCGCCGCGCTCGGCGGGCCGCGGTGGCCGGCGTGGTGGCGGTTGTGGTCGCCGTGGCCGCCGCCGTGGTCGTGGCCGAGCGGGGGAGTGCGGCGGGCCCGCCGACTGCGCTCACGGCCGGCGTGTTGCGGGCCGCCGGGTCGGCCCCGGGGGGTGTCGGCTCGGCCCGCCTGCGGGCCGTTCTGACCGTCACGGTCGACGGGGAGACCCGCTCGGTGGACCAGCAGGGGGTCGAGAACTTTACCGACCGGACCTCGGACGTCACCATCGGGTCGACCGAGATCCTGAGTGTGGGCGGCGTGAGCTACCTGCGGGGTCCGGCCGGGACCCTGGCGGCGGGCAAGACCTGGCTGTCGGCCACCCCGTCCGATCTCGGCGGCGCGGGCTCCTCAGCTGCCGCCCTGGTCGGCGGGTCGCTGGCGCCGGGCGACCCGGCCGCCGTCTTGCAGTACCTGGGCGGGGTCACCGGCACACCTCGGCTGCTCGGGCGCGACGGCGACGCCAACCGCTTTGCCGTGCTTGTCGACCTCAAGGCGCTGCTCGACCGGATCGGCCGGCCCGGCGCCCCGATCCCTCCGGCGTTCGGCGCGGCCTGGCAGGCCATCGAGGCCGGCAACGATCTGAGCGCCGTATCCGGCACGGTCAGCGTCGATGCCCGCCGTCGGGTGGTCGGGTTCAGCCTGACCCTGCTGCTCACCGTCAACGGCCACCACATCCGTGAAGTCGAGGACCTGCGCCTCTCCGAGTTCGGCGTGGACGTGTCGTTGCGTGCCCCGCCGGCCAGCGCCGTGCTGCCGTTCTCCGCCGATCCCCACTACGTCCAGCGGACGCTCGGGGCGGCCACCTCCACGACCGTCGCCTGATCGGCGCCGCCCGCCCCCCGATGATCCTGTGGCCCGCCGGCCCGTCGAGGCCGGCCTCCCGCTATCGGCCGGGCCCGCCCGGCGCGTAACCTGGCCGCAGGCGGAGCCGGTCGAGGCGCGGAGGTGGGGGTGGTGCGGACAGCAGTCCTGGGTATGGGGCAGATGGGCCGGGCGCTGGCCGGCCGACTGCTGGCCACCGGCCATGAGGTCACGGTGTGGAACCGCACACCTGGTCGGGTCGAGGCCCTGCGGGCCCGGGGGGCCGGCGAGGCGGCCGATCCCGGCGCGGCGGCGACGGGGGCCGACGTGACGATCCTGGTGTTGGCCGACGATGAGGCGGTGCGGGACGTGGCGGCGCGGCTCAACCCCGACGGCCTGCCCGGCGTGGTCGTCAACTGCAGCACCGTGGCGCCCCAGACCACGGCGTGGCTGGACGCCCGTTTCGCCAACCTCATCGCCGCCCCGATCCTCGGGGCGCCGGCCGCGGTGGAGTCGGGGCAGGCCGTCTACCTCCTGGCCGGGAGGCCGGCGGTGGTCGATGGGTTCGCCGGTTGGTGGGAAGGGATCGGCGCCCTGCGCCGCGTCGGGAACGAGCCGGCCCTCGCCTCGGCCGCCAAGCTGATGGCCAATTACCTGCTCCTGACCGGCCTGGCCGCCCTCGGCGAGGCCATCGCCATAGGCCGGGCGGGAGGGCTCGACGATGGCTACCTGCGCAGCTTCCTGACCGAGGTGCCGTTGGTGGCACCGGCTCTGCGGAACCGTCTCGACAACGCCATGGGCGACGATCATGCCGGCTGGTTCACGACCGTGCTGGGGGCCAAGGATGTGCGACTGGCCGCCGAGCTCGGCGAGGCCGCCGGCGCCGAGCTGCCCCTGGCCCGTCTCGTCGAGGGTCGCTATCGGGAGGCGGCGGAGCGCGGCTGGGCGGCCGACGACATCGCCGCCGTGGCCGAGCTCGCCCGGCCCGGCCGTCGCCCGCCGGGCTAGGACCCGGTCAGGCGACCACCGGACCGCCCGGCCGACTAGGCCGCGCCGATCCCGTGGGTTGCCCCGCTGACAACGGCGATCAGTCCGCCCCGCTCGACCATGGGGACCATCAACTGCGCCCCACCAGGGCGAACTCTCCCATCACGGCGACCTCATGGGCGAGGCGGTCGTCGAGGAGCCGCTCGACCTCGCCCCGGCGAGGGTGGTCGGCGGGTACCTGTTCGAGCAGGCACGACAGCACCTCGGTTCCGAGCGCGTACCGGGCCGCTACGTCGTCGAGGTGGAGCGACACCAGCGGGGCCAGGCTGAGGCGCTCCAGGGCGGTCGTCAGTGGACCGGCCGGCGGCAGCTCCGTGGCGATGGACGCCCCCAGCTCCTCGGCAGCGGCGACCTCTTCGCACATCCAGGCGATCTCGTTTCGCACGCGCACCCCGATGGTCCCCAGTACGTGCAACACCATCTGCAGGTTGGCGGTCGCCTGGGGATCGGTGATGGCGGGGAACAGGTTGTCGCTGAGCTCCTTGCGGACGACCTCGAGGAGCCGATCGGCGCTGGGCTGGGTCATCATCGGACGGCCTCCATGTCCGCCTGCAGCGCCAGCATTGCACCCTCGATCGATTGGGTGGCCTGCCTCCACAGCCTGTGGGTGTAGGGCAGAGCTGAGACCAGATAGGCGGAGGTCACCAGGTGGTTGCGGCCGTTGGCCATCTCGGCGATTCCTCGCAGCAGCCCGCCGAACGCCTTCGCCCCCGACAGGATCGAGAAGTAGGCGATGGTCAGCGGGTTGACCAGCTCAGCGGTCAGCCCGGTGGCCCGGCAGTACCGCTCACAGAAGCCCGTCGGATCGATACCGATGAGGTCCGGCGGGGTGAACGCTGCGCACTGTTGCAGCCAGCCGAGATCGATCCGCGGGTCTCCGACGTGGGCGTACTCCCAGTCGATGATCTGCATGTCCCCCGATGCCGAGAGCATTACGTTGCCCGTCTGGAACTCTCCGTGCACAAGGGTGAGCGGCGCAGGCGGAGGTCGGTGACTATCGAGCCATGAAGCCACCCACCGGATGAAGGGCTCGCGTTCAACGTGGGAGGATTCCAGGTCCCGCCACTCGGTGATGAACCCGTCGATGTAGGCGTCCCACGACGTCGGGCGGACAAACGCCGGGGGTGCCACTTCCTCCCCGAGGTTGTGGACCGTGGCGATGGCGTCGGCCAGCTGGAGGGCCAAGCGGGCCTGCTCGGCGTCGGACACCTTGGCGAGGTGCCCGAGGAGCTGGGGTCCGTCGACATAGTCGACGATGATCGAGGGGCTGCCGAGGACCGTCCCGTCGTCGGTCCAGTGCATTGCCGGCATTGGTGCCTTGCCCGACTCCGTGAGCGCCCGCAGCAGCTCGCCCTCCAGATGTCGATCGGTGTGGGTGAGCGCCGCGTCCGTCGGTGGATCGGTCCGTAAGACGTAGGTGCGGACGCCAGCCTCGGTGGTCACCGTGAACCGGGTCGTCACGAGGCTGTAGCCACCCATAAGCGGCTCGAGGTCACTGACTGCGATCTCCTCCCCGGCTCCGTGGAGGCGGAGGAACTCCTCGAGCCTCCGGCGCGTCGTGTCCAGGTCCAACGTGGCCCTCCTCGTCTAGATCGGTTTATGATTGCCCGATTCGACCCGGTACCGCAAGTAGTAGACGGCTCCCAATGGTCGAGGTGGAGGAGAGCCGCGACAAACCTGGATAGCCGCACCCCTGTCCTCGCCGGCCCGTCTCTCGTGAAACGGGGTCGCAGGTGGCTCGGAGCCTCACGACGCATCTCGCCTCCACCGGGATTCGCGGCCGTGCCGAACGCCGCCCTTGACGCTTCGCACATTCGCTGCCGGTCGATCGACAAGGCGCGGTGCCGACGATGGCGCCCTTCGGGCCCTTGACAGTCGAATCCGATGAAGATTTAATCGATTCATGATTCGTCGACATCTGAGAGTGGCATGCCCGGCAGCCGTGCTGGCGATGACACTGGCGGCCTGCAGCAGCGGCTCGTCGAGCTCCGCCGGCAGCGAGACGAGTCCGGCGCCGACGGCGGCGATCCCGGCCGGTGGGCAGGCCAGTCCGCCGCCCCCGGCGGCGAGTTCGGCCAACAGCCAGGCCAGCCCGTCGCCCGCGGCCCTGCTCGGGACGACGCCGAAGCCGGCCACGGGTAGCGCGGTCCGGATCGGCTACATGACCGACGGCAAGACGACGAGCATCGATGACAGCTCGGAGGTCCCGGCCGCGCAGGCGGCCGTCAAGTACATCAATGGCTACCTGGGAGGCATCGACGGCCACGTCCTGTCGCTCGACGTGTGCGACGACCAGCAAACCCCGTCCGGCGCCACGGACTGCGGCAACCAGTTCGTCACCGACAAGGTTCCGGTCGTGCTCTACAACGCCAGCGGGCAGGGCGGATCGGTGTTCAGCGTGTTGTCCGCCGCTCACATCCCGCTTGTGGCCTACGACTCGATCGACGAACCCACGCTGCTGGCCAAGACCGGCGCGTACGTCCTGACCAACGCCCTCACCGCTTCGTTCGCCGGCCCGGCGAAGATCGCCGAACTGGCTGGGGCGACGCGCGCCGCGGACGTCGTGATCGACGTGCCGGCCGCGTCTGGACCGGCCAAGCAGCTCGACCCGATCATCTACAAGAACGCCGGCGTCGCGGTCGACCTGATCGCCATCCCGCCGGGCACCGCTGACATGACGCCTCAGATCCAGGCGGAGCTGACCAAGAACCCCAACCAGATCCACATCATCGGCGACGTGTCGTTCTGTACCAGCGCGATCAAGGCCATCAAGACGGTCGGGTTCACGAAGCCCGTCGTGATCATCCAGCAGTGCATCACCTCGACATCGGCTGCCACCATCCCGGGCGGCTACGGCGGCCTCAAGCTCGTTGCCACCGCCACCACCGACCCGACCGACGCAGACGTCAAGGTCTACCTGGCCGCCATGAAGCTGTGGGAGCCGGATACCCCACCGTTCGTCAACGGGGTCACCGCCGGCGGCTGGGCGACGGTGCTGGGATTCGCGCGGGCGATGTCGGGCCTGTCAAGCGACGTCACGCCTGCCAGCGTCGAAGCAACAATCTCAACGATGAGCCCGCAGCCGCTCCCGTTTGGCGGCGCCATCACCTTCCAGTGCAACGGGCAGCAGGTCTCGATTACCCCGGCCATGTGTTCGACCGGTGCCCTCGAAGCCACCTTGGACCAAACCGGCGACGCCGTCGGGAGCTTCACCCCGCTCGATGCGTCGGCACTGCTGAAGCTCTGAGGGAGCTCGAGTGGCGATCTCCCGCTCCGAGGCGTCGGAGCTGCTGGCGTCGGGCCGGTTCATCGACGGCGCGTCGGTACGGGCTGACCGGAGCGCCCGCGGCGCCCGGGAGATTTCATTGCTCCATTCTCAGCTCATCAGCCCGATGAGCAAGGTCGAATTCGACGGGTCCCTGCCGCCCCCCTTCGAGCTGCGGTGAGACCGATCGAGTTCGACACCATCCGCTACGAGGTCGGCGACGGTGTCGCCCTGGTGACCGTCAACCGGCCTGACCGCGGCAACGCGTGGAGCGGGCCGATGGCCGTCGAGTGCCGCTGGGTCCTGCTCCGTGCCGACACCGACCCCGGTGTGCGGGTCGTGGTCCTCACGGGGGCCGGACGCGCGGCGATCAACGGGGGGTGCGGCGGGGTCGGGCTTGGGCCGGCCACCTACGCCGACCTGCGCTGGGCCGCAGCCTCCGCCCGCTTCGCCACGGCCTTCGCCGGGCTCGGACTGCCGGCCGAGTACGGCCTCGGCTGGATGCTCTCGCGCATCACCGGCAGCGCCAGCGCGTTTCGGCTTCTCTGGGATCCGACATCGCGCACGGCGGTCGAGGCGGCCGAGCTCGGTTTCGTGCAACGCGTGGTCCCCGACGATGCCCTTCTCGAGGAGGCAACCTCGTTCGCCAAAGCCCTCGCTCGCCACAGCTCGTCGGCATCGCTTCGAGCGATCAAGCGGGCGGTGTGGGTCGACGCCGTCGGCACGCTCGACGACGCCTATCGCCGGTCAGTGCTGGACATGGAGCTGGCGATGGGAGGCGGGGACTTTCGTCTCGACGTCGCCGCGGCACTGGCCAAACGACAGCCCGACTTCCTCTCGGCTGTACCCGAGCCCTGAGCCGGTGCGCACCCGACGATCGAGCGGCCGTCCCCGCCAACCGCGACTCCACTCATCATCGGGGGCGGACGGTACACTCTTCGTAGTGGGCTCTGCCGTCACCGCCGACAACACCGGTGCCGGGACGCCCAAGGCCGCCGTGGCCGTGAGCAACGAGTTGCGCCGCCGGATCGTGACCGGCACGGTGGCCGTCGGAGACTCCCTCCCCCCAGAGGGCAGTCTGCTCGACGAGCTCGGGGTCTCACGGCCCTCGTTGCGGGCCGCGCTGCAGATCCTCGAGTCGGAGGGCCTGGTGACGATGCGCCGCGGCTCGCGGGGGGGAGCGCGGGTCAACGCACCAACCGACGACATCCTGGCCCGCCGCGCCGGGGTGTACCTGCAGTACCACCAGGCGTCGCTCGACGAGGTCCACCGCGCCCGCCTGGTCATCGAGCCGCCCGCCGTGGCCATCGTCGCCCGCCGAGCCGACCCGGCCGACGTCGCCCTCCTGACCGCGCTGGCTGATTCGGAGATAGCTTTGGTGCGGGACCGTGATGCCTTCCGCTCTGCCGCGATGACATTTCACCGCCGGCTGGTCGAGCTGTCAGGCAACAAGATGCTCATCATCTTCGCTTCCATGATCCACGGCATCATTGATGCCCAAGCCGAGCGACGGGCGGCGTCGCCGTCGGGCCGCTACCGCCACGGCGCTGAGCGCCACGTCGAGCACACCCAGGTCATCGAGCTCATCCGGGCCGGGAAGGCAGACGAGGCGGAGCGTTTGTGGCGCGAGCACCTCCGACTTGCCCGCGAGATCCTCATGGCCGAGAGCGGTGCCAACACCACCATCGACCTGCTCTCCTGACCGGCGTTGGATCACTCAGATGGCCGGGAATCGGTGCTGCCATCGCTCGGGCCGAGGATCTCGATCCAGGCGTTGCGCAACATGCCGTAGTCGTAGGCTCGGGCAGCGCCGACGGACTGGGCGAAGGTGTCGTCCCAGTGGACGCGCATCGCCGAGTCCACGCCCCGAAGTCGTTGCGTGTGAAGAAACCGCCCGTTCTCCTACGGTTCTGCCAATTCAAACGGTAGGGGAAGATCTCATGGCGTCCGTTCCCCATGAGCCATGCGATGATGTCGCCAACAACCAGCAGCCCGCGATAGCGAGTGCCAAGATCGTCGCCGACCCTGACGTCTCGATGCAACGGGGTTCGACACTTCGGATCCTCTCGCCCGCGAAGTGCTCGTCAATCATGGCGAGATCCTCTTTCGGAGTAGATGCGCTCCGTTCGTGCCTCCCTCAGCGTGTCGCGTTTGGCCGCGGTGTCGCGCTCGGTGTGCACAAAGTCGGCGTGCGAGATGGCGATCAACTCACCGGCATCGTTCCGGTAGGCACGCCGCCGGACTGACAGCTCCGAGTGCCCCCCGAACCGTGACGCCTTCTCCTTGATGCCAACCTGGAACCGCCGTACCCAGAGCCGGTCGGCCTCGCCCACAGGCCGGAAGAACCGGATGTAGTCGCCGGCCCAGAGCATGCGGACACCCGAGAGGTAGCCCCGCCCCCGGGTGCGGTGGTCAGCCGGAATCTCCAGCGGCGGCGTGAGGCCCGCTCCCTCCAGAATCCTGGCCGGGCGATCACGGCCCCCACCGTGACTGGGCGGCGTGATGCGGATCGCACTACAGGGGGGTTGTCATCGCCGAAGCCGTACGCGCAGTGCGCGATGCCGTCGCCGAGTCGTTCGTGATCACCACGGGCCCCTCCTCGACACGGGGTCTGAATAGTTCTACTATTCATCGGTACGCGCCACTCCGGCGTCCTACGGAGGGTCCGTGCCCATCCCCGACCACATCCCTGATGACCTGGTCCGCGACTTCGACTACCACACCGAGCCGTCCTTTCTCAGGGACCCGTTCGCCGGGATGGACGCGGTGCGCGACGCCCGGGTCTTCTACTCGCCCCGCTACGGCGGCTACTGGGTCCTCACTCGGGCTGACGACATCCGGGCGGTGTTCCAGGACCCGGATGCCTTCTCCAGTGCGGACGTCGCGATTCCCGCCGGGGCCTACCCACGAGTATTGCGACCGCTCGCTCTCGACCCTCCCGAGCACGGCGTCTACCGCCAGGTTCTCTCGGCCGCCTTCTCACCTCAGGCCGCCGCCCGGCGCGAGGAGGAGATCCGGCTCGCTTGCCAGGAGCTGGTTGGCGGCTTCGCGCGGGCCGGGCGCTGCGAGCTCCTGGAGGCCTTCACCAAGCCGCTTCCGACCCGGATCTTTGTGGGCATGATGGGCCTTCCGGCCTCGGAAGCCGTCCAGCTCCTGCAGTGGAACGACGCCCTGCTCCACCGATACGACGATCCAGAGGGTCGCCGCGTCGCGGCCAAGTCCATCGAGGGCTACCTCGCGGCCCTGATCCATGAGCGGCGAAGGGCTCGGGGCGGTAGGGAGGACGACCTGGTCGAGGTGCTTCTTGCCGGGCGGGTCCACGATCGGCCCCTCACCGACGACGAGATCCTCGACTGCGCCTTCTTGCTGTTCATGGCCGGCCTCGACACGGTCACCGCGGTGGCGAGCTTCAGCTTCCGCACGTTGGCGGACCGTCCCGACCTGCAGCAACTGGTGTCGGCCGATCCAGCGATCGTCCCCCGAGCGGTCGAGGAGTTGCTGCGTGCCCACGCCATCGTCAACGCGGCGCGGACCGCGACGCGTGACACGACGATGGCTGGCGGTGTCCGCGTGAAGGCGGGTGACCGGGTCCTGCTGGCCACGAGCCTGGCGTCCCGCGATCCCCACGAGTTCCCCCACCCTGAGGCAATCGACTTCGGGCGGCAAGCCAATCGGCACCTCGCCTTCGGTGCTGGGCCCCACCGCTGTTTGGGGTCCCACCTCGCCCGCGTGGAGCTGCGCGTCGCGCTGGAGGAGTTCCACCGAAGGATCCCCCACTACCGCGTCGATCGAAACGAGCCAGTCCCCATCCACGGGGGCGGCGTGTTCGGCCTGGACCGGCTGGTGCTCGAGTGGGACCCGGGGCGCGCCTGACAAGAGCCGGTGAACTGCTGCAGACCAACCGAACAGACCTATCATTGGTGCACCGATTTGAACACCTCCCGGAGCGACGTGCAGCGGCAGGCAAACAACAAGATCCGTATACCGAAGGCCGCTGAGCTTGTCGCCGACACCCTGCGTCGCCGGATCATTCTCCACGAGTACGAGGCCGGCGAGGTGCTTCCGCCTGAGGGCACCTTGATGGAGGACTTCGACGTGGCGAGGACCACGGTGCGCGACGCCTTCCGGGTGCTGGAGTCTGAGGGCCTGCTCGACGTTCGGAGGGGCGCGGGGGGCGGAGGTCGCGTCCGACCCCCTGGGGTGGGCATGATCTCCTCCTACGCTGCCGTGTTGTTGCAGTTCGAGGGTGCATCGTTGGCTGAAGTGCATCTTGGGCGGACCTTGATCGAGGCCCCGGTTGCCGCGATGCTGGCCGAGCGCCACCGGGATGGCGCGCTGGTCGACAGGTTGCGCGCCGCGCTGGAGGAGGAGGGTCATGCGAAGGATCCGGCCTCGCTCAGCGCGGCCGAGGGACGCTTCCACCGTTTGCTCGTAGAGCTGACTGGCAATCGTGTGCTGGTCATGCTCAGCGCGGTGGCCAACCATCTCATCGCCGAGCAGGTGTTCCGGTCTCTGCGTAACGGGCCAGCTGATCCGGACAGCGATGGCTTCGCCCGGGCCCACCGGGCTCATGCCCGGCTGGTGAAGTTGGTGGAGGCGGGCGACGCCGCCGGCGCCGAGCAGTTCTGGCGTCGCCATCTCGAATCAGGTACGGAGTATCTGTCCGCGAGTTCCGGGGCCTCGAGGCTCGCAGCCGACCTTCTGGGCTGACCGGGCGATCGGCGACGAGGGCGGTCCGTCGATTGTCGTCTTGCTCGTGGTCCTGCCGGTAAGTACACCGGTGTACTTTGTTGGGCGGGGTCTGGCTGTGGCCGCCCGTTGGGAGGTTCGCAGTGTCTCGCGTTCTCCGTTCGGGTTGCGGTTGTGTGATCCCGACCGGTTGTGCTCGAGGAGCGGGCGTCGTCGCGCACGACCCACGCGGAGGTTGTCGGGGCCCGGATCGTGCTGTTCGCCGCCTACGGCGCGCAGAACGTGGACATCGCGGGGCGGCTCGGCGTGTGTCGACGTCGTGTCGAAGTGGCGCAAGCGTTTCTGCCAGGACGGCCTGCCCGGGCTCCGAGACAGGCCCCGCCCGGGCCGGCCCCGGGTCTTCGTGTCCGAGGTGATGGCCGGTGTCAAGGCGTTGGGGTGCGAGCCGCCCGAGAACCGCGACGTCCCGTTGTCAAGGTGGAGTTCGTTCGAGCTCGCCTCGCAGACGGTCACCGAGGAGCTGGTCGGAGCGATCTCGTCATCGACAGTGCGTCGCTGGCTGCACGCCGACGCGCTCAAGCCGTGGCGCTATCGGTCGTGGATCTTCCCCCGCGACCCTGAGTTCGCCGCGAAGGCGGCCCGCGTCTTGGACCTCTACGCCCGCTGCGTCGACGGTGTCGGGCTCGGCCCCGACGACCACGTCATCTGCGCAGACGAAGAGTCGCAGCTCCAGGCGCTCGCCCGCTGCCATCCCGGTGTCGCTCCCGGCCCAGGGCGGCTCCCGCGGGTCGAGTTCGAGTACGAGCGGGTCGGGACGCTCGCCTACATGGGCGCCTACGACGTCCACCGGGCACGCCTCATCGGCAGCGTCGCCGACAAGACCGGGATCGTGCCGTTCATGGCGCTCGTCGAGCGCGTCATGAGCGTCGAGCCCTACGCCAGCGCGACCAACGTCTACTGGGTCGCTGCCTTCCAGCTCGATTCGGAGGTCCAGCCCTCGGAGCTGTTCCGCGGGGGTGCCGCGCCCGCCGCCGCGCCCAGCCACCAGCCCCGCGTTCAGGCCGGTGGGGGCCCGTCGCCCGACCCGTCGTCGGTGCCGGCCAGGACATGGCCGAGCAGCTCGACGACGACGTCGGCTTGCAGTCCCCACAGCCACTCCCCGGGCCGCACCGCGAAGGCCCGCAGCGGGTGCACCGGGGCGGCGACGGACCGACCGATCAGGCCCGGTCCCGGATCGTGGTCCGGCATCGTCGTCCATTCCTCGTAGCTGGCGTCGGCGGTCAGCACGGACAGGGGCAGGACGGCCACCTCGGCCACTTCCCGGGCGTCGGGGCGCAACGGTCCGGCGGCCGTGACGTCGGCCACGAAGACGTCGAGCAGGTAGCCGGTCAGGATCGGCCCCCGGGTGTTGAGCTGGCCGAGGAGCTCGACGCCGGGCAGCTCCAAGCCCAGCTCCTCGGCGGCTTCGCGCCGGGCCGCGTCGGCGCTCGACTCACCGTCCTCGACCCGCCCGCCGGGGAACACCCAGTCGTTGCGGTGGAGTCGCATGGTCGACGATCGTTTGGTCACCACCAGCGCGGCGTCCCCGGCCACCTCCGCCACGGGGATGAGCAGGGCGGCCATTCGGGGCTGATCCACCTCGAACAGGCGGATGTGGCCGGGCGGGGGGAGCCGGGCGCAGCGCCGCCGGAACTCGCTCAGGGTGGCCCGCCGGGCCGACGGTCGGAGGGCCGACCACGGCGTGGCACCGGTCGTGCCGTGCCGTTGGCTCATAAGTCGCCTCCTGGCTGTCGGCCTACTGACCCTACCGGCCGCCGCGTCGCCGGCCGCACCCCCGACCGCTGACCGAGCGTCGGAGCCGCCGGAGCCGGTGGTGGCGGGCACCCGAGGGCCCTCGGAGGGGCGGGCTAGGGT
>Ga0075017_100002343_pt1 | contig 11810 bp, 11 predicted proteins | sample AleBraG_ABR_2012_FD_71475 | JGI IMG/M metagenome (GOLD analysis project Ga0075017, IMG submission 71475) | Freshwater sediment microbial communities in response to fracking from Pennsylvania, USA - Alex Branch Run_MetaG_ABR_2012 | ecosystem: Environmental > Aquatic > Freshwater > Creek >...
CCTTCGGGTCGGGCGGCATCAGTGCGTCGAGCGCGGCGGTGACGATGGCGGTGGCCTCCGGATCGACGAACCCGTCGATGCGGCCGCCACCCGTGGTGGGGGACACGTGGAGGTGGCGCCGTTCCCAGTTCTTCTTGGTGTGCTTCTTCGAGATGACGTCGTCGGCGAGCTCGGCCCAACGCCGCGCCACCCGGACGAAATCGTCGGGCTTCACGCGGCGAGCCGCGCCGAGCAGCGCGTCCTCGTGACGAGTGGCGAGTTCTTCGCGACCGCGGGCGACGCCGGCGATGGTCTCGACGTGCTCCGCCTTCACGTCGCCCGCGGTCAGGGCCTTGGCGGTGTGTTCGTGGCTGCGGAGGTGTCGGCCGTCCGGGCGAGTCGCACTGCGGCCGGGCGCGTCATCGACCCGTGGTCCGCGAGCCACGACGGTGCGGTGGGTGCTCCTTCGACCGCCCAGACGCCGCGACCGTCCCACGTGGCGGCGCACGCCAGGACCGCCGCGTGGAGCCGCTCGAGCTGGTCGAGCATCCCGGTGAGCTGCTCGGAGAGGGCAGAGTCGTTCCACGCGCTTCAGTCCTCGTCGGGCAGTTCGGCCACACCGGCCGCAACCCGGTCGAGAGGATCGGGGGGCGAACATGTATTCGATGATGGAACAAATCGGACACGCACTGCAAGGCCCGCGCGCGGGAAATTCCGGGCCCGTCGACGCGGGCATGGTCGTAGCCTCGGGTCATGGGCCGAACGCACGCGCAGATCGACGACAAGCTCGCGGCGTGGATCTCCGCGCAGCCGGTGTTCTTCGTGGCGACCGCGCCGCTGGCCGGCGACGGGCACGTCAACGTGTCACCGAAGGGGCTCGCGGGCACGTTCGCGGTGCTCGGTCCGCGGCAGGTCGCCTACCTCGATCTCACCGGCAGCGGTGTGGAGACGATCGCGCACCTGCAGGAGAACGGCCGGGTCACGCTGATGTGGTGCGCGTTCACCGGCGCGCCGCGCATCGTGCGCGTGCAGGGTCGTGGGCGCGCCGTACTGCCCGACGACGACGGGTTCGACGCTTTGCTCCTGCGCTTCCCCGGCACCGAACACCTGCGCGTGGGGCTGCGCTCGATCATCGTGGTCGACGCCGATCGCGTGGGCGACTCGTGTGGCTACGCGGTGCCGCGCATGGAGCTCGTCGGCGATCGCGACCAACTCGTCACCTGGGCCGATCGGAAAGGCCGCGACGGCATCGCCGAATACTGGGCGGAGAAGAACGTGACATCGGTCGACGGGCTGCCCGGCATCGCGTGAGCGGTCATACCTTTCGCGTATGAGCGATGCCGAGTACGAGATCGTCACCGAGCTCGACGCGTACCGGCGCGTCGTGGCCCGGCTGCTCGCGGGACCCCACGCCGAGGAGGTCCGCGCCGCCCTACGCGACGAGGGCCTGCGCGCCGAGGGCCTGCCCGAGCGCTAGCCGCAGCACTACCCGCAGCGGGCCGCGGCGGCCTGCAGTGCGGCGGCGAGGTCGTGCACCTCGCGTCCGGTGAGCGCGCCGGTGAAGCCGGCGAGGTTGAGGGCGAGCGCCACACTCCCGTCGCCCGCGAACACGGGAACGCTCAGAGAACTGACCTGGTATCGCTCGGTGTCGTGCACCTCCCGCGCCACGAAGCCCCGGACATCGAGCTGCGCGCCACCGGTCGTCGCCTCGACCAGCTGCTCGGGGAGCAGCTCCACCACGAACCCGAGTCGGCGGACGGCGTCGAGCGTGTCGCGCAGCGCTTCGGCATCACCCGCTCCCCGCGCGATCCACTCGTCGACATCGGTGCTCGCCGTCCACGCGAAGAACACGCTGCCGAGGGGCGGCGCCAGCAGGATCGTGTCGCCGGTGCGCATCGCGGGCGCGGCGCGGCGTAGGTCCCACGTGAACGCGAGCAGGCGCGCGTGCTCGCCCTCCCGCGTGAAGGCGAAGCTCGGGTAGCCGGTGGTGCGGGTGAGCTCGTCGAGCTCGCGGCGTGCGGTCTCGAGCCCCGGGAACGCCCGGGCCGCCGCGGCGCCGAGCCCCACGAGCGCAGGACCCAGCCGGTAGCGGCGGTCGACCGCGCCCCGGGCCACGAACCCCGCGGCCTCGAGCGCGGCGAGCATGTGCACGCACGACGCCCGGTTCGCGCCCACCCGGCGGGCGATGTCGCTCGCGGTCAGCCCGGCGTCGTCGTGCCCGAGCAGGTTGAGCACGGCGACGACGCGATCGGTCTGCGGGGACGGGCGGGGCATGCGTTGCATTGTGCAACATGGCGTTGCAATGTGCAACGCGTTGCGATGCGTGCTGCAACATGCGACAATCGACGCCTCAGGAGAGCACCAGTCATCGGGGAGCACGCCCATGTACGACCTCATCATCCGCAACGGCACGATCGTCGACGGAACCGGCGCCGCGCAGCACGTCGGTGACATCGCGATCACCGACGGCGTGCTCGTGCAGGTGGGGGGCACGGTGCGCGGCGACGCCCGCGAGGTGATCGACGCCACTGGCCTGGTGATCACCCCCGGTTTCGTCGACGTGCACACCCACTTCGACGGCCAGGCCACCTTCGACGAGGTGCTCGACCCCTCCGCGAGCCACGGCGTCACCACCGTCGTGCTCGGCTCCTGCGGGCTGGGCTTCGCGCCGGCCCGCCCCGAGGACCACGACCGCCTCATCGAGACGATGGAGTGCGTCGAGGACATCCCCGGCGACGTGTTGCGCGCCGGGCTGCCGTGGCAGTGGGAGACCTTCCCCGACTACCTCGACTTCCTCGAGTCGCGGCGGTACTCGATGGACGTGGCCACGCAGATCGGCCACATCGCGGTGCGCACCTACGTGATGGGCGAGCGCGGGATCAAGAACGAGGACGCCACCAACACCGACATCGACGAGATGGGCCGCATCGTGCGTGAGGCGATCGACGCCGGCGCGCTCGGCTTCTCCACGTCGCGCGTGCTCGCGCACACCACGTCCGACGGCTCGCAGGTGCCCGGCACCTTCGCCGGCGAGGACGAGCTGTTCGGCATCGCGGCGGCGATGGCGGGTGGCAGCTACGCGGTGTTCCAGCTCGCGCAGTCGGGCGCCGACGGCCAGGACGCCGAAGCGGCGATCAAGGAGCTCGACTGGATGCGCCGCCTCTCGGCGCAGTTCGGCCTGCCGGTCTCGTTCCTCCAGCTGCAGTCGATGCAGGCGCCCGACCTGTGGAAGGAACTGCTCGACGCGGCATGGGAGGCGCGCGCCGACGGCGCGGTCATCGTCGCGCAGGTCGCCAACCGGCCGTTCGGGATGCTGCTCGGCCTCACGAACCGCCACCCGTTCACGGCGCGCGCCACCTACGCCGCGGCCAAGGAGCGGGCCGGGTCGCTCGACGAGCTCGTCGCCGAGCTGGCGAGGCCCGAGGTGAAGGCGGCGATCCTCTCCGAGGACGACACCGTCGCCACCGGCGGCGCGTACGACACGATGGGCCAGCTCCCCGTGACGCTCGCCTTCATGTGCTTCCCGCTCGAGGACGACCTCGACTACGAGCCCACCGCCGACAAGTCGGTGGCGGTGCGTGCCGAGGCCGCGGGGCTGAGCCCCGAGGAGTACGTGTACGACACGATGCTCGACGCCGGCGGCAAGCGCATGTTCGTCCTGCCGTTCTTCAATTACGCCAAGGGCGACCACGACGCCACGTACGCGATGCTCACGCACCCCGCGTCGGTGCCCGGTCTCGGCGACGGTGGCGCGCACCTCGCGACGATCTGCGACGCGTCGATGCCCACGTACCAGCTGTCGCACTGGGTGAAGGGCCGTACGCGCGGCCCGCGCCTCAGCCTCGAGGCCGCGGTGAAGATGCAGACGCACGACACCGCCGCGCTCTACGGGCTCGCTGGCGACCGCGGCACGCTGGAGGCGGGCAAGAAGGCCGACCTCAACGTCATCGACCTCGACGCGCTGCGGCTGCTGCAGCCGCGCGTGGAGCACGACCTCCCGGCCGGCGGCGCGCGCCTCCTGCAGGGGGCCGAGGGCTACCGCTACACCATCGTGAACGGCGTCGTCACCCGCAAGGACGACACCGACACCGGCGCCCGCCCGGGCCGCCTCGTACGCGGCGCGCGCTGAGGGAGCTTCCCCGCTCCACGCCTCGGAGATGGCGCCGGCGAGTAGCGCGGAACCCGCATCACCAGCGGGCCTCGAGGGTCATGGAGACCGCGTGGTCGGCGCGGATCGCCGCGGTGTCGGCGCCCGCGGCGCCCTCCATGGCGGCGGGACCGCCGGTCAGCCAGAACGTCTGGTTGGCGAAATGGGGCGCCCGGGCCCGGAACGAGATGCCGGTCGCCATCTCGCCGCTGCGCGACCGGGCCAGCTCGGCGAGGAGGATCGCGGTGAGGGGGCCGTGCACCACGAGGTCGGGATAGCCCTCGACCCCGGTGGCGTAGGGGTGGTCGTAGTGGATGCGGTGGGCGTTGGCCGTCGCCGCGGAGAAGCGGAACAGCAGCGGGGGCTCGGCGACCCGGGCCTCGACCCACGGAGCCTCCGGCGCGCCCTCGGCGGCCACGACCGGCGGCACCGGACCGGACGCCTCACGCAGCACGAGGTCCTGTTCCTCCTCGACGCACACGTCACCGTCCTGCGTGATCGTGTGCCCGACGTTCAGCAGCCAGAAGCGCCCTGATGCGCCCGCCTTCGGGTCGGCCTTCAGGATGCGGCTCGCACGCGCGGCGGGGGCCTCGAGCCGTAGCGGGCGGCGCACCTGCACCCGGCCGCCGACCCACATGCGCTGTGGGTACCCGGCCATCTCGGGGCGCCGACGGGGATGGCCGTCGGGGCCGAGGTCGGCGGCCGCCACGTCGGGGAGGAAGGCGGCCCAGTGCCAGAGCGGGGGCAACACACCGGGGTCGAGGACCGCGGGATCGACGCCGAGGCACGACGCGAGCCGGTGCGCGGCATCGTGGGTGACGAGCGTGGCCGACTCGGGGGCGAACCCGGCGTCGACCAGTTCCGGCCTGACGTCGGGCTGCGCCTCAGCCACTGATGGGCACCATGCTCGCGACGAGCCCCGAGTCGTGGAGCTTTCCGATCTCGTGGTCGGCGAGGCCGAGCACGTCGACGAGCACCTCGTCGGTGTGCATCCCGAGCAGCGGCGCGGGCGCAGGTGGCACCGGGGGCTCCTCCGGGAACCGCAGGGGAGCGGCGGGGGTCAGCAGCCGCCCGATGCCGGGGTGGTCGACGTTGCCGAACACGTGGTTCTGCGTGGACACGCGCCAGTCCTCGTCGATGAGCTGGGTGAAGGTCTGGTACGGACCCCAGCACACGCCGTGCTCGTCGAGCGCGGTGCGCACCTCGACGAGGGTGCGGGCCTCGAACCATGGTGCGATGAGCGCGGCGATCGCGTCGCGCGCGCGGTAGCGGTCCTGCTCCTGGGTGAAGTCGGCGTTGAACGCGCGCTCCATCTGCGGGAGGTGCTCCTCGATGCCGGTCGCGCGCACGAGCGTCTGCCACTGGTTGAGCGAGATCGCGACCACCATGACGCGGCGTCCGTCCTTCGTCGCGAAGTCGCGACCGAACGCGCCGTACATGTCGTTGCCGAGCGGCGGGCGGTTCTCGCGGCTCACCTGCGCCTGCGCGAGGAAGCCGAGGTTGGCGACCAGGGTGAAGGCGACGTCGGCGAGCGAGAGGCGCACGAACTGTCCCTCGCCCGTGATGCGCCGGTGCCGCTCCGCGGCGAGGATTCCGATCACCGCGTTGAGGCCGGTCGCGATGTCCCACGCAGGGAGCGCGTGGTTCACCGGCAGCAGCGAGCCGACCGGGCCGGTGGCGAGCGCGATGCCCGAGGCCGCGTTCACCGTGTAGTCGACGGCGGTGCTCTCGTCGGGGTTGCCGATGATGTTGAGGTACACGAGGTCGGGGCGGCGCTCGCGCAGCCGCTCGTCGCTCAGCCAGCCGTGACCGGGGAAGTTCGAGAGGAAGATGCCCGCGTCCTCACCGGGCGCGGTGATGAGATCGGTGGCGAGCTCGCGACCCTCGGGGCGGGACAGGTCGATCGCGATCGAGCGCTTGCCCTTGTTGAGGCCGGCCCAGTAGAGGCTCACGCCCTCCTCGGTGACGGGCCAGCGCTGGTAGTCGAGCCCGCCGCCGATGGTGTCGAAGCGGATGACGTCGGCACCGAGCTGGGCGAGGGTGAGGCCGCCGAGCGGCGCGGCGACGAAGGCCGATCCCTCGACGACGCGAAGACCTTGGAGGAGCTGCATGGTGCCCTTCGACTCTCTGGCATCGCGATCAGTTACCCCACTACTTTGCGCAGATGACCAGCTTCTCGGACAAGTACGGCCCGTGGGCGGTGGTTGCGGGCGCCTCGGTCGGCATCGGTGCCGAGTTCTGCCGACAGATCGCGGCGGAGGGCGTGAACCTCGTGCTCGTGTCGCGCCGTGTCGACACGCTCGACGCGCTCGCCTCGGAATTGCGCGAGGCGCACGGCGTGGAGACGCGCGTCGCGGGCGTCGACCTCGCGGCCCCGGGCGCGGAGACGGAGCTGTTCGCGGCGACCGAAGGGCTCGAGATCGGCCTGTTCGTGTACAACGCGGGCGCCGACTCGATCAACGACTACTTCCTGAACCACGAGGCCGAGGAGTGGCACGCGATGCTGCGACGCAACTGCTCGGTGCCGTTGCTGGCGTCGCATCACTACGCGCGGCCGATGGTGGCGCGCAGGCGGGGCGGGATCATCCTCGTCACGTCGGGCGCGGCGTGGGCGGGCGGCGGTCGTCTCACCACGTACGGCGGCACCAAGGCGTTCGACCTGATCTTCGCAGAGGGGCTCTGGGCGGAGCTGAAGCGCGACGACGTGGATGTGTTGTCGCTCGTGGTCGGCGCCACCGACACGCCCGCATTGCGCGCGAGCCTCGGGAAGTTCGGCGTTGCGGTCGAGGCCCTCGCAGAGCACGGGGGACTGGCGGACTCGGCCGACGTCGCGCGGGCGGGGCTCGAACACCTGGGCGACGGCCCCACTTGGCAGATGGGCGTGGCGGACGGTGCGGGCCCGTCACTCCTCGCGGGCCTGCCCCGCCGTCAGGCCGTCGAGCTCATCACCCAGGGCCACGACATGTTGTTCGGCGACTGAGCTATTCCGGCCTCTGGAAGACGAACTGCTCCATGACGGAGCGGATGTTCACGTCGACGTGCTCGATGCGCACTCCGAGTGGATCGCGGTGGTACGTGAAGTTCACCGGCGCGTGCGTGCCGTCGCGACCCATCACCTCGAGCGGGCAGCGCGTGGACGCGAGATCCACGGAGTCGCTCACGAGGTTGTCGGACCAGAAGCCGATGTGGTGCAGGTTGGAGTGCTCGTTGCACACCCACACCGTGCCGGGCGTCTCCTCGATCAGCTCGATGTGGGGAGCCTCGGTGGAGTAGCAGATGCGGTTGGGGACGACGATGTCGTTGCCGTCGGCGTCGCGCAGCTCCACCGGTCCTTCGACGATCGGTCCCCATTCGAGTCCGAGCAGCAGGCCGAAGTGATCGCGCGCGGACTCGAGGTCGGGGACGACGATCCCCACGTGGTACAGCTCGCTTCTGGCCATGCCTGCTCCCCGTCGAAGTCGGGGGAGCCTGCCACCATCACCTGCGAAATTGCCAGTCCCGTGCGCCGACGGCTGCTTAGGCTGACCTGAATGAATCCGAACGGAGCCGCCATCGACGCGGCCATAGAGGCACGAGGCCTGGTGAAGCGCTTCGGCGAGGTCGAGGCGGTGCGCGACGTGAGCTTCACGGTGCCACCGGGCACCGTGCTCGGGGTGCTCGGGCCCAACGGCGCGGGGAAGACCACGGTCGTGCGGATGCTCACCACGCTGGCGAAGCCGACGGCGGGCACGGGGTGGGTCCTGGGGCTCGACGTGCAGCGCGACGCGACCAAGGTGCGGGCGTCGATCGGCCTCGCGGGCCAGTACGCCGCGGTCGACGAGAACCTCACCGGGCGCGAGAACCTGCGCCTCGTCGGCAAGCTCACGCACCTGTCGGCGGAGCGGACCGCCGAGCGCGCCGACGCGTTGCTCGAGCAGTTCAACCTCACGAAGGCCGCCGACCGCCTGGTGCGCACCTTCTCGGGCGGCATGCGGCGACGGCTCGACCTCGCGGCCGCGCTGGTGCACGAACCGCCGGTGCTGTTCCTCGACGAGCCGACCACCGGCCTCGACCCGAAGGGCCGCAACGAGCTCTGGGGCGTGATCCGCGGCCTGGTCGGCGGCGGCACCACGGTGTTGCTCACCACGCAGTACCTGGAGGAGGCCGACGCGCTCGCCGACCGCATCCTCGTGATCGACCACGGCACCGTGATCGCCGAGGGCACCTCGGGCGAGCTCAAGAGCCGATTCGCCACGACCGTGATCGAGGTCGGCTTCCGCGACGCGGCCCTCGCCGAGCAGGCCGCGACCGCGCTCGCCCCGGTGGGCGACCTGCGCACGAAGGGTGAGGTGGTGCGCATCGGCGTCGCGGGCGACGCCAGCGCGCAGGCGATGCTCGAGGCGGTGCGCGCGCTGGACTCGGCGGGGATGGAACCGGTCACGATGGTGCTGCGCGAGCCCACGCTCGACGACGTGTTCCTCTCGCTCACCGGGCATGCAGCCGAAGAAGTGGTCGACACCGACGGCGACGACGCCGTGGTCACGAAGGGACGCGGCCGCAAGGCGAAGGCCGAAGGAGGTGCGCGATGACGCTCGTCGCCGACACCCGCGCGATGGCGTGGCGCAACGTCCTCAACATCCGACGCAACCCCGAGCTGCTGGTGTTCGCCACCATCCAGCCGGTCATCTTCGTGCTGATGTTCCGCTACGTGTTCGGTGGTGCGATCCAGGGGTCGTTGCCTCCGGGCCAGACCTACGTGAACTACCTGATGCCCGGGGTGTTCGTGCAGACCATCGTGTTCGGTGCGCTCACCACTGGCGTCGGCCTCGCGGACGACCTGCACCTCGGGCTCATCGACCGGTTCCGCTCGCTGCCGATCTCGCGCGCGGCGGTGCTCACCGGTCGCACGACCGCCGACCTCCTGCGCAACTTCTTCGTCGTCGTGCTCATGATGCTGGTCGGCTTCGCGGTCGGCTGGACGGTCGACACGGGGGTGTCGGCCATCGTCGGGGCGATGCTGCTCCTCCTCGGGTTCGCCTACTCGCTGTCGTGGGCGTTCGCGATCGTCGGCCTGACCGCGCGTAACAGCGAGACCGCACAGGCCATCTCCTTCCCGTTCCTCGCGGTGATGGTGTTCGCGTCGTCGGCGTTCGTGCCGGTCGCGACGATGCCGTCGTGGTTGCAGGGCTGGGCCCGGAACCAGCCGGTGTCGGTGGTGATCAACGCGGTGCGCGAGCTCACCATCACCGGTGACGCGTCGAGTGAGGTGTTCAAGGCGATCCTCTGGATCATCGGCATCACCGCCGTGTGCATGCCCATCGCGGTCGCCCGTTACCGTCGGGTCACCTGATCACAAGATCTCGGCGTCGTGTTCGCCGATCTTGGGGGCGCGCCGCGAGATGCGCCACGGTGACGCGGGCATGATCGCGGGGGCGCCGGGGTAGCGCACGGAGCGGCCGATGACGTCGTGTTCGACTTCCACCTGGAAGCCGCGTTCGACGAAGTGCGGCATCTCGAACGCCTCCTCGGGGGAGGCGACGATCCCGCAGGGGATGCCGGCGCGCTGGCCGGTCTCGAAGTACTCCATCGCGTCGATGTGCTGCGCGATGAACACCATCGCCTCACGCCCCGCGCCGAAGATCGCGCTGGCGAGCTCGTCGGTGGACAGCTCGGTCATCGACACGCCGCCGCGCTCCACGCCGAGCTGCAGCAGCGGGGCGTCGGGGCAGTCGTCGGTGAGCCCGAGCGTGTCGAGCCAGCCGATGAGGGCCTCGAATTCCTTGACGCTGCGCGGCGGGAAGCCGGTGTTGACGTAGCGCCCGTCTTTGCACCGCACCTGGCTCGGCATCGTGAGCACCGGGGTGGCGTGGCGGCCGGTCTGGCGCTGGACGGTGATCTTGTCGGTGTGCCACATGTAGCTGCCGGCCTCGGTCGACACGTTGGCGCACGCGGTCATGTTGACGTCGATGTGTTGCCCGCGACCGGTGACGTCCTTCGCGAGCAGCGCAGTGAGGGTGGTCATCACCGCGAACATGCCGGCCATGTGCACCGACTGGTTCCCACCCCCGCGCACTGGCGCGATGGTGTGGTCGTCGTAGCCACAGCTCCACGCCGGACCACCGCCCGCGAGGATCGTGAGATCGGTGGCGGGCTCGTGGGCGCGTGACGTGGTGCGCCCGTAGGGGGTGACCGACACCCAGATGAGCTCGGGGTGCGTGTCGCGCAGCTGCGGGTGGTCGATGCCGAGCGCGTCGAGGCGGCCCGGGTCCTCGCCCTCGAGGACGATGTCGGCGTCGCGTGCGAGCTCGGCGAACTTCGCGGCGCCCTCGGGGGTGTCGAGGTCGAGGACCACTCCGCGCTTCGACGTGTTGTAGCACCACCACCACAGGCTGTGCTCGGGCGACTCGACGTCGTCGGCGAACGGACCGTAGGTGCGCGTGTGGTGACCGCCGGGCGGTTCCACGACGATCACGTCGGCGCCCAGGTCGGCGAACTGCTTGCCCGCGAACTGCGCGCGCTCGCTCGCCAACTCGATCACCGTGAGGCCGTCGAGCGGGCCCGGTCGGTTCGCGTCGGCTCCCATCAGAGCACCCCCTCGGCGTAGAGCGCGTCGATCTCGTCGTCGTGCTTGCCGAGCACCTCGGTGAGCACCTGGCGGGTGTGCTGGCCCAGACAGGGCGCGCCGTGGCGGATCTCCCAGTCGGTCTCCGAGAGGTGCGCGGGCACGCCGTCGACGGGCATCTCGCCGATCACCTGATGGGTCGCGACCGGCCACAGGCCGAAGTCGGTGGTGGCGGGGTCGTGCTCGATGCGCTCCCCGGGCTGCTGCACCGCGCTCGCGGGCACCCCCACGTCGCGCAGCCGGGCCGCGAGCTCGAAGCGGTCGTGTCCACTCGTCCACGCGCCGATGCGCTCGTCGAGGTCGACCTGGGTGGCGACCCGCCGCTCGAGCGGGTCGCCGCGGCGTTCCTTCGCCCACGGTTCGCCGATCACGTCGACGAGGCGCTCCCAGTCGGCGTCGTCGCGACACGCGATCGCGATCCAGTTGTCGTCGCCGGCAGCCGCGTAGATCGCGTGCGGCGCCATGAGCGGCGAGTGGCTGTGGTTGGAGTCGGGCATGCCCGGCCGCCGGAGCGGCCGGTCGTTGACGGTGTAGTCGAGGAGGTCGGGACCGGTGAAGGTGGTGCCGGCCTCCACGCATGCCATGTCGATCCACTGACCCTCGCCGGTGCGCGACCGGTGCACGAGCCCGGCGAGCAGCGCGACGGCCATCGAGTAGGCGCCCATGTGGTCCATGTAGGAATAGCCCCAGCCCGCGGGCGCCATGTCGGGCAGACCCGACTCGAACGTGAGACCGCACACGGCCTGCACGATCGGGCCCCACGTCTTGAACGTCGAGTACGGGCCACTGTTGCCGAAACCGGAATTCGACACGTAGACGATGTCGGGCTTGAGGCGCGCCAGCTCCTCGTAGGGGAAGCCCATGCGCGCGAGCACGCCCGCGGCGAAGTTCTCGGTGACCGCGTCGGACACCGCGACCAGCTCGCGCAGCAGTTCCTTGCCGCGCTCCTCGCGCAGGTTGATCGTGATGCCGAGTTTCTCGACGTTGTGGTTGTTGAACCCACCACTCGTCTCGAGGCCCGGTTCGCCCTTGTACGGGCCCGAGCCGCGCACGATGTCCCACGCGCCCTTGCGGACGGGGTCC
>Ga0075017_100002344_pt1 | contig 11810 bp, 11 predicted proteins | sample AleBraG_ABR_2012_FD_71475 | JGI IMG/M metagenome (GOLD analysis project Ga0075017, IMG submission 71475) | Freshwater sediment microbial communities in response to fracking from Pennsylvania, USA - Alex Branch Run_MetaG_ABR_2012 | ecosystem: Environmental > Aquatic > Freshwater > Creek >...
GGCGACTATGTAGAGTTGGAATAACAGAATTCAGCCGCCCCGCGAGTATCGTTGGCCCGCTCGGAAGATCTCCGGGCGGGCCATTCTCTTGAAATCGATGCGCGCCGGGATTTCAAGCGGGCCTCAAAGGGCGTGGTGAGGTTCTGAAAAGACTTCGCATGTAAAACCGAACAGTCTTGCGTCACGATTCCGCCAGGCGTCTGTCGGCAGTCCAGCCTTCCAGCAGGTCTCGGCAAGAAACTGCTCGCGCGAAAAGTGGTGCTCAACTGCGACTTGAGGCAGCAAGAGTCCGCGGCGGCCTTCGTGCGAGATCAGAAGGCCGTGTCGGCCTATTTCCACGGATTCCGGAGAAATCGGTTCCAAGCAGGAAAGGAGCGAAATCTCGACGCGCAGCTCGGCAAGCTGATCCAATTGAAGCGGACGAAAACGGGGATCTTCCAAGGCGGCGCTAATTGCGCAGTGAACAATGGCCTCCCCCAGTGGTTGCTTTGCTTCGACCGCACCGATGCACCCCTGCAGCTTCTCCCCGACGTGCAAGGTCACAAACAGGCCGCGAGGTTCAGCAAAAATGCCCTCTTTGGGAATGCGTTTGGGAAAATTTTGATGGGAAACAGCTGCAATTACAGCGGCGTGCGCCAGATCCAGCGCAACCCTGCGTTCGGCTTCAGAGAGGGATGGCATCCTCGGACTTTTTTTGCGACTCCATCATGCGGAGTTTCCTGCGGCGCTTGATGCTGTCGTCCACATGGCTCCAAAAACGCAGGAAATATTGCGCCGCCGAAACTAGGGCGCTAATCACGACCAGCCAGAGCAAGACTTTGGCGAGCGGATTCAGGGAGGGATGGATTGCGCCCGCGATCAGCACGGCAACCGCACACACCTGCAGAACCATTTTCGTCTTTCCCAGGGTGGATGCAGAGATCGTGAAACCCTCGGCGGAAGCAATGTTCCTCAGACCCAAAACCGTAAATTCGCGTCCGATAATAATCACCACCATCCAAGCCGGAACCAGGTGCATGTCCACAAGGGAGATGAACGCGGCTGAGATGAGCAATTTGTCCGCAATGGGGTCCAGCAGGATGCCAAGAGTGGTGATCTGGAGCCGCCGTCGCGCAATATAACCATCTGCCCAGTCCGTGGCGGCTGCCGCCAGCAGAATTAGCACGCCCCAAACTTCAAAGTTCATGTGAAAGCCCAGGATGACGACGTTTGGGCTCCGGGTGAGCAGGATAACGATAAGGACTGGAACGAAGAAGATCCTCAGGAGCGTCAATGAGTTAGGAAGATTCATAACTTAACGGCGGAGGTGCGCCGCCATAAGCCCATCGCCACCGTGGAGCCACTATAGACTCTAGGTAGAAGGTCGTCAACGGCCCAGAAGCCATTTGAGGAGCGATGAAAGTGCTGATTTCCCTCGCTCTTGAAGCCTAAATAGGTACTTCTCTGTCAACAGCAAAGCCCAAGAGAATGAGCTCTGAGATGATACTCTTTCGTAACACTCCCAATCCAAATCTGTGCAAAACAGACCGTGCACGGGCGGTGATCAGGAAGATCGCTGGCGCCGTGTTAAGGGCGTATTAATGAAAATAAGTACCCTACAATGTGACTGTTAGAAGAAATTCTCCGGAAGCACACAATCCGCTAGGCCGTTGGAGCAAAAAGGCGTTGGATTGACGTTCTCTCGCTTTCCACAATAATTTCCACAGCCTATTTCCACACCGCAACGCGCATCCTGAGCTCAAAAAAACAGGGGAAAGCTTCGTAAATGCAAGGACTTGCGGATGTTTACTCGGTAGGTATAATAGCGAGAATCCTCACCTTCCGCTAAATGACTCGGGGTCCCCGAAGGAGGCGGATTGGAAGCATGAACATGGCAGAGAGCAATCCGAAGACGCCATGCACAGCGATTCCGACGATTCGGAACGGCAATGTCAGCAGCCACACGATGGGATACAGTATGAGCGCCAGCAAAGCGATCGGCCAGCAGAGAATGAACAGTATACACCAGAGGAAAAATGCAGCCATGGCAGCCTCACAGTCGATATCCAGAGCGGGGAAACGCAGATCAACGATCCCGATTCCCTATTCCAGTCTACGTTCGAGAACGCGAAAAAGTTTCTTCCACGGAATAATCTTCAAGCCGCAAACGCCGAGCAACGGAAACCGGGACTTCCGCCTTCATCGCCATATGAGTATCGTCCAGCTTTGAATGCAGCACTCTTCCTAGGGCGTGGATCATGGCAAGAGTGCGGCCTTCCGCCAGCGGAAGCCGCATGCAAAGGGTTACCAACGGGTCAGTCGGGAGAGCGTCATCCATACGCTTCAATAACTCATCGATTCCGTCACCTGCAAGAGCGGAAAGCATGATTGCACCATTTCCAGAGCCATTGCCGTTTCGGAGACCACTCCTAATTTCCACTCGTTGTTCAGCGTTAAGTTTGTCTGCTTTATTGAGCAGACGCAACCGGGGCCGGCTATCCACTCCGAGTTCGTGAAGAATCTTTTCGACTTCTTCGTCCAACTCTTCGTGGTGCGGATTGGATACATCACTGACGTGCAGAATGAGGGCTGCCTCCTGGACCTCTTCGAGAGTCGCGCGAAACGCGGTCAGGAGGTCCTTCGGCAGATCGCGAATGAAACCAACCGTATCTGAAAGCAGAACTCTCCGGTTTGAGGGTAGGCGTAACGCACGAATCGTCGGATCAAGCGTTGCGAACATGCGCGAGGAGACCATCACCTCGGCTTTGCTCAGCGCATTGAACAGCGTGGATTTTCCCGCGTTGGTATACCCCACCAGCGCGATGGTACCCAGCGGGACCGAATTGCGCGCTTCTCGGCGCATCGCCCGCTGTTTGCGTACGTTTTCTATCGTGGTCTTGATCTTGCCTATGCGATCGCGAATCCTTCGCCGATCCGTTTCCAGTTTCTTTTCGCCGGGACCGCGCACTCCGATGCGCCCGGTACCCCCGCCGGCCCCACCCGCTCCGCCGCCGCCGCTCTTGCCCCCGAGGCGGGACATGGCCGTTCCCTTGCCCGTCAACCTGGGAAGCATGTAGTTCAATTGTGCGAGCTCCACTTGCAACTGACCTTCTCGGCTCCGCGCATGCCGCGCGAAAATATCTAAAATGAGTTGCGTCCGGTCAATGACGCGCCTCTCGGTGAATGCTTCGATATTCCGCTGCTGAATCGGCGAAAGGTTGCTGTCGAAAATGATCAGCGGAGCGTGGTGGGCATTCGCTTCGGCACGAATCTCATCAAGCTTTCCGCGCCCAACGAGTGTGGCCGGATCGGCGCTATCGCGAATTTGAAAAACCATAGCGGCGACTTCAGCGCCAGCGCTTCGCGCCAATTCCACCAGTTCCGCCAGAGATTCGCGCCCCTGTTCTCCGGCAGGCATGCCAGGAAACCTGGGTGCACGCTTCCAGCCCAGCCCTACAAGCAAAGCTCTTTCGGCGTTTGAGACTTGATGTTGAGTTTTCGTCACTGCGGTAGGCGAAGGGTCATCTTTCTCCAATCGCTTGGATACTAGATATCAGTCTCAATCCGGATTATACGCTTCCCGGCCTGTCCCCGCGACCCAGCGCAGCTTGCGCAAGGACCCAGGTCAGAGCGTCTGACTGAAGTTGGGGGTCATCGCCAAATCCCTCGAACCACTGCACATCAGCTTCCTTGCGAAACCAGGTGATTTGGCGTTTGGCATACTGGCGGGTTGATTGCTCGATTGCCGCGCGGGCATCTTCAAAACTGAGCTTCCCTTCCGCCACGGCGCGGAGTTCGCGATAGCCAATGAAGTCGAACGGTTTTGCATTTTTACGCGCGCCGTGCCGGATAAGGGATCGCACTTCTTGCAGCCAGCCTCGTTCCAGCATCGAATCCGCGCGCTTATGAATGCGGTCGTACAATTGTTCTCGCGGTTGCCTGAGTCCGATCTTCATGACGCGCCATCCCTCCAGCGGAGTGCGCCCGCTACGATGCAACTGTGAAACCGGTTTGCGGGCCAACAAGCAAACTTCGACGGCTCTGATCAGTTTCTGTTCATCCGCCGGGGCAACTCTTGCCGCTGTCTCTGGGTCCAACCGTTGAAGCAAGCGATGAAGATGGTCAGTTGGATGCTCCCGCGCGCTTGTTCTCAATCTTTCACGTAGGCTTTCGGAACGCTGCGGCAGCTCGGCAAGCCCCTCGAGCAGCGCTCGCAAATATAGTCCAGTTCCAACCGAGAGCACCGGAACGCGGCCTCGCGTTCTCAAATCTGCCAAAACGGCCCGCGCCATTTCGCGGTACCCGCCGGCCGTAGAATTTTCGTGCGGCTCCAGAACGTCGATCAGGTGATGAGGAATTCCCCGGCGCTCGTCCGAGGGAGGTTTTGCCGTGCCAATATCGAATCCACGAAAGAGCTGCGTGGAATCGCATGCAACCACTTCGCCGGACAGCTTCTCCGCCAGCCATACGGCAAGCGCGGATTTTCCCGAAGCCGTCGGACCGACAATAGCAATGAGAGGAGGGACGCTTTCAGTTTGATTCATCGAAGAAAGAGATGCCGTGCACGCATAAAGAGGAAAATGAGCACGAAGAGAGCCAGCAGCAGACTGCCGAGAACTTGTTGGCGTCTTGGCTTCATTGGTACGCGGCTTCGATTGGCAGATTGTACAGGAAGTAGAATCTCAATTCGATGAAAGGGCCGCTGAACGCCTGAGGAAGCGGTTCAAAGGGGTTTGACGAACGAATCGCGGAGATCGCTGCGCGATCAAGCGGTTCCTTCCCGGATCCGATCAGGCGTTCTGGCTCTCCGGCTGGAACCGAGCCATTCTTCATGATGCGAAACTGCAAGGCCACGCGGCCCCTATCACCGAGCATCGCCGATTCCGGCATCACGGCGTACCAGTTATTTCGAACAGCAGCCACAACACGCGCCATGTAATCACTGAAATCGACACCTTCAGTCGGAGTCAGAATCTGATAGCCATTCCCAAATGTTCCTCCTGAACCCTGCGATCCCCCACCGCCAGGAGTTCCGCGACTGTGCGGCATCGGTCCACTAATCGCGCCGGAACGTCCTCCGGCATCGGGGTTGCGAGTGGCATCCCGAATGGAATCCTCCAAGGTGCGACTCGTGGAACTCTTAGGCAAGATCAGCCCTTTGTGTGGTTGCGGTGCTTCTGGCACTTCCAGCTTCAGCGCTGGCTTAGGAGCATCAATCTTCGGCAAGGTCAAGCTCTGTTGCGAATCCACAGGAGGTGTATCCACTTTTGGAATCGGCGCGCTGGGAAGTTCCTTAACTACTCTTTCAGGGGCCGGAGCAGGCGCAAGGGTGGGAGCCACTTCTCTCAATATGCGTGGATCAACTTTTACGGCTGGCGGCGCCGGGCGCGGCGAGGGCTTCGACGGCTCAAATGCGCCGGGTGGAAGCAGGTACACTAGCTGTTTACGGGCGAGATCTATTTCTTCCTGCGTCTGCACGTGGGGAGGAAAAATCTTGGGAAGCAATATGATGAATATCGCCAACAGAATGTGGAAGACCACCGAAGAAGCGCGCGTAATCAACTGCTCGCTTCCGATCGCATACCGGTCGGGAGCGGGATTGAGGTTCACTTCGCCGGTCATGAAAATATCCGGCTCAATCACTTCAGTCGAATGAATGGATTTGGGGGGTTCAATGACCAGCGGCGGTGCAGCTCCGATGGGAATGGCGATGCGCGCATCCATATCCGTTGGCTGCAGGGGCGAGGAGAAATCTTCCTTTACGCCGTACGCTTCCTGGTTCACATCGCGAGGCACAACCACGCGCATTGCGATGGACTCCAGCGGCAGGTTCGTGGGAATGGTCGATTTTCCATCAAGCACAACGACGGGGAGCATGGCCGGCACGAGCGTGCGCTCATCCATTGTGGTTGGACGCCGCCGCTGCGTCGTCGTGTCCGCGTCAGCAGACAGTTGTGCGTCCTTCGGAACCAGTATTCGCGAAATCATCCCGTATGTTTGCCTTGTCCCAAGATTGTCTCTACTTGGACGCGCTCCGCATGCTGCTGGATGCTTGCCATCACCCGTTCCGCCAGTTCCAGAGCTGCGCGGCCTGCTGTTCCACTCGTAGGCGGCTCTTTCCGTGTCCGCACGGCGGAAACAAACGCTTCTAACTCTGCCCGGAGAGGTTCGACCGCTGGCGCGTTCAGCTTTTCGAATCCAAACTCCGGCTGGGGTCCCGGCTTTTTCACGCCGATACGCAAAGCGTCCCGGCGCGCGTAGTCCAGCGAAATATACTCGTGCTGCTGAAAGAAGCGCATCTTCCGGACGCGTTCGGTGGAGACCCGGCTGGCCGTAATGTTCGCAACTGCGCCTCCTGCAAACTCAAGTCGCGCATGCGCAATATCCACTTTGTCAGTCAGGACCGGTATTCCTACAGCTTTCACTTCAGTGACAGGCTCGCCCACCAGTGCCAACAAGATATCCAGGTCATGAATCATCAAATCGAAGATCACATCCACGTCCAGGCTTCGCGGGGTGAAAACTCCCAGGCGGTGGACTTCGAAAAAGAGCGGCCGGTTCAAGATCGGCTGAACGGCAAGCACAGCGGGATTGAAGCGCTCGACGTGGCCGACTTGTAGGATGCGCTCTTGGCGGCTGGCAGCTTTCAGGAGCCTGTCGGCCTCCTCAACCGTCACTGCCATAGGCTTTTCGACCAGAACGTCGATGCCCAATTCCATCAACCGGCATCCTACCTCGGCGTGCGAAATTGTGGGAACAGCAACGCAAGCCGCATCCGCCGCGCCGCGCAGCTCTTCGATGTTTCGGAATACTCTTGTCTGAAATTCCTGGGCGATAGCCGCAGCGCGCTCAGAATTCAGATCACAAACGCCTGCGAGTTCTGCTCCATCCAGTTCCCGAATCACTCGCGCGTGATTGCGCCCAAACTCGCCCGTTCCGACAACGGCGAGGCGAATCTTTCTGTCTGATCCCGCCGCTGCGCTCATTTATTGTTCATTTCCTTCAAAACACCTTTTGGTTCCCCTGCCCCATCGGGAGCGAACGCCTGAATCGCAATTCCATGCAAATTTGCCAGTTCGATAAGCTTTTCGCGGTCAAAGAGCAGAGTTTTGCCTGCATCGACACCCAACGCTGTGGCTCCGGAGCTCTTCATCTGTTCGATGGTTGGCAAGCCAACGACGGGTACGTCAAACCGCATATCCTGACCGGGCTTGCTCACTTTCACCACGACCAGAGGCCTCCCAACCGCGAGTCTTGCCGCACGAGAGATGGTCTGGTCCGTACCTTCCATCGCTTCCACGGCAACGCATGCTCTGTCTGCAATCACCACCGTCTGACCGATATCCAAGCTGGCGATGCGCCTGGCAAGGCCGATGCCATATTCCAGGTCTGCAGCTTCATCTTCGTTTGGTGCCCGCCGCGTCAGCACACCCGCTTCCGGAAGGAGCGGCTTCAAGAAGAGCGTCGAATCCACGAGCTGAATTCCCTCGTCTTCCAACACACGAGCGACAGCGCCGATCAGCGAATCCGTATTTTTTCGCGGGAGCGAAAACAGTAGCTTCGCCAGCTTCCAATCCGGCCGAATCGAGCTGAAAATTTTGTTGTGCTTCACCTGTCCGGCCATCACGGCGCGAGTCACGCCATCCTGATGCAGCAGTTCGATGGTCTTGCTCAGTTCGCCCAGACTCACCCAATGCAGGCGCTTGGCACTGCTCTCGAGTTCAGGAGAAGCCTCTTCCTTGACGGCAATCACAGTCATTTCGATTCCCTGGCTGCGCGCACCTTCTAGCACCAAAAAGGGAAAGCGGCCGTTGCCCGCAATGAGCCCCCACTGCGCCGTCTTGTGAATTGTTTCGGACATGGGACGCCAACCGGTAGCTACTTTACGATGCCGCGTTCGGCTTTCTCAATGAACTGGATCAGCTCCTGCACATCGGCCGAGCTGGCAAGTGATTTCTTCATTTCTTGAATGGCCTGCGAAGTATTCAGCTTGGAGCGCAACAGCAGCCGGTAGGCGCTCTTTAGCGCTTTCAATCGCTCCTCGGAAAACCCCTTTCGCTCCAGGCCAATCGCATTGATGCCGTAGCTCTTGGTCTCGCGCTGCGTCACTACCTTGGCAAATGGCGTTACGTCCTGCGTAATTACCGTGGAAGCTCCGATGTAGGCGTGGCGTCCGATCCGGCAAAACTGGTGGACAGGCGAAAACGCTCCAATTGTCACGTAGTCTTCCACGGTGACGTGCCCCGCCAGCGTCGCACCGTTGACAAACAACGTATGGCTCCCTATCTGGCAGTCATGTCCGATGTGCGAATACGCCAAAAAAAAATTCCCGTCGCCCAGCCGCGTAACTCCGCCGCCTTTTTTTGTGCCGCGGCTCACGGTGACATATTCACGAAAAATATTCTTGTCCCCCACGATTAATTCCGCGTGCTCCCCGGCAAAAGTGTAATCCTGTGGGTCTCCACCCACCACGCAATAGGAATGAAACAGATTGTTCTTGCCGAATCGGGAAGGCCCCAGCACCTGCGCGTGCGCATTGACTACGCATCCATCTCCGAACTCGACGCCTTCGCCGATAATGGCATAGGCGCCGATGCGCACTCCCTCGCCCAGTTTTGCGCTTGCAGCCACCACGGCCTGGGGATGAATTTCTCGCGCCGTCATTTCGGCTTTTCTTCCAGCTTTTTTGCGGGTTCGCGGTCGATCATCTTGCACATTAGGGTCGCTTCCGCCGCCAGTTGACCGTCCACGAATGCTTTCCCGTCGAGCTTGCAAAAATCGCCGCGCCAGGAAATTACGTTCATCTCAATTTTCAGTTGGTCACCAGGTATCACCGGCCGCCGGAAGCGCGCACCGTCCACAGCCACGAAATAGAGCAGCTTCTTTTCGCGGTCCGGAATTTCCAGAAGCAAAAGCAAACCGCCGGTCTGGGCCATTGATTCGATAATCAGCACTCCGGGCATCACCGGTGCGCCGGGAAAATGACCTTGGAAATGCGGTTCCGTGATCGAGACGTTTTTCAGTCCCACGATACGCTTCAGTCGCTCCATTTCCAAAATGGCGTCTACCATCAGGAAGGGGTAACGGTGTGGCAGAATCTTTTGTATCTCAACTACATTCATGATCATCGGTGCTCTCCCCGGCACAGCCGGCGCCCAGCCAGATGGGGCCCGGTCCTCACAAACTCGTAATTATATGCGAACCAGGCCTCTGCGCGATATGCGCCGATTGAAGTGCCGATTGAAGACTTACCTTGGGTGAGGCAAAGCTTTGCTCCCGCAGAACGATAGGATTTTCTGCGCGAGTTGCTCTCGCTGGCGGCGATTGTTAGCATGTCCCAGCTATGGCAGAGTCCAATATTCCTGAAGAATCTTTTCGTCTGCTGAAGCCTGCACTTCCGAAAATGCTTCAGACGCTTCGCAAATTTGTCACTTGCGAATCCCCGAGTTTCGATAAGCCCGCCGCCGACCGCTGCTGCAGCCTTATCGCAGAAGTATGGCGGCGAGATTCTGCGCGCATCCAGCGCATCAAGCAGAAACATCGGGGCGATCATCTGCTGATCACTTTCGAACCAGGCACTTCTGGTTCCAAGAGCCAGCTTCTTGTGCTCGGCCATTACGATACTGTTCATTCCGTCGGCACTCTGCGGAAGATGCCGTTCCACATCTCCGGTGGAAGAGCATACGGCCCGGGCACGTTTGACATGAAGGCCGGCATCGTCCAGGCGTTGTTTGCGCTGAAGGCCCTGCGGCAGTCGAGCGCCGCCCGGAAACGCATTGTTTTTCTGTGGACCTCCGACGAAGAGATCGGCAGCGAATCCTCCAGAAACTTAATCGAATCAGAGGCACGCCGCAGCGACGCGGTGTTCGTGCTTGAACCTTCATACGGTCCCGAGGGCCATTTGAAAACTTCGCGTAAGGGAGTGGGAGAAGCCGAACTCATCGTCCACGGACGCGCCTCCCACGCAGGGCTCGCACCCGAGGATGGCGTCAATGCAATACACGAGCTAGCGGTTCAAATTTCTCGAATCGAAAAGTGGAACGACCTGCGCCTTGGCATCAGGATTAATGCCGATAGGATTGAGGGTGGAACCCGGGTGAACGTCATCGCTGAATGCGCAAGGGCCATGCTGGATTTGCGGGCAGGGACTTTGCGTGACATGCGAAGCCTGGAACGCCGCCTGCATTCTTTGCGCCCAATCCATCCGGGAGCTCGACTCGAAATCAAGGGGGGCTTCACGCGGCCGCCGCTCGAACGAATCGTTAGCGCAGTTCTTTTCGCGCGCGCGCAATCTCTTGCCAGTCAGATGAATCTTAAATTGAGTGAATGTTCTGTGGGCGGAGGCTCAGACGGTAATTTCACGGCGGCTCTCGGGATCCCGACTCTCGATGGACTAGGCGCTGTCGGCGACGGTGCGCACTCTGCTCAAGAACACATCCTCATTCACACGATGCCCACGCGCGCCGCTTTGCTCGCCTCGCTTTTGGCTTCTTCGTAAATTCTATTTTTCAAGGAATCCAATACGGGTTGACCACCAGAGCCCATTTGTTTCAAGTTGCTGAAATTCAGCGAACGTAGTTCTTACGGAGATATGCCACTGTCGCTTGCATTACATCGTTGTAGTCGCTGTGCAGCACTTCGCGCATGGCGGCTTCCGTTGTCATTCCCGCGCCGATCTTCTGCAAGATTTTCTGGATATCGGTCATCCCGTCAACGCTGACCATAAATTCGATGTTAGCCAGCGCCCATGCGTAGGCATATCGCGCCGCCTCGTTACTCAAACCCATCCAGCTGCCTTCAAGCTCCGCAAGTGAAATGGGGTGTCCATTGTTGTAAACCTGCACGAGCATAGCCGCATTGTCGCTGCTCCTCTGTCCCTCCATCCACTGCGCCATCCCTTCTTGGAGCCAGGTGGGAGGGCGCGTGGCGCAACTCGTGGTCGACGCGAGGCAAGCGCTGTGCGTGAGTTGGGCAATGAAACTGTGGGTCAATTCATGCTTCAGCGTTCGAGACAATTCCGAATTCACCTGAGTCAAACCCTGTACTGGCACGCGGATCCGGCCATCGTAGAGCGCGCCAACCCAACCGGGCGCTCTCGTAATGTCTGTAAACGCTTGTTGAGTGTAGAGTATTACCCCAATCGGTTCCGGCGGCGCGTAGTTCAGCTCCGAGTCTATCGCCGCGAAGTGAGCTTCTAGCGTCCTCAGGATTTCCCGTGCCAGAACCGGCTCCGCTGCGCCGCTGTATCTCAGCTTAAAGTGCTCGCTCTCATTCTCTTTGTAGTTCTCTTCTTCGTCCTTATCCCTCAAAGCGCGGTCGAGCGCCTCCTGCACTTCTTTCTCGGGCCGCAGTGCCAGTGCACGCCTCCAGGCTGCTACCGCTTCGTCCAGCTTGTTCAATCCGTAGTACGACCAGCCCTGGAGCTTGGGCACGTCGGGATTCGCCGGCGCTAGTGTTTGTGCCCTGTCCAAATATTCCAGCGCCGCCTTGTATTCGCTTTTTCGCAGATGCAAATAGGCCGCGTTCAGCAGCAGACTCGGCTCCTCCGGCGCATAGATAAGAGCAGACCGCTCGTCATCCAGTGCGCGCTGAATATCCCCGTGCGAAAGTTCAAACATGGCCGCCGAATGGTGACCGATGGCAGCGCTCAGACTTGCCGCTTTTGTATTCGAGCGAGCTTCGTCTTCCAATTTTGCGATGTAATTGCGATCAATGGACCCGTCATGAACCGAGCCTCGGGCTATTTGCAAATTGCTCAGAGCCCCGTTTGGCTGTTCCGAGGGCGGTGCAATCCCGAGCTTGCCGGCGTCCTGGGTGCCTCCCGGGCCTGC
>Ga0075017_100002346_pt1 | contig 11806 bp, 13 predicted proteins | sample AleBraG_ABR_2012_FD_71475 | JGI IMG/M metagenome (GOLD analysis project Ga0075017, IMG submission 71475) | Freshwater sediment microbial communities in response to fracking from Pennsylvania, USA - Alex Branch Run_MetaG_ABR_2012 | ecosystem: Environmental > Aquatic > Freshwater > Creek >...
GTTAACCAGTAGACTGCGCCCGATGGGATAGACCAATCGGGCAACACGCGCTCGAGTTGACTGGACTCGAGCGCTTCGCGTAGAAAAAACTCCGGCAAAATACCGAGACCGGTACCCGCCATAAGTGCCGGCATCATCGCATCGCCACTATTCACGCGAAGCTGACCCGAGGGCCGCACGCTCGCCGATTTCCTGCCCTTTGTGAAGTGCCAAACCTCGGAAGGCACAGTGTAGCTGTATCTAATGCACCGGTGCTCTGCGAGGTGGAGCGGGTGTTTTGGTCTCCCGCATTTCTCTAGGTAAGCTGGAGATCCAACCAGGTAGCGCGGCACTTCACACAACCGCTGTGCGTCGAGGGACGCGCCGGGTTGAACGGCAACGCGGACCGCCGCATCGAAACCGTCCCCTATCACATCTGTCTGTTCGTCGCTCAAGTACAGGTCGAGCGATATTTCTGGGAAGGCGGCAAGGAACTGCGGCAGCAGCGGAGCCAAGACCGACACGCCAATGGACATAGGGGCCGTCAGACGCACCATTCCCCGGGGGGTTCGAGCCTGGGTCTGAGTAGCCTCCTCAGCCGCTTCACCCTCTGCAAGAATGTGCGCAGCGCGAACCACGAGTTGTCGTCCAGCGTCCGTCAGCTCAAAGCGGCGAGCTGTCCGGATTATCAGCCGCGCGCCAAGCCGCGTCTCGATCCTGCTGACCGCTTTTGACACGGTCGCTTTCGAAAGCTGCAACTCCGCTGCGGCGTCGACGAAGGAGCGACACTCGGCAACCTTCGCGAAGACAGCGAGCCCCTCAAGGTCTGGAAGTCTGGCCATGACTGCAAATTTCGAAACTCCGAGTTTCGAAAATTTCTATTTCGAAATTAAGCCGCTGTCCATAGAGTCGAGAGGAGCGCAATCCGCTGCCTCCCGCGATGTCGACGGAACAACGATCCGGCATGGCGGGAAATTACTGAGGACAGGCTCATGGAGTTACAGACACACGTAGCCAGGAAATATCCTCCGACGTCTACGCTCCTGGCTTCATCCGCCGGGCTCGGATGGTCCGCATTGTCCGTGGAACTCCGGTCTCATGGGGCAAGTGAAGCGCCAGTGATCGTCCCTCAGCATGTGGAAATATGCCTGGTCGTTGCCGGCAACGAGGCGAGTCGTGTAAGAAGAATTGAAGCAGGATTGTACCAAGAGGCAGCGCCGACAACAGGTGCTGTCTGGCTGAGCCCGGCAGGGGTTGAGAAGGAAATCGCAATAACTGCGTCAATACCGCAAACAATGCATCTGTATCTGCCTGCAGTACTGTTTGATAGATTGAAAGATGATTTCAATCTCCCGGGCGTGCCAGCCGGTGCGATCAGGCATGCTGCCGGTATCCGCGACGATGTCATTGAACAGATAGGACGTTCGATTCTCTCTGAAATTACCGATGAGACCGCCGCCGGCCGCATTTACGTCGAAACAGCCTCCCTGACGCTGGCAGCACGACTCATTCAAAAATATGGCGATAGTGGACCCTGCTCGCCCCTCGAAAAGTCTTCGGATCATATCGATCAAAGACGCCTCCGTCGTGTTCTCGATTATATTGATGCAAAAATTCAGGATGACATCACCCTTGTGGATCTTGCAGGAGTAGCGGGTTACAGCACGTTTCATTTTGCGCGGAAGTTCACACTCGCGATGGGCATCCCGCCGCACGGCTATGTGTGCCGTAAGCGGCTGGAGAATGCGATGGTGGAACTGGCTGCGGGCAAGCTCCCGCTGGCGGAGATAGCGCTCAATGCGCATTTCTCCTCGCAGGCCAGTTTTACGCGGGCATTTCATCGTGCGATCGGTCTGACGCCCAAGGAATATCAGAAGCGTCGGCTCTAGCGATTGCGACAAGCCGGTGCGCTTCCGCTGCCAGTTCGTCGCGTGCTTACGGAATGAGCGCGAGCCCCACCGTCGGGTACGGCGGTGTCAAGACCCGACGGCGCTGGGAAGCAAGAGCGGCGAAAAAAAACGCAAGCAGGGGAAAGACACAACCAAGCACCCGAGCTTAACACTCGTCATGCGCTTTGCCCTCATTATGTAGCACCCGCACTTAAGCAGGGCAGATCAAAGAGGTGTTGCCCATGAACGCTCAGACATCGGAAGAAATCCGCAACGAGAGGGTGATACGATCGCTTTATGCGCTTGCGGAAGGAAAATCGAAGAACACATCCAAGTTCGTCTCGTTGTTCACAGACGACGGATATTTTTACGATGTCGCAGCCGGCAAGAAATACTTTGGTTCCGAAATCGGCCTGACGGTCGACATCTACGCTGCTGCGTTTCCGGATATGCACAGAGAACTCTATTCGCTGCGCAGCTTCGGCGATCATGTCCTTGTCGAGTTATCTCTTAACGGCACACACAAGGGCGATCTCGTGATCCCGGCAGGTACAATTGCTCCCACCGGAAAGCAAATGCACGCCCCGTGTTGCGACGTCTTCCACCTCAAAGATGGCAAAGTCTTTTCGTTTCACTGTTACGTGGCCGTCCCGATCCTGTTGGAACAACTAGGAATCTTCATGAACCTTCAGGCCGCCCTCCGCCATTGATCGGATGCCCCACCATGTCCATCGCCGAGCATCATTCCAGCAGCCGCCAGGAGGCCAAGTATCATCTGATTGTTCTCAATTCGATCCCCGGAAGATCACTGTCGCCTGAGGTCGTGAAACTCCACGCGGCACATCTGGCCGAACTTGATAGGGACGGAAAGCTCGTTTTGGCCGGGCCTGTCTTGGAGCGTGCTGGTGGCCTGATCGTGCTGCGCGTCGCAAGCTTGGCCGAAGCCGGAGCGATCGCAGATGATGATCCTCTCGTGCGTGGCGCATACCAGACCTATGAATTCGGCACATGGTTCATGAGCAATAGCCGGAACGGCTATCAACCCAACATCAAGTCGGAGTTCGACGAATGAGTGCGCGACCTATCCGAATTGGGTATTGCCTGTCATTGACCGGCCCGCTGGCTTCAAACGGCAACACCGCCCGCCTCGCTCATCGGATCTGGGAACAAAAGATCAATCGAGGCGGTGGGCTTCTCGGTCGGAACGTCGAGATGGTCTGTATCGACGATGAGACCAATCCGAAACTTGTGCCCGGGATCTACCAGCGGCTTCTTGACGATGAGAAGGTCGATCTGTTGATCGGCGGCTATGGAGACAATTCCGTCTCGCCGGCAATGCCTCTTGTAATGGAGCGCAACCGCTATTTCGTAGCGCTGATGGCGCTTGCTGTTAACGCGTCGCTAAATTACCAGAACTATTTTGTCATGATCCCCACCGGACCGCATCCAAGCGAGGCTCTGACCGATGGCTTCTTCAGCCTGGCGGCGGGCCAATCGCCCAAGCCCAAGACGCTGGCTATCGTGGCCGCGGACGCGCCGTTTTCAAAGAGCCCGGTTCAGGGCGCAAAGGCCCACGCCGACAGGCATGGGTTCAAAGTCGTTTCCGAAGCGCTCTATCCACTCTCGGCGACCGACCTTGGTTCCATCATCCGCAGCCTGGAATCCGTCGATCCTGACATCCTGTTGTTTTGTTCCTACCTGAACGATTCGGCGGCCCTGCTTCGCGGCCTCAATGCGAGCAGGCTCGAGCCCAAAATCGTCGGCGGCGCAATGATCGGCCCGCAGAATGGGTCTATCAAGGCACAGCTCGGTCCGCTGCTAAACGGCATTGTCAATTATGAGTACTGGCTGCCGGTTCCCAAGATGCTGTACGCCGGCGTTGAGGCAATGATTGCGCAATATCAATCGCTCGCCCGAACGGGGTCAGCCGACCCGTTGGGCTATTACGTAGCCCCCCAGGCTTACGCGCAAATGCAGGTCGTCGAGCAGGCCGTCGTCCGTACGAACTCGCTCGATGACGGCAAGCTAGCCAAATTCACCCGCGATATGCCGTTCGAGACCGTCCTCGGCAAGGTCAAATTTGGAGCCGGCGGCGGCTGGTCCGAGTCGCGTGTCCTGCAGGTGCAATACCAGAACATCCGTAACACCGACTTGGCGACGTTCAGGGACGTCAGCACACAGGCCGTGGTGTGGCCGGCGAGTCTCGCCTCGGGCACGCTGGTCTATCCCTATGCCAATGCCAAACAGATCCGATAGAGCGCAGCGAAGAACTCTGACAAAGGCCCGCGAGCCAGAAAGCTTCGGAGTTGGCCTCATCCCGCTACGCCAGCGCAAAGCGACAGCAAGAATAGCTAAAACAACAGCAATCGTGGTCAAGACAATCCATCCAGAACAGAGAACAATACGGAGACACAATAACTGACGCTTCTGTTCACAGGAAGGATCAAGCTATGGCGAACGACCAGATCACTCATTCCGGTCTCGACGCGCTTCTAACTCCCGAGGAAAGCGTCCTTGTACTTATTGATCATCAAGCGTTCCAGTTCGCCAACATGCACAGTCACGAGCCTCAGCTCGTGGTAGGCAATGTCGTGGCGCTGGCAAGAACGGCAAAGGCATTTGGCGTTCCGACGATCCTTACGACCGTTAATGAGGAGCGCGGAGGCTACATCATCAAGACAATTCAAGACGTATTCCCCGAACAGAAGCCAATCAATCGCTCGATTATCAACGCCTGGCAGGACGCAAGGCTCGTCAACGCCGTCAAAAAGACCGGGCGGCGCAAACTGGTGATGGCGGGGCTGTGGACGGAGGTTTGTGTCGCGATGCCTGCGCTGCAGGCGCAGGGCGAAGATTATGATGTCTATGTCGTTACGGATGCCTCAGGCGGCGTCTCCCTTGAAGCGCACACGGTGGCTCTTCAGCGGATGGTTCAGGCCGGCATAAAGCCGATTACTTGGCTAGCCGTCCTGTGCGAATGGCAGCGAGATTGGGCGCGTCAGGATACGATAGGTGAGCTTGCAAGGATCCTCACGGAGCACGGGGGCGGCTCAGGGGTTGCCTTCAATTGGGAGGCGCAACTGCTTGCAGCTCGCTCGAAGGCATGACCAATCGCGAACCGGCTGGCGACGGCTCCAGCTCCAACTCGAATGAGGAACTCGCCATGCAAGCAGCCGCAAGAGGCAGCGCGCTGATGGGATTTGTCATTGTGCATCCACTTGATCCGGAAGATGGAGCGATCACCGTCTCCATTCGCGCTATGGTCACCTCAAGTAAGGGCGCGCGACCAGGGCCCGAAGCGCGGGGACAGTTCGATACCCTCATGGAAAGCGTTTTGCCGCGTGACGACGTGAGATCCGAGCCAGGCGCACTCGGCGGTGTACAGGGAGTTTGGGTACATCCCATGAATTGGCGGTTGGACGAGGCGATCATTCACTTGCACGGTGGCTGGTTTAACTTCGGATCCTCCAAGGCCTATCGCCATCTTGTCGGGCATATTGCTGCAAGAGCAGGAGCGAGGGCGTTTATCCCGGACTATCGGCTAGCCCCCGAACACCCCTTCCCCGCCGCCACGGACGATGTGCTGGCATGTTATCGCGCGCTTGCCGGGAGCGGCGTTCGCCGGATCGCGCTTACGGGAGATTCCGCGGGAGGAAATCTTGCACTCGGACTTGCGTCGCTCGTCAGCGGCGACGACGCGGCTCTTGTCGGAATAGCCGTGTTGTCGCCGATTACGGACCTCACTCTTACCGGCGCGACTTTTGAGACGCGCGCGGATGCGGACCCATTCTTTACACGCCGGCAGATCGCGGAACTTGTACTCTCTTATCTGGGAAGCATCGACGCGAAAAATCCATTGGCTTCGCCACTGCACGGTCGACTTTCAGGCTTGCCACCAGTCCGAATTTACGTCGGTGACGATGAAGTGCTGCTGGACGATTCGCTCCGCTATGCCGAGCGCGCGGTGAAAGCGAGCGTCGATGCAGAGGTCGGTGTGTGGATGGGGATGCCACACGGATTTCCCGCGAATATCGGAAACTTAAAGGCGGCCGCACAAGCGCTGGATGCCATGGGTGCTTTCCTAACAGAGAGGTTACAGGCGCGCGCAAGTCCGTGATCACGGCGAAGTCGCCGAATACTCAAGACTCTTGTCGGCAGCACTAGCGAAGAACATGTCAATGGGCCGCCGTTCAGTAACAAATGAGTATGGAGAGCAAGAAGTGTCCAAACCCAGGATTGCAGTGATCATCGCCAGCATTCGTCCGAACCGCCAGGGCGACAAACCCGCCAGGTGGCTCGCCGAGCAGGCCAAGACCTATGGCGCCTTCGATGTCGAGTTGGTCGATCTCAAGGATTACCCGTTGCCACTGTTCAACGCGCCCGCTTCGGACCTCTGGATGCCGACGACCAATGAGATTGCCGCCAAATGGCAGGCCAAGCTCAGCGAGTTTGACGGCTTCATCATCGTCACTCCTGAATACAACCGCTCGGTCCCCGGCGCGCTCAAGAATGCTATCGACTGGGCCTACAAACCGTTTGTGAAGAAGGCTGTTGCCTATATGGGCTATGGCTCGGTCGGCGCCGCCCGCGCCGTCGAGCACCTGCGCACAATCATGGTTGAATTGCAGGCGGTTAACATCCGGCACGGCCTCCATATTGGCGGCTCGGAATTCGGCCCGGTCTTGATGGGTCAGAAGACCTGGGACGACGTGTTGCCGCATCAGGTGCCATTCACCAAGGACGTATTCGACAATCTGCTTTGGTGGACCAACGCCACCAAGGCGGCCCGCGCACTCGGAAATTGACCCTGGGCTCGAGGGCAGGAATTGTCAGTGATCGCCATACCGGCGACAACTCCGGCGGATAAGGAGAGCGAGATGACGTACGATAACGAAGCAATCGTCCGGCACGCCTATCATACGGCCGAGGGCAGCGTCCTGGACGTTGCGGGGTTCGCAGCCAGCTTCGCCGATGACGGCGTGATCAACCTGGGGCACGCCGGTATGGGACCTGCCGCAGCGGGCCAGGAGAGCTATCGGGGCGAGCGCCTCGGTGACCTTGTCCTTGCCGTTGCCAAGTACCTACCCGATATCCATCGCGAGCTGCACCGGGTCAACGTGCTTGGCGACATGGTCGCCGTCGAGCTTTCGATCGAGGGCACCTTCCTCGGGCAACTGGAGACCACTACCGGCATCGTCAAGCCGACGGGAGCGAAGGTCTACGGACCATGCGCCGACTTCTGGTACCTGCGCGACGGGAAGATCGAGAGGTTCGACTGCTACATCATGCTCAGCACCATGCTCGCCCAAATGGGCGTGCCCGAACGGGGATAGGAGTTCACCAACCGAGTCACCCTCCTTGGATCGGACCGGCCGAACAGCGTGAGGGACATCCAGGACGCCTTTATCCGATGGGGTATGACCGCAGGAGAAAGGAAGCAAAAAATGGCGCAAGAACTCACTGTCGTCGTCATGGGGTCGACGGGTAATCAAGGCGGTGCCGTTGCGCGGGATCTCCTGGCGCGGGGCCACAAGGTCAGGGCCGTCACGCGCGACCCCAACTCGAGCCAGGCAAAGTTCCTCGCGAAAGCCGGGGCCACGCTGGTTGCGGTGGCATCGCTTGAAGATCGCGTGGCGATCGTGTCCGCGCTGCAAGGAGCGACTTCGCTCTTTGCGATGTCGACGCCGTTCGCAGGTGGAGTGGAAGCCGAGACACGACAAGGTGTTGCCGCCGCCGACGCGGCCAAGGCAGCAAGCGTGCATCTCGTCTTCAATTCGGTCGGCTCCGCCAACCGAAATACCGGCGTTCCGCACTTCGACAGCAAGTATGAGGTCGAAAAGCACATCGCCAAAATCGGCGTTCGCGCAACGATTCTGGGCCCTGCCTATTTCATGGAGAATCTCTACTTCGGCAAAGATCAGCTCGCTAAAGGAACGTACGCGGCGGCGCTCCCGCCGACGCGGAAGCTCGCGCAAGTCTGCGTCGCCGACATCGGGGCGGTCGCCGTTCGCGTCCTCGAGGACGCCGGTCGATTCACGGGCAAGCGCTTCGACCTGGCGGGCGACGAGCTTACGGGGAATGACATCGTCGCCATACTTTCACGCGTCGCCGGTCGCCCCTTCACCTATTACCAGCTCCCGCTCGACATCGTTCGCCAGGGCATGGGTGAGGATGGCGCCAAGATGCACGAATGGTTTGACCACGTCGGATTTACGGTGGATCGCGCCGCTCTCCGCCGCGAGTTTCCCGACGTCGCCTTCAGCGACTTCGAGACCTGGGCGAAGAAGCAGGATTGGAACGTGCTTCTGCGGAGCGCATAGAACTCGTGGTTCGCCAAATATTTATCGGAGGTCGGCATGAGAATCGGCGTGAGTGGTGCCAGCGGTCATTTGGGTAGAGCCGTTGTATCGGAATTGCTGCACCGTGCCGGCGGGCACCAAACTGTCGCTATCTCGCGCACGCCAGAAAACGTCATCGGACTGGCTCAGAAACGATTCGGGGACTACAACCAGCCCAAAAGCTTTATTCAGGCCTATGCGGGTCTCGATCGTCTGCTCATCATCCCCAGCCTCGATGCTGGAAAACGTGGGGCACAGAACGTCGCTGCCGTCGACGGAGCCGTGCAGGCGGGCGTCAAACATATCGTCTTGATGTCGGCGGCGGGCGCGCGGCAGGAGGAGCCGACGCTCGGCATCCCTTACTGGTGGGGCGAGCAGCGTCTCATCGCCACAGCACCGGCGTGGACCATCCTGCGGATGAACTTCTACGCCGAAAGTTTCGTGCAGCAGGCGCAGGCGGCGCGGGACCAGGGCGTGCTGACCGGACTGGCCGAGAACTGGGTTGCCTTCGTTACGCGCGGTGACGTGGCGGCCGCCGCAGCCGGAATTTTGATTGGCGATGGTCACGCAGGCGCAACTTACAACGCGACTGGCCCCGAGCGCCTGTCGGGATCGGAACGTGCGGCCCTCATCGCCGAAATCGCGGCCAGGCCGGTCGCGTTCCGTATCATTGCCGAAGAGCAACTGCGCGCCGGCCTGAAGAAGGCGGGTCTGCCGGTGGGCGCCCTAAACGCCGTCATGAACATCCAGGCGAGCTTTGCGGCTGGTGCCTTCGACATTCTGACGGGCGACGTCGAGCGCCTTAGCGGCCGTCCGCCGACGCCCCTTCGCGACGTGCTCGCTGGGGCGTTGAAGCCTCCTTCGGCCTGATGACTTGCTCAGCTCATCACCGGCAGCAAGAGCGGTCAAAACAATCGCAAATATGGCAAAGACGACATGACTACAACGCCCCATTACGCTGTGTGCGTTCGTTGAAACCGCTGTGATCCAATGGAGTCAAATCATGACTATTGGGGTAATCGGGACCGGGTCGATTGGTGCCACTTTCGCTCGCAAACTGGCTGGGGCAGGCATCCCCGCCATCCTTGCCAATAGCCGCGGACCTGACAGCCTTGCCGATCTCATTGCCGACATCGGTGGGCAGGTGCGAGCGGGGACGCGGGAGGATGCGGCCGCGCAGAACATCGTCTTCGTGGCCGTCAACTGGTCAAAACTGCCCACTGCCCTGAGGGGCCTGCCTGATTTTCGCGGCCGCATAGTCATCGACGCCAACAACCCGATCGAGCCACCGACCTTTGTACCCGCCAACCTCGGCGGCCGATTATCGAGCGAAGTGTTTACCGACTATGTGCCGGGCGCCCGGTTAGTGAAGGCCTTCAACCACCTGCCCGCCGCGCTCTTGGCCGAGGACCCCCGCGTGGCTGGTGGCCGCCGCGTGCTGTTTCTGGCGGGCTCCGACGCGCCCGCCAAGGCGGAGGTGGCCAAACTCATCGAAAGCTTTGGATTTCATGGCATCGACCTTGGGCTGCTGAACGAGGGCGGTCGGGCGATGAGTTTTCCCGACGGCGCTCTGACGATCCAGAACTTGATCCGGCTCAACTGAGCACGCATCGCCCTCGTAAGCGATCCCGATTGGCATCCACGGTCGACATTGGGAGCTACTGAAATGACGCTTGAGGAAGGCGCCGATCGCTTGGCGATACGCGGCCTTATCGATGCCTACGCTCACTGTGCAGATCGGCACGACTACGAGGGGCAGATGGCCTTGTTCACGGAGGATACGCGCTTCCTGGTGTTCATGGACGCCAAGGCCTCGACCCCGAGTCAAGCGGTTACCCGTCGTGCCGATCTGAGGCCCGTATTTGAAGATCTTCAGCAGTATGAGACAACGACCCACTTCAATGGTCAAAGCACCGTCGCTCTCAATGGCAGCGTCGCCACGGGCGAATGCTATTGCCTGGCCCACCACGTCCGGGTCCACGATGGACGGAGCAGCCTCATGGTTGCTTCACTTCGCCACCTCGACACCTACACCAAGCAGGCCGGGCGCTGGCTGTTCAGCGAGCGTCGGCTGATGGTCGACTGGATGGAAATACGTCCTCTTTGAAACTCTGGCGGCCAAGATGGCGCCTGGAGCCACGGTCACCCATTATCGGCGGAGCTTACCCGCAATAGCGGTCAAAACAATCGCAAGGATGGCAAAGACGCAAGTGTTGTCGTGTGCTTTCCTAGTGGTGGTTTGGAGGGTGGCTAAATTCGACACCTGAGGCCCCCAAATAGTGGATCAACAACGGAGACGAGGCCAATGAGCGCTGCAACGTATCTCACCTTCGTTGGCCGCTTGTTTGTCGGCCTACCGTTCATGGTGAGTGGCCTGAGCAAGGTTGCAAACTACGCCGGGACGATTGCCCTGATTGAATCCTCCACCCTCCCATTACCTCCACCACTGGCATACGTCGGGGCCATCGCCGTCGAGATTGGCTGTGGACTTTTTGTTATTCTGGGCTATCAGACACGCATCGTTGCCACGATATTCGCCTTGTTTTGTCTCGCAACAGCGGTGTTCTTTCACGCGCATTTTTCCGATCCCAACCAGATATTCCATTTCATCAAGAACCTCATCATGACAGGTGGCTTGCTGCAGATCGTCGCCAACGGCGCCGGCGCCATCAGCATCGATAGCTGGCTTTTCAAAAGCCAAGCGCAGGCCGCCGGCACGAAAGTGGCAGCTGGCTAAATCCTGAGCGCATTAGTCAGTAACGACTGGCAAAATCACTGCGTTCTGTTCACGGAGTCTTTCTCACAGCAGCCAGCGCCAATGCCCAATCCGAGCCGGCAGCAATGGGCTCTTGCACGCAGTTATGCCAAGGGAGACAGTTTCCATGAGTAAAAATCTGGACGAAGCAAAGCAGCCAGCGATAAAGGATGCCTACGACTATATCATCGTCGGCGCCGGAGCCGCCGGATCCGTCGTTGCTGGGGAATTATCGAAGACTGGGGCCGACATCCTCGTCGTGGAATCAGGCGGTGCAGACACGGCTCCCACGATCAGCAACCCCAGCGTCTGGTTTTACAACGTCGGCGGCCCGCTCGATTGGGCGTTGCCGATCAAACCGGCGCCGCAGGTTAACAATCGCGGGTTCAACTTGGCGCTTGGCCACGTCCTTGGTGGCGGCAGCTCCATCAATGCGATGGTTTGGACCCGCGGAATGGAGCGAGACTACGACTCCTGGGCTAAGAGCGGCGCCAAAGGTTGGGCGTTCAAGGACCTCCTGCCGATGTTCAAAGCGCAGGAGGACTGGGAGGGCGGCGCCAACGAATGGCGTGGGGCCGGTGGACCAATTCACATCCGGCGCCCACGCGAGCCCCATCCGACTGCCCGCGCCGTCGTCGAGGCGGCGGGACAAATGGGCATCCCGATCCTCGACGACATGAACGGGCCGATGCGCGACGGTGCAGGCTACCTCAACATGAACATCGCCCATGACGGAACGCGCGTTAGCGCCGCCCGCGCCTTTCTGCACCCCAATCTCAAGCGCGCGAACCTGACGCTCTTGCTGAACACTAACGTCACAAAAGTTCTATTCGACGGCGATCGTG
>Ga0075017_100002347_pt1 | contig 11803 bp, 14 predicted proteins | sample AleBraG_ABR_2012_FD_71475 | JGI IMG/M metagenome (GOLD analysis project Ga0075017, IMG submission 71475) | Freshwater sediment microbial communities in response to fracking from Pennsylvania, USA - Alex Branch Run_MetaG_ABR_2012 | ecosystem: Environmental > Aquatic > Freshwater > Creek >...
GCTTTCTGGAAGGGAAATTCGTCCCCTCGCGTGCCTGATTGGACTGCGGACGGCAGCCAGTCCGCTCCGCAAGCTCAGTCGGCAGAGCTGCGCCGGACGCTGTGCACCTCAGTCAGGAAGTGGGCATGGGGCGGCCCTTTTACACCTGCGCTCGCCATTTTCGCTTTGAGTTCGTCGGAAGCGAGGAAGGCGCGCACCGAGTCCAGACTGTCCCACTCGAAGAAAAGAGTAAGGTCGTTGACGTTTCCGGCGCTGCGGAAAATGCGGCAACTGCGCTCACCGTGTTTGTGCCGCCAATCGAGGTTGGAATCGAACACTGCCTTCCAGGCGGCGTAGTCGGCAACTTCGTGGTGGATGAGAACGTTGATCATGATTTCGGGCGCACTCCTTTCACCGTGAAAAGGTGCTCCAAATGCGGGAAAAATGCAAGGGCCGGGGTCACAGACGTGCGGGCCCGTTATGTCGGTTCGGGGCTGACGGGCCGCCTAATGCCGGACGAAGGCTCCAAGTACATCCTGCAGGGAGTGCGCGATCATTCCGGGACGCACGCTGCGACGCCAGTGCGCCAGAATCCCACTCATCACCCCCATCACACCGATCAGCGACGCCCGCGCGAAACCTTGATAGGAATGGGCCAAACCAAACACCAGCGCCGAAAACACTATGCCGGCAGGGACACTCTTCGTCAGCGCCATGAATTGTTTCTGCAGGTAGCCGCGGTAGACCGCTTCCTCGCAGATTCCGGCCGTGATCGAGAGCACGATCCAGAGTGCTATCTCAACACCTCCCCGCGGAAGCAGGAATTGTATGGCCTTGTCACCCGCGCCGCCGTGACCGCCCAGGATTGAAGTGACCACGATCGTCGTGACAAGGAAGAGCAGCCCGATTCCGGCATCCCGGAGAAAGTCGCGGACTGAATGCCACCGGTTCCCCAGGACCGTGCGAAGCGAAAAACCACTCAGCCACACGCCCACGAGCACCAGTGCCAGAGTGAGCCATTCGAACAAAATGGTGCGCTCATAAAGGGCGAGGCGATCCGGATTCGCAGCGGCGCGCATCTGATCGGCTCGGAGCCTTCCCCAGAACACCATGGCCGCGATCGCGGCCAGTACGACCAGCGTGTGCCAGGGCGAGGCCACGCGATCAAACTTGTCGGATCGTGGTTTCGCTGGAACGGCAGTCTCCATAAGGCGCTCAACCCTGCACACGCGAAAAAATGCTCGGCTAGTCCAGTCGGAAGTCTTAGCTTGCGGTACTTGGACGGGCTGGCGTTGGAAACGTCATACTGGAAATGGTCGGGACGGGGAGATTTGAACTCGCGACCCCTTGCACACCGAGTTGAGCCGGTTGGCGGGCGTGAGCGAAGCGGGACCCCGCTGGCGAAATCCTGAACGTGAGTGAAGGACCTCGGCTAGAGGAAGGAGGTTGGTCGGGACGGCGAGATTTGAACTCGCGACCCCTTGCACCCCAAGCAAGTGCGCTACCAGGCTGCGCCACGTCCCGATGGAATCCGCTGCCCCGTAGGATCTTGCCGGCAGCGTGAGGTTCGACCTTCAAATTCTACACCAGTGGACAGACATGGGCGAGGAATGGGAGGGTCATCGCACCCTCCGTGGGGCCTCAATCACCTATTGCAAATTACCAATTGCAAATTCCTTTCGGATCCGCTCCCAGGTCACGTCCAGTTCCTCCGGCAGCACCCTGGTTTCGCCGATGACGCTGACGAAATTGGCGTCCGCGACCCAGCGCGGCAGAATGTGCATGTGGATGTGTCCCGCCACCCCGGCACCTGCGGCTTTCCCGATATTCATGCCTAGATTGATGCCGTCCGGCCGATAAAGAGAGCGCAGAACCGACTCCAGCTTCTGCGTCAGAGTGATCATTTCGTGGGCGGCATCGGCCGAGAGTTTCTGCAGTTCGTCCAGATGTGCGTAAGGCACGATCATGACATGGCCATTGGTATAGGGATAGGTATTGAGAATGACGTAGCACTGCGCGCCGCGGTGGACAATCCGGGCCTGCTGGTCGCTTTCCTGCGCAGCATTACAGAAGATGCAGCCCGGCTTCTGGTCGGCGCCAGTGACATACGCATAGCGCCACGGAGTCCAGAGATGATCCATGCAGGGGAGGGTAGCAGAAATGTGCTGGGGGCTGCGAGCCAAGAGCTAAGAACTAAGGGCCGGGTAGCAACGGTTTGCGCCGAAGCCGTGGCTGGATGCTCGCAGCGAAAGCCAGTGTGACAAGCCTGTAAATTCTTAGGCCATTGGCCTCTTTCGTGTTTGACACTGTTCCAGCGCGGTTGCTATAGTCAAAGGGTCCCAATTGGACGTGATTTCGAACCAGCTGGAATTGTCCCAGGGTCGTCCGCCAGGTCGGCCTCAACGTAACCTAATGACCACGCCAGCAGTCCGCTACACCACGTCCCGCATGAGTTGCGCATCAGCGCGCGCGACACAGAACCTATGAACTTGTTCGACGACAGCACCGCCCGCAATCTTGAATCCAGTCTTGAAACCATGACAACTGCCCACGACAACCACTCCGGCGGCTCGGCCGTAATTGACGCTCCCGAGCACGCGCAACCTTCTCCCGCGGAACCCCAGGCCTCCCCTGACGCTCCTCCGATTGACGCCTCTGAGGATATTGCTCCTCCGCATGAAGCTCCTTTGAGTGCGGCTCCCGAAACTTCGCCAGCCGAGCCCGCCGCTGCCAGCGATGATTTCGCCGCCGCCCTGCATAGCTTCGAAACCGAAACCGAGGAAGCGGTGGGTGAGGACCACGTCATCAAGGGCCGCGTAGTGAAGTTGACCGCGACCCACGTCGTCGTCGATATCGGGGCGAAGTCCGAGGGCATGGCGCCGATCGCGGAAATTCTCGATCACGAGGGCAAACCCAAGTTCCAGCCCGGCGACGAAATCGACGTGATGCGCGAAAAGGGCGAAACGGAAGAGGGCTACATCAACCTCTCCCACCTGAAGGCGCAGCGTCTGAGGTCGTGGGACGAGATTGAGCGCGCTTACAACGAGAAGAAGCCGATCAAAGGCATCGTCGTAGAACGCATCAAGGGCGGACTGACACTCGACATTATGGGAGCGCGCGCCTTCCTGCCGGGCTCGCAGGTGGACTTGCGTCCCATCCGCAATCTGGACGGGATGAAGGGCCAGACGATGGAAGTCGCCATCATCAAGCTCAACAAAAAGCGCGGCAATATCGTGGTCTCGCGCAAGCAGCTTCTGGAAGAAGAGCAGAACGAGAAGCGCGGCAAGACCCTCGAGCACCTGGAAGAAGGCAGCATCCTGACCGGGATCGTCAAGAACCTGACCGAGTACGGCGCCTTTGTCGATATGGGCGGAATTGACGGCCTGCTGCACATCACCGACATGTCCTGGGGACGTCTGACGCACCCGCGCGATCTGGTCAACGTCGGCGACCAGATTCAGGTGAAAGTCCTGAAGTATGACAAGGACAAGCAGCGCGTATCTTTGGGATTCAAGCAGCTCACGCCCGATCCCTGGCTGGATGCCGAGCACCGCTACCCTGTGGGCGCGCACGTTCACGGACGCGTGATCAGCGTCACCGATTACGGCGCGTTCGTCGAACTGGAGCAGGGAATTGAAGGCCTGGTCCACGTGAGCGAAATGACCTGGTCGAAACGGATGAAGCATCCGTCGAAGCTGGTCAACGTCGGCGATCAGGTGGATTGCGTGGTCTTGAGCGTGAACCCAACCGAGCGCCGGATTTCGCTGGGCATGCGGCAACTCGCGTCCAATCCGTGGGACTCGCTGCACGACAAATATCCGGTGGGAGCGACGGTCGAAGGCCGGGTGCGCAATCTGACCGAGTTCGGCGCGTTCATTGAAATCGAGGACGGAATCGACGGCCTGGTGCATGTCAGCAACCTGAGCTGGACGACGCGGGTGAAACATCCTTCCGAGGTTTTGAAGAAAGGCGACAAGGTCAAGGCCGTCATTCTGGCCATTGAACCGGACAAGCGGCGTCTTTCCCTCGGTATCAAGCAGATGCAGCCCGACATTTGGGACTCGTTCTTCGCGCAACACCGCGTCGGCGACATCGTGCACGGCAAGGTCCTGCGCGTGGCAAATTTTGGGGCGTTTGTCGAGATTGCCGAAGGCATCGAAGGTCTGTGCCACAACTCGGAAGCCGTCGACGGGAACGGCCAGCCGATGCATCTGGAGCCCGGCGCCGAGTTCGACTTCAAGATCATCAAGATGAATCAGGAAGAGAAAAAAGTCGGACTGAGCATCAAGGCGGTCGGTGAAGAAGCATCGCGTAAGGAAGTCGAGTCCTACAAGCACCCGGCATCGTCATCCTCGACCAGCACTACCATTGGCGATTTGATCTCGTGGAAACGGGCGGGCGGAGACAGCAACTAATTTCTGAACGCACTGGGGAATCTAAGGCCACCGCCAGCGGTGGCCTATTTCTTGGCCTCAAAACTGGTATCGAATCCGGAGAACCTCCCCACTTCCCGCTCCGTTTCCGTCATCCGCTCGCACTTGGCGTCGATGCTCTTGTATTCGTCGTTCCGGCTCTCTCGAAATGCCCGGTACCCCGCCTCGGATGCCCAGAAGTCCAGCGTCAAATAGCGGCTTGCCTCGCACACATCTTGAATCAGCTCCGAGCGAATATATGCCGGATCCTGGTGGAACAACCCTACCCATTCGCCATGGCATCCATAGGCCTCTTCGAACTGCTTCTGCATACCCGATCGAACCCTGAATTCCCAGACGATCACGTAAGCCATCGGGTTCTCCATCAATGCGGTGAATTGCGCGGATGCGACACCTCATCGCTAAGGCGGTGGAGCATGCTGGACAACGTGCGTGCTATGCGGATGCAAGGGCTACTTAGTCTCGACTTTAGCGTCGATCTTCAAGGTGATGTAAACCTGCTGACGATTGTCAAACTGGCTCACTGTCTTGGTGCCGCTCTTGCGGTTGTCGAACTGCGCGTAGACTTCGTAGTCGATGGTGGGCTGAAGCGCGGGGAAACGATAAAGTCCATCCGGGCCGACGATATAGGTTTTCACGGAGCGGGTGTGGGTATTTGTCAGGTATACAACCGCGTTCGGCAGAGGGTTATCGCCGCCATCCAGTACTTTGCCGGTAAGCAGGCGCGTCTTGTCTTTTTTCGTATCGCGGCCAAACAACTGCGCTGGAGCAGCGAGCGCCGACGTCGAGAAGAAGACCGACGCCAGCATCGCAGCCAGCGAAAGCGTAAGCAGCAGAGGAGCGGCGATGAGCGCCTTCTTCATGAATATCCCAGTAGGAGCATCCCAATGCCGCCTTTTCGAACCCACGGCGGCTATTGCCAGTCTAAATGAAGACCGATGTCGGAACGCTCGTCGCCGTCGACATGCACGGTTACTTCGGAGCCCGGCTTCAATTTTTGGCCCGAGGGCAGCTTGTACCCCTTCACGTCCGCCCAAACAATGTAGTTGGCCTTGCCGACGGGCAGCCGCTGGGCAAACTCGCCCGTGTGATTGGAATAGAGCTCCCAACGCGTTTTTTTCTCGTCCGCCCTTCGGATCTTCACCTTGACCCCGTAGAGCGGGCGCCCGTCGGGGTCCCAAACGGTCCCGAAGATCAGGGCGTAAGGCTGCGGCTTTTCGTGTCTGTTACCCTGCGCGTTTGCGGGGGCCAGCAGAGACGCCAGTAATACCATGCAAGAAGCCGCTGCGGCAATGCGCCATAGGGCCCGGATATGTGCGGAGTTTTTCAGGAATCCTCGTCCTCATCCTCTGCTTCGTCGGCGTCCTCTTCGTCCTCGTCGTCTTCAATTTCGTCTTCGCCGACCACCTTCAGTTCCACGGGATTCACCGTAACCACTTCGAAGTCCGTGCCGCACTCCGGGCAGGAGACGACCGCGCCTTCATCGACCTCATCTTCCTCGATGTCGAGATCCGTCTCGCATTCTGGACAGTACACCATGTTTTCCTCCACACTCGGGGTACCCTGTTATATTTAGTTTCTTCGAGAGGAAAAGGTCAAGTGGCTTGCCAACAAAATTCTAAAAAAACCGGGCGCGGTAATTCGTTTTTCGGTGGCACCAGCTTCCTGGCAGCGGTGACGTTGGCCCTGTCGCTGGCATCGGGCGCTCTTCCTTGCCAGGCACAGGAAATAGCTCAGGAACCGCCGCGCTTGGCGGCCGACCGGCACACCGACGGGCACATCGCCGAGGCGATCCGGCAGGTTTCGGCCGACCACATCCGGCAGACTATCGAAAAGCTGGTCAGCTTCCAGAACCGGTCTACGATTTCCGCGCAGGACCAGGAGTCCATCAAAGAGGGCCGGGGGATCGGAGCGGCGCGGGAGTGGCTCAAAGCGGAGTTTGAGCGCTACTCCAAAGACTGCGGCGGGTGTCTGGAAGTGAAAACCGACACCTTTACCGAGTCGCCGGGCGAACGCATCCCGAAACCGACGGAAATCACCAATGTTTATGCCGTGTTGCGAGGATCGGACGCGAAACAGGCGGAGCGTATCGTCCTGGTGACCGGCCATTACGACTCGCGCAACAGCGACACTTTCAATGGAACCGATCCCGCGCCGGGAGCGAACGACGATGGCAGCGGCACCGCAGTGAGCCTGGAATGCGCCCGTGTCTTGAGCCAGGCTGCTGCCAAACTGAAGTTCCCGGCAACGATCGTCTTTCTCGCGGTTGCGGGAGAAGAGCAAGGACTCAACGGCAGCAAGCACTTCGCCCAGATGGCCAAGCAGCAGGGATGGAAAATCGAAGCCGTTTTGAACAACGACATTGTGGGAGGCGACCTCGGTCCGGGGCAGGACGCGAGCGTGGTGCGCGTTTTTTCCGAAGGACTGCCGGCAGCCGCGAGCGAGGCTGAAATCAGGCGCATTCGAATGCTCGGCGGAGAGAGCGACTCGACCTCGCGCGAACTGGCCCGCTACATCGCCGACGTGGGGCGCTCCTACCAGTCTGGAGTCAAGCCGCTTATGATCTTCCGCTTGGACCGTTTCCTGCGCGGGGGCGACCACTACTCCTTCAATCAGCAGGGGTTTGCCGCGGTGCGTTTCACTGAATTCCGCGAAGATTACAACCATGAGCATCAGAACGTTCGCAGCGAGAATGGTGTCGAATATGGGGATCTGTCGAAATTCGTGGACTCTGACTACGTTGAGCACGTCGCGCGGCTGAATGCGGCGACCCTGGCATCGTTGGCGTCGGCTCCAGCGCCGCCGGCTAGCGTAAAAATGCTGACCAAGAGCCTCGAAAACGATACGACTCTGACGTGGGAGCCTTCGCCGGGCGCGTCCGCTTACGAGGTGGTCTGGCGTTCGACGAATGCGGCCGACTGGGAGTACGTCCAAACGTTCAGTAGCGGTGTGCGTGCAACCCTGAAGGTTTCGAAGGATAATGTGATATTCGGAGTGCGCGCGGTCGATACGGCGGGGCATCGCAGTCTGCCGGTCGTGCCCGAGCCAGAAAGATAAAATTAGTGCCTCGCGGACAAACTATCTCGTTCAGCTTCCCTCCTTTTGCCGGGTGGGTGAAGCGCATCATTATCGCTTGCACGGCAATCTTCCTGCTGGAACTCGTAGTACGCCGGGTGTTTAATGTCGACCTCCGCTGGGTGGATGAATGGTTTGCGCTGATACCGGTTTTTGTAATGAAGGGCGAGATCTGGCAGCTTGTGACCTACTCGCTGCTGCACGCCAACTTCAGCCATCTGTTCTTCAACATGCTCACGCTCTGGTTCATTGGCGCCTATCTGGAGCGCGACTGGGGATCGCGACGATTCATCGAGTGCTACACATTCTGCGTGGTGGGCGCTGCCTTGGTCACGATCGCCGTTTCCTATACGCATTTTCTGGGGATGAACGAGCACGGCGGAACGGTGGGCGCGTCAGGAGGCATTTTCGGCCTGCTGATGGCCTTTGGAATTCTCTACGCCGATCAGGAAATGTATCTATTTCCTCTGCCGTTCAGGATCAAGGCCAAGTACCTGGTCGGTATCTGGGTCGTGGTCGCCATTGTGGCCGTTTTTGACCCCAGGCAAGGCGGGGTCGCGGTTTTCGCTCATCTCGGCGGATTGCTTTTCGGCTACCTGTGGGTAAAGTTCATGCCTGCGCGCGGGATGAGCTACGTTGCGTCCGAGCGTTATTTCGGCATGCGAAATTCCTACTATCGCTGGAAGCGGAAGCGTGCAGCGAGAAAATTCGAAGTCTACATGAGGGATCACGACCGCAAAGTCACCTTCGACGAGCACGGAAACTATGTGCCTCCCGACGACAACGACAAGACCAATGGCGGATCGAAATCGGGCTGGGTGAACTGAGTTTTTCACCGTCGAGACGCCGAGTGCGCCGAACGGCAACATTACGAGGAGTAGCAGAGCATGGCGAGGCTTTGTGCGGCATCCGCGATTCTTGGGACGATAGTCGGACTAAGTGCGGTCGGCGCTGCTCAACCCGCTCTGACATGTAAGCCTGTGGAGCGTTACGGCGTGAAAGGCTGCGAGATCTTGCCGGATCAAACCTGTCCGCCGGGCTATCACAAGCAAGCCGTCGGGCCGAGCGATCCACGAATGAAGGGCCCGACGTTTTTGATGTGCGTAGCAGACGAGCCGCCCCCGAAACAGCAGCCGACCAATCCGCCGCCTCGACCTCCGAAGACGAATCGCTAGCTCGCTTCGGTACCCGTGGAGCGGCGGGCGTCCCTGTCCCAAAGCGTGAACCCGAGGAACGCGCTGAGAATCTGCGCGGGAAGTTCCTGAACCTGACGTTTTCCCTTGAAGCCAAGGTCGTGACCGGCTCCCTCCACTTCCAACAGGTCTTTCTTGGCCGGGATCAGGTTGAGCGCCTTCTTTAGTTCCTCATTGCTTCCGAAGGGATCGCGCGTTCCATGCACGAACAGGCTCGGCGTGCGCAGGTTGGGCAGGTGTTGAATGCGGAGTTGATCCGGCTTGCGCGGCGGATGCAAGGGGTACGAAAGCAGAAGAAGTCTGGATACTAGGTCGGGCTCGGAGGCGCAGAGCATGGTGCACTGACGTCCGCCGTAGGAGTGGCCGCCGAGAAAGATCCGGCCCTCGATGCGTTTGCGCAAGACCGCAACCGCATTGCGGAGGCCGGCACGATCGCGTTCCGCGATGGCCGCAGTCAGCGGGCCGGTTCGCCGCTCGTGGCGAAAGGGCAAATCGCAGCGCAGAACCAGGTAGCCACGGCTGGCAAATGTCTCGCCGAGCGCAACCAGCAGGGGCGCAGTGCAATTCGATCCTGCGCCGTGAGTCAGGATCAGGGCGTCGCCGTTGGGATTCGCGGGCGAATGCAGAAACCCGTGGACGGCCGGGTCTAGCGAGTCATCACGGAATTGCTCCGGTGGCGGCTCAGGCACTCGGCGCTCGCAGTCTTTCGATAACCCATTTTCGAGTTTGCGACTTTGTTTCTCCCATGGATTCCGCTACCCAGACCTCGTCATCGAGGGTGCCGACAGACTGAATTTCTCGAGGGTAGTCGGCTTTGATCCAAAGATACTCAAAATCCTTGATGTGAAGCAGCGGATCAACTCCACTCTCCAATATTTCTGCCGCTTTGCTCTTTGCAACTCGAAGAGCCGCCTCGCCGGCGGACAAATCGCGAAGTGCCATTTCTGCTTTTGCTTTTGGGAGCACTTCAGCAACTTCGAAAAATGTGGGATGTTCTAGAACCGCAAGGCGGATGATGCCGGGTCCGTCCAACCCTGCTTCGAGCGCATCCTGAGCTATCGTTGGCATGTCTTCCGAAGGAATCAGGCCCAGAGCGAGCTTCGCCTCAATCAGTTCACGATCAAAACTCACGGAGATATCCTCACAACTAGGACCTGCGCTTCTTCAGGGATACCGCCCCGCTCTCCCCCACCGTGTGCAGCCGCATGAAATTGGTGGCGCCTGACGTGAGCTGCGTTCCTGCCACCAGACCAAGCACGTCGCCCGGACGAAGGAGGCCTTTCGGCAGCAATTCTTTTTCGGCGGTCTGCAGCATTGCTTCCGCTGATTCCCACTCTTTTTTGTGAACGGGATGCACGCCCCACAGCGCATTCATCCGATTGCAGACTTCGGGCTTACGGCTGAACGCATAGATACAAACCTTCGGACGATGCTTGGACAACATGCGAGCCGTGTTGCCGCTTTCCGTGAAGACGGCGATCGCACGCATCGGCAGATCTTCGGCGGCGTGGGCGATCGACTCGCAGATCGTTTCGGCAACCGAATAACGGTGCTCTTCATGCCGGCGGCGCGACGCCGACGGCACCTGCGCCATACTGGCCTCCGCCTCTAGAATGATGCGTACCATCATGGCCACGGTCTCGCGCGGATAGCGGCCACTAGCCGTCTCTCCTGAAAGCATTACCGCGTCGGTCCCATCGAAAATCGCGTTGGCTACATCGCTCGCCTCCGCTCGCGTAGGGCGCGGATTTTCGGTCATGGACTCGAGCATCTGTGTGGCCGTGATCACCGGTCTGCGCCATACTCCCGCGCGCTGAATCACCAGCTTCTGGATGATGGGAACGCGCTCCGGCGGCATTTCCACTCCCAGGTCGCCGCGGGCAATCATGACGCCGTTGGTGACCTCGAGAATCTCTTCCAGGCGCTCAATGGCCTGCGGCTTTTCCAGCTTCGCGACGATGGGCACGGACTTGCCGAACCCGCACATCAGGTTCTTGGCCGAGCGGATGTCATCGGCGGAACGAACGAACGACAGGGCAACTACATCGACCGCCTGCTTCAAACCGAACTCGAGGTCCAGTTTGTCTTTGGCGGTGAGCGCCGGGATCGCCACAGCCGCGCCGGGAAGGTTGATTCCCTGGTGCTCTCCCAGCAGGCCTCCGTTGATGACCTCGCATTCCACATCTTCGGCGCAAATCGAAAGGACTTTGAGTTCAAGACGGCCGTCGGACAGAAGCACCCGCGCACCCGGCTCGACCTCGCGGGCCAGGCCGGCAAAATCGGCCGAGACCAGTTCTGCAGTTCCTTGCACCTTCCGCGGCGTGATGGTCAGCACGGCCCCGGCTTCCAGCAGCACCGACTTTCCATCTTTCAGGCGTCCGGTACGAATCTTGGGGCCTTGCAGGTCCTGCAGGATGCAGATTGTACGCTTCAGATCATGGGCGGCGTGGCGCAGGCGGTGGATTCGCCGCGCGTGTTCGGCGTGAGTTCCGTGGGAGAAATTAAGCCGGGCAACATCCATGCCCATGCGCATCAGGTCGCGAATCATTTCTTCGGAGTCGCAAGCCGGGCCAATGGTGCACACGATCTTTGCGCGGCGCAAGCGCTCGGCGGCTTCTTCCGGTACAGGGCCGGAGACCGGTAGATTTCCTTCAACCAGATTGGGTTTGCGCTTCAAGTCGGGAATCCTCTCTGCGAACGGCTCCGTCCATCTTATTGCAAACCATCGCGCAAGGGGGCAGGGCTTTGCCCTCCAGGCGGGGCAGAGCTCAGTCGTCACACGGTCAGCGAACTTCGCTGCCCGCTGGCGGAGACGTAGCTTTCGTGAGACAGCGGGGAAACAGCATGGCGTTGAATTCTGCGCCAATCAGCACTACCAGCGAGATCAGGTACATCCAGACGAGCAGTGCAATGCCCACTCCGAGCGATCCATAGATGACGCTGTAGTCGGCATAGTGCTGCAGATACCATCCAAACAGCGCGGTGGAGATCAGCCACATGGCAGTCGCGAGGACCGCTCCCGGCAAAACGCTGTGCCAGGGCTGGGTGCGCGGCACCGCATTGTGATAGATGAGCTGGATCACGGCGATACTGGTCAGGATAGCGATGAGCCAGCGGATCAAG
>Ga0075017_100002348_pt1 | contig 11803 bp, 11 predicted proteins | sample AleBraG_ABR_2012_FD_71475 | JGI IMG/M metagenome (GOLD analysis project Ga0075017, IMG submission 71475) | Freshwater sediment microbial communities in response to fracking from Pennsylvania, USA - Alex Branch Run_MetaG_ABR_2012 | ecosystem: Environmental > Aquatic > Freshwater > Creek >...
AGGCCGACGATCGGGATCTTCAGGAAGACCATCAGCCACAGGAAGGTCCACAGTTCCACCGCGCGATCCTACTACCCCGGAGCGCATCCGTACAAGCCCACAGGGCCGGCGCGGGCCCCTACGGACCGAGGGTCAGCCGCGCAGCGTCAACGGGGCGCCGCTGAACTGCGTCATCGAGTGCAGTTCGCCGATCCGCGCCACGATCTCGCGGCCCTCGAGGCGCTCGAGGCGCTCGGTGCCGAACTCCTCGACGTTGAACGAGGCGAGGACGGTCGCGTGGGCCATCGCCCGTCGCAGCAGTGCCTCGGTGATCGGCTCGTCGCGGTGGGCGGCGATGTAGCCGACCAGCCCGCCGGCGAACGTGTCGCCGGCACCGGTCGGGTCGATGACCGTCTCCAGCGGGTAGGCCGGCAGGGCGAAGAACCCGTCGCGGGTGACCAGGGCGGCGCCGTACTCGCCCTGCTTGGCGACGATCACACTGGGGCCCCAATCGAGGATCTCCCTGGCCGCCGAGACCAGGTTGGGCCTGCCGGTAAGCTGGCGCAGCTCGGCGTCGTTGAGGATCAGGCAGTCGACGCCCTCGATCGCCGCGATCAACGAGTCACGGGCGATCTCGATCCACAGGTTCATCGAATCGAGCGCCACGAAGCGGGCGCCGGGCAGCTGCCGGCGCACCTCGCGCTGCAGGTCGGGCTGGATGTTGGCCAGGAACAGGACATCCGCGGCCAGCGACTCGGGCGTCAGCTTCGGCTGGAAGCCCTCGAAGACGCCCAGCTGGGTGTCGATCGTCTCACGCGAGTTGAGATCCCAGCCGTACTCGCCCTGCCAGAAGAAGGTCCTGCCGCCCGCGACGCGCTCGATCCCCGACACGTCGACGCCGCGGCCCCGCATCACATCGAGCTGCTCCTCGCCGAAGTCATCGCCGACCGGGCCGACGACGCAGACCTCCTCGAAGAACGAGGCCGCCAGCGCGAAATGCACGGCGGCCCCGCCCAGCATCCGCTCGCGTTCCCCGAACGGGGTCTTGACGGTGTCGTAGGCGATCGATCCGACAACGGTGATTGACATCGGCGGGCACCTTAGCGGGCCGGGCATGCGGGCCGGCTCCGTGGCGGCGACGGCTCTCCGATAGCCTCGTTCCATGCGCGCGATCCAGATGACCGAGTTCGGCGGCCCCGAGGTGCTGAGGCTCGCCGAGGTCCCGATCCCCGCTCCCGAGCCGGGCGAAGCCGTCATCAGGGTGACCCGCGCCGGCCTGAACTTCGCCGACACCCACACCCGCACGAACTCCTACGTCCAGCGGGCCAGCCTGCCGCTGGTGCCCGGCGGCGAGGTCGCAGGGACGCTAGTGGAGGGCGGTGGGCGCGTCGTCGCCCTGGTCGGCTCGGGCGGCTACGCGGAGTACGCCGTCGCCCCGCGCGAGCGGATCTTCGCGATCCCCGACGGGGTCGACGACGGAACCGCCCTGGCGCTGGTCATCCAGGGCACGACCGCCTGGCATCTGCTGCGGACCGCCGCCCGCCTGGCCGAGGGTGAGAGCGTCGTCGTGCACTCCGCGGCCGGCGGGGTCGGCACGCTGGCCACCCAGCTGGCCCGCTCCTTCGGCGCCGGACGGGTGATCGCGACCGCCTCGAGCCCCGAGAAGCGGGCCCTGGCGGTGGAGCTGGGCGCCGACATCGCGCTCAGCGGTGCGGCCGAGGGCCTGACCGAGCGCCTGATCGAGGCCAACGGCGGGCGCGAGCTGGACGTCGTCCTCGACTCCGCCGGCGGCGAGGTCTTCGACGCCTCCTACAGGGCCCTGGCCCCGTTCGGGCGGATCGTCGTCAACGGGATCGCGACGAGCGAACCGAACACCGTCCGGACCGGCTCGCTGCTGCGCCACTCGCGGACCGTCGCCGGCTTCTACCTGTTCCACTGCCTCGCGCGCCCGGGGATGTTCGCCGCGGCGCTGAGCGAGCTGTTCGCCCGGGCCGCCGGCGGCGAGCTGCGGGCGATCGTCGGACAGACCTATCCGCTCGAGCAGGCCCCCCAGGCGCAGATCGACCTGCGCGAGCGGCGCACGACGGGCAAGCTCCTGCTCGACCCCACCGCCTGATCATGGGCAAGTCATTCGCAGACCTCGGTCTCTCCGAGAGCACGCTCCGCGCGCTTCAGAACGTCGGCTATGAGTCGCCCAGCCCGATCCAGGAACAGGCGATCCCCTCGCTGCTTCAGGGCCGCGACGTGATCGGCCAGGCCCAGACCGGGACCGGCAAGACGGCGGCCTTCGGCCTGCCGATCATGGAATACATCGACGCTTCGGAGAGGACCGTCCAGGCGCTCGTCCTGACGCCGACGCGCGAGCTGTGCATCCAGGTCACCCAGGCCCTGCGGACCTACGGGGCGCAGGGCGGAATCGACGTCGTGGCCGTCTTCGGCGGCGCGCCGATCCGCACCCAGCAGGCCCAGCTGCGGGCCGGCGGGCATGTCGTCGTGGGGACCGTCGGCAGGGTCCTGGACCTGATCTCCCGCCACTCGCTGATGCTGACGGACTGCCGCTTCGTCGTGCTCGACGAGGCCGACGAGATGCTCGACCTGGGCTTCCTGGAGGATGTCGAGAAGATCCTCTCGCTGACTCCCTCGAGCCGCCAGACGGCACTCTTCTCGGCCACCATGCCGCCGCCGATCCGCAAACTGGCCGACCGCTACATGTACGAGCCGGCGATCATCCAGGTCGAGGCGGCGACGCTGACGATCGACACCGTGGCCCAGTTCCAGCTGCCGGTCGAGACCAGGCACAAGGCCGAGATGCTGGTGGAGGTCCTGAGCGCGGAGAAGCCGGCCCAGGCGATCGTCTTCGTGCGCACGAAGATCCGCGCCGATCAGCTCTTCCGCACGCTGAAGGACCGCGGCATGAACGTCAGGGCGCTGCACGGCGACATGTCCCAGGGCTCCCGGGACGGCGTCATGCTGGCCTTCAAGGGCGGGCGGGTCCCGATCCTGGTCGCGACCGACGTGGCCGCGCGCGGGCTCGACATCTCGACGGTCACCCACGTCGTCAACTACGACGTCCCCACCTCGCCGGACACCTACGTCCACCGCATCGGGCGGACCGGCCGGGTCGGGCGCTCGGGCCGCGCGATCACCTTCGTCGAGGACCGCCAGCAGCGCGAGCTGCAGGCGATCGAACGCCATATCGGCACCGAGATCGCGAAATGGGAGAAGGGCGCCGAGGCGCCGCCGACGCCGGTCAGGGAGCGCCCCCGTCGCCACTCCAAGCCCCACGTCACCCGCAGGGACGCCGACGAGCCCTACGCGAAGCTCGTGCTCGGCGGCGGCCGCGCGGCCGGGCTGAGCGTGGCCGACATCGTCTCGGCCGTCACCTCCTCGGCGGGCCTCGACGGCGAGGCCGTCCGCGACGTGCTGGTGCTCGACCGCTTCTCGTTCCTGGCCGTTCCGGCCGGGGAGGCCGACCGGGTGATCGAGGCGATGGGCGGGCGGCCCGTCCGCGGCCAGGAGCTCAGCCTCGAGCGGGTCGGGGTACAGTAGGCCCATGTCCACAGCCACCATGCAGACCACCAACGGGCCGATCGTCTTCGAGCTGTTCGACGAGGACGCCCCCAAGACCGTCGAGAACTTCCGCAAGCTCGCCGCCGACGGCTTCTACGACGGGCTGATCTTCCACCGCGTCATCAAGGACTTCATGATCCAGGGCGGCTGCCCGCAGGGCACCGGGACGGGCGGCCCGGGGTACACCTTCGAGGACGAGTTCAACGACCACCGGGTCGTCCGGGGGGCGCTGGCGATGGCCAACGCCGGCCCCAACACGAACGGCTCCCAGTTCTTCATCGTCACCGCCGAGTCGGCCGGCTGGCTGGACGGCAAGCACACCGTCTTCGGCCAGGTGACCGAGGGCATGGAGGTCGTCGACGAGCTCGAGAACGTCCCCACCGACGGCGGCGACCGCCCGTCGGAGCCGATCGGGATCGCCTCGATCGAGCTCTCCGACTGACGCCAGCGGACACGGCCCCGCCGAGCTCCCGCGCGGAGTAACCTTGTGCGGGTGACCCTCAGGGGTACCCCGGCTCGTGCACAGCCGATCCGGGCATAGCGAGTCAGCGAGCGAACGAGCAGGGGAGAGTCTTATGGCGACCGTCGAGCAAGAGGCACCGGAGCGCAACGGGATCATTCAGGACGCAGGGGCGATCCCCGTCGAGAACCCGGCGACCGGGGAGATCATCGCCACCGTCCCCGACCTCAGCCCCGAGCAGGTGGCCGAGATGGCGGCCAAGGGCCGGGCCGCCCAGCCCGAGTGGGAGGCCTACGGCTTCGACGGCCGCGCCCGCGTGATGCTGCGCGCCCAGAAGTGGGTCATGGACAATGCGCCGAAGATCGTCGAGACGATCTGCGCCGAGACGGGCAAGACCTTCGAGGACGCCGAGCTGGCGGAGATCGGCTACGCCGGTGCCGCATTCGGCTTCTGGGCCAAGGACGGGCCCGGCTACCTGGCCGACGAGCGGATCAAGTCCAGCCAGGTGCTGGTCAAGGGCAAGAAGCTGATCCTCCGCTATCGCCCGCTCGGCCTGATCGGCGTGATCGGCCCCTGGAACTACCCGCTGACGAACTCCTTCGGCGACTGCATCCCGGCGCTGATGGCCGGCAACAGCGTGATCATGAAGCCGTCCGAGATCACGCCGCTGACCTCGCTGCTGCTGGCCGAGGGGCTGCGCGAGTGCGGCCTGCCGGAGAACGTGCTGCAGATCGCCACGGGTCGCGGTGCGACCGGCGCGGCGCTGATCGAGCACGTCGACATGATCATGTTCACAGGCTCGACCAAGACCGGCAGGAAGGTCGCCGAAGCGGCCGCCAAGCGGCTGATCCCGGCGTCGCTGGAGCTCGGCGGCAAGGACCCGATGATCGTCCTCGCGGACGCCGACGTCGAGCGGGCCGCGAACTTCGCGACCTACTACTCGATGCAGAACGCCGGTCAGACCTGCATCTCGATCGAGCGGGTCTACGTCGAGGAGCCCCTCTACGACGAGTTCGTCGCCAAAGTCTCCGAGAAAGTCCGCGAGCTGCGGGTCGGCAAGCCGGAAGGCCCGGGCTCGGTGGAGGTCGGCGCGATCACCTTCCCGCCCCAGATGGAGATCATCAAGGACCATGTCGCCGACGCCGTCCAGAAGGGCGCACGCGTGCTCACCGGCGGCAACCAGACCGCGGGTGCGGGGCGCTTCTTCGAACCGACGGTCCTCGTCGACGTCGACCACACCATGAAGTGCATGACCGAGGAGACCTTCGGGCCGACGCTGCCGATCATGAAGGTCAGCGATGCCGACGAGGCGGTGCGGCTGGCCAACGACTCGGTCTACGGGCTGGGGGCCTCGGTCTTCTCAAGGGACACCGAGCGCGGCGAGGCGGTCGCCAGGCGCGTCCAGGCCGGGGCGGCGAACGTCAACGACGCGATGATCAACTACACGGTCCTCGAGCTGCCGATGGGCGGCGCCAAGTCCTCGGGCCTGGGCTCGCGCCACGGCGCCGGCGGCATCCGCAAGTACTGCTCCCAGCAGGCGATCGTCGTGACGCCCAAGCTGGCCATGAAGAAGGAACTCTTCATGTACCCCTACAAGTCGCGGACCTCGAAGGCGCTGGCCGGCCTGTTCAGGTTCCTGTACGGCCGCGGCCAGCGCGACTAGTGGCACAGAGCGATCGCGCGATAGCACCGGCCGACCGGTGCCCGACCTGTTCGGGCGCCGGTTGGACCTGGTATGCGCCCCAGGAGGACCCGCCCCAGGAGGGCCGCTGGGTCGTCTGCCGGGAGTGCATCGGGACCGGGCGCAAGGACCACAAGGGCCGCAAGCGCCTGCAGCCCGAGGCCCCGCCCGAGTCCTAGCCGCCCCGGCGCGCCTCGGCCTCGGCCGACAGCGCCAGGCCGAGCAGCTCTTCCAGCAGCGGCACGGTGATCGCCGCGTCGGTGTGGTGCACGACGGCCATCCCGAGCTCCTCGGCGGGCGTCAGGTTGAACTGCAGATCGTCGACATAGACGCAGTCCTCGGGGCTCACGCCGGCCCGCTCGGCGCCCAGCTCATACATCCGCCGCGAGGGCTTGCGGATCCCCTCCTCGCCGGAGATGACGACGCCGTCGAACAGCTCGCCGAACAGGTCGTGGGGGTAGCGGTGGACACCCCAGGAGTTCGATACCAGGGCTGTCCGCCGGCCGCCGGCCCTGGCCCGCCGCACGGCGTCGACCATCGCCGCGTCCGGTTCGACGCCTGCGAACAGGCCGTCGATCAGCCCGTCGGGCTCGACCTCGAGCAGCGCCGCCAGCTCGACCTCGAAGTCCTGCTCGTGCAGCTCTCCCTTCTCGAGGGCGATCAGCAGGGTGCGGGCCTCCTCGTCGGCGCGGAAGCGTCCGATCAGCTTCTGCGGGTCGATGTTGGCCCGCAGGCAGTGGGCCTGGAAGGAGACGAACAGGTTGCTCGTCAGCACGCCGCCCCAGTCGATCAGCAGGGCCCGGCGCGGCTCGGCGGGGAGCTCAGCGGCCATAGGCCACGGCCTCGGCCTGGCTCGCGAGCTCGAGGACCCCGTCGCCGAACTGCCTCAGGTAGGGGTCGTCGGTCGTACCGGCGACGGCCCGCTTGTAGTTGCCCTCCATGAAGACCACGCTCTTCCACAGTGCCAGGGTCATGTACCAGCGGATGTCGCTCATCGAACGCCCGGAACGCTCCTCGTAGAGGCCGATCATCTCGGCGCGCGTGGGGAAGCCCGCGGCGCGGGTCACCGCTCCGAGGGAGTCGCGCATCCCGCCGGTGGCGTCCCCGGCCTCGGTCCACATCATGCAGAGGTAGCCGAGGTCGGCAAGCGGGTCGCCGATCGTGGCCATCTCCCAGTCGAGCACCGCGGCCAGCCTGGCGGGTGTGCCGGGCGCGTAGATCGTGTTGCCGAGGCGGAAGTCGCCGTGGACGATCGTCGCGGGGCCGGACGCCGGCATGTTCTCGGCCAGCCAGGCCCCGACGTTCTCGACGGTCGCGATCTCGCGGGTCTTGTTGAGCTCCCAGAGTCCCAGAAAGCGGCGCAGCTGGCGTTCGAGATAGCCGGTCGGCTTGCCGAAGCCCTCGAGGCCGGCCGCCGGCCAGTCGACCGAGTGGATCCCGACCAGCGCGTCGATCAGCTCCTCGGCGATCAACCGCCGTTCGGCGGGGTTGTCGAGCCGCTCGGGGATGCTCGAGACGATCACATCGCCCTCGACGAGCTCCATCACGTAGAAGGGCGAGCCGATCGTCTCCTCCTCGGCGCAGACTGCCAGCACGGCGGGGACGCGGGCGATGGTGGGCGCCAGTGCCCTCAGCAGGCGGGCCTCGCGCAGCACGTCATGGGCGCTGGGCGGCAGCGGCGGGCGGGGCGGGCGCCGCAGGACCATCCGCTCGGAGCCGCGCTCGATCAGGTAGGTGACATTCGAGTGTCCCTCGCCGACGGGGGTGGCCATGATCTCGCCGCTGCCCAGGCCGCGCTCGTCGAGGAAGGCGGCGAGCGGCTCGAGGACCAGCAGCGGAGGGCGGCTGTTAGCCTGCCCCTCCGCAGCGGTCCGGACTATGTCGTCGGGTGCGATCGGTGCGCTCACGGCCCGAAAAGCTATAGCCACCGCAACCTTCTCTGCGCTGAGGTGTCTCAAACGACCATGCCAAGATTCCGCGTTCTGACAGCCCTGGTGCTCTGCACCGCCCTCGGCGCCCTCGCCGCCGCCGCACCGTCGCTGGCCTCCCACGGTCAGATCACCTACTTCGAGGGGGCCACGCAGCTGCTTGAACCGGCCACCCGGGCCGAATCCTTCCGGCGCATGGAAAGGCTGGGGGTCAAAGCTCTCAGGGTCGAGCTCTACTGGGCCTCGGTCGTGCCGAGCGCCGACAGCGCCACCAAGCCGGCCGTCGACCTCACCAACCCGGCCGCCTATGACTTCAGCCGCTACGACGCCGTCCTCGGCGAAGCCCAACGGCTGCACTGGCCGGTGCTGCTGACCATCGCCGGCCCGGCGCCCCGGTGGGCCACCTCGAACCGCAGGGCGCCCTACATCACCCGCCCCGATCCGGCGGACTTCCGCGAATTCACGACCGCCGTCGCCCGCCACTTCGGGAGCGAGGTCTCGATCTACTCGATCTGGAACGAGGCCAACCACCCCGCCTTCCTGCTGCCGCAGTGGAACTCGAACGGCACTCCGGCCTCGCCGCGGATCTACCGGGCGCTCTACCAGTACGGCTACGAAGGCCTGCAGGCGGCGGGCCTCGCGCACCCCAGGGTCCTGTTCGGCGAGACCGCCCCGACGGGCTATGACACGGTCAGCGTCAAGCAGGAAGGCTCCAGGGCGCTGCTGCACGACGTCGCGCCGCTGCTCTTTCTGCGCTCGGCCCTCTGCCTGAACGCCCACTACCAGCGCATGGGCTCCTGCAGCCAACTGCAGATGACCGGCTACGCCCACCACGCCTACCCGGTCAAAGCGGGCCCCTACTCGATCGACCCGCTGCCCGACAGCGTGCAGATCGGGACGCTCTCGAGGCTCTCAAGGGCGCTCGACAGAGCCGCCGCGGCACACGCGATCCCGGCGCACCTGCCGATCTACCTGACCGAGTTCGGGGTCCAGAGCGTCCCCAACCAGCTCGGCGTCTCGCCGGCCAAGCAGGCCGAATTCGACGCCATCTCCGAGCGGATCGCCTGGTCGAACCCCCGGGTGGCCGGTTTCTCGCAGTACCTGCTGAGGGACGACCCCAAGGGAGGCGTCGCCGGCTCCTCCGTCCACGGCGGCACGGTCGGCTTTCAGACCGGGCTGCTGACGGTCACGGGCAGGCCGAAGCCGCTGTATGCCGGCTGGCCGCTGCCGCTTACGGTCAGCAGGAGCCATGGTGGTGTCTCGCTGTGGGGGCTCGTCCGCCCGGCCCAGGGCGCGACCAGCGTGACGGTGCTCGTGCGATCGGGGCACGCCAGCCGCTACCGGGTACTGAAGACCGTCAGGACGGAAGGCCTCGGCTACTGGACGCTCCGCTCCTCGACCCCCGGCATCTACTGGCGGGTCCGCTGGCGGAGCCCCTCGGGCATCACCTACGAAGGCCCTCCGATCCGCGCCTCCTGACCTCGCGGGGCGGCCCCGCCGGGCGCCGGGGCGCCCCTAGGATGAGGGGCGATGCCGGAGCTGCCCGAGGTGGAGATCACCGCACGCCTGCTCGAGCGCGAGCTTGGGGGCCGTGAGATCGAGTCCGTGACGGCGCCGGGGATCAACACGCTGAAGAGCTTCGCACCGCCGCTCGGCGAGCTCGAGGGGCAGCGCATCACCGCGGTCCGCCGGCGCGGCAAGAACCTGATCGTCGAAACCGACGGCGGCCTGGCGCTGCTGATCCACCTGATGTCTGCGGGCCGCCTGCAGCTCTACGACAGGCCCGCGGGCCCCCGGGACAGGACCTCCCGCCTGTTGGTCCGCCTCGCCGGCGAGCAGGGTCGGGAGCCGGCCGAGCTCCGCCTGCGGGAGTTCGGCTCGAAGCAGTCTGCCTGGGTGAAGCTGCTGGAGGCCGGGCAGCTCGAGGCCGACGAGGCGCTGGCGAAGCTCGGCCCCGAAGCGTGGCCGGACCCACCCGGGGGTGAGGCGCTCAAGAAGCTGCTGGGTGTGCCCCGGCCGCTTCATGCGCTGCTGCGAGACCAGCGCGTGATCGCCGGGATCGGGCGCTCGTGGGCGGACGAGATCCTCTGGGAGGCCAGGCTCTCGCCCTTCAAGCGCGGCTCGGATCTCGACGACGCACAGGTCGGGACGCTGCGCGAGGCGATCGTCGGGACCCTGGGGCGAGCCCTGGCCCACTACGAGCGGACGGTCGGGCTGCCGATCCCCGACAAGTATGCGATGCCACTGCTGGTGCACCGTCACGAGGGCGAGCCCTGCCCCCGCTGCGCAGCCGAGCTGAAGGCCGTCCACTTCGAGGACTACGTGATCGCCTACTGCCCGGCCGAGCAGACCGGCGGGCGGGTCCTCAAGGACCGGCGGATGTCGCGGTTGCTGCGCTGATCGCTAGCAGATCGCCCGGTTCCTCGGGACGCCAAATCGTTGTCGGAATTCGATACTTTCCGCATTTTGCTGGTTAATCCAAGGGCCCCTGGCTCCAAACCGCCACCCGGTGGATTCACCCCATTAGTGTCGCGCCAGACCCATCCGTTGCCGATGCGGCAACCCTCGGAGGGAAGCGGACCAGGGCTGGGGTGGGAGCAATGTGGCGGGCTGGGCACGCACGGAAGCTCCATGGCCTTCCACGCCAAACACGAGTTGGATGGGGGCGTCGTCATGAAGTCATCACTGCTCAGGCCGATCAAGGAGAGGGCGTGGTTCCGGGTGAAGCCGATGCTCGCCGGACTGGGGTTGGCGCTGGCGCTGGGGGCCGTGACGGCCTCGTCGGCGTCCGCGATCGAATGGTGGGTGGGAACCCCCGCTTCGCCACACCCGCTTGGTGCCGGCAACAAACTCCCCATCAACGCGGGTGGCACCGTCACCTCCTCCGTGACCTTCAAGTGGCTGAAGAAGTTCGAAGTCCGCTGCAAGGGCGTCGAATACGACAGCCTGTTCCTTGAAGGACCGACGTTCCTCGGGGCCACGGGCATCGTCTTCAAGGAATGCGAAGCCAAGAAACCCAAGCACGGAACGCTCGTCGGCGGCAGGATCGAAACCAGGCAGCTGACCGGGAAAATCAAAGCCTCCGGCTCGGTCGTGGAATTCGAATTCGAACCGGTCGGGGGTCCAACGCTCACGACGTTCAGCATCGAAGCCCTGAAAAAGCGCAGTCATCGTCGCGCATCGCTGCACTGCACCTACGCCGTCTCGGCGAGCGGCGAGTTGAGCGGTGAACTCGGCGACGCGGAAAAGATCACCTCGGAAAAGACGTTCGACTTCGCGAGCAAGAGCCTCGTCTTCAAACAGAGCCGGACATGCACGGTGCCCCCCGGGCCGAGCCCCCGGGCGAAGCTGCACAGGAGGGCGTTCGGCCGGGCCGCGGTATCGGGTCTCAACCTCAGCACGGCCAAGGGGCCGCTCGCGGCGGGAGCCGAACTCAGGGCGAGCTCCAGCAACGTGAGGTTCGTGAGCGAAGTCGGCATCGCCGAATGCGAAGAAAACACGCTGGCCGGCGTCTTGGCCAACAACGGCGCCAGCAAGGACGTCGCGACGATCGCCGAAGCAACGTTCAGCGGGAACTATGAAGGTGTCCCGGGCGCCTGCAAGTCTGAATTCGGCGGCACCGTAAGGACGAACCACCTGCCGTGGGGAGCGGTCCTCGCAAGCTCGGGCAAGGGCGAGCTGGCCGGCAAGCCGATCTCCGTCACGGCCGTCTTCCCCGGTCTCGAATGCACGTATGAAACCGGGGCCATCAAAGCGCTCAACAGCATCAGGGGCCCGGTGACGCTGACGATCGCCAACCAGGCACTGAAGGCCGTCGCCGGAAGCAGCACCTTCTGCCCGAAGCTGGCGCAGATCAACGGCACGTTCGCCCTGACCTCCGAAGGAGAAACGGTCGAAGCCGAAACCGCCGCCGGCAACAAGGAAACGGAAGAAGAAGAAACAGAACACGCCGAAGAAGCGGCGGAAGAAGCCGAAGAAGAAGAACCGAACCCGATCGAAGTCAGCAAGGGCAAGAGCACTTACGGCGCGCTCGAAGCCTGGGGCGTACTCTGATTCACGGGTGCATTGGTGGCCGCGCCATGACGGCGCGGCCACCAATGCACCCGTGACTCAGAGTACGCCCCAGGCTTCGAGCGCGCCGTAGGTGCTCTTGCCCTTGCTGACTTCGATCGGGTTCGGTTCTTC
>Ga0075017_100002350_pt1 | contig 11801 bp, 7 predicted proteins | sample AleBraG_ABR_2012_FD_71475 | JGI IMG/M metagenome (GOLD analysis project Ga0075017, IMG submission 71475) | Freshwater sediment microbial communities in response to fracking from Pennsylvania, USA - Alex Branch Run_MetaG_ABR_2012 | ecosystem: Environmental > Aquatic > Freshwater > Creek >...
CCCTGGAAGGCCCCCTCGGTGCTGGGTCACGAGGGGGCCGGTGTGGTGGAGGCGGTGGGAGGCGAGGTCCGATCGGTCAAGCCCGGCGACCACGTGGTGATCGCCACCCTGGCCAGTTGCGGGACGTGCCGGGCGTGTGCCACCGGACACCCGACCTGGTGTGTCAAGACGCTGGGCAACGTGTCGACCCCGTTCACCTACAAGGGCGAGCCGGCCTCCAACTTCGCCGCCACCTCGGTGTTCGCCGAGTCGACCATCGTCAAGGAGGTCCAGGCCGTCAAGATCTCCAAGGACGTGCCGATGACGTCGGCCTGCCTGATCGGCTGCGGGGTGCTGACCGGTGTCGGATCCGTGCTCAACCGGGCCAAGGTGCAGGCGGGGGAGACCTCGGCGGTGTTCGGCGTGGGCGGCGTGGGCCTCAACGTCATCCAGGGGCTCCGCCTGGCCGGGGCAAGCCGGATCATCGCCGTCGACACCCTCGCCTCGAAGGAGGGACTGGCCCGCCAGTTCGGCGCCACCCACTTCGTGGATGCGTCGGACACCGATGCGGTGGCCGCCATCCGGGAGATCGTGCCGCCCGGCCCCGCCCAGGTGACCGGCGCACTCGGCTGGACCGGCGGGGTCAACTGGGCCTTCGACTGCGTCGGCCACCCGGCCGTGCTGCGGAACGCCCTCGACGTGCTCGACTGGGGTGGAAACGCCCTCGCCATCGGCATCCCCCCCCAGGGCACCGAGGTGTCGGTCGACGTGAACGCCTTGGCCTACGTCGACCGCGGCCTCCTGGGCTGCCGCTACGGGTCGTCGCGGCCCCACCACGACATTCCCCTCATGGTCGAGCTGTACCTGTCGGGCAAGCTCATGCTGGACGAGCTGGTGACCGAGCAGAAGCCGCTCGAGGGCTTCCGGGAGATCGTCGAGGACATGGAGGCGGGCAAGCTGGCCCGGGGTGTCCTGACCTTCTGAGGCGCCCGGGTCCCACGGTCCCGGATCAGCCGTCTCTCGGTAGCGGGCCCGCGCAGGACGTCCCGCGCAGGCCGTCCCGCATCAGCCGGCTCTGGTCATCGGATCCCGTCCCAGACGACCCGCTGTGCCGTTCTGGGGTCGTCGACCACGGACGACGCCACGTCGAAGGTCATGGTCGCCCGCCGGTCGGGACGGTAGTCCTCCCATCCCGGGTCCCCCGAGGTGGCGAAGGCCACCCAGGCGCCGTGCATGGCCGCGGCCAGTTGCCGGGGGGGAGCGGGACCCCAGAGCGGCCCACCCCCGGCCTCGTCGAGTGTGTCGAAGACGAACCCCACCTCGAGCGCATGGCAGGCGCCGAGCCTCCCGTCGATGAGGGGCGACCCCCAGGTGAACTCGTACAGGTGGGACCGACCCTGGTGGGCCTCGGCCGTGCGGATGGCCGGGATCCGGAAGTACCAGTCGGTGTAGACGTCGGCGAACACCTCGCCCGGTGCCGCTCCCGGGCTCCCGTAGGCGGCCACGCCGTCCGGGTCGAGGCCGAGGCGGGAGGCGAATCCGACGAGGGCCCCGGTGTCGATGAGGTCGATCACCCCGTTGGGGACGAGATAGAGGCGCAGCTCATCCCGATTGGTGCCGATCAGGAGGTCGACGTCGCCGCCCGCACCGGCGGCCAGGCGCTCCATCGGCCGTGCCGTGAGGAGCTCCCCGTCGACGACCGGGGCGAACGGCAGTTTGTCGAGGCCGATCTCCCCCCACCGGTCCGGATCCGGCTCGCCCTCGATGTCGTCCGAGAGCCGTCGCTGCTCGTCGATGAGCCGGCCCGCAGACACGGTGGAGAACGCTTCGGTGGTCGGCTCGATGCCGAGCCTCCGGGCCAGTTCGCCGGTCACCGACCGGGCCGTGTCCGCAGTCAGCACCTGGTGTCCGGCACCGCTCTGGGCGATGGCCCGGTGGAAGAGGCCCGCCGATCGGGGCATCGAAAGGAGGGTCACCACCGACATCGCCCCGGCGGACACCCCGAACACGGTGACGTTGTCGGGGTCCCCACCGAACGAGCGGATGTTCGCCTGCACCCACTCGAGCGCGGCCAACTGGTCGAGGAGCCCGCGGTTCGCCGGGGCGTCGTCCAGGAAGAGGAAACCCTCGCATCCGAGCCGGTAGTTGAGGGTGACGCAGACCACCCCGTCGCGGGCGAAGCGGTCGCCGTAGTACCAGGGGACCCCGCTCGACCCGTTACGGAAGGCACCCCCGTGGATCCAGACCATGACCGGCAGGCCGACGTCACCCGTATCCGGGGTCCACACGTTGAGGTTCAGGCAGTCCTCCCCGGGCACCTGGACGTCCGGCAGCAGTGCATCCAGTGGTGGTGCGAACGACGGGCTGGGTGCGGTCGGCCCGAATGCCATGGTGTCCCGTATCCCGTCCCATGCTGGGGGCGGGAGCGGAGCACGCAGCCGCCCGGCACCGTACGGCGGTGCCGCATAGGGGATCCCGAGGAAGGAGGAGACGCCGCCGGTGCGACGGCCCCGCACGGGACCACTGGTGGTGGAGGCCACCTCGTCCATCGCTGCCCCCTGTCTGGTTTCGTGGTTTCCCGGACCGTCGAACGCGAACGCTATCCCGCCGATGGCCACGAGGAGGCACCGACTCCCCGATGGCCGACAGCGCCGCGGGCCCGGGCGACGGTGGCCTGCGACCGGTTCCCCGGTCGCAGGGCGTTTGCCCGGGATGCGACCTGCGGTCAGAGTGGGGGTCCCCCGTGAGCGAGGAGCCTGGACATGGCCATCGAGGTCACCGTCGACAATTACGCCCGTGCCGAGGTCGCGTTCCAGGTCGATCGATTCACCGGGTTCGGTGCCGCCGTCAACGCCTGGACCCACATCCGGTCCCCGACCCCGCTCGACCGCCAGACCGTCATCCGTATGAACCGGGACACGCTCTACAGCGTGGCCCTGGTCGACATCAGCCAGGGAGCGACCGTCACCATCCCGGATGCGGGCGGACGGTACCTGACCGTCATGGTCATGAACGAAGACGGCTACGTGAACCGGGTGATCCATGATCCGGGCGACGAGCCGCTGACCGAGGACGAGTTCGACACGCCTTACGTGCTCCTCATCGCCCGGATCCTGGTCGACCCGACCGACCCCGACGACGTGAGTGAGGTGGGCCGACTGCAGGACCGGATAAGCCTCAGTGCAGCATCGGCCCGACCGTGGGTCACCGGACAGTACGACGAGGTGAGCTACGAGGCGACCAAGCGTCCGCTGTTGGCCCTCGGGACCGGCATCCATGACTCGCGTCGGACCTTCGGCCCGAAGGGGGCGGTCGACCAGGTGCGTTTCCTCATCGGCACGGCCGGTGGTTTCGGTGGGCTGCCTGAGGAGGAGGCCTTCTACGCCATCCGAGCCACGCCGCAGCCTGCGGGACGGTTCCGGCTGCGGGTTGCCGACGTCCCCGTCGACGGCTTCTGGTCGTTGTCGGTCTACAACCGGGACGGCTATTTCGACGAGAACCCGTTCGACTCCTACAGCGTGAACAGCGTGACGGCCACACCGGATCCCGACGGTTCGGTGTCCGTACGATTCGGCCCGGAGCCGGACGGCTCGCCCAACTTCTTGTTCGTGAAGGACGGATGGAACTACGTCGCCCGGATGTACCGGCCCCGCCCCGAGATCCTCAACGGGAGCTGGCTCTTTCCGGAGCCGGAACCGACTGACTGAGGCGGCGTTCAGGCCGACTGGTCGTCTCCCCGGGCCGCCAGGGCCCGGTGGTGGAGGTCGGCGATGCCCGCGACGGTGGTCTCGGCCAGTACGGCCACGTCGGGCGTCGTCCGGAAATCGCCGGTCACCCCGAAGAAGAGCCTCCCGTTGTAGGAGAGGATCGCCGTGCCCACCCGGAGGCCGTGGCTGATGGGCACGAAGGGGCGGTACTCCTCCATCAGACTCCCGAGGCAGTAGAGGGGAACCTGGGGGCCCGGCACGTTGGTGGTGACCGTGTTGAGCGACTGCTGGCCGAATCGGTGCATGGACCGGATCGCCGTTCGACTCACGGCCCCGAGGAGCATGGGGGGAACGAGGTCGCCGGCCGTGGCCATCAGCTGGCCGGCCTCGGCGATCCCCGACGACTTCAGCGCGCTCATCTGGGCCTTGACCGCCTCGAGGCGCTCGACCGGGTCCTCCAGCTGCACGGGAAGGTCGTAGAGGAGGGCGGAGACCCGGTTGTCGGGCACACCCTTGCCGGAATCGGACCGGGTCGAGACAGGAACGAGCGAGCGGACCACCGCCGAGGCGACATCGTCCCCGCGTGCCAGGAGCAGGGCCCGGTACCCACCGGCCACCGCGGCGAGGACGACGTCGTTGACCGTGCCCCCGAACGCCGTGCGGATGGTCTTCACCTCGTCGAGGGGCGCGGAGGAGTGGGCCCAGACCCGGTGAGGGCCGACCGGGCCCTCGATGGACAGCGAGCGGGTGGGTGCCAGGCGTCCGGTGAACCGGGCGGCACCGGCGGCGGCGGCCATGGCGGACCGGATGGTCCGCGCCGGGTGGACGACCGAGCCGGGAATGGATCGGGCGGCGTTGAACACGTCGCCGGCCAATCCTCCCCAGGCATCGAGGACCTTGACGGCCCCGGGTGGCTCCGCCTCCGGTGTCCAGGGCTCCGGCCTGCCCACGTCGGCGTCGGGCACGAGGTCGAGGACGGCGGTGAGCAGGCCGACGCCGGCGATGCCGTCCACCATGCAGTGGTGCACCTTGAACACGAGTGCCCACTTCCCGCCGGCCAGGCCCTCCACCAGCCAGATCTCCCAGGGTGGGCGGTCGCGGTCGAGGTCCTGGGACATCAGCCGGCCCATCAGGCGACAGAAGGCCTCGTCGTCCCCGGGGTCGGGCAGCGCGGTGTGTCGGACGTGGTAGGAGAGGTCGAAGTCGGGATCGTCGACCCAGACCGGGCGGCCCAGTTCGAAGGGCACGGTGCGGACCCGCTGGCGGTAGCGGGGGATGCGGTGCATCTTCGAGGCGAGCAGCGCTTCGACCTGCTCGATGGTCGGCGGCGGGTCGGCGAAGACGCAGGCGCCGGCGATGGCCATGTGCACCGCACCGTCCTCCAGGTGCAGGAACTCCGTATCCAGCGCGCTCAGTCGGTGCATTTCGTCCCTCCCTGTGGCTGGAGCGTGGGCCCCTTCGCACCCTACGTCCGGTCGGGGGGCCCGGACAGGGTCCAAGGTCGGTCCGCCTCGCCCGCTCGGCAACTACGGCACCACACCGGCACGCGCGACACGGGCACGGCACCACACGCCAGGTGGGTCGATCAGCCGGCGGACAGGCTCCGTCGGCCCTCGGCGTAGGTGAGCCAGTGGCCGGCGTCGAAGTCGTAGAGCTTGCACGCACGGGAGTTGGCGATGAAGTCCGAGAGCCGGAGCGGCTTGTCGATGATCGCCCCGGGGAAGGCCGCCTCGATGGCCGCGGCCGCCTCCTCGAGGTGGTACATCGGCACCCGCATGTCCACGTGGTGGGGAACGTGGACCATGATCCAGTGGAGGAAGAAGTTGGCGCCCCGGGGCACCCGCAACACGGTCGTCCCCTCCATCTGCGCCTTGTACTTGTTCCACTCCGCCTTCTTCCACCAGCGGATGTCCGGCGCGATGTGATGGGTGTGCACCACCGTGCCGATCAGGTACGAGAAGGCGATGAAGGGGAGGAGGACGGTCCGGACATCGAGCCACACGATGCCGGCGACCGAATGCCCCTGGGCCATGCCGATCACGGTGAACAAGGCGAGCATCCCGGCGATGAACGCGGTCACGATCCAGCGGTCGCGTCGGATGGCCTTCACCCACCTGGCCGGGTTCGGGCCGACCATCATCTTCTTCCACCACACCTGGTGGGCGTAGTAGGCACCGGCGCCCGCCCACGACCACTCGAAACGGTGGACGGCCCGGCGCCACCAGCCGAGCCCGGCGAACTGCTCGGCGGTCGTGGGGTGCCAGACGAAGTCATAGCCCTGACGCACGGTGTAGGGGTGGTGGACGCGGTTGTGACCGAGGACCCAGCCCTCGTACACGTGGAAGCTGGGGAGCATGGCGAGATGGGCGACCGTCGAGTTCATGCGCTTGGACGAGAACAGTGCGCCGTGGGCCGCGTCGTGGCCCACCACGAACAGTCCCGAGACCACCAGGCCCATCAGCACCTCGAGGGCGAGGACGGCGAAGATGTTGGACACCAGCACCAGGACGGCGAGCAGGGCCACGTACATGGCGGTGTCCCGGAGGAAGTAGGTCATGCCCCGCCAGGTCGGGTTTTCGTAGACCGAGGCGGGCAGCACGTCGATGACGGGCTTGAGCGAGGTCGGAGGGGCGACGAGCCCGACCGAGCCGGTGGGGCCTGCAGGTGAATCGGGCACCGTGTCTCATCTCGTCCAGGACAGGGCCGCCACCTGTCGTCGCCACCGATCCTACCGCTCCCGTCCGGTGGCCACCGATCGGTTCGAACGGCCCAACCCCCGGATTGCCCGACCGGGACGGACCTGGGAGCATCAGCGGGTGACCGTCGAGCCTGTTTCGGACCCGGCCACCGCGCGGGCCCGGGCGTACTTCGAGGAGTTCGCCGCCGGCTACGACGATGCGGCCCGTGACTCGGGATGGCTGCTCAACGGTCGCCTGGTCGAGTCGCTGGACGGGGTGGGACCGGTCGCAGCCGCCCTCGACCTGGCTTGCGGCACGGGCACGACGCTGGCCGAGCTGCAGATCTCCCTGCCGGGGGCGGCCCTGGTGGGGGTGGACATCGCCGGGGCCATGGTGGAACGGGCGGCGCAGCGTGTGCCGAAGGCGCGGTGCATCCGGGCCGATCTCCGCACCTTCGTCGACGGCACCGACGAGCGTTTCGATGTCGTGACCGTCATCGGGGGGCTCGAATTCACCCCGGACCTGCCCGGACTGCTGGCCGGCATCCGCCGGCTGGTCCGTCCCGGCGGACACCTCGTCCTCACCTACGAGCCGGTGCTGTCCGGCTGGGCCCCGCAATCGTCCCGGGTCGAGACCAATCTGGGCAGCAACGGCCTCGAGCTGACCACGTTCCGTTGGGAGCCGGGTGAGGTGGCCGCTGCCCTGGACGGCTGGCCCGTCATCTCCAGCCGACTGTTGGCGGCCTATCAGCGCGACGGCCTGCCCACCGTCTACGGCTGGATCCACGTGCGACGGCCGGGTCGGTCCACCGTGCTGTCACCGCCGACCCCGGGCGCGTCGTGACGGGCGAGGGGAACCGGTCGATCGGTGGCGTGCCGAAGTGAACTGTTGCCGAATTCGTTGTCCGGTCATTGATCTTTTCGACACGGGGCGTGACAATGCGATCACTCGGACGATGGAGCCGGATGAACGGGCGGCACGGGATGCGGCCGTACCGCCACCGCCATGCCGACACAGCGGGACCGATTCTGCTGGACCGACACAGCCGGACCGACACAGGGGGACACGACCGATGACGTTGCGGACGAGCATGGGGCACACCGCCCTCCGGGCCGGGGCAGGGCTGCTGATGGCGGCAGCCGGGATCCTCATTGCGGTCCAGCCGGCGAGCGCGGCCGGGAGTGCCGTCATGGTGGTCTCGGCCACCCAGCCGGCACCGGGCATCGCCCCAGGTCAGGTCGGCAAGTCGTCCATAAAGGTGACCAATACCGGCACGACGGCAATGGTCGGGACCAAGGTGATGGTCAAACTGCCCGCGGTGGTGACCGGCCAGCCGGTGGTCAAGGTCGTGGCGGCCGCGGGGGTGGCCTGCGCCGCCAAGACGACGGCTCCGCTCACAACGGTGTGCATCGTCGCCAAGGTCCTCGCCCGGGCATCACACGCCGTCGCCACGTTGTCGGCGACGGCACCGTCCGACACCGGCGCGGGTCTGTCCACCTCGGTCACCATCGTCGCCCCCGCCAACTCGACCACCGTCTCCTTCCAGTGGGCGCCCAGCCTCCCCACCCTGACCACGTCGGTGGCGCTCAGCCCGACCGCCGTCGAACTGGGCCAGTGGCTCACCGGCACGCTGACCATCACCAACACCGGACCCGGGACCGCCGGATCCTTCGAGACCGATGTGCCCTTCCCGTCACAGGCCGACCCCGACACGTTGGTGAGCGAGACACCGGGAACCACCTGCATCCCGTACTACGGGCAGCTCTTCTGCGCCATGCCCGGTCTGGCCCCGGGAGCGTCGATCACCGTGGTGTGGAGCTTTCAACCGCAGTCGGGCCCATCCGCCCAGGTGACGGCCACCGCCGACACATTGGCGGCCGTGCCCCAGGGCACCCGGGCCGGCGACGTGGCCACCTCCAACGCCGTGGCCATCAGCGGGACGGGGGCCGTCCTCACGGTGACCTCCTCCAACGTGCCCACCACGCCACAGGGCTCGAACTTCACCCGGACCCTCACCGTGACCAACTCGGGTGACACCCCGGCGCTCAACACCGGCGTGGCCGACTGGTCGGGCTGGTTCAACTACCTCGGCACGGTGGGACCCGGCAGTTGCGCACAGTTCACCATCGGGGTCGGAGGCAAAGGTGGGTCCCACCCGGTCCAGGCCGGAACCGACTGCTCGATCGGGACCGTGCCGGCCGGTGGCTCGGTGTCGGTGACCTTCACCCTGGAGGCGACGCCGACCCAGGCCGTGACGACCTACACGAACAAGGTGGTCACCACGACCACCACCCCGGGCGGTTCGAGCACCCAGGGCACGTCCGTCATCGGGGTCGTGGTACCGGCCACACCGGTGGGCCCGGCGCTCCTGTCGTCGCCGGGCGCGCCCTCGGGGAACGTGGTGGTGGGGGACACGCTCGCCACCGGCAACGGGTCGTGGAACGGCACCCCGGTCATCGGCTTCACCTACCAGTGGCTGGACTGTGACGGCTCGGGGGCCAACTGCACGCAGATCCCGACGGCCACCGGTGCCACGTACACCGTCCAGACCGCCGATGTGGGCTCGACCATCGAGTGCGTCGTGACCGCCTCCAACGGGGGCGGCACGGCCAGCGTGACCACTCCGCCCACGGTGGTGGCCATCGCCGCCCAGGCACCCACCATGGTCAGCCCACCGTCGGTGGGTGCGGGAGGCGAACCGGCCGTGGGCGTGCCGTACTACGCGTACGCCGGTACGTGGAGTGGCACCCCGACCATCACCTACTCCTACCAGTGGTCGGCCTGCAACTCGACGGGCACGCTGTGCACACAGATCGCCGGCGCCACCGGGACCACCTACGTCCTCACCGCGGCGGACATCGGGCAGTTCCTCCAGGTGCAGGTGACAGCCATCAACACCGGTGGCACCACCACCGCGTCGTCCAACCTGGCCACCACGGCCGGCTGATCGACGGGTCCCGGAGGAGCCTGCCCGGTCGGATCCGGGCCGGTCGGACCCGGGCCGGTCAGACGCGGGCCGGTCGCCTCAGTTCCCGAAGATCGAGTTGATCCCGCCGGACAGGTTGAAGCCGCCGCCGCCTCCGGCCGACCCGTCGCCACCGGGCAGGTAGTCGCCCACTTCGGCCGCCAGTTGGCTGATGCTCATCGACTGGAGCCAGATCCGGCCGGGCCCGGTCAAGGTGGCCACGAAGAAGCCGTTGCCGCCGAACATCTTGTTGGCGATGCCCGGGATGGTGGCGATCGAGAAGTCGACGCCCTCGCTGAACGCACCCACGTGGCTGGGGTGGACCCGCATCGTCATCCCGGGCTCGAGGTCGTAGGCGAACATCTCGCCTGACAGCTCCAGCCACGCCTGGCCCTGACCGGTCAGGTGCTGCAGGAAGAAGCCCATGCCCCCGAGGAAGGCTCCCCCCAGCTTCTGCTGCATGGCCACGGATGCCTCGATCCCTTCGGTGCCGCACAGGAATCCGGATCGGTGGACGAAGTAGGAGCGGCCGGGCCCGACGTCGACGCTGATGATGTTCCCGGGCAACTTGGTCGGGAAGACGACGGTGCCCGGCCCTCCCTCGGAGGTGTAGTGGGTGAGAAAGAGGCCGGCACCGCCGACGACCCGTTTGGCGGCCTTGAGGAATCCCTTGCCTCCGGTGGTCTGGCTGAGTTGGATCGTCGGGGTCATCCACCCGAGGTCGCCGTGGGTCGACACGAGGGTGTCCCCCGGCTGCAGGGTCGCTTCCAAGACGGGGAGCACGGTCCCCTTGACGACGAAGTCCACGGTCGACCCTCCTCGGCGCAGGCGTGGCCGGTCGGCCGGGCCCAGTGCCGACGAGGTTACCGACGACCCGTGGCCGGTACCACCATCCCCGCCTTGCCAAACTCCGTCCCCGCCACGACGTCGACGACGCCCCGACCCCGGGGCCCCTGTCGGTACCGCACTGGTACAGTCGCCCCCGATATGACGGCGCGTCAGCTTGAGGGGGAGCACGCCACGCTGGTCGACGTCCTCCGGGCCGCCGCCCAGGCCAACGCCGGGGTCGAGGCCTACGTGGAGCCGGCCTCGGGTGGGAGGCCCCGCTCGGCTCTCACCTTCGGAGCGTGGGACCGGGCCGCAGACGGCGTGGCCGGCCTCCTGGCCAGCCACGGGGTGGGCCCTGGCACCGTGGTCTGCCTGCTGCTGCCGAGCTCGATCGACTACATGGTGTGCTACGCCGCGGTGGTGCGGCTCGGCGCCATCACCTCGGGCATCAACCTCCGCCTCGGGGCCTCCGAGGTGGCGTCCATCCTGGAGCGCACCCGACCGGTGGTGACCATCGTCGATGACGGCCTCGACGTCCCGGAGGGACCAGCCGGCACCGTACTGACCCGGAGCGGGTGCGCGGCCGCCACCGCCGGGCCCCCACCGGACACCTGGCCACAATCGGCCCCGACCGACCCGGTGGCCGTGGTGTGGACGAGCGGCACCACGGGACTGCCCAAAGGTGCCGTCTTCGACCACGACAACCTGCGGGCGGTGGCCGAGGCGGCCGACGTCCTGTCGGTGGCCGGCGATCGACGCCTGTCGCCCCTCCCCTTCGCCCACGTCGGTTCGATGACGCGGGTGTGGGACGAGGCCGCCAACGGGGTGACCACCGTGATCACCCCCACGCCGTGGAAGGCGGCCGACGCCGTGTCGGTGATGGTCGCCGAACGGATCACCGTGGCCCAGGGGGTCCCCACCCAGTGGGCGCTGGTGCTGGCCCGACCGGAGCTGGCCGGCGCCGACCTGTCGGCGCTGCGGATCGCCGGGACCGGCGCGTCCCGGGTGCCGGCTGAACTGGTGGCCGCCATGCGGGACGCGCTGGGAGTGCCGGTGGTGGTGCGCTACACGTCCACCGAAGCGTCGCTCGGCACCGGCACCGTGCCGGGTGACCCCGACGAGGCGGTGGCCACCTCGGTGGGCCGACCGGTGCCGGGCGTCGAGCTGCGCGTGGCCGACGACGCCGGCGCGGCGGTGGCAGCGGGTGAGGTCGGCCGTGTCCGGATCCGGTCGGCCGCCGTCATGCGCGGCTACTGGGGCGGTCCACCGACGGGTCCGGGTGCCGCGGGCCTGGTCCTCGACCGGGTCACGACCGACTCCGTGCTGACGGGTGATGGCTGGCTGACCACCGGCGACTTCGCCTTCCTCGACGAGGACGGGCGCCTCCACCTGGTGGGGCGGGCCAACGAGCTGTACATCCGGGGCGGCTACAACGTGTACCCGGCCGAGGTGGAGGCCGCCCTGGGCGACCATCCGGGCATCGAGCAGGTGGCCGTGGTCGGCGCTCCCGACCCTGTGCTGGGGGAGATCGGCGTGGCCTTCGTGGTGCGCTCCGCCGCCACCGACGGAGACCGTGAGGTGCTGCTGGCCGGTCTGCGGGAGACGGCGCGGCGGACGCTCGCCGACTACAAGGCGCCCGACCGG
>Ga0075017_100002351_pt1 | contig 11800 bp, 12 predicted proteins | sample AleBraG_ABR_2012_FD_71475 | JGI IMG/M metagenome (GOLD analysis project Ga0075017, IMG submission 71475) | Freshwater sediment microbial communities in response to fracking from Pennsylvania, USA - Alex Branch Run_MetaG_ABR_2012 | ecosystem: Environmental > Aquatic > Freshwater > Creek >...
GCGGCGTCATGCGGCTGAACATCACGCGGCAGGATGTCTGTTCGCAGTGCCATGGACAGGGATCGATCGAATCGCCGGGAAAATGTCCGGAGTGCGGCGGCAGCGGCCAGATTACGCAGACCGGCGGACGCATGAAATTCAACGTCCAGTGCCCGCGCTGCCACGGCACCGGGAAGAATCTGGCCACCTGCCCCAACTGCCACGGCGAAGGCACGGTGACCAACAACGAACCCCTCGAAGTGCGCATCAAGGCCGGAACCCGCGACGGCCAACGGATTCGCCTGCCCGGCAAGGGCAATGCGGGGGCACACGGGGGCATCCCTGGAGACCTTTATGTGATCATCCGCACGGGAGATCACCCGATTTTCCGCCGTGAAGGCGATGACATTTACTTGAGCGTCCCGGTGACGGCGACCGAGGCCGCGCTGGGATCGAAGATCGAAGTACCTACCATCGACGGCCGCGCCTTGTTGAAGATTCCGCCTGGGACGCAGTCTGGGCAAAAACTGCGCCTGCGGGAAAAGGGCGTACCTTCGGCGACGAAAGAAGACGTCCGTGGCGACGAGATCGTCGAGATCACGGTCACGGTGCCCATGCCACGCGACGAACGGACCAAAGAACTGCTACGCGAACTGGCGAAGCTCAATCCGGAAGACCCGCGGGCGGAGCTGTGGAGCAAGGTGTAGTTCCTCGGTGTTCCTCCGTGCTCTTTGTGGTTAGCTCTTTCTTCCCAAACTGGAACGTCAACACCTTTTCACCACAGAGGTCACAGAGGTTCACAGCGGCTCTGTGATATGCAGTATTCATGGCTTCTGCCGCACATTCGCCCTCACTTGCTATAAACCAGATCACACACGCAACCATCGCTGGAGCCATGAAAGTCCATTCCAGGCTCGGGCCCGGCCTCCTGGAGAGCGCTTATCAAGCCTGCCTGGCGCATGAACTGCGGAGCCTGGGCCTCGCAGTCGCAGCGCAAGTTCCTCTCCCGGTCGTTTACGAAGGCCAAAAACTCGAAGTCGGATACCGCGTTGATCTGGTCGTGGAAAACCGAGTGGTGGTTGAAGTGAAATCCGTAGAAGCGATCCATCCGATCCACGAAGCCCAGCTCCTCTCTTACATGCGGCTCAGCTGCCTGAAAGTAGGCCTGCTCATCAACTTCAACGTCCTGCACCTCCGCGACGGAATCAGGCGCATGGTAGACGGCAGAGACTGGGAGAAGTAGCCAGTCCTCTGTGTTTGCTCAGTGCCCTCTGTGGTGAATGCTTTTCGGAGTTACCCCCGTACCACTCCCGTCGCTTACAAAATTTTGCAAAGAAAATTGAAAAACTTCTTGCATCTGTGGAAATTTTCTTTAATCTCACACTTGCGAACTAACTTCGCCGAAATGCCCGTGGAATCGCAGCAACCCGGGAGCCGCGAGCAGTAAGCACTTCAAGGGAGACGCGGTGGTGAGAGTGAGTCGCTTCGAGGAGGAAGACATCGAAATTGGCAACAGCTAGCGCGCCGCAACGACAACTCGACAATCCCCAGCCTCTCGCCGTCGTCCCCAACCGGAAAAAGTTCGTCCGCCTCACGCTCTGGCCCCTGGTCGCCGCCACCTTCTTTATGGTGTCGGGCGGAACCTATGGCACTGAAGAAATCGTGCATGGTGCCGGGTATGGACGCGCGATTTTGATCCTGCTGCTCACCCCGCTCCTTTGGAGCCTGCCGACCGCGTTCATGATCGGAGAGCTTTCGAGCTCCCTGCCCTACGAAGGCGGCTACTACGCCTGGGTGCGCCGGGCTATGGGCAATTTCTGGGGATTTCAGGAAGCCTGGCTGTCGCTGGTTGCGTCCATTTTCGACATGGCGATCTATCCCACGCTGTTCGTGGCCTATCTCACGCGCATGTTCCCGTACTTTCAAGAGAACAACCGTGGATGGTGGGTCGCGCTGTTCGTGGTGGTCGCTTGCGCGCTGCTGAATATTGCCGGAGTGAAAGTCGTCTCCCTGACTTCGCTGTGGCTGTTTCTCGCTCTTTCGGCGCCGTTTGTGGCGATCGTAGTCCTGGCTCCGTTCAAGCTGGGAGCATTGGCTAACGCGGTGACCAAGCCGACCACTTCCACGGTCGACATTCTCGGCGGGCTGCTCATCTGCATGTGGAATTACATGGGATGGGACAACGCCTCGACCATTGCAACTGAGGTCGAGCGCCCGCAGCGGACTTATCCGCGGGCCATGCTGGTTGCGGTCTGCATCGTGGCGTTAAGTTACATCCTGCCCTTCGCGGCGATGTGGATGACCGGGCTCAAGCCGACGGCTTGGGAAACCGGGTCGTGGGCGGACATTGCGGGCCTGATCGGTGGGCCGCTGCTGCGCATTGGCGTCGTGGCGGGCGGTATGATGAGCGCCTTCGGGATGTTTAACGCGCTGGTGATGAGCTACTCGCGCTTGCCTCTGGCCATGGCGCAGGACGGAATGCTGCCCGCAATTTTCGGCAAGCTGCAGAAAAAATCGCGGGCGCCCTGGGTGGCGATCATCGGGCTGGCCATCGGCTGGGCGATGTGCCTCGGCCTGGGCTTCGCCCGGCTGGTCACTTTGGACATCCTTCTTTATGGGGCGAGCTTGTTGCTGGAGTTCGTCGCGCTGGCCGTGCTGCGGTTCCGTGAACCGACCTTGAAGCGGCCGTTCCGGGTGCCGGGCGGGCTGTTCGGGGCAATCTGCATCGGCATTCCTCCGATGCTTTTGCTCGGATTCTCGGTCGTGCGCAGCGAGCACGAATCGATCCTGGGGATGAGTTCGTTCGCCTTCGGGATGATCCTGATCGCGGCGGGCTTCGTAGCCTACTTCGTCAATCACGCGCTGCGGCCGACCGGGTGGTCGGCTCCCGCGGAAGGTAAGCCGCAGCCGGCAGCCTGAAAATCAATCACCACAGAGGCCACGGAGGAAGCACAGAGGAACCCTTATGATCCTCTGTGCCCTCTTTGGTGCAAGCTTTCTGCTATAAATACTCGCAATGACCAAGCGGAAATCGAAGGGCGCTTATATGATCTCGGCCGTGGCCGAGATGTACGGAATTCATCCGCAGACGCTTCGGCTTTACGAGCGTGAGGGCCTGCTCAAGCCTTCGCGGACTGAGGGCAACACTCGGCTTTACACCGACGAAGACTTGCAGCGGCTGGAATTCATTCTGACGCTGGCCCGCGACCTGGCGGTGAACATCAGCGGGATCGCCATTATCCTGCAAATGCGCGAGCGCATGGAAGAGATGCAGCGGCAGATTCAGGACTTCGTGCAGTACATCCAGCACGAAGTGCTTACCCGCGCGAGTGCGGCGGCCGATCCGGCCAAGGGCGCGATTGTGCCGGTGCGAAGGCCGATGGTCGCGCCCACGGTGCAGCCGAAGAAGCGGTAAGCGCCCGTGTGCGGGCGTATGATGTAGCGTTCGCCATGCTGCCCTTCAAGCTCGTCTACAGCGACGCTTACTACCTCCCGATCGGCGACCATGTCTTTCCGGCGGAAAAATATCGCCGCATTCGCGACCGCCTGATCTCAGATAAGGTAGCCGAGCCAGCTGATTTTCTTGAGCCCCAGCCGGCCACGGATCAGGACATTCTGCTCGTCCACAAGCCCGAGTACGTGCAAAAACTACGCAGCGGCACGCTCAGCCCACGCGAAGAGATGGAGATGGAGGTTCCGTACTCGCGGGATCTGGTCGAGGCGTTCTGGCTGTCCGCCGGGGGATCGATACTCGCCGCGCGCCAGGCTCTGGTCGACGGAGTAGGCATCAGCATTGGCGGCGGATTTCATCATGCCTTCCCTGATCACGGCGAAGGATTCTGCATGATTCACGACGTAGCTGTTGCGATCCGGCGTATGCAGCGCGACGACAAGATTCGCACGGCGATGACGCTCGATTGCGACGTGCACCAGGGCAACGGGACGGCGTCCATTTTTGCGGGGACGCGGACGGCCAGCGCGCTGCTGCCCTCGTCCTCGGCGTCGACGGTCGAACAGCCTGCGGGTGCGCCCCGCGGCGGAAAGATGCGCGGAGCCCATGCCGGCGATGTCTTCACCATTTCGCTGCACCAGCACAACAACTATCCCCTGTGGAAGCCGCCCTCTTCGATTGACGTCGACCTGCCCGACGGCTGCGGGGATGAGGACTATCTGGCGTGGCTCGATAACGCGCTCAGTTCCGGCTTGCGGCAGTTTGAGCCGGATCTGCTGTGCTATGTCGCGGGTGCGGACCCATATCGCGAGGATCAGTTAGGCGGACTTGATCTGACCATTGAGGGATTGAAGAAGCGGGACGAGCTGGTATTCCGCGTGGCGCGAGCGCGGAATCTTCCGGTGATGGTGACCTTCGCCGGAGGCTACGCGCAGAATGTGGAAGACACGGTGACGATTCACAGCAATACGGTCGTGGCGGCGAAGGAAGTGTTCTCCTGAACGTCATCCTGACTCGATACGCATTGTCATCCTGAGCGGACCGAAGGACCCGTGCAGTTGGCCGGCAGCACCGGGCCTGCAGGCGAGTGCAGCGGTCCTTCGCTTCGCTCAGGATGACAAACGTTGATCATGGGAAGTTAGTCGCTTCTCCGGTAACTTAACTTTAAGTCGATCCGATAAACCGATATGGACGTTAATCCCTCCCAGATTTCGCACAGCGAGTTGTATGGCATTTTGCTGAACTCCGTCGCACCGCGTCCGATCGCGTGGGTCTCGACGCTGAGCGCCTCCGGGCAGCCCAATCTAGCGCCCTTTTCCTTCTTCAATGTGATGTGCGTAGATCCGCCGTTGCTGGGATTCGCTCCGGGATTGCGCGCACCCAAGCAAGCCATCGCTTCCTATGGCGAACCTAAAGACACGCTGCGCAATATCCGGGAGACGAAGGAATTCGTCGTGAATATTGTCACCTACGAATTGCTCGAAGCGATGAATGTGACCAGCGGGGATTACGACCCCTCGGTCAACGAATTCGAACTCGCGAAAGTGACACCGGTGCCCTCTGTTCTCGTGAAACCGGCCCGGGTGGGCGAATCCCCAGTCAGTTTCGAATGCAGACTGCATCAGATTCTCGATTTCTCTCCAGCGCCCACGAGCGGCAGCCTGGTAATCGGCGAGATTGTCTCCCTCCACATGAACGACGCCCTCATCAAGAACGGCAAGCTCGATCGGAATTCGCTGGACTTGATCGGCCGGATGGGCGGTATCCAATACACGCGCACTACCGAGCGGATCGAACTCGCGCGGCCGAAGGTCGAGTAGGCCGTACTGGCTGTGCCGTTGCTGCCAACAAAGTACAGAGGTCCTGCGCTTCGCTCAGGAGACAAGAGCTACGATTCCGCCGGGATCGCCCGAGACACATTTGGCGGAAAGATCAGCAGAATTCGCGCATCCATCATCGCGTGGATCACTACCGGCAACAACAAACTTCCGGTTAGAAGATAAACACCAGCCAGGAGCAGACCCACGATTCCCGTGCCTATGGCTCCCGACTTTCCCTGATAGATGTGGGCCAAGCCGAAGGAGAACGAGGCCAGCAACACGCGTTCTGCCGAGTTGAGGTGCGGCAGGTACAGGCTGAGGTAATAAAGCAGAAATCCGCGGAAAACGAGCTCTTCGGAGATCCCCGCACCCACACTGACGGCTGCCCACCAAGAGCGCTCCTCGTGCGAGTCCGCGAGCAATGCGCCGACGCTATCTTGTATCTTCGTGCGAAGCTTCTCGGCCTTGGGCCGCAGGCGCAGGCTGGACCAGCCCAGCAATCCAACAACAGCAACGAACACTCCGATGGTCAAGGCCCATGATCGCGGCGCGACCAGCCCCAGACTCGCACCTGGGATTCTTCCACTTCTCCAAACGAAAAGAACCGCGGCGGCGGTGATGACCTGCTCGATCACCAGTTCGCGGTAGAGGCGGACCTTGGCATCCGGAATTCCGGCAGCGATCTGCCGGCGCGCTCGTTGATACCAGAAATAGCCGAGCACGGGTCCAGCCACGATTGCGTAAGCCGCCAGCAGGTGCATGAGCATGCGGGTCATGAACCATCTCCTTTCAATAATGTAAATGTATATTTACATTTACATTTTGTCAAGCCCGTCTAGTAAAATCTCTCTCGTATGCCGAAAACCGTGCTTCCCGCGCATCAGGCCCGCAGCCGCGAGTCGCTGGCGCGGCTGCTGAAGGCCACTGCGGACGTCTTGAATCAGGAAGGGCTCGAAGGCGCGACGATTCCCCGCATCGCGGCCCGCGCCGGCTTGTCTCCGGGAACCGTTTACCGCCGTTTCCCTGACAAGGACGCATTGCTGCGCGAGGTTTGCCTTCGACTGTTCGAAGAGAATAATCGCCAGACCAAGCAACTGCTCGCGACCGAGCGCTGGAAAGAAATGTCCCTGGCCGAGATGGCGCGCTCGATCATTGCCATCAGCCTGAAGGGACATCAGCTTCACCGCCGGCTCTTGCGCGCTCTTCTTTTTTTTACGCTGCAGCACCCCGACGCCGCCTTCGTCCGCAAGTCTGAAGAACTGGAGTGGAAGACGTTTCAGGATGTGGCCGATCTGCTGCTGACGCGCAAGAAAGAGATTCACCATCCGGACCCGGAGTCGGCGGTGAAGTTCGCCATGATGATGGTGGGCATTGCGGCCAACGGCATCCTGATCCTTCCGCGCGATCCTAAGGATCTATCCCGATTTCTGCCCGATATCGAGTCGCAACTGGAACGCGAGCTGCCGGGAATGTTCTTACGCTACCTCGGGGTGAAGGACTAGGGCGTTAGGTGCAGCAGAGCATCCGTCCACGCCTGCTAAAATGAACGCTTACGCCTATGTTCGAAAATTTACAGGAAAAACTACAGCGCGCCTTCAAGTCCCTGCGCGGACAGGCCAAGCTCACGGAAGAAAACATTGACGAGGCGCTGCGCGAAATTCGCCTGGCGCTGCTCGAGGCCGACGTCAACTTCAAGGTCGTCAAGCAGTTGATCGATCAGATTCGCGCCAAGGCGGTCGGCCAGGAAGTGCTGACAGCGCTGTCACCCGGCGAGCAGGTCATCAAAATTGTGCGCGACGAACTGGTCGCGATCCTCGGTCAGGACACGGCCCGCATGAAGTTTGCCTCGCAGCCGCCCACGGTCGTCCTCATGGCCGGGCTGCAAGGTTCGGGCAAGACGACGACTTCCGGCAAGCTGGCGCATTGGTTCAAGCAAGGTGGGCATCGCCCGCTGCTGGTTTCGGTCGACGTCTACCGTCCCGCCGCGCGCGAGCAGTTGAAGGTGGTCGCGCAAGCGGTCAAGAGCAACATCTACGAAGGCCAGGTCACCGAAGCCAATACCGCGACCGTCGAGCGCCTGGTAAAAGAGGCGAAGCGCGAAGCCATCGTGACCGGCAGCGACGTGCTCATCGTCGACACCGCCGGGCGATTGCACATTGACGATCAGCTGATGGACGAGATGCAGTCGCTGAAAAAGCTGCTGAATCCGTCGGAGATTTTGTTTGTCGCCGACGCCATGACCGGGCAGGATGCGGTCAACTCCGCCGATGAGTTCCACAAGAAGCTTTCGCTCACCGGCATTGTGCTCACCAAAATGGATGGCGACGCCCGCGGGGGTGCGGCGCTATCGATTCGACAGGTCACCGGCCAGCCCATCAAGTTCATCGGCGTCGGCGAAAAATATGACGCGCTGGAACCGTTTCATCCTGACCGCATCGTGTCGCGAATTCTAGGTATGGGCGACATTCTGTCGCTGATCGAGCGCGCCGAACAGCAGATCGACAAGAAGAAAGCCGCGGAGATGGCGAGCAAGGCGCTCTCCGGCGACGGCTTCTCGCTGGAAGACTTTCGCGATCAACTCCGGCAAGTTCGCAAAATGGGGTCGATGAAGAGCCTGGTCGGCATGCTGCCTTCGATCGGGCCGTTCTCCGGCCTGCAGAAGGCCGCCGACAACGTCGATGAAAAACAGATCAACCGGGTGGAGGCGATCATCAACTCGATGACGTCGCATGAGCGAATCCATCACGAAGTGATCAATGGGAGCCGGCGCAAGCGCATCGCCCGGGGCTCGGGAACGAGCGTGCAGGAAGTGAACAACCTGCTGCGCCAGTACGCGCAGATGAAAAAGATGTTCAAGCAGATGGGCAAGGCCAGCTTCTCGCGCAGGCTGGCGGGAATGAAGCTGCCAGGGATGTAGGCAGTGATCAGGGGTCAGGGTCAGTGGCCAGTCATCGCACTACTGTCATCCTGAGCGGAGTTGCGGTTCGCGAAGCGGACGGCAACGGAGTCGAAGGATCCCAATGCTGTGGCTGCGGAGGGAGAGTGTGAACATCGAGCTAGCGCTCAACGGTCTAGAGGTCTATGGTTATTTCAAGAAAAACCTCGGGCTAGAAACATTGAGTAGTTTTGTTTAATTCAACTTCAGGAGAGTCTAAATGTCAGCACCCAGCCGCCGTCCGGAGATTCGCCGGCGCCGCACCCGCAATGAGAAGATCGTCCAGCTGCGCAAGCGCCTGGCCGCCGCCAAAACCGATGCCGACAAAACCCGCCTGGGCGCAAAACTACACAAAATGGCCATCGGTTCACCGGGTCAGCCTCTGGTGAAATAGCACCCACTCAGCCAGCGGCCGAGTGGCTGGCCGCGAAGCTGTTCTCGCCTGCGACCTGGCGGTAAACATCGAGCGTGCGCCGCACCGAGGCTTCCCAGGAAAACTTCGTCACCTGCTGGTATCCGAGCTCTTTCATGCGGGCGCGCAGCGCCTGATCGATGAGCACGCGATGCAGCGCGCGCCGAATCTCGAATACATTCTCCGGATTGACCAGCACCGCCGCCTGCCCCACGACCTCGGGCAGCGACGAAACGTTCGACGTCACCACGGGCGTGCCATGCGCCATGGCTTCGAGCGGAGGCAGTCCGAAGCCCTCGTAGAGCGAGGGGAAGACGAAAATCTTTGCCAGGTCGTAAAAGATGCGCAGGACTTCGATGGGGATGAATCCCAGAAAGCGCACATCATTCTGCACGCCGCTGCGCACCACCGTGCGCCGCAGGTCAGGATTACCGGAGAGATCGTCGCCGATAATGATGAGCTTGAGGTCAGGCATGATCTGGTCGCGTTCCAGCTCAGTCTTCAGCGCGGAGAAGGCTTCGATCATGCGCACGACATTTTTGTGCGGGCTGACGCGGCCCGCGTAGAGCAGAAATGGATACGTGACCTGGTAGCGCTTGGCGATGAGCTCGCGGTCGGCGTCGGTGGCGTGGCCGTGCAGGAAGCGCTCGTCGATGGCGTTGTAGACGACCTCGATACGGTCAGAGGGAATCTGGAACAGCTTCTCGATTTCAGTCTTGGTGAAGTTTGAGACTGCGAAGATTCGCGCCGCACCGCGCAGCACGCGCCGTGTGAGTTGGAAATGCACCGAACGCCAGAATCCGCTCTGCTCGCGGGCGCGCGACATGTGTTCGAGCATGTCGTGCACGGTCATCACGTAGGGACAGGGCAGGCCGCGGGGAACGGAAAAAAGATTGGGCACATGCAGCAGATCGCAGTCGAGCCGCGAGAGCGCAAGGCGAAATTCGCGGTAACCTTGAATGGTTCGTTCGGGAGCGGTCAGGGCGATGTTCGAGAAATTCGGCGGCAGGGCGCCGATCTCTTCGACCTTGGCGGGCGAACCGATCAGCAGATACTCATTGTCGTGGTCGAGCCGGCCAAGAGTGCGAACCACATTGCGGATGTAGGTGCCAACGCCAAACTCGGTCATCCGCCGAATGTCGATGGCGATCTTCAATGCATGCATTTAACCACAGAGAGGCCCATGCCTGTAAAACTTACTTTGTCATCCTGAGCGAAGCGAAGGACCTCTGTACTCGCCTGCAGTATTGGTGCCGCCGGCAGATTGCAGAGGTCCTTCGCTTTGCTCAGGATGACAACCCGTAGCTGAGCAAGGTCGTTTTAGTTTCCGTCTACGCCCGCACTTCTGCTTGCGCCTTCGCTCTGCGCTCCGCGTACAGTGGGAAGTCCTCGCACAGATCGAGCACCTGCTTACGGACCTTTGTCAGCACAGCGGCGTCGGTACGATGCAGAAGCGCCTCGGCGATCCAGTGGCCGATCTGGCGCATTTCGCCTTCTTTCATGCCGCGCGTGGTCAGGGCCGGCGTTCCGATGCGGATGCCGCTGGGCTTCATGGGCGGATTGGTGTCGAACGGAATCGCGTTTTTGTTGACCGTGATTCCAGCCTCGCCCAGCCCCTTTTCAGCTTCGCTGCCGAGCATGCCTTTGGAGAAAACGTCGACCAGCATGACATGGGTGTCGGTGCCGCCGGAGATAATGCGGAAGCCTTCGTCAGCCAGGGACTGCGCCAGCACCTTGGCGTTGGCAACAACCTGACGTGCGTATTCGCGGAATTCGGGCTGCATGGCTTCCTGGAAGCAGACGGCTTTGGCTGCCATGATGTGGACCAGCGGCCCGCCCTGCATGCCGGGGAATACGACTTTGTCGATGGCCGCACCGAATTCGGCTTTGGACAGAATCATGCCGGAGCGCGGACCACGAAGCGTCTTGTGGGTTGTCGAGGTCACGATGTGCGCGTGCGGCACAGGCGAGGGATGCGCGCCTCCTGCGACCAGTCCGGCGAAGTGCGCCATGTCAACGAGGTAGAGTGCGCCGACTTTGTCGGCGATCTGCCGCATGCGGGCGAAATCGATGATGCGCGGATAGGCGCTGCCGCCGCCGATGATCAGCTTGGGGCGCTCTTTCTCAGCAAGCTTTTCGAGTTCGTCGTAGTCGATGGTTTCGGTCTCTTTGGTGACGCCGTAGGGAATGATCTTGTAAGTTTTGCCGGAAAAATTCAGGGGATGTCCGTGGGTGAGGTGCCCGCCGTGGTTGAGGTTGAGGCCTAGAATTGGGTCGCCTGGCTGCAACACGGCAGCGAAGGCCTCCATGTTGGCCTGCGATCCGGCGTGGGGCTGGACATTCGCATGTTCTGCCCCGAAAAGCTGTTTGGCGCGGTCGCGGGCGAGATTCTCGACGACGTCGGTGAACTCGCATCCGCCGTAGTAGCGCTTGCCGGGATATCCCTCGGCATATTTGTTAGTGAAAACCGAGCCGGCGGCTTCGAGCACGGCTTCGCTGACGAAGTTTTCTGAAGCGATCAGTTCGAGGCCCTCGTGCTGGCGGCGGGTTTCGTTGTCGATGGCGACGGCGATTTGCGGATCAGACTCGTACAGCGGACGGTACATTTTGTCCTTATTCATTCTTGGCCTCGGTATGGCTTGAATTTTCGTTGGTCTTATTGAGCCTGGCCATGGCGCCGGGAAGATCGCTGAGCCGCTCCAGGTCGATATTTTCGTGACGGCTGATGATCACCCATCCCGACTGGAAAAACGGGTGGCGAGCGTCGGCACCAACAGCAATCATCACCATAAACGATTGACCATTCTTCAGCGTGGCAACCGCTTCTACGCAATCGGGAAACGCACGCGATTGAGCAGTTTCGGCAGTCGTATCGAGCGCCCAGGCGATTCTCGCACTCGGACCTCCCACCGCCTGCAGCCAGTCCGCCAACCGAACCGACGGCAGCTTTTTGTCCAGCATGGATGCCGGCATGCTTTGCACTTTAGCGATCAGCTCAGCATTCTCCGAGAGTTGGTGTAGGGCAACCTGAGCAGAGGCTGACGATGCGAAGACACAGGCGCAGACGAAAACCAAGAATCGCTTCATTGCTCCTCCAATTCTTGAACCACAGGTTGATACACCGCCGGGTTGTGCAGTTCCATATAGCGGTCGGGCTTGGCTACCGGCGTAAAGCCGAACTTCGCATACAGCGCGTGCGCGTC
>Ga0075017_100002352_pt1 | contig 11797 bp, 10 predicted proteins | sample AleBraG_ABR_2012_FD_71475 | JGI IMG/M metagenome (GOLD analysis project Ga0075017, IMG submission 71475) | Freshwater sediment microbial communities in response to fracking from Pennsylvania, USA - Alex Branch Run_MetaG_ABR_2012 | ecosystem: Environmental > Aquatic > Freshwater > Creek >...
CCATGCAGGTCGCCTACCAGATCAACCGGCGTGAACCGCTGCAGCTGCTGTTCAACCAGAGCGACCTGGCGAGCGCGCAGCGCATGTACACCTGGTACGGCTACTTCGCGCGCGCGCGCGCCGCCCAGATCAGCGGCATCACGCAGCAGGCGCAGCGTATCGATGCGCTGGACGCGGCGCTCGCCCAGCAGGCCCAGGCGCTGGCGCAGCTGCGCAGCGCGCGGCAGCAGCGCCTGGCCGAGCTGGAGGCCGGACGCGCACAGCGGCAGACGGCCCTGGCGAGCCTGCAGACCGAGGCCCGTTCACGCGTCGCCAGCCTGGCGCGGCTGCGCGCCCAGCAGGCCGACCTCGAGCAGCTGCTGCAGCGGCTGTCCCGGGCGGTGCGTCCGAGCGCACCCGCGGACCACAGCAGTGCCTTCGGCCGCCTGCGCGGACGGCTCGACTGGCCGGTCGCCGGCCGGGTGATCGCCAGTTACGGCCAGTCCCGCGCCAGCGGGGTCAACTGGGACGGCATGGTGCTCGCGACGGAGCACGCCGCCGCCGTCCACGCCGTGGCCGCCGGCCAGGTCATCTACGCCGACTGGCTGCCCGGACTCGGGCTGCTCGCCATCGTCGATCACGGCGGCGGCTACCTGAGCCTCTACGGGTACAACGAGCAGCTGGCCAAGTCGGTGGGGGAGTTCGTAGCGGCGGGCGAGACGCTCGCCGCCGCTGGCGACACCGGCGGGCGCCCCGCGCCCCAGCTGTACTTCGAAATCCGGCACGACGGCAAGCCCGTCGACCCGCGGCCCTGGTTCCGCCGGCCTCAGCCCTAGCCCATTCGCCGCAAGCGGCCAGCCGGTCCGCGGCAAGGGAAAGCCGATCCGCGGCAAGCGGCCGGCAGTGTGATCCCCGTCACCTTTTCGGGCCGCGAGGAATGTGCGAACCGTTTAACTAAAGCGCGAACCCGTTCAAGGCCCCGCTGCGTGGGTTTGATGGATGCTTGCCGGTGGCTGCGCACCCATGACAAACCCTCCAAAATCCGATGCCCAGGCGGCAAACGTCACGGACCTCGAGTCCTACGTGCAGCTGCTGCGTGCGCTGCTGCCGCGCATGTCCGGCGTGGCGATCTTCAACGCCGCGGGCGAAGTCAGCTGGGCCAGCGACATCACGGTCGACGGCAGGCTCGCGCGGCTGATCCGCGAATCCATGCGCGCGGCCGCCGAGACTCCGGGCGCGACCGGGCTGCTGGTCGATGACGAAGAACCCAACTACATCCTCTGGCTGTGGCGCAGCACCGGCACGGCCGCGCCGGCGCCCTGCGCCGCGCTGCTGATCCGCTGCCGCCGCGGCACCGACCAGGAATCGCGCAGCCTCGCCTTCGTGCACGGCCTGGTGCGCCCGGCGCTCGACATCCTCGGGCGCGAGCTGCAGAACCGTCAGCTGATCACGGACCTGAGCGGCTCGCTGATGGAGCAGGACCAGGACCTCGACATGCTGCTGGCCGTCAGCGGCGGCGACCGCCAGGGCGAGGACGGCGGGGGCGATGAGCTCAAGACCGTCCTGCGCGCCGCCATCGAACACATCCAGGGCGGCCTGGCCGCGATCATCGTGCCGGAGAAAGGCCTGGTGCTGGTGCGCCAGCAGCCCGAGCATGCCATCGAGGCCAGCCTCGTCGCGCGCGCGCATCGTCACCTGATGTCCACGGCGCAGCTGCGCCGCGAGGCGGTGATCGTCAACCGCATCCAGCTGCAGGGCACCGATGCGCGTCATGCCTACCGGATCCTGTCCTGTCCGGTGACGCGGCCCGATGGCCGCGTCATCGGCGTACTGGCGCTGTTCCGCCCGCTGTCGATGCCCGAGTTCACGCCGCGCCAGGCGCGGCTGTCCGAGCTGCTGGCGCAGCGCGTGGCGGCCGTGATCGCCGGCAGCTACGACGCGCTCACGGGTCTGCTGAACCGGCCCGCCTTCGAGCAGCGCGTGCATGCCGCACTGCGCGCCGAGGGCAGCACGCTGCGCTGGTGGAGTGCGCTGGCGGTCGATACCAACCGCATGCACGTGATCAACGATACCTACGGCATGCACATCGGCGACAAGGTGATCGCGCAGCTCGGCGACGCGATCCGCCGGCGCCTGCCGCCCGGAGCCATCGCGGCGCGCATTTCCGGCGACCGTTTCTCGGTGCTGCTGCCCGCCTCGCTCGACGATGCGACGCGGTTTGCCGAATCGCTGCGCCAGGGCGCCGAACAGATCGGCCTGGGGCTGGGCGACGGCACCATGGCCGTCTCGGTCAGCATCGGCGTGGCCGCGGTGGAGCCGCGCGCCGAGGAATTCAACCACGCCTTCGCCGCGGCCGAGACCGCCTGCAAGGCGGCCAACGACCGCGGCCGCAACCGCGTCGAGGTGTTCCGCGAGGCCGACGAGAGCATCATCCGCCGTTTCACCGACATCAACGTCGTCGCCGACCTGCGCGCGGCGATCACCGAGGGCCGCCTGCGGCTGGTGGCGCAGCTGCTGCTGCCGCTGGGCAGCACGCACCGCCGCCCGCACTTCGAACTGCTGCTGCGCATGTGCGGTAGCGACGGCCAGACCATCGGCCCGGATCGATTCATGTCGGCGGCGCATCGCTACCAGCTGATGCCCGAGATCGACCGCTGGGTGGTGAGCGAGGCGCTGCACCTGCTCAAGCCCCATGCCGGTCTGCTGGCCAGCAACCCGGTGGTGTTCTCGATCAACTGCTCGGGCCAGTCGCTCAAGGACGATGCCTTCACGGAATTCCTCGCCGCCGAGATCGCCGCCAGCGGCATCAACCCGGAAGCGCTGTGCTTCGAGCTGACCGAGAGCGCGGCGGTCGGCAATCTGGCGCATACCGAGGTGCTGATGCGGCGCCTGCGCAAGCTCGGCTGCGGCATCGCACTCGATGATTTCGGCACCGGGCTGAGTTCGCTGTCCTACCTGCGCGCGCTGCCGATCTCGATGCTGAAGATCGACGGCAGCTTCGTGCGCGACGTGCTCAAGGACCCGAAGGCGGAATCCACGATCCAGGCGATCGCGCAGCTGGCGCGCGCCATGTCGCTGATCACGGTGGCCGAGTACGTCGAAACCGACGAAATCCGCCACCGCATCGCCGCGCTCGGTGTCGACTACGGCCAGGGCTTCGCCATCGGCAAGCCGGTGCCGATCGACGACATCATCGAGCAGCTGCCGCTGTATGCCGCCGTGGCCGCCGGCCCGGTCGAGGAAATCGTCATGGGCGAGACGCCATCGGCCGTGCTGGCCGTGTAAACTGCCGCCGCATGAGCCCGAGATTCCGCCTGCTGCTGACGCTGTGCACCGGGGCACTGCTCGGTTTCGCGCTGTCGCTGGCCAGCCGCGTGCTGGCCGACCGGGCGAGCGCGACGGCCGCCGCGCCGGCGTCCTCCGCCAGCGCGGCCAGCGGGCTGCCGCCGCAGGATGCGCGGCTGCTCGCCGAGGTGCTGCAGCGGGTCCGCGAAAGCTACGTGGATCCGGTGGACGACCACCTGCTGATGCGCCAGGCCGCACACGGCATGGTGGAGGCGCTCGACGAGCATTCGGCGCTGCTCGAACCCGATGACTACGCGCAGCTGCAGACCGCGACCAGCGGGTCGTACGCCGGCATCGGCGTCGAGGTTGAGGGCGTTGCCGACGGGGTGCGCATCATGCGCTGCCTGCCCGATTCGCCCGCGCTGCGGGCCGGCGTCCGGGTCGACGACCTGATCGTGCGCATCGACGCGCTCGAGGTGAGCGCGGCGAACATCGATGCGGCCACGCGCGAACTGCGCGGTGTCCCGGGCAGCGCCGTGCGGCTGACGGTCCGCCGCGGCCGCGCCGCCGTGCCACTGGTGTTCGACCTGCAGCGTTCGCAGGTCGAATTGCCGAGCGTGGCCGCCGAGCTGATCGCCCCCGCGATCGGCTACCTGCGCATCAGCGAATTCACGGACGCGACGGCCGGCGAGGTGGCGGCCGCGATGCCGCGGCTGCGCGCCGGCGCGGGCGGACATCTGCGCGGCCTGATCATCGACCTGCGCAACAACCCGGGCGGCGTGCTCGAGGCGGCCACCGCCATTGCCGACGATTTCCTCGACGGCGGCACCATCGTCAGTGCCAGCGGCCGCCTGCGCGAGGCGCGCTTCCGCATGGACGCCACGCCCGGCGACATCGCTGCGGGCGCGCCGATCGTCGTGCTGGTCAACGGCGGTTCGGCGTCCGCCGCCGAGATCCTCGCCGCGGCGCTGCGCCAGAACGGCCGCGCGACCTTGCTCGGCCGCAGGACCTATGGCAAGGGTACGGTGCAGACGGTGATTCCGCTCGCCAACGGCCGCGCGCTCAAGCTCACGACCTCGCGCTATTTCACGCCTTCGGGCGCCTCCATCAACGGCATCGGCATCACCCCGGATGTCGTGCTGTCCGGTGCCGAGGCGCCGCCGGCCGCACTCGACGCGGAAAACCATGCGCCGACTCTCGCCGGACGCGATCCGCAGGTGGCGGTTGCCCTGGCCCAGCTGCGCGGCGGACGGCTGGCGGGCGGCGCCCCGGCACGCGGCCCGCACCGGTCCTGAACGCGACCCGCCGGCCGTGACGACCCTGCATTTCCTTGCGGACCTGGTGCTGCACCTGGACCGGCATCTGGTGACGCTGCTGGCGAGCTACCACACCTGGATCTATGCGCTGCTGTTCCTGATCATCTTCGCCGAGACCGGCCTGGTCGTGACGCCGTTCCTGCCCGGCGATTCGCTGCTGTTCAGCGCCGGGGCGCTGGCGGCGGTCGATGCCAGCCGGACGCTGCGGCTGCCCTGGCTGCTGGTGCTGCTCGCTGCGGCGGCGATCGCCGGCAACAGCGTCAACTACGCCATCGGGCGGCGTATCGGGCCGCGCGCCTACGACGGCCGCCACCGCCTGTTCCGCCTCGAGCATCTGCGCCGCGCGGAAGCCTTCTTCCTCGAACATGGCGGCATGGCCATTGCGCTGTCGCGCTTCGTGCCGGTGGTCCGGACCTTCACGCCGTTCGTGGCCGGGATCAGCCGCATGAATCCCGCGCGATTCCAGTCCTACAACGTGCTGGGCGGCGCCGGCTGGATCGCGCTGTTCCTGTGCGGCGGCTACCTGTTCGGCAACCTGGCCATCGTCAGGGCTCACTTTGGCCTGGTCACGCTCGCGATCGTCGCGGTGTCGCTGCTGCCGCTGCTGTGGGTGCTGTGGCGGGAGCGCGCAACGCCGGGTGGCGTCCATGGCTGAACGGACGCGCGGCTACGCGCATCGCGTCGATGTGGCCGCACCCATGGATCTGCTGTGGCAGGGGCTGGTGGCGCCGGAACTGCTGTCGGTCTGGTATGGCAAGGGAGCGCGGGTCGACCCGCGCCGCGGCGGCCGCTACTGCGTGCGCGCCGACCGTGATCTGGCACGCGAAGCGCACATCGACGTGTTTGAACCCGGCCGCCGGCTGCGCCTGATCTACATGCCGCCGCCCGATCTGCCGCCCTGCGATGCCGTGGTGGTCGATGATTTCATTCTCGACCTCGAACCGGGCAACTCGGTGCTGCGCCTGCTGGGCTCCGGTTTCCCGCAGGACGAGGCCTGGGACCTCCATTACAACCGCCTGCGTTCCGGCTGGGCGCTGGCGCTGGCGCGCCTGAAAGTGTGCATCGAGCAGCAGCACCGCAGGGCGACCCGGCCCCCGGGCGACAGCGCGGCCGGGACCGCGGCCGGTGCCGCGGGCGATGCCGGCGCGCGTGCGGCAGCCAGGCCGGGAGCCGCGCCGCCCGATGCGGCGCCGCTGTCCTTCAAGCCGCCGCGCAAGCCTGGCGAAGAAGGCGAGGATTCCTGGGAGCTGCTGCCGTGACGGGCAGCGTGAACTTAAGGACCCTAGGCGAGGCGCCGCCCCGCCCAGCGATACAGCAGCAGCACGGTAACGCTGAACACGCCGCCGCCGATCCACACGGCGGCACCGCCGGCAAAATCATCGCCGACCAGCGACAGCGGATAGTCCCGGCCGGAAAAGGCGACCAGCGCGGCCAGCAGCACGCCCATCAGGCCTTCGCCCACGATCATGCCGGAGGCGAGCAGCACGCCGAGCTGCTTCGTGGCCGCCGGCTTCGGGCCACGAGCGGCGCGCCGGTCGAAATACCAGCCGGCCACGGCGCCCACGACCACCATGAGTGTGCTCTGCGTGGGCAGGTAGATGCCTAAGCCGACGGCGAGCGGTGACAGGTGGGCGGAGCGCGTGCAGCGCCGCAGCGTTTCGTCGCCGGCGACCGCGAGCACGCCGATCACGGCGCCGACGCCGATCAGACTCCAGTCGACGTTGTTCTGGATCACGCCCTGGGCCAGCGCCGAGATCAGCCCGGCCTGCGGCGCGGGCAGCGGGTGCTCGTGGTGGATCCCCGGCGCGCCGGCATACCCATAGGCGTGATTGAGCAGGTCGAGGATCGGCGGGATGATCGCGGCGCCGGCGATGACCCCGATGACCAGCGCCACCTGCTGCTTCCACGGCGTCGCGTCGACGAGCTGCCCCGTCTTGAGGTCCTGGAGGTTGTTGTTGGCGATGGTGGCGACCGCGAACACGACCGAGGTCACGAACAGCGCGAAGGCCACGAGCCCCTGCTGGCCGCCCGCCGGAACGCCCGAACGCACGCCGATGACCAGCAGCAGCGCGGCGCCGATCACGACCAGGATCCCGATCCCGGACAGCGGACTGTTCGAGGAGCCGATCAGCCCCGCCATGTAGCCGCAGACCGCCGAGACGAAGAAGCTCATCAACACGATGTAGATCAGGCCGCCCGCCACCAGCAGCAGCATGTGCTGTCCGAGGCCGCTCACCAGGCTGAAGTTCACCAGCAGAGCGCCGATCGGTACCAGGCAGAGGAGCGAAATCAGGCCGACCAGCCCGATCGGCAGGTCCTGTTCGGTGCGCGGCAGCAGCGCGGCCTGGCCCGCGGCGCGGGCCCGTGAGGCGGCCATCGCGGAACGCAGGCCTGCCATCACCGGCCCGACGAGTTTGGCGAGCGTCCAGACCGCCGCGACGGCAATGGTGCCGGCGCCGACGAAGCGCACCTTGTGGCTCCAGGTGGCCTGCGCCAGGCCGGCGATCGAACCGGGGTCCGCCGCCAGCGCGGAATAATGCGGCACCCCCCAGGCCCAGCCGATCAGCGCACCGGCCAGCATGGCGATGCCGACCCACAGGCCGACCAGGTGTCCGACCGCGAACAGCGCGAAGGAGAGGAAGAAGTCGAAGCCCGATACCCCGCCCGCGCCGGCGCCCGGGTGGCCGCGGCCGTTGCCGACCCTGAAGTAGCGTACGACGTCGCTCGCAAACAGGCGCGTCGCCACGATGAGCGCGAAGGCGGCCGAGACCAGTGAACCCCAGATCACGGCACGCAGCCCGGCGCGGCTTTCCTCGATCGCGGCGGCGCCGGCGTGCTCGCCGCCGCCGACCTTGAGCACTTCGGCGCAGGCGACGCCCTCGGGGTAGGGCAGATCGGACTGCGTGACCAGTGCGCGCCGCAGCGGGATCGAGTACATCACGCCGAGAATGCCGCCGAGCGCGCAGATCGCGAAGCACACCCAGTAATGGAAGCCGGTCCACCAGCCGATCATCACCAGGCCGGGCAGCACGAAGATGATCGAGGAGAGCGTGCCGGCTGCCGAGGCGACCGTCTGCACGATGTTGTTCTCCTGGACCGTCATGCCCTTGAAGCCGCGCAGCACCGCCATCGAGATGACCGCCGCCGGGATCGAGGTCGCGAAGGTCAGGCCGGCCTTCAGGCCAAAATAGACATTGGCCGCCGTGAACAGCAGCGTGATCAGCACGCCGAGGACCAGTCCGCGCAGCGTCAGTTCGGCGCGCGGATCGGTCACGATTCCGTGCTCTGCCGCGCCTGCTCCCGTTCACGGCTGCGCACCACGAGGCGCGCGAACAGGATGCCGCCCTCGTAGAGCAGGTACATCGGCACCGCCATGATGGTCATCGACATCGCGTCCGGCGGCGTCAGGATGGCCGCAACGATGAACACGCCGATGAGGATGTAACCGCGGATCTGCGTCAGCTTCTCGAGCTTGACCAGCCCCATCATCACCAGCAGCACCACGGCGACCGGGACTTCGAAGGCGACGCCGAAGGAGAACAGCAGCATCAGCACGAAATCCATGTAGGTGGTGATGTCCGCCATCATCTGTACGCCGTGCGGCGTGGTGTTCACGAAGAAGTTGAACATCAGCGGAAACACCAGGTAGTACGCGAAGGCCACGCCCGTATAGAACAGCACCACCGCGGAGATCAGCAGCGGCACGGCGAAGCTCTTCTCGTGCCGGTACAGACCCGGCGCGACGAACGCCCAGAGCTCATAGAGCACGTAGGGCATGGCGGCCACCAGCGCGACCACGAAGGACAGCTTGAGCGGCGTCGTGAACGGCGCCGTGATGCTGGTGGAAATCAGCAGGCTGTGGGCCGGCAGCTGCATCAGCAGCGGGCGCGAGAGCCACTCGAACAGCTGGTTCGAATAGAACGCGCAGGGAATGAACACCAGCATGACCGCGACGAAGGCACGCATCATGCGCGTGCGCAGCTCCAGCAGGTGCGAGATCAGTGTGCCCTCGAGGAGCGGTTCACTCTCGCCGGTCATGCGGCGCGTGGCCCTCGGCGGGCGCGGGGGTGGCCGCCGCAGGCGGCACGGACGACGAGGTGTGCGGCGGCTCCGGCGGGGAGGCCGGCGCCGGCGGGGGTGTGAACGCCCCGGGCGGGGGCGGCGTGTTGAGGTCTACCTTGAGGCCGTCGGCTTCCGCCTCGAGCTGGTCGCGAAACTGGCGCGCCATCGCGCGCGCGCGGCCCGCCCAGCGGCCGATGGTGCGGGCCACCTGTGGCAGCTTGTCCGGACCCAGCACCACGAGGCTGAGTCCGGTGATCACCAGGATTTCCGAAAAACCGATGTCGAGCATCGTCAGGCGCCCGGCGCTTCAGGCGCGCCGATCGTCCTTGCGCGGCGCCTCGGCGCCGCTGGCGGCGTCGTGAAACTCGGCATCCTTGGCCGTGTTCACGGGCAGCTGCTTCTGCGCGACCTGCTCCTCCTGCTCGCCCTCGTTCATGGCCTTCTTGAAACCGCGGACGGCCGAGCCCAGATCCGAACCGATGGTGCGCAGCTTCTTGGTGCCGAAAACCAGGAGCACCACCACGAGGATGATCAGCAGGTGACGGGGAGAGAACAGATCCATGGCGGCCTCCGGGCATCGGCCCGTTATGTCTGAGCGCCAATCATAGGCCAACTGAGGCGCGAAGCCGTAGCCGCAGCACGCAGTCTGGCGCGCAGGTCACGCTTTGGGGGTGACTTCCAGCCAGAAAGTGACCGGCCCGTCGTTGGTCAGAGACACCTGCATGTGCGCACCGAATTCCCCGCTGGCCACCGGAGAGTGCGCGCCGCGGGCCGCCTCCAGGAGCCCGGCGTAGAGGTGCTGCGCCAGGGCCGGATCGGCGGCGGTCGAGAAACCGGGCCGGGTGCCCGCCGCGGTGTCGGCGGCGAGCGTGAATTGAGGCACCAGGAGCAGGCCGCCGCCCGTGGCGCGGAGCGAGCGGTTCATGCGTCCGTCCTCATCGGCGAACACCCGGTAGTCGAGCAGGCGTTCGAGCAGCCGCGCGCCTTCGGCCACACCGTCTCCGCGCTGCATGCCGATCAGCGCCAGGAGCCCGGCGCCGATCTCGCCGCAGCAACGGCCGCGGACTTCCACCCGGGCGGTGGTCACACGCTGGATCAGGGCGATCATGGAGTGGTAAATACGCCGGTGAATCCGTACACTTTGCCGCCATTTTACGGCGCAGCCCGCCGTTCTTCCGCGGAGTCCGATTATGCCTTCGATGTTGTCCAGGTGGGTCCAGGTGGCCGGTGCGGTGCTGGCTCTCGCTTGCGCCGGGTCGGTGCAGGCCGCGGGCGATGCCCAGCGCGGCAAGGAGATCGGCTATACCTGCCTCGGGTGCCACGGCATCGAAGACTACAAGAACGTCTACCCGACCTATAGCGTGCCGAAGCTGGTGGGCCAGCATCCCGAATACATCGTCGCCGCCCTGAAGAGCTACCGCGGCAAGCAGCGCTCGCACGCCACCATGTATGCGCAGGCGAGTTCCCTGAGCGACCAGGACATGGAAGACGTGGCCGCCTACCTGTCGGGCGCGGCGCTGACGGCGGGCGCACCCGCCCAGGGCATGACGCCGGCCAAGGTCACCGAGCTGTGCTCGGCCTGCCACGGCAGCGACGGCGTCGGTATCACCGGCGACTACCCGACGCTGGCGGGCCAGCATGCCGATTACCTGACGCGCGCACTGATCGAATACCAGAAGGGCGATCGCAAGAACGCCATCATGGGCCCGTTCGCGAGCCAGCTCTCGAATGCCGATATCGCGGCGATCGCCAGCTACTACGGCGCGCAGCGGCCCGAACTGAAGACGGTGTTGCGCCGCAACTGGCTCTAATCCCCCGACGGCCTGCCGCTGCCGGACCGCGAGGCGAGGAAACGGGCCATCACCTGCTGCGCCGCCGACCGGGTCGTGGCGCCGTCCAGCGTGCCCTGGACTTCGCGCGGCGCGACCAGCCAGCTTTCCACATTGGCGTTCCGCAGCCGCCACAGCAGCTGTTCGGCGGAAGCCGCGTCCAGGGCCGGTGATTCCAGGCCGCGGATCAGCAGCACCGGACCGCGGATCGGCGCCAGCTCCGCCAGGGTGGCGCCGCCGTCGATGTCGATGGCCGCGCGCACGCGATCCCCGTACAGCCCCAGCACCGTGAGTCCGAGGGTGCCGCCGCTGCCCCGGCCGAGCACCAGGACCTGATCGCGCTGCAGATCCGGCTGCGTCCCGATCCAGGTGAGCAGCGCCCCGAAATCCAGCGCGCCACTCTCCCCCCGGCGCAGCCGCGGTGTCAGCACCGTCAGACCCAGCTCCTCCACGCAGTACTGCGTGAACAGGTCCAGCCGGGCGCGCAGGTCGGCGTCGTCGAGCACGACCAGCACGGCGTGCGAGCCGGTCCGGCCGGCGCGGTGGAGCAGGGCGGTGAGCAGGCGCAGCCTGCCGTTGACGCGATCCCAGGTGGGAAAGCGCAGCGTCTGCGGGGCCACGAGCTGCGCGGCGTTGAGGCTCCCGAGGTCGCCGCGCGTCCAGCGCGCGGCGGTCTGCGTCGCCAGCGTGTACACGTAGACCGCGGTGGGTGCGACGGCGGGCGCGAGTCCGATCGCCAGGCGGGCGCCCGTGCGGTCGAACTGCAGCTGCGTGACCACGCCGGAGGGCAGATCCGCCAGCGTGTACTGCAGCGCCGCCTTGCGGTCGACGACGATGATCCTTGCGTAGCCGTCATCGGTGTAGGCATAGGCGAAATAGCGCCCATCCGCGCTGACGTCGAACTGCTCGACATCATGATCCAGGGCCGGCGTGAGGCCGTGCACGCTGGCGTCGTAGAGGTCGATGGCGCGCAGCTGCAGGTACGCGCTGCCGCGATCGGTGAGCAGGTACAGGCTGCGACCGTCGCCTGCGAGGCGCGCGGCAGCGATCCGGCCGGACGGGGGCGCGTCCGTCGCGGGCGCATCGACGCGCCGCTGCGCTCCGGTCGCGACATCCACCAGCCACAGCGCGTCACCGGCACCGGACACGCGCTGGCGTACCAGCAGCGCGCGATCGGCGCTGGTCCAGGCCAGCACCTGCCAGGCGCCGCCGACCGCGCCCGCGGCGCCGCCGGCCGCGCCCGCGGTGCCGCCGGTCGCGCCGCCCGTGGCGATCAGGCGCGGCGCTGCCGCGTCGGCCGCGTCGGCTGTATCGAGGACATACAGG
>Ga0075017_100002353_pt1 | contig 11797 bp, 9 predicted proteins | sample AleBraG_ABR_2012_FD_71475 | JGI IMG/M metagenome (GOLD analysis project Ga0075017, IMG submission 71475) | Freshwater sediment microbial communities in response to fracking from Pennsylvania, USA - Alex Branch Run_MetaG_ABR_2012 | ecosystem: Environmental > Aquatic > Freshwater > Creek >...
GGCAAACTGGCCCAGGCCATCGTCTACGGGGCACGGGTGCTGCAGATCCGGGGCAACTTCGACCAGGCCCTCAACCTCGCGCGCGAACTCACCCAGCACATCCCGATCACGATCGTCAATTCGATCAACCCGGACCGCATCGAAGGTCAGAAGACCGGTGCCTTCGAGATCGTCGACGTCCTGGGCAAGGCGCCCGACATCCTCTCGATCCCCGTGGGAAACGCCGGCAACATCACGGCGTACTGGCGCGGATTCACCCAGTACCAGTTCGCCGGTCGCTGCGCGACGCTGCCCAAGATGTGGGGGTTCCAGGCCGCGGGCGCCGCACCGATCGTCCTGGGTCATCCCGTGACCAACCCCGAAACGATCGCCACCGCCATCAGAATCGGCAACCCGGCCAGCTGGGTCCCGGCGCTGGAAGTCATTCACGAATCACTCGGTGACATCCGGGCGGTAACGGACGACGAGATCCTCGACGCCTACCGGTACGTGGCCCGACACGAATCGATTTTCTGCGAGCCGGCGTCGGCGGCCTCGGTGGCGGGGCTGTTGAAGTACGGCGTGCCAACGGGTTCGACCGTGGTGTGCGTACTGACGGGCAACGGTCTGAAGGACCCCGACACGGCCGTCGATACGAGCGCGACGCCCGAGGTTATCGACGCGTCGTTGTCGGCGTTGTTGGCGAGGCTGCGCTAAAGGCTTGCAATGCGCCTCAGAGCGGCTACACTTCTACTTGTCGTCCGCGTCTGGCACTCCCGCCGACGTGAGGAACTCTTCCCAGACGGCATTTCTCGATTTTCTTCTCCGTTCTGCTGAACCTGTGCGGGCGGCGAGAAAGGATCATCAATGGCTGCAAAGCCTTCCCCAGACCGGACCGATCTTGAGTCGAAGACTCGTGAGGATCTCCAAACCATCGCCAAGGTGAAAGGCGTCGACCTCCCGGCGCGCGCATCGAAGGCGGCACTGATCGAGGCGATCATGGGCGATTCCGCTCCGTCGTCGAACGGCAGCGAGGCCGCCGTCGCCTCACGCGCGGTGCGCTCTCGCCGCACGGTCGCCACGCCGACCGATGACTTCGAGGACCTGCTCGGCGAGTTCGCGGCCGACGCCAGCTCCGATGCCAAGAATGACGCGGTCACCACGTCGGTCTCGTCGGCTTCGTCCAACGGCGCGACTCGTGCCGAGGCCGACCCGGAGGCCGCGCCGGCCTCGAGTGCGGCCGCGACCACCGAACGACCGTCGAACTCGCGCCAGAACAACCAGCCGCGTCAAGAGCGCCAGCCGCGCGAGGAGCGCCAGCCGCGTGATTTCGCGAACGACTCGAACGGTCGCAATCGCCGAAACCGCCGAAATCGTAACGGCCGCGAACGTTTCGGTGGGGAGTCGATGCCCAACGCCGACCAGCCCTACGCCGGCGAGCTCATCGAGATCCAGGGTCTCTTGGACCTCCGTGACGACGGCTACGGCTTCTTGCGCACGAAGGGGTACCACCCCTCACCAAACGACGTCTACGTCTCGATCAACCAGGTCCGCCGCTATCACTTGCGCAAGGGTGACGCCATCGTCGGTGGGTTCCGGCCGGCGGCGTCGAACGAGAAGTACCCGGCGCTGTTGCGCGTGGACAGTGTCGCGGGGCTCGACCCCGAGGTGGCGCGGCTACGACCTCGGTTCGAGGACCTGACCCCGCTCTTTCCCGACGAGAAGCTCAATCTCGAGACCAACGAGGGCAAGTCCGACCTCACGCCGCGCATCGTGGACCTGCTGTCGCCGATCGGCAAGGGTCAGCGCGGACTGATCGTGTCGCCGCCCAAGGCGGGCAAGACGACGGTCATGAAGCAGATCGCGCAGTCGATCGAGACCAACAATCCCGAGGTCCACCTGATGGTCCTGTTGGTCGACGAGCGACCCGAGGAAGTCACGGACATGCGTCGCAGTGTCAGCGGCGAGGTCATCGCCTCGACCTTCGACCGCCCCGCCGAGGAGCACACCCACGTCGCCGAACTGTGCATCGAGCGCGCCAAGCGCCTCGTCGAGCAGGGCCACGACGTCGTCATCATCCTCGACGGCATCACCCGTCTGGCGCGCGCCTACAACCTCGCCGCACCCGCAACCGGACGGATCATGTCCGGTGGTGTCGACTCGGGCGCCCTCTACCCTCCGAAGAAGTTCTTCGGAGCGGCCCGAAACATCGAAGAGGGCGGTTCGCTGACGATCATCGCCTCGGCGCTGGTCGAGACCGGCTCGAAGATGGACGAGGTCATCTTCGAGGAGTTCAAGGGTACCGGCAACATGGAGTTGAAGCTGGACCGTCGGCTCTCCGAGCGCCGTCTCTACCCCGCGATCGACGTGAACGCGTCGTCCACCCGACACGAGGAACTGCTCTTCAGCCGTGAGGCGCTGCCCCAGGTCTGGAAGCTTCGCCGGGTGCTCAACGGCCTCGCCTCCGAGGGCCGCGACGCCGCGGGCCTCGAGCTGTTGATCGACAAACTCAAGTCAACCCGTTCGAATGACGAGTTCCTGGCCGAGATCGCCCGGGGCCCGGCATCGACGAGCTGATTATCCGCTAAACTCGTCATTCGCTACAAGGAGCACTCATGAAGCCAGACATCCACCCCAATTACGGCGAAGCGACCGTCAAGTGTTCGTGCGGGAACACCTTCACGACCCAGTCGACGAAGTCCGCCATGACCGTGGAACTGTGCAACGAGTGCCACCCCTTCTTCACCGGTAAGCAGAAGCTGGTCGACACCGGTGGCCGCGTGGAGCGCTTCCAGCGCCGTTACGCGCAGAAGACCAACAAGGCGCGCGCTCCGAAGGCGTAGCCCTCGAGCGCTCCCACGTCCGTGCGCTCACTAGACGAGACACTCAGCGCCCTGCAAGACGAGTTGCGCGTCGTCGAGGCGGCGCTCGCCGAACCGGACGTCGCCAACGACCTGACCCGACTGCGCGACCTGTCGCGTCGCCACAAGGACCTCGCCGAGATCAACACGGCGTGGATCCGGTTGAAGGCCGCCCAGGAGGACTTCGCCACCGCCAGGGAGATGTTCAACGAGAGCTCGGGCGACGACCGCGAGCTCTGGCGTGACGAGATGAACACCGCCGAGGACGCGATCCCCGAGCTCGAGATGACCCTCGAGACGCTGCTGTTGCCCCGTGATCCCAACGAGGGCCGCAACGTGATCATCGAGATACGCGGGGCCGAAGGCGGTGAGGAGGCGAATCTCTTCGCCGGTGACCTCGCCGAGATGTATCGTCGCTACGCCGCGCTTCGCGGCTGGAAGCTCGAGGTCATCGAGGAGCGAGAGTCCGAACAGGGCGGGCTCGACGAAGCGATCTACCTCATCAAGGGCGACGACGCCTGGGCGCGACTCGAACACGAGGCGGGCGTCCACCGCGTCCAGCGCGTGCCGGTGACCGAGGCGAAGGGGCGTGTGCACACGTCGTCCGCGACCGTGTCGGTCCTGCCCGAGGCCGAAGAGGTCGACGTAGACCTCAACCCCAGCGACCTGAAGATCGACGTCTATCGTTCCTCGGGACCGGGCGGGCAGAGCGTCAACACGACGGACTCGGCCGTACGAATCACGCACGTGCCGACCGGCATCGTCGTGTCGATGCAGGACGAGAAGAGCCAGATCCAGAACCGGGCCAAGGCGCTGATCGTCCTGCGGTCCCGTCTCTTGAAGGCCGCCCAGGACACCCAGGCGAGCGAGCAGAGCGACCTCAAGCGCTCCCAGCTCGGCAGTGGGGGGCGCAGCGAGAAGATCCGCACGTACAACTTCAAGGAGAATCGGGTCACCGATCACCGGATCAACCTCACGACGTACACGCTCGATTCGGTACTCGCGGGCTACCTCGATCCCTACGTCGACGCACTGCTCGCCGAGAAGCGAGCGCGTCAGCTGGCCGAGAGTGACGGACGCTAACCCCTTCCTCATCTCCGAGCTGATCGGGTCGGGACTGAGCCGACGCGAGGCTCGCTGGCTGGTCGAGGAGTTCATGCCCGGCGGGGACGCCGAGGCGATTACCGCACTTCGCATGGCCGCCCAACGTCGGCTCGACGGCGAACCCCTGCAGTACATCATCGGCCACTGGCCGTTTCGCGGTCTCGACCTCGACGTCGACCCGCGGGTACTGATACCTCGACCCGAGACCGAAGAGCTGGTCGGTTTCGCCATGAGCGAGCTGGCCGGGTCGGGCGTCGAGGCACCGACGATCCTCGACCTCGGCTGCGGATCGGGCGCCATCGGACTGGCGTTGCTGCACGAACTCGGTGAGCGGGGCGTCCACGCGACGCTCGTCGCACTCGACGAGTCGCTCGACGCGCTCGCCGTGGCCAGGCGCAACGCGCTGAAGCACCGTCTCACGGCCGTCTCGTTCGTTCGATCGTCGTGGTTCGACGACCTCGATCCGTCGTTTCGAGGTCGCTTCGACGTGATCGTCGCCAATCCGCCCTACGTCGGTGGTACCGAGTTCGCGGACCTCGATCCGGTACTGCGCTACGAGCCCCGCGCGGCGTTGATCGCGCAGGACTCGCGCCACGTCGCGGGCTTCGCGGACCTCGAGGTCATCATCGCCAACGCGACGGCGTGGCTCACGAGGTCGGGCGTCTTGGTGTGCGAGCACGGCGACACCCAGCGCGACGCGGTGATCGACAGTGCCACGCGCGCGGGGTTCGCCGACGTTCGCGACCTCGACGACATGGCGGGTTCCCCCCGGTTCCTGGTGGCGCGGCGATGAGCGCGTCGATGGTCGACGTCGAGCGGGCGGTCGAACTGCTCGACGCCGGCGGCGTCGTCGCCGTGCCGACCGACACCGTCTACGGACTCGCCGCGTCCGTCGCCGACGCCGACGCCGTCGCTCGTCTCTTCGAGCTCAAACGGCGTCCGTCGACGACGGCGCTGCCGGTCCTCGTGGACTCGATCAATCAGATCCATCGACTGGGGGTCGAGTGGCTGCTCCCCGCGCAACGACTCAGTGACGGCTTCTGGCCGGGTGCGCTCACCATCGTGGTCCACGTGCCACGGGCGCTGGCCGATCGGGTCGGCAGTCAGAGCGAGACCGCGGGATTCCGACTGCCCGACGACGAGGTCCTGCGCCGGATCCTCGAACGGACGGGACCGCTCGTGGTGTCGAGCGCGAACGGACACGGTGAGGCCCCGTGCCACAGCGCCGACGAGGTGGTCGAGCGACTCGGCGATCGGCCCCACCTGCTCGGGGTCGTCGACGACGGCGAGCGCGCGGGCGTCCCCTCGACGGTGGTCGACGTCTCGCACTCGCCGTGGCGGATCGTGCGCGAAGGAGCCCTCACGCTCGGGGTCATCAGCGCGGTCCTCGGGTAGCCGACGCCCAACGGGCGCGTGGCGCCCTCGCAACGTGGGGAACGATGGACGGCGACCCGCGGGTGGCTCATACCACGCCGCACCGGCCGGCGCGCTCGATCAGTCGGCCGACTCGCCGCGGCGTCGGACCCACGTCGCCGGGCGCTTCTCCAAGTACGCGGTCATCCCTTCGCGGGCCTCGTCGCTCGCGAAGAGTGCGGCGGAGAGTTCGGACGTCCAGGCGTAGGCGTCCTCGACCGACATCGAGGGAACGCGCACCGTGAGCGCCTTGGCCGCGCCGAGCGCGGTCGGTTCGCCGGCCAGGAGGTCGTCGATGACGTCGTCCACAGTGGCGTCGAGCGCATCGGCCGCGACGGACTCGTTGATCAGCCCCATGTCGGCGGCACGCTGCGCGCTGAACCGGTTGCCCCGCAGGAAGGTGGCGCGGGCGTCGGCGACGCGCATCTTGGGCAGGCAGACGACCGAGATCATCGCCGGAGCCACGCCGAGGCGAACTTCGCTGAATCCGAACGTCGCCGTGTCGACGGCGACCGAGATGTCCATCACCGCAGCCAGCCCGACGCCGCCGCCGATGCAGTGCCCGTTGATCCGTCCGACGTAGGGAGTGGGTGAGTTCGTGATCCGTTCGAACAGCTGACCCAAGAGGATCGCCGGTCGCTCGTCGGAGTGCGTCTGCTCCGAAAGGTCGGCCCCCGCGCAGAAGGCCGGTCCGGCGTTCGTCACGACCACGACGCGCACGTCGCGGTCGCGTTCGGCGGCGTCGAGTGCCTCGGTGAGCTCGACGAGCAGCTGTCGGCTGAGCGCATTGCGTCGTCGGACGTCGTTCAAGGTGACGGTCATCACGCCGTTCGCGACGTTCGTCTCGATCACGGGGTGGCCTTGGACGGAGGTGGCCCGTCGGTCGCGGGACCGGCGAACGCCTGCGCGCGAACCAGCCATTCTCGTCCCAGCGGACCGGTCACCAGACCCGTGTCGTCAAGGTGACGGCGTTGGGTGGTCACCAGACAGAAGTCCTCGGCCGGACCGCTGACGATCTCGACGCCGTCCGCGGGTCCGAAGGTCCAGACGTCGCCGGAGGGTCCCACGAGTTCGACTCGGAGGTCACCACTGGGCGGCTCCTCGCCACGAACGCGGTACGACCATGCGCGCGTAATGAAGCCGAGGTGGGCGATGTGTCGCAAGCGGTTCGTCGCCGGGAGGTGCGCGCCGACCGTGTCGGCGACGTCGGTCCCGTGGGCCCAGGTCTCCATCAGCCTCGCGGTGAGGAACGACCGTCCGCTCATGGCGCGGCCGAACCAGTCGACGCGGGTCCGGTCGTCCAGGTTCGCCGCCGCCGTCGCCAACGCCGCGCGGTTCTCGCGCCAACGGTCGAGGACCTGCGACGGTGTCATCGTCCGGAACTCGTCCAGGGTGAAGACCTCGGGACTCTCGTTCTGGCTTCGCTTCGCGAGGACGCGGACGTTCTCGAGGTACGCCGGTGGATCGCTGATCGACAGCGCCGCGGCGGCGTCGAAGTAGGCGAGGTGACCGATCTGGTCGGCGACGTCCCAGCCGGGACTCGGTGTCGAAGATCGCCACTGGGCGTCGTCGAGGTCGGCGACGACGGCGTCGAGCGCACGCTGCTCCTCGATCAGGTCGTGTCGGAGTTCGGCGGGTTCGTTCATGGTGTCTCCAGTAGTTCGGTGGGAAGTTGGACGAGGCGACTTCGCAACCATTCACCCAGGCCCTTCGCCTGGGCGTCCTGGCGGGTCGAGGCGGCCACGCCCTCTTCCAGGAGTCCGTGGATGACGAAGTTGAGCGACCGCAGTGCGGGGAACGCGTGGCGGTCGATCGGGAGTGACGCGGTCTCGGGGAGGAGCCGACGGAGTTCGTCAACGGTGAGCGTCGCGTCGAGCCACGCCCACGCCGGGTCGCTGCGGGCGAAGACGCCGAGGTTCGCGTTGCCGCCCTTGTCGCCCGATCGCGTGCCGAACAGTCGTCCCAGCGGCACGCTCGTCGTCGGTCCGGTCGCGACGTCGGGCGCTGGACCGGTCGTCGCACGGACCTCGACCGAGCCCCGCGGAGGGACCGACGAGACGTGGGTCGTCGCACCGCCGAGGATGGTGACGGAGTGGGGGACCAGTTCGGCGGGCACGAGGGCGGGAGAGTAGACGCCGAATGCGTTCGCCGCGCCCGGCATCCCACCGACGTTGAAGAAGCCCGGTATCGTGGCCAGCGCGATCTCGACGACGGCGTTGGCGACCGCGCGTCCGACCTTGCGCTCGTCGCGGTCCTTCAGCGTGAGCCGCCAGATCGCCACCGCCTCCTCGTTCGTCGTCGGGTCGATCTTGTCCGAGCGCACCAGCCGGGTGGTCACGCTGTCGAAGTCGCTGCGCTGAGACGGGCAGGCGAGCCAGAACGCCTCCTCGACGAGCGCGGCCTTGGCCTCGATGTCGAGGCCGGTCAACGCCACCTCGAGGTCCTGACGGAACCCGCCGATCTCGTTGAGGGCGACCTTGAGCGTCGGCGGCGGTGGTTCCCCCCGAGTGCCGCTGACGCGCACGCGATCGGGTCCGATCTGTTCGAGTTCGATCGTGTCGAAGCGCGCGGACACGTCGGGTCCGAGGTAGGCGGGACCACCGATCTCGTAGAGGAGCTGGGACGTGACGGTCCCGATCGAGACCTCGCCACCCGTGCCGTCGTGCTTGCCGATGACCGAGGAGCCGTCGTCGGCGATCTCGGCCCACGGGAAGCCGACCCGTGTCATGCCCGCGACCTCGGTGAAGAACGAGTAGTTCCCGCCGGTGACCTGCGCACCGCACTCGATAACGTGGCCGGCCACGACCGCGCCGGCCAGCCGGTCCCAGTCGTCGCGCGCCCAACCGTGGTGCCACGCGGCCGGTCCGCAGACGACCGCGGCGTCGGTCACCCGTCCCGTGATGACGATGTCGGCGCCTCGCTCGAGTGCTTCGACGATGCCGAAGCATCCGAGGTAGGCGTTCGCGGTGATGAAGCGCGAGACGTCGCCCAACGGTTCACCGGATTCGAAGTTCGTCAGCGCGCCGTCGACGAGGGCCAACTCGGCCAGGCGGGGCAGCAGGTCGTCACCGTTGACGTAGGCGACGCTCGGTGCGAGGCCCAGCCGTTGAGCGACGTCGGCGACGGCCTCGGCGCAGCGGGCGGGGTCGAGGCCGCCCGCGTTGGAGACGACCTTGATTCCCCGGTCGAGGCACGTCCCCATCACCTCTTCCATCTGGGTGACGAAGCTGCGCGCGAAGCCCCCGCCGGGGTGCTTGGCCCTCGTGCGGGCCAGGATCAGCATCGTGAGTTCGGCGAGCCAGTCGCCGGTCAGCACGTCGATCGGACCGTCACCCACCATCTCGCTCGCGGCCGAGAGGCGGTCCCCGTAGAAGCCGGAGCAGTTGGCGACGCGAATCGGCGCACCCATCACGTCGCTCCGAGGGTGTCGAGGACGACGAGGGACGCGCCGCGTTCGACCTGCTGGCCGGTGACCACCAGGATCGCGCCGATGACGCCCGCGGCGGGTGAGTTGATGAGGTGTTCCATCTTCATTGCCTCCATCACGACCAGGGTGTCGCCCGCTTCGACCAACTGGCCCACCTCGACGCGCACGTCGGTGACGACCCCCGGCATCGGCGCCACGAGTCCGCCCTGCACCTCGTCACCGATACCGATGGCGAAGCGCGGCACGACGTGGAAGGCGAGCGTGCCGCGTGGATGCTGCACGTGGAGGGTCGAATCGGCCAGGGTCACCCGGGCGAGTCGACGTCGGTGGTCGAATTCGAGGTCGATGGCGTGTTCGGTGGCGTCGTGCACCCGCGCGACGCCGTCGCCGACGTCGAACGTCCCGTCTCGTCGTGATGCGTAGTCGACGGTGACCTCGCGGCCCTGCGCGACCAGCTGGAGGCGTTGACGCGGCAGGCGCGCGTTTCGCCACCCGCTCGGGATCGTCTCGAGGACCGTGGCGTGCGACCGATTCCACTGTTGGAGCCACAACGCCGCGGCGGTGGAGGCCCAGCGCCACTCGTCGTCGGTCAACGCCGTTGCGCGGTGCGGCGCGGCGCGTTCCACGAAATCGGTGGTCGTGTCGCCGGCGATGAACTGCTCGTGGCGCAAGGTCGCGACGAGGAAGTCGCGGTTGGTGGCCACGCCACCGATGTGCATTCGCTCGAGCGCGAGCGCCAGCGTGGCCGCCGCCTCGGCGCGCGACGGGGCGGCGGCGATGACCTTGGCCAGCAGGGGGTCGAAGGCGACGGTCACCTCGCAACCGGCGTTCACCCCGGACTCCAGGCGCACGCGTGGCTCGTCGGCCACCTCGAAGGCGGCGAGCCGCCCGGTCGCGGGGAGGAAGCCGTTCTCGGGGTCCTCGGCGCAGAGTCGCACCTCGATCGCGTGCCCCGAGAAGACGACGTCGTCCTGGCCGTAACCGAGGGGCTCGCCGGCGCTGATGCGCAGCTGCTCACGAACGATGTCGATGCCCGTCACCTCTTCGGTGACGCAGTGTTCCACCTGGAGGCGCGTATTGACCTCGAGGAAGTAGAACGACCGCGTGTCGTCATCGACGAGGAACTCGACGGTTCCGGCCGACTGGTAGCCGCTGGCCCGACCGAGGGCCAACGCCGCGGCGCCCATTGCTTCACGCATCGCGTCGTCGACGATCGGCGAGGGTGACTCCTCGATCAACTTCTGATGGCGTCGTTGGACCGAGCACTCTCGTTCCCCCAGGTGCACCAGTGCGCCGAATGCGTCGCCCAGGATCTGGACCTCGATGTGTCGCGCCCGAGCGACGTAGCGCTCGAGGAACACCCGATCGTCGCCGAAGGCGCCGCGCGCCTCGCGTCGCGCGCCGGCCACGGCCTCGTCGAGGTGCGCGGGGTCGTGGACGATCCGCATCCCCTTGCCGCCGCCACCCGCGGCGGCCTTGACCATCAACGGGTAGCCGACCGTCGAAGCGGCCGTGGGATCGTCGCTGGAGGTCAACGTCGCCACGCCGCACGACGCGGCCAACTGCTTGGCCGCGAGCTTGTCGCCCAGGGCGGCCATCGCGCCCGGGGGAGGACCGATCCACACGAGACCGGCACCGATGACGGCGGTCGCGAAATCGGCGTTCTCGGCGAGGTAGCCGTAGCCCGGATGAACCGCGTCGGCGCCGCCACGACGGGCGGCGTCGAGCATCGCCCCGACGTCGAGGTAACCCGTGTCGATGCGCACGGCCTGGTCGGCGTCGAGCACGTGCGGCGAGTGCCGGTCCGCCTCGACGTAGACCGCGACGGTCCGTGCGCCGAAGGACCGCGCGCCACGGATGATGCGCCGGGCGATCTCACCGCGATTGGCCACGAGCACCGACGAGAACGTCATAGCCGGAACACCCCGTAGCTGGTGGCCCCTTCGATGGGCCTGGAGCGTACCACCGAGAGGCACATGGCGAGGACCGTCCTGGTGTCGCGCGGGTCGATGATGCCGTCGTCACTGATGGCGCCGGTCGCCGCCAGGGCGAGCGAACCCCTCTCCTGCGTCTCTTCGACCATGGCGACGATCTGGCGGTCCTCCTCCTCGTCGAAGGGCAGGCCCTTGCGCTGCGCCTGGGCCCGACGGACCTGAGACATCACACCGGCGATCTGCTTGGGTCCCATGACGGCGACCTTGGCCGTGGGCCACAAGAAGGTGAAGCGGTTGCCGAAGGCCCGTCCGGACATGCCGTAGGTGCCGGCGCCGTAGGACGAGCCGATGATCAGCGTCAGGTGCGGCACCGTCGAATTGGTGACCGCGTTGAGCATCTGCGAGCCCTTCTTGATGATGCCGTCGGCCTCCGCCTCTCGACCCACCATGTAGCCCGTGATGTTCTGGATGAAGATCAACGGCACGTCGATCTGGTTGCAGAGTTGGATGAACTGGCCGGCCTTCTCGGCGGCCGGGGGATGGATCACGCCGTTGTTGGCGATGATGCCGACGGGGTAGCCGTGCAGGCTCGCCCAACCGCAGACGATCGTCGGGCCGTAGCGTGCCTTGAACTCCTCGAACCTCGAACCGTCGACCACGCGAGCGATGACGTCACGCGCGTCCACCGGTTGGCGGAGGTCGCGACTGACGATCCCGAGCAGATCCTCGGCGTCGAACGCCGGCTCCTCGACGACGAACGATGCTCCGGGGCCACGCTTTCGCCAATTGAGGTGCGAGACGACTTCACGGCACATCCGGATGGCGTCCATCTCGTCCTCGGCGAAGTAGTCGCCGAGTCCCGAGACCTCGGCGTGCAACCGGGCCCCGCCCAAGGTCTCGTCGTCCGACTCCTCGCCGGTGGCCATCTTCACCAGGGGTGGCCCGGCCAGGAAGATCTTCGACTGGTCCTTGACGACGATGTTGTAGTCCGAGAGTCCCGGCTGATACGCGCCGCCGGCGGTCGACGAGCCGAAGACCACGCAGACCGTGGGTACGCGCATCTTGGACAACTCAATGAG
>Ga0075017_100002354_pt1 | contig 11795 bp, 10 predicted proteins | sample AleBraG_ABR_2012_FD_71475 | JGI IMG/M metagenome (GOLD analysis project Ga0075017, IMG submission 71475) | Freshwater sediment microbial communities in response to fracking from Pennsylvania, USA - Alex Branch Run_MetaG_ABR_2012 | ecosystem: Environmental > Aquatic > Freshwater > Creek >...
GCGATGGTGCGGTCGATGTTCACACCCATCAACGATGCGGTCTCGGCGTCCTGGGCCACCGCACGGATACTCCTGCCCAGCTTGGTCGTGGCGACCAAGCGGTCGAGGATCACGAGCATGAGGACACCGACGACGAAGATGATGATGTAGTACATCTCCACCGGCGCGCCGAAGATCGTGAACACCGGATGGTTGATGTACGGCTGCGGCATCGCCGTGTTGTAGCGGCCGAACTCCTTGCCCGCCATGTTGTAGATGAAGTACGACGCTCCAATGGCGCTGATGAGATAGGCCAGCTTTGGCGCATTTCGACGCCGCAATGGACGGTAGGCGACTCGCTCGACGACCGTCGCCATGACGGCGCCCACGACTCCGCCAACCACAACGCCCAGAGCGATCAACAACACGGAGTTCATGCCTGAGGGCGTCGACGTCGTCGGCACGAAGACCTTCATCACGAAGTAGGCCGCAAATCCACCGGTCATGAAGATCTCAGAGTGCGCGAAGTTGATCAGGCGTAGGACGCCATAGACCAGGGTGTAGCCAATGGCGACCATGGCGTAGATGAAGCCGTTGGCAAATCCGCCGACCAACAGATTCCAAAATTCCAGTCGCAACGTGGAGAAGTGCGACGTGAAGTAATGCAGGAATCCGCTCAAAACATCCCCTCACCGTAAACCGAATAGTTCACTATACCTACGCAACGTCGAAGGCCGGGGGCTTACGCCCCCGGCCTTCGAAATGAACTCTCAGTCAGATCAGCTGTGGCCGACCGAAGTGATCGTTCCGCTCTGGATCTGGCCGAAGTCAACGATCGACTTCGCGCTGAGGTCACCATTGCTCTGGAACGAGATGGTTCCAGTGACGCCCTTGTAGGTCGTCTTGTGCAACTGGGTCACGAGACCCGAACGCAACTTGGCGACGGAAATGCCCTTCTTGTACACCTTGGACAGTGCCTTGAGAATGATGTTCGTCGCGTCGTAGGACTGCGCGGCGTACGTGGCGTTGTTCGCACTGAAGTGCGAGAGCGCCTTGTACTGAACCGCCAACTTGCCAGTCAGGTTGGAGTTGCCACCGCCGGCCTCACTCAGGTAGACGTTGTTCGCCGCCGTGGGAGGAGTCGTGCCAGCGACCAGCGAGGTCGACCATGAGCCGTCACCGGACATGATCGTGCCGGTGTAGCCAGCGCTCGACAGTGCACCAAGCAAGAGGCCGAAGTCACAGTAGTAACCACCGTAGAACAGCGCGGTCGCACCCGACGAGACGACCTGGGTCGCCTGAGCCGTGTACTGGGACGCACTGGCCGTACCGCCACAAGACGAGGTCTCGGGGTCGGTGTTGGTGGTAACCGACGCGCCGTCGGTCTTGGCCGAGGCCGCAACAACCGAGGCGAGACCCGAGCCGTAGAAGGAGGCGTCGTTGATGACGTACAACTTCGTCTTGCCCTTGGTCTTCACCAGGTAGTTGGCGTCAGCCGCACCCTGGACGTCGTCACCAGCGACAACGCGCATGAAGTTGTTCTTGTTGATGCCAGTGGCCAGCGCGGCAGCCGTCGCCGACGGACTCACCGTGGCGATGTGGGCCGGACGGTAGTAGACCTCCGAGGCCCTGGTCGCACCTGAGAACGCCGGACCGACCAACGCGATCAGCTTCTTGTTGGCAACCGCAGCCTGAGCCTGTGCGGGAGCCAGCGTCGGCGAACCCTGGTCGTCGTACTGGACGAGCTTCAAGTTGTACGGAAGCTTGTGCGTTGCATTGGCCTGGTTAATAGCCAATTGCACAGCGAAGACCATGTTCAGACCTAGCTGCTGGTTTCCGCCTGACAAAGGCCCCTGGTACCCGATGACGTACGTTGGCTTAGTAGTAGCACCTGACGTTGACGCGAGGCCGACTGCCGGCACCGCCATCAACAGCAGGGCACTCGATGCCACCGCAGCCACGGTCTTGTTCAAACGAAGCTTCATCGGCTCGTCCTCCTCAACTGTGTGTTTCACACCCTTCACACAATTCTCAGGTTCGACCTTCATCGATCCCCAAGACGCCTGATAGGTATATAGGTCAACTTGACCACTGCGCAACAGTAGCAGCGGCCTTTTGCCCAAGTCGGTGCACCCCTTTCAAGTTTTTCCACGGGAATTTCAGGTTTCACACAGTTGTAATGACGAACAGGTGTTTGATTGCCTCCCTCGAATGGAGTATCCTACGAACAGTTGTTCGTACTCGAAAGGAACCCTATGGCTGAAGTTCTCACCCCCATGCGACGCCAGATCCTCGAATTCATCATCACCTGCCAACGCGAACGGAACTTCCCGCCCACCATCCGCGAGATCGGTGACCACGTCGGCTTGAAATCGCCGGCGACGGTGGCGAACCACATCGAGGTGTTGAAGAACGCCGGGTACATCGAGAAGAACCCCCAGCAACCTCGGACGTTGACAGTGCGACTCGATGTCGACAATCCCGCTCCCGATCAGCACATCCGACACATCCCCTTCGTCGGCGACGTCGCGGCCGGCACCGGCGTGTTGGCGCATGAGGTCGCCCACGAACTCATGTCGATACCCGAACAGTTCGCCGGTCGCGGCGACAGTTTCGTCCTTCAGGTCCGTGGTGAATCGATGATCGACGCGGGGATACTGCCGGGGGACTTCCTCGTCGTGCAACGCCAGTCCAGCGCGAACACCGGTGAAATCGTGGTCGCCGGGATTCCGGGCGACGAGGCGACGGTGAAGCGCTACTTCCCGCAGGGATCGCGAGTCGTCCTCAAGCCTGAGAACTCGACGATGGAGCCGATGGACTTCGACGCTCGCGAGGTCGTCCTGTTCGGGCGAGTCATCTCGGTGCTTCGCAACTACTGAGCGAACTCCTGGCTCGGTGGCGTCGTCTGACGCTCACTGAGGTGAGCGTCCCTAGGCGATCCAAGCGTGAAGCACCCGGGCGAAGTCGTCAAGCTCGGCGAGGGTCACGAATTCGTCGGCTCGGTGCGCCAAGTGCGGGTCGCCCGCACCGAAGTTCGTGGCGGCGATGCCCATTCCTGACAGCGTCGCAACGTCGGTCCAACCCACCTTGCCTCGGGCCTCGAGCCCGGTGAGACCCACGAGCCGAACGAGATGTGGATTGGAGAGCGCCGGCACTGACGCCGGAGCCCAGTCGACGACGTCGAGGGAATCACCGTCTTCCACGAGATCGCCGAGAAACGAGGCCAACGTCGCGGCGGCGTCGTCCCTCGTCCGATCCGGCGCCACCCGATGGTTGAGCGTGCACGTCGCCACATCCGGCACGACGTTGGCCGCGACGCCACCATTCACGGCCACGACCTGCAACTGCTCCACGAATTCGATACCGTCGATGGTCACTGACCTCGGCTGGTACGACGCGACTCTGGTGATCAGTTCACCCAGCCGGTGGATGGCGTTTCGACCCGTATACGGCCGCGCGGTGTGCGCACGCACGCCGTTCAGGGTGACCGACACCCTCAGTGTTCCCTGGCAACCCGCCTCCACCCGACCTCCCGTCGGCTCGCCGAGCACCGCCGCGTCGGCCTGGAGCAGGTCCGGGCGGAGCTCGGCGATCTCCAACAACCCTGATTGCGCTCTGGCGACCTCCTCACGCGCGTAGAACACCCAGGTGACCTCGACGGATCTCGGCGTCGACTCGGTGGCCAGTTCGAGCATCACGGCGAGCGAGCCCTTCATGTCACACGCGCCCAGACCGCGCACGACGTCGCCGTCGACGTGCGCCGACGTCGCGTCACCCGGCACGGTGTCCAGGTGCCCAGCCACGAGCAGTCTCGTGGCGTGCCGTCCGGTGGTCCGAGCGACGACGTTGTCGCCGATCTGCTCGACGTCGAGGTTCGGGACCGAGCGGAGCACGTGCGCGACGTGGTGGGCCAATGAGGATTCATTGCCGCTGACCGAATCGACACGAACCAACGCGAGCACGTCGTCGAGACGACTCACGTGGCGACTCCGTTCTCGCGCAGGACCGCGTTGAGCCTGGCCTTGTCGTGGCGCTCACCTTCGTCGAGACGCTTGATGATCAAGACACACGGCAGGTAGAACTCCCCGCCCGGATACTGACGGCGGCGACTGGCGCTAACGGCCACGCAGTAGTCGGGAACGTGACCGCGCGACACCTCGTCACCGCTCTCCGCGTCGATCACGGGTATCGACGGATTGAGAATGGTTCCCGCGCCGAGCACCGATCCACGTCCCACTCGAGCACCCTCGACGACCATGCACCGACTCCCGATGAACGCGTCGTCCTCGATCACGACGGGCACGGCGTTGGCCGGTTCGAGCACACCGCCGATGCCCACTCCCCCGGCCAGGTGGACGTTCGCCCCGATCTGCGCGCAGCTGCCCACGGTCGCCCAGGTGTCGACCATCGTGCCTGGCCCGACCCAGGCGCCGATGTTGACGTAACTAGGCATCAGGATGACGCCCGGGCTGAGAAAGCTCCCCCGGCGCGCCGACGCCCCCGGAACGACGCGGACGCCTCGACGCTCGAAGTCGTGCTTGAGATCGAGCTTGTCGAAGTATTCGAACGGACCGGCCTCACTCACCTCCATCGCGCGCAGTCGAAACTGCAGCAGGATCGCCTGGCGCACCCATTCGTGCACGACCACCGCACCGTTCGAATCGACTTCGGCGACGCGCAGTTGCCCGTCGTCGAGCTTGGTGATGACCATTTCGACGTCGCGACGGGCGTCGAGGTTCTCGGGCGACATCTCGTCGAGGTGTTCGTACCAGTGGGTGATGCGGGTGGCCAGTTCGTCCATCCACCAAGCGTACTGGTGACCCCCGAATCCCTCAGAGACGCGAGGCCGCGAGTTCGAGCCGATCGTCGGGCTGCACGACGGCAATTCGTGCGAACGCCGCCCCGGCCTCACCGTAGAGATCGCCGGGACTGACCACCAGGCCCGCGCGCTCGGCCAGCGCCGCCGCGAGCGACCAACCGTCCTCACCCTCCTTCGAGCACCACAGGTAGAAGCCGCCCTCGGGCATCGGCGCCGAGACGCCCACCGCGACCAGCGCCCGCGAGAGCAGTTCGAGTCGGGCGCGGTAGCGCTCGCGCTGGACCATGACGTGCTGGTCGTCACGAAAGGCCACCGCGACCGCGGACTGCACCGGGCCGGGCACCATCAGTCCGGCGTGTTGGCGCACCAGACGAAGGTAGTCCACGACGTCGGGGTCGCCCGCGTAGAAGCCGGCCCGCACGCCGGCGAGGTTCGAGCGCTTGGAGATCGAGTGCACCGCGAGCACGCCGTCGAGCCCGTGTTCGAGGATCGACCGAGGACGGTCCGCCCAGGTGAATTCGGCGTAGCACTCGTCGCTCGCGACCAACACCGCGTGGTCACGTCCCCACGCCGCGACCGTCGCGAGGTCGTCGAGCAATCCGGTCGGGTTGGACGGAGAGTTCGCCCACAACACGAGGGTCCGATCGACGTCGGCCGGATCGACGGACGCCAGATCGAGCCGTCCGTCGACGAGATCGACCGCCACGGACCGAAGTCCCGCGAGCGTCGCGCCCATGGCGTAGGTCGGATAACTGATCCGGGGGAAGAGCACGGTGTCGCGTTCGGGTCGTCGCAGGTGCAAATAGCCCGACAGCGACGCGACGAACTCCTTGGTGCCGATGCACGCGGCAAGGTCGTCCACGCCAAGGCCGAGCTCGAAACGCCGGTTCATCCACTCGGCGGCCGCGTCACGCAAGTCGAGCGATCCCTGGGACGTCGGATAGCCGCGCGCGCCGACGCCGCGCGCCAACTCCTCGATGACCGCCTCGGGCGGTGCGTCGATGGGCGTGCCGATGGAGCAGTCGATCGCGCCTCCCTCGTGCTGGTCGGCGACGCGACGCAGGGCGTCGAGTCGTTCGTAGGGGTACGCGGGGGGCGTGAAGCTCATGAACGGTCCCTCCACTGGTCGAATCGGGCCACCCCGACCGGGTCGAGGACGACCCTGATCACGACGGCGTCTTCGGTCATCGTGGTGTCGAGGACCTCGCCCTCGCGATGGGCCGCGGCCAGCAGGTCACCGCGTTCGAGGGGCAGGCGCAGGGTGACGACCCGGTCGTCGGTGCGCAACGCGTCACCGATCGCCGCGATGACGGCGTCGAGGTGCTCACCCGTCATCGCGGAGACCCAGACGCTGCCCGGGTGCAACGCACAGAGCTCGCGAGCTCGCGATCCGGTGACGTCGGCCTTGTTGAAGACGAGTAACTCGCGCACGTGGTCGGCGTCGATCTCGCGCAGGACCTCACGGACCGCCGTGATCTGCTCTTCGGCGTGATCACTCGCACCGTCGACCACGTGCACCAGCAGGTCCGCCAACTGCACGGACTTGAGGGTGCTCATGAACGCCTCCACCAGGTCGTGCGGCAGGTTCGAGATGAAACCCACGGTGTCGGTGAACAAGACCGTCTCGCCACCGGGGAGTTGGCGTTGGCGTGTACGCGGATCGAGCGTCGCGAAGAGCCGGTCCTCGGTCACGACGCCCGCGTCGGTCAGTGCGTTCAGCATCGAGGACTTGCCGGCGTTCGTGTACCCCACGAGGGTGACCTCACGGTGACGACCCCGGGCGCGTCCCTGACGCTGGACGTTGCGGGTGCGGTCGATCTCCTTCAGGTCGCGACCGATCGCGTGGATGCGGTGGACCAGACGACGACGGTCGGTCTCGAGTTGGGTCTCGCCGGGACCGCGGGTCCCGATGCCGCCGGCCTGTTGCGACAACGAACCCCCGGCCCGGCGCAGCCTCGGCAGTCGGTACTGGAGGAGCGCCAACTCCACCTGGGCCTTGCCCTCGGGGGTGCGGGCGTTCTGGGCGAAGATGTCCAAGATGACCGCCGTGCGGTCAATGGCGGTGCGCCCGAGGATCTTCTCGAGGTTTCGCTGTTGCGCCGGGGAGAGATTGTGTTCGAACACGACGGTGTCCGAGTCGACGGCGAGACAGATGTCGCGCAGTTCCTGCACCTTGCCCGAACCGAGGAAGGTCGCCGGGTCCGGCGCGTCACGGCGTTGGACGATACGCGCCACCACGTCCGCCCCCGCGGTGTCCACGAGCAGGGCCAGCTCGTCGAGCTGGTAGTCGAGTTCGTCGGGCGTGACGCCCGGGAACTGCACACCCACGAGCACGATCTTTTCTCGAAACGTCCGATCGATCAGCGTGTCGGGGACGTACGTCAAGCCGCGAGCCACTCCACGTTGGCGACGAATTGCACGGGTCCGGCCAGCGTGGCACCGCCGCCGGTGAGGGTCACGCGCAGCGCCCCGCCCGGGTTGTCGACGGTCACCACGGTGCCGCACAGGCCCGCCTCGTGCGCGACGGCCGCGACGGCGCACGAGCCCGTGCCGCAGGCGCGCGTCCACCCGACACCGCGCTCGATGACCCGAAGACTCAGGTGATCGGCGCCCTCGACCCGCACGAACTCCACGTTCGCCCCCCCGACCTGGCTGGCCAGCGCATCGGCGACGAGTTCACGGTCGTGATCGTTCCACTGGGCCTGGTCGAGCAGCACGACGTGGGGATTGCCGACGTTGGCGACGCCCAACGTCCCCTCCAGCGCGCCTTCGAGGGTGACCGTGCCCATGTCGACGCTGCCGTCCCCGTGGTCGTCGTCGTGCATGGTGAGCGTGACGGTCCGAACGCCCGCGAGCGTGTGGACCGCGAGCGTCGACCACTGGCCGTTGGTGACGCGCCGTACGGCCGCCGCGAGGCATCGCACGCCGTTGCCCGACATTTCAGCGGTCGATCCGTCCGCGTTGTAGAGCTCCATCGCCACTTCGGAACCGATCGTGGCGATGAGTAGGCCGTCAGCGCCGACCCCCGTCGAACGGTCGCAGATCGCGCGCGCCCGATCGGGCGTCCACCACGGCGCCGTGCCGTGCTCGATCACCTCGACGAGGAAGTCGTTGCCCGCGCCGTGCCATTTGGCCAGATTCACCAGTGCCATGGCCTCAGTCTCGCACGAACCCGTCGGGGCTGTTCAGCACCTCGACCAGTCGGGTCCGCGCACCGTCGACGTCTTCGAACCATTCGATTCGTGGGTCGCGTGAGAACCACGACCGCTGACGCCGGGCCAGGCGTCGACTCTGGGTCACCGCGTCGCGTACGCAGGTCGCGAGGTCCGCGCCGTGTTCGACGTGCTCGAGCAGTTCGCGGTAGCCCACGGCCTGTCGCGCCGTTCGACTGAGCCCACCGGGCGTCGCCGCGAGACGGCGAACCTCGTCCAGCAGCCCCTCGTCCATCCAGCGCATGAACCGATGCTGGATACGCTCATCGAGATCGTCGAAGTCGCGACGCAGTCCCACCTGGACCACGCGGACCGGTCCGTAGGCGAGGAGCCCTTCACCGTACGAGGAGAAGGGTCGACCCGATCCGATGGTCACCTCGAGCGCGCGCACGACCCGTCGCGCGTTGGTGCGCTCCATCCGACCGGCCGCCACGGGATCGAGGTTGAGCAACTCGCCGTAGAGTGCGTCGAGGTCGTCCTCGGCACGCGATTCGAGTTGACGACGCACGTCGGGGTACTGCCCGGGAATCGACAGATCGTCGAGCACCGCGCGTCCGTAGAGTCCGGTACCACCGACGTAGAGCACGACGCCCCCGAGCTGCCAGACCTGGTTCGCGGCCTCGCGCGCAGCCGCCTGGAACTGCGCGACGCTGAACTCCTCGCTCGGCTCGACCAGGTCGAGGAGGTGATAGGACACCTCGGCGCGCTCCTCGGTCGTCGGCTTCGCGGTCGCGAGGTCCATCCCGCGGTAGACCGTCATCGCGTCCACGCACAGGACCTCCACGCTCGCGTCGTCGTGGGCGATCGAGTGCGCGAGTGCGGACTTGCCCGACGCCGTCGGGCCCACGAGGGCGACGGCCATGCCGCCGTGGTTGATCACGACGAAACGGTCAGGCGGGTCTTGTGGCGCGGTCCTCGCACCAGGCTGACGAACTCGCCCATCAAGTGGTACGGCGCACCGTGCACGACGTCGACCATGGCCAGGGACCCCGGTCGAAGCGTCTGGTCGGCGCGGGCGAAGTGGATCAACTTGCCCTGACGCGTCCGCCCCGACAACATCTGGTCGTTGCGACGCGAGGGACCCTCGACGAGAACCTCCTCACGGCGGCCCTCGCGTGCCCCGTGGCGGGCCAGCGCCGAACGGTCGAGGATCTCCTTCAGGCGCTCGAAGCGCGCCTTGATGACGTCGTCGGCGACGAACAACTCGCCCATCTGCGCGGCGCGCGTGCCCTCGCGCGGCGAGAAAATGAAGGTGTACGCCGAGTCGTACGCCGCTTCGGCCACGACCTCAAGGGTCTGGTCGAACTCGTCGTCGGTCTCACCGGGAAACCCGACGATCAGGTCGGTCGTGACCGCGAGGTCGGGGATGGCCGCGCGCGCCATGGCCAGGCGTTCGAGGTATCGCTCGCTCGTGTAGCCGCGACGCATCGCGGAGAGCACACGGTTCGACCCCGACTGCAGCGGCAAGTGCAGTTGGGGGCAGACGGCGGGCACCTCAGCCATCGCGGCGATCGTCTCGGGACGGAGGTCCTTGGGGTGCGGGCTCGTGAAGCGGATGCGCTCGATGCCGTCGACGGCACCCAGCGCGCGCAGCAGCTCGGCGAACAACGGTCCGCGGCCGGTGATATCGCGCCCGTACGAGTTGACGTTCTGTCCGAGGACCGTGATCTCGCTGACGCCGGCGCGGGCCAGCATCGTGGCCTCGGCGACGAGGTCGTCGAGCGGACGACTGATTTCGCCACCACGGACCGCGGGCACGATGCAGTACGCGCAGGTGTTGTCACACCCGGTCTGGATGGTCACCCACGCCGCGAAGGGTAGTTCGCGGACGGCGTAGAGCGCCGGCGCCATGTCGCGACTGGCCTCGGGGTCGGGCGCGTCCAGGACCTCGACCTGAGGGCCGTACATCGCCGCGTCGTCGAGCAGGCGGGGCAGCGACGCGAGATTGTGGGTGCCGACGACGACGTCGACCCAGCCGGCGCGTTCGAGGATCTCGCCGCGGTCCTTCTGGGCCATGCAGCCCCCGACCGCGATCTGCATGCCGGGTCGGGCCTCCTTCATCGATTTGAGGTGGCCGAGCGCGCTGTAGAGCTTCAGATCGGCGTTCTCGCGGATCGTGCACGTGTTGAAGACCACGACGTCCGCGTCACGCTCGTCGGTCGCCGCCACCATGCCGTTGGCGACCATGACGCCCGCCAGACGCTCCGAATCATGTTCGTTCATCTGGCAGCCGAAGGTCCGGATGGTGAAGGTCTTCGCGCTCTGCACGGGTCCAGCCTAATGGTGGCTATTGGGGGACCTCGAGGTCTGCGGTGGCGGCGTCGTAGGTGACGCCAGCCCCCGCGACCACCACGCAGACCATGCCGACGAGGTCCCACGGTCCGATCGGCTGGTGCAGGAGCACCAATCCGATCAGGAACGCGATCGCCGGATCCAGCGCGAACAGCACGCCCGCGATCGATGGCTTGAGACGACGTAGCGCCTGGAGTTCGCACCCGAAGCCCAGCACGATCGACATCACCGCGACCAGCGCCAATCGCGCCAACACGCCAGGGTGCGACAGGACCACGTTCGCCGACCCGATCGACATCGGCAGGGTGATCAGCGCCGCCATCGCCATTGAGACCGCGAGGCCACCGAAGCCTTCGCCCTGGCGCCCTACCCGGTGTGCGGCGAAGACGTAGATGGCCCAGCCGAGGCCCGATCCGGCGGCGAAGAGGATGCCGAGGGTGTTCAGCCCCCCGCCGGGCCTCGCGATCGCGAGGACGCCGGCCCCGGCGACGAAGACGAAGAAGAGATGTCGCGGCGACCGCTTGCCCAACGCCGACACGAGGAACGGTCCGAGGTACTCGATCGCCACCGCGCCGCCCAGCGGGATTCGCGCGATGGACTGGTAGAAGCACTGGTTCATGAAGGCCGTCGACGCGCCCAGGACCGCCGCCGCGATCCACTGTCGACGCGACCACGCGGCGACCTTCGGTCGAGTGGCGCCGAGGAGCACGACGGCGCCCAGGAGGAACCTCCAGGCGCTGGTGGCCGAGGGCCCGATGAAGGCGAAGACGCGCGTCACGATCGCGGCCGACCATTGGATGAGCGTCGCGCCCAACACCATGAAGCCGGCCCCGCCAACGGCGCGACCGGTGGTCGACGCCGATGTTTCGCTCAACTCGTCACCAACCCCGATCGGTCGACGTCGAGAGTGAGCACGGTCCCCTCAACCCCGTGCTCGACGAGGAACGCACGGGCCGCTCCGGTGACGTCGTCGGCGACCTCGCGCGTGACCAGTCCCAACATCGTCGAACCGGCCCCGGACCAACACGACGCCGACGCCCCGCTCTCGCGCAGTGTCGCGAGCAGCGGTGCGGCGAACGGCAATAGGCTCATCCGATAGGGCTGGTGCAATCGGTCGTCCATCGACGACGCCACGAACTCACGATGATCGGCGAGTCCGGCGATCAGCAGCCCGAGCGCATTCAGGTTCGCGACCGCGTCGTCGAAGGGCACGTCCTTCGGCAGCACGCAGCGAGCGTCGGCCGTGCTGAGTTGCTCATCGGGGATGACGACGACGAATCGCCACACCGGGTCGAGGGCGAGTCGTCGCGCGACGATCCCCTCTTCGTGCACGCCCGCGACGACGAGTCCCCCCAGCAGCGACGCGGCCGCGTTCTCCGCGTGTCCGTCGACCTCGGTCGCCACCACCAACGGGTCGGTGCTCGACGCCGCCGCGGCGGCGTCGAGCACCGACCCGTTGGTGGTGGCGACCGAGGTCGACGGACACGCGGAGA
>Ga0075017_100002356_pt1 | contig 11792 bp, 9 predicted proteins | sample AleBraG_ABR_2012_FD_71475 | JGI IMG/M metagenome (GOLD analysis project Ga0075017, IMG submission 71475) | Freshwater sediment microbial communities in response to fracking from Pennsylvania, USA - Alex Branch Run_MetaG_ABR_2012 | ecosystem: Environmental > Aquatic > Freshwater > Creek >...
GGCGCCCGATCGCCCCCGGTCACGCGGCCTGCCTACCGCCCATCCGAGCGGCCACCCCGCATCCGGCCCCCGCCCACGGCGGCGGGGGTGCACCCACCGCCGCCGCCGGGGATCGCCGTGCCATCCGGGCGCCATCGAACCGGTCGAGGCGCTCGGACTCGCCCTCGAGAAGCAGGTCGAGCCGGTCGCCCCGATCGAGGCCACCCAACCGACCGGCCCTTCGCCCTGGGTCGGCTGTACCGGCGGCCAGGTGCTCGGCCACTCCATCGGCGTAACGAGGAAGTTGGCGGCCGTCACGACCGGCGCCACCGACGAGCCGCTGACCCGGCAGGGGACCTGCTCACCCCGATCGCCGGCACCGGTCTCGGCCGGGAACTTGCCGAACAGGAGCCGGCACGGTCGGCTCCGGTCGAGTCGTTGCCTCGCTCCGCTGGCGGCGTCGACCGCAGCCCTCAGGGCACGGCATGGGACCGTGTTCCACGGGGAACATCCGGCGGGTGGGCGGTTGCCCGGCGGAGACCTGGGTCGTGCCGGTCGCCCGTCAACGACCGGCTCGTTCGGCCCTGGTCGTCCGGGATGCCCTACCGCCCAGCCGGGTGACGGAGCCGCGGGAACGCCCGTACGGCGCGCGCCCCGGGTCCCGGGCGACGGCGGCGGTCGGGCCCCCTGCCACCCGGGTGGACGGGCAGCCCCGGGCCGCCCTGGATCCAGCTGGGCCGGTGAAGGCGGTCGGCGGCCCGGCGCGGGCTCACCGGCGGTATCGGACCCCGAGTCGTCGTCAACGCCGCCGGTCCGACCGGCTGGGCCTGTCCTGACGGGACGGTCCGCCCGACCCGGACGGGCGCGGACACCCGGTCGGTGACGCCGCCCGGCCGGGTCAAGGAGGCCGCGTGATGACCTCGACGTATCCGTGGGCCGGCTTGGCCATCCGCCCGACGTGTGATCCGCCAGCGGCCGGCCTCGTCAGTTCTGCATCCCCGTGCCCCACTCCTCGGCCCGCCGGTGGTGGCTGCGCTGTGTCGGGCTCGACGCCACCGAGTCGGGGTCTCGTCGATGCATGGGGGCCAGGGGAACCGCTGGGAGCGGCCTGTCGCCGGCCAGCTGCCACACGACTCCAGCGCTACGCCGGAGCCGGGTGCCCGTGGGGGTTCCCTCGACCTCGCGAGAACGGGATGGTGGGGAGACCGGGGGTGGTGATGGCAGCCGGCTGTTTCGCCCACTGCGGGTGGATGCTGCCGCTTCCGGGACCGGTCTCGTCCCGTGACGAGCGGCAGCCGGGCGATGTGCTTGGTCAAACCGCCAGCGATCACGCCGTTCCCACCGCTCGATGGTGCCCCACGGCGTTTGCTCCTTCCGGTGTTCACGGCCGGCCCGCCCCGTCCGGAGCCGATCCGCGAAGCCGGCTCGAGTGGACCCGGCGGCGAGCCAGCCGGCCCCGGCCCGGCCCAGCTGTTCCACGGGAAACGTTGAGGGTCCTTGTACTTTGGGCGCGACTTGGGCAGGATGAGCCCGTGACGTCGCATCAGCTTGATCCTTCCCGTCACGAAGAGGATCTGTTCGAGCGACTCCGGGCCCGGCTCATCGCCGGTGAGCCAGCTCCCACCACGGAGATCCCTTCCGCAGCGGTTGAGGGGGGTGAGGCCGCCACCGGCGAGTCCGGGCCGGTCGACGGCGCGGAGGGCCGGGACGTGGCACCGGGTGGGGACAGCGTCGCCGTAGCGGTGCCGGCCTCGTCGCTCCCCGAGACGACGTCCGGGGAGTCGGCGCGGGTACTTCCGATCTCCGGCGACCCGGCTCTTCCCGATCCCGTCGACCCCGTCTCGACCCGGCATCCCGCCGCCGACCTACCCCTGCCGCGGATTGTCGCCGTGGCCAACCAGAAGGGCGGGGTGGGCAAGACCACCACGGCGGTGAACCTCGGCGCGGCCCTGGCCGAGCTGGGCTGGCGGACCCTGGTGGTCGACCTCGACCCGCAGGGCAATGCCACGACCGGTCTGGGCATCAACGCCCGCAACCTCGAGTCCTCGGTCTACGACGTCCTGATGCACGACGTGGCCCTGGCCGAGTGTGTCGAGCCGACCAGTGTCCGCAACCTCTTCGTCGTGCCCGCCACCATCGACCTGGCCGGCGCCGAGATCGAGCTGGTCCCCGCCTTCAGCCGGGAGCTGCGGCTCAAGCGGGCCCTGGCCGAGGTGCACGACGAGTACGACTTCATGATCATCGACTGCCCGCCGTCGCTCGGTCTGTTGACCATCAACGGGCTGGCCGCGGCCACCGAGGTCCTCGTCCCGATTCAGTGCGAGTACTACGCCCTGGAGGGTCTGAGCCAGCTGCTCCGCAACGTCAACCTGGTGCAGACCAATCTCAATCCGTCGCTGGTGGTGTCGGCCATCATCCTGACCATGTACGACGCCAGGACGAAGTTGGCCGACCAGGTGGCGGCCGAGGTGCGGCAGCACTTTGGCCCGAAGGTCTGTCGCAACGTGGTGCCCCGCACCGTGCGGCTGTCGGAGGCGCCGTCCTTCGGCCAGCCGATCACCGTGTTCGATTCGTCCTCCCGGGGGGCCCTGGCCTACCGGGAGCTGGCCAGAGAGGTGAGTGGTGGCGCGCCGCAGCGGACTGGGTAGGGGTCTGGGCGCGCTGATTCCGACCGAGGTCGTCGGCGAGCGTGGTTCGGCGCTGGCGGACATCCCGATCGGCTCGATCGAACCGAACCCGGCTCAGCCCCGGACGCATTTCGATGAGGAGCTGTTGGCCTCGCTGGCCGCATCGATCCGCGAGCTCGGGGTGCTGCAGCCGATCCTGGTACGTCCGCTGGACGGCGGCCGCTACGAGCTCATCGCCGGTGAGCGTCGGTGGCGGGCGGCCAAGCGTGTCGGTCTGCCCTCCATCCCGGCCCTGGTACGCACGGTCGAGGACCGCACCCGACTGGAGCAGGCGCTCGTCGAGAACCTGCACCGCCAGGATCTCAGTCCCCTCGAGGAGGCCGGTGCCTACCAACAGCTGGTCGAGGACTTCGGCCTGACGCACGACGAGGTGGCGTCCCGGGTGGGCAAGAGCCGGGTAGCGGTGACCAACACCCTGCGGCTGTTTCAGCTCCCGCCGTCGATCCAGCGCCTGGTTGCCGACCGGGCGCTGTCCGCCGGCCATGCCCGGGCCTTGCTCGGCACCCCGGACCGGGCCTACCAGGAGGCGCTGGCCCGCCGGGCCGTGACCGAAGGGCTCAGCGTCCGGGCCGTCGAGGAGGCGGTCCGCACCCGTAACGAGCTTGGCGCCGTCGTCGGCGGCGCCGGCGACCTGGAGGCGCGACCGGCCCCGGCCCGCCCCGGTGGCGGCAGAGGCCCGCGGGTGGACGACCGGCCGGCTGCCGTGCACGAACTCGAGCGCCTGTTGAGCGACCACCTCGACACCCGGGTGCAGATCGAGCTGACCGCCAGGAAGGGCCGTGTGGTGGTCGAATTTGCCGATCTGGACGATCTGGAGCGTATTTACCGCCGTTTGGCCATCCTCGACGACTAGGCACTGGGCCCTCAGAGGCCCGGAGAGGCCCGCAAAAGGGCTTCCCGGGGGTGGGACAGCGGACGTTTCCTCTCCCGATCCCGGAAAGTTCTGGTGATTTCGGCCCGGGGGGGGTTTGGGACGGTCACCGGCGCGGTACAACCTCCGGTTCGATTGGTCAGCGGGACGTAAACCTTACGTCCACAGGCTGTGTATCACCCTGGGGACAACCTTCATCCCGAGAAATGCCCGCTCGCGGCGGCGGCGGGCGAGACCCAGGCGGTGATGGCCTCGACGAGAGCGTCGGCCACCTCGGCGGAGCGGGTCACGAGATGTGAGGCGGGCCCGAGCTCGCACACCACCGCCGGCATCCGGGTCTCCCGCAGAACGGGGATGGCCATGCCCCGACACCCATCGTCGGGGGCGTCGAGAGCGGCCGGTACGACCGACTGGACCAGGGCGGCCAGGCGCTGACCGGCCGGTGAGGTCGTCCGGTACCCCTGGTAGTAGGCGCACCGGCAGCCCGGGGTGGTTCCCGAGGAGCGCAGCTCGACGAACAGCTCGGCCCTGACCCCGTTGGCCTGCTGGGCCAGCTCCGAGCCGTCCGGGTGGGACAGGGTGACCACCTCGGCTCCCCGCTGGCGCAGGCCGTTGGCCGTGGCCGCGGCCAACGCACCCACTCCGCCCTGCTCACCGACGGCCACCCGTAGGCGTTGCAGGGCGGTCGGCCGGCGCAGCGCCTCGAGCTCGCGAATCTCGGTGACCACCCCGTCGCCGCCTCCCCGCCCCAGCCGGTGCAGGACCCGCAGCTCGTCGGGTCCGCAGATGCCGTCGACGCTCAAGCCGGCGTTGCGCTGGAAGTCGGCCAGGGCGGCCGCCGTGTCCGGTCCGAAGATCCCGTCGACCTTGCCGGTGTCGAACCCGAGAGAGCCGAGCCGCCTCTGCAGTTCGGCGACGTCGTCGCCCCGCATCATCGGTTTGCGCAGGTACAGCCGGCGGTCGCCGATCCGGTAGCCGGCCTCGACCAGGGCGGCCCAGGTCTGCTCCCCGCACACCCCGTCGGGTCGCAGACCCCGGGCCCCCTGGAACTGGGCCACGGCGTCGGCCACCGCGAGACTGAACACCCCGTCGGCCGAACCGACGGGGTAGCCCAGGACCGTGAGGCGCCGTTGCAGGTCGGCCACCGGTTCGCCTCTCGAGTCGAGCCCGAGGGGTAAGCCCTCTAGAGGAATGGATCGATCTCCTGGACCAGCTGGCCCTTGCCCTTGGCGCCGACGATGCGCAGGCTCGGCTCGCCGTTCTTGAACAGGATCAGGGTCGGGATGCTCATCACCTCGAAGCGCCGGGCCGTGTCGGGGGCGTCGTCGACGTTGAGCTTGGCGATCTTCAGCCGCCCGGCGTAATCCTTCGAGATCTCCTCGAGGGTGGGGGCGATCATCTTGCACGGCCCGCACCACTCCGCCCAGAAGTCGACCAGCACGGGCTGGTCGGCCGACTTCACCTCCTCATCGAAGGTGGCGTCGGACAGGTTGGTGATGCCTGCTGCCATCAGAGGTCCTCCTCGACCGTTGGCCAACGAGATGCTAGCCGTGACGACCAGTGGAACACCCGTGGACGGACGGGCATTCCGTCACGGCACGTGGCCGTGACGGTCGGGCCTGTGGCGTTCAGTGACCGTTGGCCTCGAGCCAACGTTCGGCGTCGATGGCCGCCATGCAACCCATACCCGACGCGGTGATGGCCTGGCGGTAGACGTGGTCGACCACGTCGCCGCAGGCGAAGACCCCGGACAGGTTGGTGGCCGTGCCGTCCGTGGTGACGATGTAGCCGTTGTCGTCGAGGTCGACCTGGCCGGTGAACAGTTCGGTGCTCGGAGCGTGCCCGATGGCCACGAAAACCGCCGCGGTGGGCAGCTGCTGCTCCTCGCCGGTGACGGTGTTGCGCAAGGCGATGGCCTCGACCTTGGTGTCGCCCAGCACGTCGGTGACGACCGAGTCGAAGACGAAGCGGATGCGCGGGTTGTTGAACGCCCGGTCCTGCATGATCTTGGAGGCCCGCAGCTCCTTGCGGCGATGGACGACGGTCACCGTCTCGCCGAACTTGGTGAGGAAGGTGGCCTCCTCCAGGGCCGAGTCCCCCCCGCCCACCACCACGATGTGGCGGCCCCGGAAGAAGAACCCGTCGCAGGTGGCGCAGGTCGACACGCCGTAGCCGAGGAGCCGCTGCTCGGCCGGCAGGCCGAGCATGAGCGCCTTGGCCCCGGTGGAGATGATCACGCTGCGGGCCAGGTACTCGTTGTCGTCCACCCACACCCGCTTGGGGCTCGAGTTGAGCTCGACCCTTGTCACCCGGCGGGTGAGGATCTCGGCGCCGAAGCGCGCGGCCTGAGCCCGCATGTTGGCCATCAGCTCGGGGCCCATGATCCCGTCGATGAAGCCGGGGAAGTTCTCCACCTCGGTGGTCAGCATCAGCTGGCCGCCCGGTTGGTCGGTGCCGACCGCCTCGCCCTCGATGACCAGGGGGGACAGGTTGGCCCGGGCCGTGTAGATGGCCGCCGTCAGCCCCGCCGGGCCGGAACCGATAATGATCACGTCGCGCACCGCCGCGACGTCGGTGCCGCCCGGGCCGCTCACGCCGACTCCTTGGTGGTGCGCCGGCTCCACAGGGCCAGGCCGCCGAGGCTGAACAGCAGCCCGAGCAGGCCGTAGACGATCCACAGGCGGTGGGCGCCGTGGACCCGACCGGCCCAGCCGATCAGCCAGACGTCGCTGATCCGCACCACGGCCACCACCAGCAGGATCAGGGCGACCACCCCGAGCACGGCGATGACCAGCCCGTAGACCACCGCCCGGGCCGCCGTGGTGAGCGGGATGGTGGCCTTCTCCTTGACGGTGAGCACAACCGACTCGATGAGCTCGGTCGCCTCGGAGGCCAGGTCACGCCGGTCGCCCTCCGCGCCCGGCGGGGAAGGCGTGGTCATGGCCAGCACCCTATCCTGGCCGGCCGGCCTGGGCCGGCGCTTGGCAGCTCGCGAAACCCGGCGAACTGACCGAACGTATGTTCGCCATTACCGGCGGTCGCCGGTTGGCGACGCGAGGGTCAGCGGGCAACACCCCTTCGGCTTGTGCGGACGGCTGCTGGCGGAGCGGCCCGGTCCAGCCGTTCAGTGCAGGACGAGCTCGGCGATGTCGACCCGGTAGGGGGTGGCCGCCGGGGCGCCGGCCGCGGGTTGCGGGCTGAGCGCGGTGATCCACACCAGCACGGCCGCCCCGTTGGTGCCCCGCAGGTCCACCGTGGTGGTGGCGGCGCTGACCGTGACCGTCGGGCCGATCGGGGTGCCCCAACCGGCCAGGTCGTGGGCCGGGGCCGGGGCCACGTAGACGTTGGCCCGCCAACCCCGCGACGGGGAGATGATCTGCAGCTGGCGGAGGGCGGCCGCCCGTCCGATCGTGAGGTAGACCCCGGTGCCCGACTTGAGGTTGCCGAAGGCCGGGGTGGCGTATTCGGACGTCGACCAGACGGTGGACGGGTTCCCGTCGATGGTCCGTCCGACCTGGCTCTCATTCTCGGTCTTGGCCGGGTTGTCGGGGGAGAACGGGTTGAAGGAGTGGGCCGCCACGACGGCCGGCCCGCCGCCGGGGCCGCCGGTGGTGGGCGACGGTCCGGGGCCGGGCGAGCTGGTCCGACTCCTGTGGGTCAGCACGAATCCGGCCACCACCAGGGCCACCACCACGAGGGTGGCCACCACGATGCCGACCAGCCGGCCCTGGCGGGGGGCAGGGGGCGGACCGGCCCGCCCGGTCGGCCGGGGTCGTTGGGCGGCGCCGGGCACGGGCCCGATTCCCATCACCGGGGTGGGGTCGCGTTCGGGCCGCGGCCCGGCACCGTGGGACCCGGCGTGGCCCGGAGTGGTTCCGCCGTCCCCCACCGCCGCCACCCCGCCCGGCGCGCTCAGCCGGGTCGGTGGGCCCGGGGCGCCGGCCACCGCCGGGGTCGGGCCGGACGCCGGCCCGCCCGGCCCCGTCGGCTCGGCGCCGAGGGCGGTGGCCAGGGCCGCGGCGGTCCGCAACGGGCCGCCCGGCCGGGCGTCGAGCAGGGCCCGCACAAGCCGGGCCGATTCGCCGACCGGTCCACCGCCGGTCGGTCCGCCCTGGACGTCGGGCCACGGTCCGGGGGCCGTGCGCTCCACGGCCGGGAGGGCAGCGGTGAGGGTCACGGCCAGATCGTGGACGTCGTCGCCGGGCGCCGGCGGGGCGCCCTGGAGGCGGGACCGCACGCCGGCGGCCACGAAGCCGGCCAGCTTGACCCGGTCGTCGTCGCCGACCACCACGGCATCGGCGTCGACCCCGCCGTGGACCACCCCCCGCCGGTGGGCCGCGTCCAGGGCCAGGGCGGCTTGGCGACCGATGATGGTCACCCGCCTGGCCGGCAGCGGCCCGTGCCGTTCGAGCAGTTCGGCAAGGGACAGCCCGGGCGGCTGCTCGGTGACCACGAAGGGCCGGTCCCCGACCCGCCCACTGTCGTAGGTTGCCGCCGCTCCGGGATGGACCAGCCGGGCCACCACCCCCACGGTGTCGCCGAAGGCGGCGTCGGCCGCCGGTCCGGCCCCCCGGGCAACCGTCTCGACGACCACCGCCCGGGCCAGCACAAGGTCGGTGGCGGCCCAGCGTTCGGTCAGCCCGTCGGCCCCGAGCCGTTGCGCCAGCTGGTAGCGACCGGCCAGGACCGCCCCGGGACTGAAGGCGTCATGCACCCGGTCAGGAGGCCCGGATCTGGAAGATCACCCCCATGGCCCGGGGCCCCGAGTGGGTGCCGATCACCGCGCCCACCTTGGTTACGATGATCTCCTCCCGGGGGGCGAACTCCTCGAGCATCGTCAGCAGGTCCTCGTAGTCGGGGGCGTCGGCGTGCAGCAGCAGGAGGTGCTCGACGTTGCCCGCCTCGCGGACCTTCTCGGCCAGGTAGCGCAGGGACTTCGAGCGGGTCCGCTGGCGGGATTCGGCCTCGACCTCCCCGTTGACCAGCTGGATCACCGGTTTCATGGACAGCACGGAGCCGAAGAAGGCCTGGGCCCGGCCGATCCGCCCACCCTTGCGGAGGTTGTCGAGGGTGTCGAAGGTGGCGAACAGCCGGGTGCGGGGCACCTGGTCCTCGGCGCAGGCCGCCACGTCGTCGAGGGTGGCGCCGGTGGCCGCCCGCCGGGCCGTGGTGACGGCGATGATGCCCAGCCCGCCACTGGCCTGGCGGGAGTCGATGACCCGCACGTCGATCTCGGCCCGCAGAGCTTCGGCGGCCAGGCGGGCCGACTGGACGGTGGCCGACAGGCCGCCCGACAGGCACACGGCCACCACGCCGGCGCCCCGGTCGGCCTTGCGGTAGGCCTCCTCGAAGGCCCCCGGCGAGGGCGCGGCCGTCTCCGGCAGGGTCGGCGAGGCGGCGCAGCGGTCCCAGAACTGGGCGGTGGTCAGATCCTTGCCGTCGACGAACTCCTCGGCCCCGAAGCGCACGGTGAGCGGCACCACGGTGATCCCCAGCTCGTCGGCCAGCTCGCCGGGAAGGTCGCACGAACTGTCGGTGACGACCGAGACGGTCGGCGCGGGATCGGTCACAGGGATGCCTCCAGGGCGGCGCGGGGCGCGGAACGGCCCGGACCATCCGACCACGTCGGAGCGCCGGAGGTGACGCCATCCCGGTTCGGGCGCCTCGCCGGCCGGGGCAGGGCCTCGGCGGAGACCCTCGGGGCGGGCGCGTCCGGCCTTCCGCCGGGGGTTCCGAGCGAGACCGGCTCAGCCGGGCCGCGCCCGCGCCGACGCCGTGATGTTGTTGACCAGGCCGGCATCGACATAGTGGAGCACCAACGACTTGGCTGTGCCGCTCACGGTCACATAGACGGTGGCTCCCGCCGGGTCGTAGTGGTACCTGGTGATCACCGCGGCGTTCTCCTTGGCCACGGCGTCGGCGGCGGCCCGGCCCTTGGTCTCGTCGTGGGTCGTGAAGATCGAGTGGGCCGCCGCGCCGGCGGCCGAGCCGGCCACGTTGGTCATCTGGTGGCGGGCGTCGGCCACCCTGGCGGCGTCGGTCGCCCCCACTCCGAGCGCGGCCACGACCAGCAGGCCGCCCACCACCTTGATCGGCATCATGTCGACAGCCTCCGGGGTTGCAGGAGTCTCCTGATCTCATCGAACCCGAGAGCCCGGGCGGCCAGGAGATAGACGGTTACGCCGGCGCCCAGGCCGGCCAGGACACGGGCGGCGAGCACGACCTCCCGGCCGGAGCCGGGGAGATGGCCGATGGCCGAGGAGCACAACCAGGCCGCCCCGCCGGCCAGGAGGCCGCCCACGGTGACGAGGCCCGCCGCCCCGACCAGCTGGCGGCCCTGGATGCCCTCGATGCGCCGGGCCAGATGGGCGAAGGCCACGACGGCCCCGCCGGCGTATCCGGCACTCAGCCCGATGGCCAGGCCCCGCAGACCCAGATGGGGGTAGAGGGCGACGTCGACGGCGATGTTGATGGCGTTCTCGACCAGGTAGATGAGGAACATGGTGCGGGTGTCCTGCATGGCCTGGTAGGCCCGCATGAGCAGCAGGAACAGGCTGAAGCCGGGCAGCCCGAGGGCCATGGCGGTGAGGGCGTCGCCGGTGGCCCGGGCCCCGGCGAGGCTGAAGTTGCCGTGGCGCAGGAGGATCTGGATGGCCGGGTGGGACAGAGCGGCCAGGCCGAGGGCGGCCGGGACCAGCAGGACCACGACCAGCCAGATGGACTCCACCAGGCGCCGCCGGTAGCCCTCCCGGTTGCCGTCCTGCCAACTGTGGGCCAGCTCGGACTCCATCGGGCCCATGATCGACACGGTCCAGATGCCGTGGGGCAGGATCATGAACATGTAGGCGTAGGTGTAGGCCGTGTAGTCGCTCGGGTGACGGCCGCTCAGCAGCACCACGACCAGCAGGGCCACCTGGTTGGCGACCACGAAGCCGACCGTCCAGCTCGACAGGCGGACGATGGTGCGCACGGCGGCGTTGCCGGGATCCCACACCGGCCGGAGCCGCACCCCGGCCTTCGACAGGAACGGCAGCAGGGCCAGCGCCATGGCGGCCACCCCGGCGGTGGTGCCGAGACCGAGCAGCAGCACGGCCCGGTGATCGCCGCGCACGGCGGCCGGCGTCAGCTGGCGCACGGTGGCGCCCGCCGCAAGCAGGATGCCGATGACGATCACGTTGTTCAGGATCGGCGTGTACATGGCCGCGGCATAGCGTCTTTTCGCTTGAAGTAGGGCAGTTGCCACGGCGGCCATGCCGTACAAGAGGAGCTGAGGAACAAAGAGATATAACAGACTTACAGCGAGGCGTCGTTCGTCGACCGTGGTGCTGGCATGGCTGCGCACCGTGTAGAAGCGGATGATCAGCGGGGTGGCCGCGGCGAACAGGACGCTGGCCACCAGCAGCACCCCGACGATGAGGGTGACCACGGCCGACACCGCCCGCTCCCCCTCCCGCTCGTCCTCGGAGCGCAGGGCCTGGACGAAGACGGGCACCAGGGTGCCCGACAGGACCCCCCCGAGGATCAGGTCGTAGATGATGTTGGGGGTGGTGTTGGCCAGGTTGTAGGCGTCGCTGACCGGCCCGGCGCCAAGCACCCAGCCGGCCACCAGGGTCCGGCCGAGCCCGGTGACCCGGGACAACAGGGTGCCAAGAGCCAGGATCCCGGCCAGGCCAGCCATGCTCCGGGCCGGCCCCCGGCCCCCCGACCCGGGGCTCCTGCTGCCGCCGCCGGCCGGCGCCCGGGAGCTCGGGCCGCCCGGCCCGTAGCCGGCAACGTTGGGGCCCGGCCTGGCGCCGTCCGCCGGGTCGGCGTGGGGTGGACGGGCCGATACGGTGCCCGGGTTGCGGGCGTCAGGCCGGGCCCGGTAGCGGGCGTCAGGCCGGGCCGGGTTGCGGGCGTCGGGCCGGGCGGGGTTGCGGTCGCCCGGTTCCCGTCCGGCCCGCTCGTCGTGGGATGGGGCCGTGCGCTGGGCGTCGCGCTGCACGGCCCGCCGCCCGGTGGGCAGCCCGGTCGGCGGAGCCTGGGGGGGCGGGCCGGGCGGCACGCCCCCGCCCGGGCCCGGCGCGCCGGGAACGCCACCCAGCCAGCCGGCCCGTCCAGCGGCCCGGGGCCGACCCTGCCCGCGGGGCGCGGCGTGGGCCCGGGTGGTGCGGGGCACCGGCGGGTAGGGCGCCTCCCGCGGCGCCGGCTGGGCGGCCCTGAGATCGTCGCCGGGGCGGATGATCCGTACCGGGCCGGTGCCGATGGTGTTGGGC
>Ga0075017_100002358_pt1 | contig 11788 bp, 15 predicted proteins | sample AleBraG_ABR_2012_FD_71475 | JGI IMG/M metagenome (GOLD analysis project Ga0075017, IMG submission 71475) | Freshwater sediment microbial communities in response to fracking from Pennsylvania, USA - Alex Branch Run_MetaG_ABR_2012 | ecosystem: Environmental > Aquatic > Freshwater > Creek >...
GAACCGACCTAGAAGATGTCGGGGCTCGGCGTGGATGCCTGGCGGATCGATACGTCGGCGTGGCGGTCGAAGCGGTAGCCGACACCGCGCACCGTGCGCACGATGTCTTCGTAACGACCGAGCTTGGAACGCAGGCGGCGGACGTGCACGTCGATGGTGCGTTCGTTCGGTGCTTCTTCCTCGCTGGCGGCATCCCAGAGCGACGCGATGAGCTCGGTGCGCTCGATCGTGTGTCCCTCGCGCAGCACGAGGTACTGCAGCAGCTCGAATTCCTTGTAGGTCAAGGCTGCGGTCTCGTGATCGAGGATCACGCGCTTGCGGGAGATGTCGATGACGACTCCACCCGGAGCACGGTCGGGGTCTTCGGGCTCGTTGCGGTGCTTGGCGAGAGCGGCCGGGTCCTGCAGGGCGAGGCGCACGACGTCGACGTCGCGGCCGCCGGCGCCCTCGGGGGCCAGGGCCACTGCGGCGTACGTTTCAGCCGAGGGGGCGATGTCGGAGGCGAGCAGCTTGAGCGCTTCGACGATGCGGTGCAGACTGGTTCCCGCCGCGGCGGCCTTGGCCTCGTCGATGCCGACGTAGAGCACGAAGCCACGGGCTTCGGTTCCGTCGGGAACGGCACGGATGCGCGGGGCCGGCGTCGGCGCCGGGGCCGGAGCTGCAGCGAGCGAGAGCTCCGGGCGAGCGAAGTGTGCGGAACGGGCGGTGTCGATGTGTGCGAGAGACATGAGAGGAGTCCTTTGGCGTGATGATGTGGTGAACCCGGCGTCGATGCGCCTCGAAGGGTTCGGCAAGCGGCGGCCCGATGGGCCTGTGTGCGACTGAGTCATCTCAGTCGGGGGTCTCAACCTGCCGCAACGTGCGGGGGGAGACTCGGCGAAGGGTGCGCTGTTAGCGGCACATTCGACAACAGACGGCGGCGCTGATGCCGGGCATCATCATCCCGGCATCCCTGGGGGCCTCGAAGGAGGTCAGGGGGCGTGCGTTCGTCGTCATAGCAGTGAGTAAAGCCCACTGTGACGAGATGTGTCAATTCGATGGCTTCGAATGACGCTGTGTGACGCGCATCAGGTGCGCGGGAGTGTCGTCGAAACGGAGAATCAAGCGACAATCGCGCTTTTGTCAAAGAATCTGTGACCAAAGGTCAATTCATCAAAGTTTTGTGAATCAAACCCTGATAAGCGTGTCGCGGCTCGAATCTTCTGCGCGGCCGAACCGTGTCGGCCGGCGGCGAGTGTGAGAAGTCAAGCGGGGGAGTGGACGGGTGCGCAGCCGCGAGTGTGGGCAAATGGTCGCTCTGCGTCGAGGAATAGCGACCATTTGCCCACACTCGCGAAAAATGGAGTGCGAAAACGACAAACGAGAGTGTGCGTGCGCTCAAACTGTCGGCTCCCGAGAAGGCAGGCGATGATTTGAGCGCATGTACGCGCGAAAAGGCGCACGCGCGAAAAGGCGCACGCACGATAAGGCGCGCGCGCGAGGTCGCGATGGGCGCTCAGGAGTAGTGGGACTAGACCAGGCCGTACAGACGGTCACCGGCGTCGCCGAGCCCGGGGACGATGTATCCGTGCTCGTTCAGGTGATCGTCGACGGCGCCGAGCACAATGTTCACGTCGCGGCCGGCCAGAGCCTTTTCAACCGCGGCGAGACCTTCGGGAGCGGCGAGAATGCAGATGGCAGTGACATCCACTGCGCCACGGTCGAACAGAAACTCGATCGCCGCGATCAGCGAGCCGCCGGTGGCCAGCATCGGGTCGAGCACGAAGCACTGGCGATCTGACAGGTCGTCCGGAAGGCGCTCGGCGTAGGTGGTGGGCTCGAGCGTCTCTTCGTTGCGAGCCATTCCGAGGAAGCCGACTTCGGCAGAGGGGAGCAGTTTCACCATGCCCTCGAGCATGCCGAGTCCGGCGCGCAGGATCGGCACGATCAGCGGCTTCGGGTCGCTGATCTTCACACCGTGCGCGAGGGCGACGGGAGTCTCAACTGTCACCGCTTCGACACGCACGCCGCGGGTGCCCTCGTAGGCGAGAAGCGTCATCAGCTCTTCGACGAGTGCGCGGAACATCGGTGACGACGTGTTCTTGTCGCGGAGAACCGTGAGCTTGTGAGTGATGAGCGGGTGGTCGGCTACGTGGACTCGCATAGGCTCAATACTACGAGCTGGGAGGGTCGCGGCGTGAGGAACACAGACAATCCGCAAGGCGGTCGGCACCGAGAGTGGATGCGATTGGCCCTGGATGAGGCCCGTGCCGCGCTCGCCACCGACGATGTACCGGTCGGCGCCGTGATTCTGGATGCCGCGGGCGCGGTGATCGGACGCGGCCGCAACGAACGCGAATTGCACCAAGACCCGACGGCCCACGCCGAGATCGTGGCGATTCGCGAGGCCGCGACAGCCACAGCGGACTGGCACCTCACCGGGTGCACCCTGGTGGTCACCCTGGAGCCGTGCGTCATGTGCGCAGGTGCGATCCTCGCCGCCCGACTTCCCGTCGTCGTCTTCGGCGCCTGGGATGAGAAGGCCGGCGCCTCAGGCTCGGTCTACGACGTGCTGCGCGATCGCCGGCTCAACCACCGCGTCGAGGTCTACGCGGGTGTCGACGCAGACGAATGCGGGGCGCTGCTTCGAGACTTCTTCGAAGACCCGGCCCGTCGAGCTACTCGCTGACCTCAGCGGTGAGGGCTACTCGAGCCCCTTGATCACAATCGCGTCGGTCGGCGGCGCGGCCTGCGTCGGGTCGATGTAGATGTCTGGCTCGATGTAGATCACGCGGGCGAGCGGCACGGCCTTGCGAATGCGGGACTCCACCTGGTTGATTCCGGCCGCGACATCAGTGAACCGGCTGGAGGAGTCGAACGCGAGCTTGGCGCCGACCATGATCTCGTCCGGGCCGAGGTAGAGCGTCTTCAAGTGGATGATGCGCTTGGTCTCCGGACCGGCCATGATCGCCGACTCGATCGCCGCGACATCCGCTGCCGAAGCGCCTTCGCCGACGAGCAGGCTCTTCGTCTCAATGCCGAGCACGACGGCGACGAGCACGAGCAACAGACCGATCGCGATGGTGCCGATCGCATCCCACATCGGGTCGCCGGTGATCACGGTCAAACTGACGCCGAGAAGGGCGAAGACGAGACCGATGAGGGCCGCGACGTCCTCCAGCAGCACGACCGGCAGCTCAGGAGCTTTCGCGTGACGCACGAACTTCACCCAGGACTGGCCGCCACGAACGAGGTTCGACTCCTTGACCGCGGTGCGCAGTGAGAAGGACTCGAGCCCGATGGCAATCACCAAGACGAGAAGCGGCAGCCAGGCATCGGTGAGCTCATGCGGGTGCTGCAGCTTGTTGATTCCCTCATAGAGCGAGAAGACGCCACCGACGGAGAAGAGAATGATCGACACGACGAACGCGTAGACATAGCGCTCGCGGCCGTAGCCGAACGGATGCTCGGTGTCAGCAGCCTTCTTCGACTTGCGCCCGCCGAGCAGCAGCAGCAGCTGGTTGCCGGCGTCTGCGGTGGAGTGCACGCCCTCAGCGAGCATCGACGACGAACCCGAAATCGCCGCGGCGATGAACTTGGTGATCGCAATTCCGAGGTTTGCCCCAAATGCGGCCAGGATTGCCTTGTTTCCACCGGATGCGCTCATGCAGCAATCCTAGATTGCTCGCCCCGCCGGGCGGTGCCCGGCCCGACTGTCGCGGCAGAAACCGTCTGAATTGCTCAACCGTCACCGGGCGCCGCACAAAGTGTGCGGCATCCGGTGACGGTTGCGGTTTCTGCTGACGGATGCCGCGGACGCACCCGGGTGCGCCCTTGCGCCCGAAAGTAGACTTGACGCATGACCTCTGCTGCCACCGTCACGTTGCCCACTATTGCCTTTCTCGGCGGCGGATCGATGGCGCGGGCGATTCTGGCCGGACTGCTGGCTCCGGGCGTCAGCGTGGAAGGCGGCATCAGGGTCACGAACCGCTCGGTGGCAAAAGCCGCAGACTTCGACGGAGTCCCCGGTGTGAGCGCCGCGGCGACCGAGATCGATCCGAACGCCAACCGTGCGGCAGTCGCCGGGGCACGTATTGTGGTCGTCGCCGTCAAACCCGCAATGGTCCCCGACCTGCTGACCGAGATCGCCGACGCCCTCGAGCCGGGAACGCTCGTCATCAGCGTCGCCGCCGGGGTCACGATCGCCACGTTCGAAGCGTTGCTGCCCGACGCGGTCGCCGTCATCCGTTCGATGCCGAACACGCCGGCGATCGTCGGCAAGGCCGTCACCGGAATCAGCGCCGGCACCCGCTCGAGCGCCGCCGACCTCGACCTTGCCACCACGCTCTTCGAGACGGTGGGCACGGCCCTCGTCGTGCCAGAAGGCAAGCTCGACGCGCTGAGCACGATCTCCGGCTCCGGCCCCGCGTACGTGTTTTACCTGATCGAGCAGTTCACCCGCACGGCCATCGACAAGGGCTTCACCCCCGACGAAGCGGCTCTGCTGGTGGAAGGCACCTTCCTCGGCTCGAGCCTGCTTCTCGCCTCCTCCGATCTGGGCCCCGCTGCACTTCGCAAACAGGTGACCAGCCCGAACGGCACCACCGAGCGAGCGATCTGGGAACTCGAAAAAGTCGATCTCAAGGGCCTGTTCGACACGGCAACGGATGCCGCGCTCGCCCGCGCTCGCGAGTTGGCAGCCCCGGCGGTGTAACGATGCGCAGCCGGACAGTGTCAGCCTCAGCGGTCCTCGGGATCGCTGCCATCGCACTGCTTGCCGGCTGCGGGACCGGTGCTCCCGGGCCATCGGCGGTCACCCCGTCAGCCACATCGTCATCGTCGGCATCCGCTTCAGCTGGTTCACCGGCCCCGGCCCCGTCGCTCGGCACGCCCGGCGCCGCCGGCTGCGCGCCGCCCTCGCCCACAGCGCTCGAGCCGGTTTCCGGCTACACCGAGGTGCAGGGAACGGCACCCGCCGGCACCAGCGTCTATGGCCTGATCATGAGCCCGTTTCCACTCGCCGCGAGCAACACGACGTCGAAGTTCGTCTGGCGGATCACCGGGACCGGCGACCTCAACGTGACGATCAAACGGCCAGACGGAAAGGCGGGGCAGCTCGCCTGGGGACCGGACGGCCACGAGGACAGCACCTACAACCGCCAGGGCGACGAATGGGGGACCGGCATCATTCTCAACGCCCCCGGCTGCTGGGAGCTGACCTTCGAGCGCGGCGGCGTTCAGTCAGCGGTGTATCTCGTCGTCGGACCGGAGGTGCCGCTGCCGACCGGGTAGGAGCTGATGTGCCGTCCCTCGGGGCTGCACCCTCTCGTTGGTCGAGCTTGTCGAGACCTGGTGATCCGCCCCGCAGGGTCGCACCCTCTCGTTGGTCGAGCTTGTCGAGACCTGGTGAGTCGCCTTCTATGGGTTGCGTTGCAGGGCTACTGATGGGGGTCTCGACAGGCTCGACCACCGGCTTCGGCCGCGCCGCCGCGCCGCCGCGCCGCCGCTACGAGCCGAGCGCCGCGAACTTCTCGATGTCGCCCTCTGTGCCGGACACGATGATCAGGTCGTGGTTCGAGACCACGGTTTCGGCCGTCGCATAGGTGAACGGCTTGCCGGGGCTCTTCACGCCGACGACCGTGATCCGGTGCTTCGTGCGCACACCCGATTCGGCGAGCGGGACACCGCGGATCGCCTTCGGCGGGTACATCTTGACGAGCGCGAAGTCGTCGTCGAACTCGATGAAGTCGAGCATCCGTCCCGACACCAGATGGGCGACGCGCTCGCCGGCCTCGGCCTCCGGATAGATCACGTGGTTGGCGCCGATGCGTTCGAGAATCTTGCCGTGCGACTGCGAGATGGCCTTCGCCCAGATCTGCGGCACCTTGAGGTCGACCAGGTTTGCCACGATCAGCACGCTGGCTTCGACGGATGACCCGACGGCGCAGACGGCGATCTGAAAGTCTTGTGCGCCGATCTGACGCAGCGCGTCAATCGACTTGGCGTCGGCCTGCACCGCATGGGTGACGCGCTCCGACCACTTCTGTACGAGGGCCTCGCTGGAGTCGACGACCAGTACCTCGCGCCCGAGCCGGTCGAGCTTGCCGGCCGTCGCCGCGCCGAATCGGCCGAGACCGATGACGAGGACGGGGGCATCGTGCTTGATCCGGTCAACCAACGATGGGCCTTTCTTCAGGACGTTTGAAAAGTTGCCTGCTCTGGTTCGCGGCCAGTGCTGCAGCGAGTGTCACTGTACCAACCCGGCCCATGAACATGGTGGCCGCAAGCACATAGACGCCCTCCGGTGGCAGTTCCTGGGTCAGTCCCGTCGACAGGCCGCAGGTGGCGAACGCCGAGATCACGTCGAAGAGCACCTTGTCGAGCGGTTCCTTGGTGATCTGCAGGATGAGGATGGTGGAGACCGCGACGGTCGTCGCCCCCCAGAGCACGACGGCCACGGCGAGGCGCAGCATGTCGCGGGGGATGCGGCGACCGAACGCCTCCATGCTCTCGCGCCCGCGCGCTTCGGCGAAGGCGGCGAGAAAGAGCACGGCCAGAGTGGTGACCTTGATACCGCCGGCCGTCGAGGCCGAGCCGCCGCCGATGAACATGAGCATGCCGCTGACGAGCAGGCTGGAGCCGTGCAGGTCGTTGACGTTGATCGTGGCGAACCCGCCCGAGCGGGTCATCACCGACATGAACAGGGATTGAAAAATGGTGTCGCCGGCGCCGAGCCCGCCGAAGGTCTTCGGATTGTCGAATTCGAGAACGATGTAGAGCAGCATGCCGGCGAACATCAGGATGATCGTGGTCATCAGCGTGAGTTTCACGTGCACCGACCAACGGCGGGGCTTGCGCCAGCCGCGGGCGAACGCGTAGATGACGGGAAAACCCAGGCTGCCGAGAAAGACACCGAGCATCAGTGCGCCGAGAAACCAGTAGTCGCTGGCGAAGGGCGCCAGACCGGCGGGATTCGGGCTGAAGCCGGTGTTCGTGAACGCCATTGCCGAGTAGTAGATGCTCTGCCAGAGCGCATCGGCGAATGCGACGCCGTCGATCAGCATCCGTGGAAAGAGCAATATCGCAATGACGCCCTCGATCACCAGGGCGCTGATGGCGACGGTGAGCAGCAGGTTGCCGACCTCACCGAGACGCACCGCCTGGCCCTCATTGACCGGGCCCACGTGGATGCGCGACGGGTTCGTGTCGCTCGCCGCCAACAGCTTGGCGCGGAGGCCCAACCGGCGGGAGATCACCATGCCCATGATCGAGGCGAGCGTGAGCACACCCACTCCACCGATGTTCACGCCGATGTAGACGAGGGCGTTTCCGAATGGTGACCAGTGAGTCGCCATGTTCACGGTCGACAATCCGGTGACGCAGATGACAGACACCGCGGTGAAGACCGCGTCGTGCAGGGCGGTGATGGTGCCGTTGGCCGAGGCGATCGGCAGGGAGAACAGCAGGGTGAAGAGCAGGATCAGGGAGGTGAAAACCAGGATCGCGAACCGGGATGGCGACGATCTGACCAGGCCGTCAATGATGTCGCGGATGCGCAGATACCAGGGAGTCTGCTGCGCCGAGGTGCGAGCTCCTGAGGCTTTCCTCTGCACTGGAACCCTCGATTTCCCCGCGACCGTCAACGACTTGTCATGGTACTACTCATCGGGAATGAGTAGCCTGGTCGAATGGCAGACATCTTTGACGTGGTAGCGGACTCGACCCGGCGGGACATCCTGCGTATTCTCCTCGAACGCTACAACCAGTCAACGGATGCGGGGGAGCTCAGCGTTTCCGACATTGTCGGCGCACTCGGCCTCAGCCAGCCGACGGTGTCGAAGCACCTCAAGGTGCTGCGCGAGGCCGGACTCGTTGGCGTGCGCGAAGAAGGCCAGCACCGGTACTACCACCTGGACTACTCGCCGCTGGAGGTCATCGAAGACTGGCTGATCCCGTTCCTCAGCGTCGATTTCGACCAGAACGCCGATCTGGTCGCCGACGAGAGCGAAGCCGGTTTGAAGGACGAACAGCGTGCCTTCGCCGCGGCGATTGGCAAGGCATTCGCCGACACGACCCATGTCGTAAAAGATGCGACGTCGAAGAAGTGGCGCAAGAACGAGTAGAAGACCTGACGAAGACCAAGTTCGGTCACTCGCAACGGGTGCCGGAGCCGGCTGTCACAGCGGCAATTGCCCTGCCCAACGGAGAGAGTGCGTAGGACGCAGTGCTTTCTTCGGTTAGAATGGGGTTTTCGTGCCAGTCGTGAGTTTAGCGATTCAACCAATCTTGTGAGGTCTTGTGGGTTCTGTAATTAAGAAGCGACGCAAGCGCATGGCGAAGAAGAAGCACCGCAAGCTGCTTCGGAAGACTCGTCACCAGCGTCGCAACAAGAAGTAGATCGGTCTCGACCGTCTTCTGGCGTGAGCGCTAGGCCCTTGGGTCTAGCGCTTTTTGCTTTTCCCGGGCGACGATGTGCCTCGGGCAGTGCGCGCAGCCGCCTTGATGCTTGCCGTTTTGAGGCGCATGACCGGCCAGCCGCGCGCCGCCGCATAGCGGCTGAGCGTGGCATCCGGGTTGACCGCCACGGGATGCCCGACCAGGTTCAACAACGGAATATCGTTGTGCGAATCGGAGTAGGCCCAGCACTCAGCGAGGTCGACGCCGCTCTCTGCCGCCCGCCGCACCGCGGCCGCTGCCTTGTGTTCACCGTGCATCACCGAGCCGATCAGGGCGCCGGTGAAGACTCCCTCGATCGACTCGAGCACGGTGCCGAGCGCGCCGGTGAAGCCGAGTCGCTCTGCGATGACGTCGGCCACCTCTTGCGCCGTCGCCGAGATCAACCACACCTCGCGCCCGGCAGCGACATGCTCGTGCGCCACGGCGACGGTCTCCGGCCAGAGACGCTGCACCAGGCGCGAGTCGAAGATTTCATGGCTCAGCCGGATGAACTCATCACGACGATGACCGACGATTACTTCGAGAGCCCGCTCGCGCACGCTGTCGAGATGCGCCCGATTCTCACCGACCGCCACGAACCGCGCTTGCTTCCAGCCGAACGAGAAAATGTCGCGCACGGTGATGAAACGCCACCGCCACGCGCCGACACCCACGTAATACAGGCTGGCGCCACGCAGCAAGGTGTTGTCGACGTCGAAGAACGCGATGGCAGGGGACGGGGCTGGAACTGGCATGTGCGAACGATTCTATTGGGCGCTCGGGGACGACGCGCCTAGGCTTGAGGGATGCCTACCGCTCACCTCACTTTGATCGGCAAGCCCGGTTGCCACCTCTGCGACGATGCCCGTGATGTGATCACGAGCGTGGTCTCGAAATTGGCCGACACGCCGGGTGCCCCCGACGTCGACATCGTCGAACGTTCGATTCTCGATGATGCTGAGTTGATGGAGCAGTACGTTGAGGAGATCCCGGTCTTGCTGATCAACGGCAAGGTTCACAACTACTGGCGCATCGACCCCCTGCGGTTGCGCGCTGCCCTTTTGGAGATTCGATGACCATTCGCCACGTTGTCACCTGGCAGCTCACCACCACCGACCCGGCGGAGAAGGCCGAGCAGGCTGCTCGCATCGTCGACAGCCTCGAGGCGCTCGTCGGACAGGTTGACGGACTTCTCTCGCTCAGGGTCGGCACTGACGTTGTCGGCGGCGGCAACTGGGATCTCGCGCTGCTCGCCGACTTCGATGACGTGGAGGCCATCGACCGCTACCAGACTCACCCAGAGCACCAGAAGGCCGGCGCGTACATCCGCACCGTTGTGGCGCACCGTTCCTGCGTGGACTTCGCGCTCTAAACGGTTCTTTCCCGTCGCCTGCTACTCGTCGGCGAGGGCGCCCTGCATGCGTGGTGATTCCAGCAACGCGACGAGCAGTCGCTGCAACTCCCGCTGGTCGTTCTCGCCGAGCCCGGCGGTCAGAATCTCGTTGACCCGCTCGGCCTGCGGGCGCAACTCCCGCAGGGTGCGCTCGCCCTGCGGTGTGAGGGTCAGGATATTACGGCGCCGATCGGTTTCATCCTTGGTGCGGGTCACTTCGTCGCGCTTTTCGAGACGCGAGATCAGCTCGGCCATGGTCGACCTGTCGGTTTGCAGGTGCTCGCAGAGCGTGACCTGGTCGATGCCCGGATGCTCAGACAGCATGCTCAGCACCCCGAACTGAACGCTCGTGGCCCGCTGGCCCACCTCGCTCTGCCAGAGCGCGGCGTGCACCTGCTGTGCCCGCCGCAGCAAATAGCCGGTGTACTGGGCGAGGTCAACGGGCGCGGTCATAGGGGCGATTATCCCACCTGAGCGGATGCCGGCCGCCCCGGGCCGGGCGCCGCGCCGCGTTCTGCGGCAGCGGGCATCCGCCCCGATCTCCGCGCTGGACAATCGGCGACTCTCCCTATATCGTCAGTGTACTGATCAATTGATACGTGTACTGAGGAGTTTCTCGACGTGTCGCCGTCACCACGCCCAATGAGGAGCATGAGAATGAACCAGAGCGAGAGTCTCGCGGACCAGACGCCGGAGGAAGCGGCTCAGCTTGAGCAGTTGTACGCCGACTTTGCCCAGAACAACCTCTCGCCGCTGTGGACGCAGACCAACGATCTGATGACCATCACCCCCGCCTCGCCCGCGGTTCCCCACGTCTGGAAGTGGAAGGAACTCTACGAGCTCGCCCGCCGGTCGGGTGACCTGGTTCCGGTGGGCCGCGGCGGGGAGCGCCGGGCGATCGGCCTGGCCAACCCGGGCCTCGGTGGCGCCGCCTTTGCCACTCCGACGCTGTGGTGCGCCATCCAGTATCTCGGCGGCTTCGAGACGGCACCCGAGCACCGGCACAGTCAGAATGCCTTCCGCTTCGTCGTTGAGGGCGAGGGGGTCTGGACCGTCGTCAACGGCGACCCGGTCGCGATGCGTCGCGGTGACTTCTTGCTCACTCCCGGCTGGAACTTTCACGGCCACCACAATGACACCGACCAGCCGATGGCCTGGATCGACGGCCTGGACATCCCCTTCGTCAGCTACGCCGACTACGGCTTCTTCGAATTCGGTTCCGAGCGGGTCACCGACGAATCCTCTCCGTCGGTCTCCCGCTCCGAGCGGCTCTGGGCCTATCCGGGACTCCGCCCGCTGTCCGGCCTGCAGGCGCGCACCTCCTCACCGATCGCGGCCTACCGCTGGGAGTACACCGACCGGGCCCTGCGGGAGCAGCTGCTGCTCGAAGACGAGGGCCAGCCGGCCACCGTCGAACAGGGACATGCGGCGGTGCGGTACACGAACCCGACCACCGGCGGTGACGTGATGCCGACAATGCGGGCCGAGTTCCACCGGCTGCGGGCCGGCGCCTCGACCCGTCAGCGCCAGGAGGTCGGCTCCTCGGTCTGGCAGGTCTTCGACGGGTCGGGCGTCGTCGTCCTCAATGGGGTCGAGAAGAAGCTCGAGAGGGGCGACCTCTTCGTCGTGCCGTCGTGGGTGCCCTGGTCGATCCACGCCGAGACCGAGTTCGACCTGTTCCGTTTCTCTGACGCCCCTATCGCCGAAAAACTCGGCTTCGACCGCACATTCATCCAGGAGGAAGTCCGTTGAGACTTGCAACATTGACCACCCAGTTCGGCACGATTGCGGCCCGCATCGACGGTGAGGTCGCCGTGCCCATTGCCGGCTTCAGCAGCGTGAGTGAGCTGATCCAGACCGAGGGCTGGGCGGAACTCGCCGCCGGCGCAACCGCGACCGCAACCGCAACCGTAACCGCAACCGCGACCGCAACCGACGGTGCGCCGCCAACCGTTCAGCCGATCGCACTCGACTCCCTCG
>Ga0075017_100002359_pt1 | contig 11786 bp, 13 predicted proteins | sample AleBraG_ABR_2012_FD_71475 | JGI IMG/M metagenome (GOLD analysis project Ga0075017, IMG submission 71475) | Freshwater sediment microbial communities in response to fracking from Pennsylvania, USA - Alex Branch Run_MetaG_ABR_2012 | ecosystem: Environmental > Aquatic > Freshwater > Creek >...
GTGAAGTCGAGCTCGCAGTGCGCGTCCGGGTAGGTCTCGGCCAGGAGGCGGTGCATCCGCCGGGCGCGACGCACCAGGGCCGTCCGGGACTCCCCGGTAGGCGTCGGCTGGTCGGCGGCGGGCACCGCAGCAGCCTACGTCGGCGGTGCGACCCCGCCGCTCAACAACCCTCAGCCGCTCGACTCCACTACCGTGGAATCGGCCGGGGCTGACCCGACCGGACCCTCGCCGTGGGGAGGTGGGCCGTGACGGCTCCCCGGGAGTCGGGCGACCTCCACGCGGGCGCCGCAGCCCAGGCCAAGGCGGCGGAGGCCAAGGCCCGCCGGGCGGCCCGCAAGGCAGCCCGAGCCGCGCAACCACTGCCCGAGCGCGACGTGTCCTACGACGGCCTGTCGCTGCCCGACCTGCGCGCGGCCCGCACCGAGCTCGGCAACGAGGAGACGCGGGTCTCCTACTGGCGTCGGATCATCCAGGCGCGGCTCGACGTCGTGCTCAGCGACTCCCCGGGCGGCGACCGGGTCGCCGACCTCACCCGCGTGCTCACCGACGCACGCAGCTCGGTGCACCGCCTCGCGCACATCGACGTCCAGCCCGTCGACGACGTCGCGCCCCTGCCCGACCTCGCGGAGATCTGGTCCCGGCAGGTCGACCGCACCGACCCGGTGGCCGTCACCCGGCTCGAGGCCGACCTGACCGAGGCCGAGAGGGAGCTCTCGACGTACCGGCGCGAGCTGCACCGCCGGATCGACCTGGTGACCGGGGAGCTGATCGCCCGCTATCGGGAGCAGCCGCTGCTCGCCCTGCAGATCCTCCCCGACGACCCGCTCCACCGGCACCAGACCCGCTGACCCGCTCACCGACGCGGTCACCGGCCCGGCGCGACCCGGACTCGCCGCGACCTGGGTACGCGCGGAGGGTGGGATAGGACACACTGTCCCCTGGCTGTTCCCGCCGCGCTGTCGCGGCTGCCCCGCTAGGAGGACCTCCGTGGACGACGTGCTCATGAGCGCGCCTCTGTTCGCCGCTCTCGACGTCGAGGCCGCCTCGGCCCTCAAGGCGTCGATGGACGAGCGTCGGCTGCTCAAGGGGGATGTCCTGTTCTCCGAGGGCGACGCCGGGGACCGCCTCTACGTCGTCACCGAGGGCAAGATCAAGCTCGGGCACGCGTCCGGCGACGGGCGCGAGTCGCTGCTGGCCGTCATGGGCGAGGGCGAGATGTTCGGCGAGCTGTCGCTGTTCGACCCGGGCCCCCGCACCGCGACGGCGACCGCGCTCACCGACGCGACCGTGCTCGCCCTCGGCCACCAGGCGCTGCGTCCCTGGCTCACCGGTCGCCCCGAGGTCGCCGAGTCCCTCCTGCAGGCGCTCGCCCAGCGGCTCCGCCGCACCAACGACGCCCTCGCCGACCTGGTGTTCTCCGACGTCCCCGGCCGCGTCGCCAAGGCACTGCTCGACCTCGGCGAGCGGTTCGGCCAGTCGATGCCCGACGGCCTCCACGTCACGCACGACATGACGCAGGAGGAGCTCGCGCAGCTCGTCGGCGCGAGCCGCGAGACGGTCAACAAGGCCCTCGCCGACTTCGCCTCCCGCGGCTGGCTGCGCCTGGAGTCGCGCTCGGTCGTGCTCCTCGACGTCGAGCGCCTGCAGCGCCGCGCCCGCTGACCCACCGGTTCTCCGCCGCCACCACCGACGTTGGCTCTACCCTCGCAACCGGGGGGTCTGCATGGCCGAGCTCGATCTCGCACCATCCGTCGAGTCACGCGTGCGTGAGTCGGCGACTCGCCGTCGCCCCGCTGTCGCTTGGACCGCCGCGGTGGTCGTCGCGGCCGTCGCGGTGGCAGGCCTCGTCTGGTCGTGGCGGACGCCACCGGAGCTGTGGCCCGCCCCGACCTACCGCGGATCCGACCGCCTCCCCGTCGGCCACACGATGTACCTCGACACCGCCATCTCCGTGCGGGACGAGAGCGGGAACGGGCCGCAGTCCTACCGGCTGCGCATCGACTCCCTCGTCCCGCGCATCACGGAGAACTCCGCCCAGGCGACGGTCGCGCTCCTCGTCTGCACCCGCAACGGCGGCACCCTCGGCGTGGGCGCCCAGGTGGACGGCCTGGACGCGTCGTGCACGAGCGTGCTGCCGTTCACCGGCAGGCAGCAGATCGACCTCGGCTTCATGACCGCCCAGATCCTGCTCGCGGTGACCGCGACCGTCCCCGGCACCCTCCAGGTCGACGGGGTCGACGTGACCTATGCGGACGGCGGGCGCGCCGTCACCCAGACCAGCGGTGCCGAGCTCACCCTGACCGCCCCCTGACGTCGCGAACTCGCCGCGTACGTGTCAGGGGTCGCGCAGGTAGGCGAGCTGGGCTAGCACGCTGAGCCTCGCTGCGGGCCAGACGGCTCGCGGGACGTCCGCGTAGACGTCGGCCACCACCTGGTCGGCGAGGTCGGGCTCGACGTGGTCGCGCGGGTGCCACCAGTCCGACCCGGGGGGCGCGTCGATCGCCGCCGAGGCACCGCCCGCCGTGGCACCGAGACGGACGAGCGCGTCGCGCACCTGGGCGAGCCTCTCCTCCCGGTGCCGCAGATACGCCGTCACGGCGTCGACCGGCCGCGCGAGGGCAGGCCCGTGGCCGGGCAGGACGTGTCGCGCGTCGGTCGAGCCGGCGAGCATCCGCAGGCGCAGGAGGGAGCCGAGGTAGTCGCCGAGCCGGCCGTCGGGGTGCGCCACCACGGTCGAGCCTCGGCCGAGCACTGTGTCGCCGGTGAGCAGCGCGCCGTCGGCCGGGACGTGGAACGACAGCGAGTCGCCGGTGTGGCCAGGCGTGGCCACGACAACCACCTCGAGACCCCCGATGGCCACGACGTCGCCGTCGGCGAGACCCTCGTCGCCGAGCCGGTGCGCGGGGTCGAGCGCGGCGACCGAGGCCTGCAGCCGCGCCGCCAGGGAGCGAGCACCCTCGGCGTGGTCCGGGTGGCCGTGGGTCAGCAGGATCCGCGGCACCCGCGCGTCGCCGACCGCGGCCACGATCGCGTCGCGGTGGGCGACGTCGTCCGGTCCCGGGTCGACCACGACGGCGGACGACGAGCCCGGCTCGCGCAGCACCCAGGTGTTCGTGCCCTCGAGCGTCATCGGACCCGGGTTCGCCGCGAGTACGCAGACGGCCCGCTCGCCGACAGCGCCACCGCTCCACGGTGCCCCGTCGCCCAGAGGCACGACGGCGCCGCTCACGGTGCCGTCCTCGGCGCCGCTCACGGTGCCGTCCTCGGCGCCGCTCACGGTGCCGTCCTCGGCTCCGTGACGCCGTCGGTCTCGCTCGCGGTCGGCTCGCCGCCGAGGCGCAGGACCTCGCGGGTGCGGTCGTGCAGCAGGCGCCACGAGACGGAGCCGTCGGGCTCGAGGTGGGGCGCGGGCAGGATCGGTGCGACCTCGACGGCCGACGCCGCGACGAGGGCCGCCCTGGCGTCGGGGTAGGTCGCCAGCAGTGCGAGGGTCGCCGCCGTGGGCGGCAGCATCGCCATGTGGCCGTCGGCCGACGCGGCGAGCGCGTCGCCGGGACGCCACCAGGCCGAACGGTCGGACTCGCCGGCGATGTAGACGGCCTGCTGGCCCGCGGGCTGCACGGTGAGGAAGAAGCGCGTGTCGTAGCGCCGGTCCTCGACCTCCGGGGTGACCCAGTGCGCGAACGGCACGATCGCGGCGTCGTCGACGCGCAGGTCCCGCCGCTCGAGGATCGACGCGAACGTCACCTCGCCGGCGTCGAGCGCGGTCCGCTCCGCCCCGAGGTCGTCGTCGACGACGGCCGTCTCACCGTCGGCGTCGACCGCGATGAGGACGCCGCACTCCTCGAACGTCTCCCGCGCGGCGGCGACGAGCATCGCCCGCGGGTCGTCGCTGAACGTCCGCGCCGCGACCACGGTGAGGTCCGCGCGTCCCGCGATCGGCACTGCGGAGTCGGACGCCTCCACGGCGCCGCCGGGGTAGACGTGCATGCCGGCGGCGAACGCCATCGAGGTGGTTCGCCGCATCAGGAAGACCTCGAGCCCGTCCGCGCCGTCGCGCAGGAGGCAGACCGTTGCGGCGTCGCGCGCGGCCGGGACGGTCCACGTGCTCTCGCCGCGCGCGACGGACTCCGCCCGCTCGCGCATCCGCTGCGGCAGGCGGGACGGATCCATCCCCCCGGTGCTCAGTCGGCGACCTCGACCACGATCTCGACCTCCACCGGCGCGTCGAGAGGGAGTGCGACGACGCCGACCGCGGACCGCGCGTGGATCCCTGCGTCGCCGAAGGCCTTGCCGAGCAGCTCGCTCGCGCCGTTGACGACCTGCGGCTGCCCGGTGAACTCCGGCACGCTCGCGACGAAGCCGACGACCTTGACCACGCGCACGACCTTGTCGAGGTCGCCGATGATCGACTTGACGGCGGCGATGGCGTTGAGCGCGCACGCCTGGGCGAGCTCCCTGCCCTGCTCCGGCGTCACCGCGCCGCCGACCTTGCCGGTGGCCGCCATCGCGCCGGCGACCATCGGCAGCTGGCCCGACGTGTAGACGTAGTTGCCGGTGCGCACCGCGGGGACGTAGGCCGCCACCGGCGGCACGACGTCGGGCACGGTGAGACCGAGCTCGGCGAGGCGGGACTCGACTGCGGACATGCGCTCAGCCCTTCGCTCGCTTGAAGTAGGCCACGAGGTTCTCGGCATTGGGACCGGGCACCACCTGCACCAGCTCCCAGCCGTCCTGTCCCCAGGTGTCCAGGATCTGCTTGGTCGCGTGCACGAGCAGGGGGGCGGTCGCGTACTCCCAGGTCGTCATGCGCCGACCCTAGGCCCTGATCTGCTCGCCGGGCCCCCCGACGTGATCCTGCGCACGCAGGCAGCGGGCGGACCTGACGCTCGACCCGCGCCGCTGCGGCCCTGCCACGTACGCTCGACCCCGTGCCCGCGCCCCTCGACGACGTCGCCAGGACCGTCGACTGGCCGGCCGTGCGCCTGCACGTCGTCACCGGCAAGGGCGGCACGGGCAAGACCACGATGGCGGCCTCCCTCGCCCTGGCCCTGGCCACCGGCGGCAAGAAGGTGCTCGTGGTCGAGGTGGAGGCCCGGCAGGGGCTCGCCCAGATCTTCGACGTCCCGCCGCTGCCCTACGCCGAGCGCCGGGTGGCCGTCGCGCCCGGCGGCGGCGAGGTCTTCGCGCTCGCGATCGACCCCGAGGAAGCACTCATCGAGTACCTCGAGATGTTCTACAACCTGCGCCGGGCAGGCACCGCGCTGCGCAAGATGGGCGCGATCGACTTCGCCACCACGGTGGCGCCCGGGGTGCGCGACGTCCTGCTCACCGGCAAGGCGAAGGAGGCCGTGCGTCGCAAGGCCGACGGTCGCCACGTCTACGACGCCGTCGTGATGGACGCCCCGCCGACCGGTCGGATCGCCCGCTTCCTCAACGTCAACACCGAAGTCGCGGGGCTCGCCCGCACCGGCCCGATCCGATCGCAGGCCGACGCCGTCATGGAGGTCATCGCCTCGCGCCTGACGGCCGTCCACCTCGTCACCCTGCTCGAGGAGATGCCCGTGCAGGAGACCGCCGACGGCGTGCGCGACCTGCGCGCGGCCGGGCTCCCGGTCGGCGGGATCATCGTGAACCAGGTGCGCCGACCGCTGCTGTCCCCGTCCGCGCAGACCAGAGCGCTCAAGGGCAAGCTCGACCTCGCCGCGATCGAGAACGACCTGCTCTCGGTCGGCATCCTCACGCCGTCCGGCGCGCTGTCCGGCTCGCACGGCATGGTGCTCGACGCCGACGTCGTGGGCGCCCTCGCCGAGGAGGGGGCCGACCACGCCGAGCGGGTGGCGCTCGAGCAGCGCGAGCGCGACAACCTGCAGGTGCTGCAGCGGCCGACCTACGAGGTCCCGCACCTCGCCGACGGCGTCGACGTCGGCGCCCTCTACGACATCGCCGAGCAGCTGCGCAGCCAGGGGATGGCATGACGGCCCACGGCGAGATCACCCCGCGCAGCCCGCACCTCGACGTCGACGCGCTGCTCGACGACCGGTCCATCAAGGTCATCGTGTGCTGCGGCTCGGGCGGGGTCGGCAAGACCACCACCGCCGCGGCGCTCGGCCTGCGCGCGGCGGACCGCGGGCGCGACGTCGTCGTGCTCACCATCGACCCGGCGCGCCGCCTCGCCCAGTCGCTCGGGCTCACCGAGCTCGACAACGACCCGCGCCCCGTGGCCGGCGTCACCGGGACCGGGTCGCTCGCGGCGATGATGCTGGACATGAAGCGCACGTTCGACGAGTTCGTCGAGTCGAACGCCGACGCCGAGCGGGCCGCGGCGATCCTCGAGAACCCGTTCTACCTCTCCCTCTCCAGCTCGTTCTCCGGCACGCAGGAGTACATGGCGATGGAGAAGCTCGGACAGCTGCGCGCGCGCGCCGAGGCCGAGCACACCTGGGACCTGATCGTGGTCGACACCCCGCCGTCGCGGTCCGCGCTCGACTTCCTCGACGCGCCGCGCCGCCTCGGATCCTTCCTCGACGGCCGGTTCATCCGGCTCCTCGCCGCCCCGGCCAAGGCCGGTGGGCGCGCCTACCTCAAGGTGCTCTCGGCCGGCTTCGGCATGTTCACCTCGGTGCTGTCCAAGGTCATCGGCGGCCAGGTGCTCGTCGACGTGCAGACGTTCGTCGCCTCGGTCGACACGCTGTTCGGCGGGTTCCGCCAGCGGGCCGACGACACCTTCGCCATGCTGCAGGCCGCCGACACCGCGTTCGTCGTCGTCGCGGCGCCCGAGCGCGACGCCCTGCGCGAAGCGTCGTACTTCGTCGACCGCCTCGAGGCCGACTCCATGCCGCTCGCCGGCCTGGTGCTCAACCGGGTGCAGGCCACGACCATCCCGGACCTCGACGCCGCGACGGCCACGGCTGCGGCGGCCCGACTCGAGCAGGGATCGGCCTCATCGGTCACGGCGGCGCTGCTGCGCATCCACGCCGACCGGGTGGCGGTCCTCGATCGTCAGCGTCGACTCGCCGAGCGCTTCACGGCGGCGCACCGCTCGGTGCGGATCTCGGCCGTGCCCGCGCTCGCGGGCGACGTGGTCGACCTCGACGACCTGCGCGAGGTCGGTGCGGCCATGGCGGACAGCCGCTGAGGGTCCGCGGCTCAGGCGGTCGCCGAGACGATCTCGGTGAGGTCGATGGTGACGTCATACTCCTCGCGGGCGGTCTCGAGCAGCCGCCGCCACGACGTCACCTGCGGGCGACGACGCAGCAGGGCGCGCCGCTCCCTCTCGGTCATCCCGCCCCAGACCCCGAACTCGATCCGGTTGTCCAACGCGTCGGCGAGGCACTCGGTGCGCACGGGGCAGGCCAGACAGATGGCCTTGGCGCGGTTCTGGGCGGCGCCCTGGACGAACAGGGCGTCCGGGTCGCTGGTGCGACAGGCGGCCGACGTGGTCCAGTCCGATGTCCAGGTCATCGAGCAGGCACCCCCAGAGACATGCGCTGACCGGATGCCGCGGTCCGGACGAAGCCCGACGAGCGAGCCTCGTGCCGGGGTCCGCGGCGGGGACCGGACCGGAGCAGCAGCGCTCCGACGGCCCTGACGCTACGCAGGGGAAGATCGTTAAGGCAGGTCATTTCAGGCCATATCTGATAGTCCTTTTGTGCCATAGACATGGGTCTGATCAACCACCCCGCACGCTCACACTCGTCCTTCCGGGCGGCGCGCACCGGACGAGGGGCGGCACGATTCCGTGTCCTGCGTCACCGCGACGTACCCTCAGGGGGTCATGTCCTCCCCCGCCCCGCCGCCGTCGGCCGTCACGACGCCGCGCAAGCCCCGGTTCGCCGCCTCGATGGCCCGCCTGGGGCTGTTCGTGCTGGTCAGCCTGGTGGCCGGGATGCTGGTCGCCGGCGCCGCGCTCCCGTTCGTCGGCGGAGCCGGAGTTGCCACGCGTACGGCGATCGAGGACTACGAGTCGCTGCCCTCGCAGCTCATCACCCCGCCGCTGCCGCAGCGCTCGCGCATCCTCGCCGCCGACGGCTCCGTGCTCGCGACCATCTACGAGCAGAACCGCGTCGAGGTGCCGCTGTCGGCCGTGGCACCGGTGATGCGTCAGGCGATCGTCGCGATCGAGGACCGCCGTTTCTACGAGCACCGCGGCGTCGACCCTCGCGGACTCGCGCGAGCCCTCGTCGGCAACTCCTCCGGTGGCGGAAGCACGCAGGGCGGATCGACCCTCACGCAGCAGTACGTGAAGAACGTCTTCGTCGAGAGCGCGACGACGCCCGCGGAGGCCGCCGCCGCGCGTGCGCGCAGCATCGCCCGCAAGCTCAAGGAGCTGCGGTACTCCCTCGCGCTCGAGCGCCAGCTCACGAAGGACCAGATCCTCGAGCGCTACCTCAACATCGCCTACTTCGGTGCGGGTGCCTATGGCATCGAGGCCGCCGCGCGCCGCTACTTCTCGGTGCCGGCGAGCAAGCTCACCCTCGTGGAGGCGGCCACCCTCGCGGGCATCGTGCAGCAGCCCGTCGCCTACGACCCCACGCGCAACCCGAAGTCGTCGCAGAGGCGACGCACGCAGGTGCTCAACGCGATGGCCGACCTCGGCTACATCTCCCCGGCGCTCGCCGCGTCGACCGCCGCGATCCCGACCAAGACGTTCCTGAAGCCGACCAAGACGGCCAACGGCTGCACGACGAGCTACGCCCCGTTCTTCTGCGACTACGTCTACCGGCAGCTGCGCAACAACCCGGCCTTCGGCGCCACCGCCGCTGATCGCGAGCAGCTGCTCCGTCGCGGTGGTCTCACGATCCGCACGACCCTCGTGCCCGCCACGCAGCTCGCGGCGCAGCAGTCGGTCGACAGCCACATCCCGCGCAAGGACCAAAGCCGCAAGGTCGCCGCCATCACGATGATCGCGCCCTCGACCGGCCAGATCCAGGCGATGGCGGAGAACCGGTCCTGGGGAGTCACCGGCATCGGCAGCACGACGTACAACTTCAACGTCGGGGTGAAGGACGGCGGCAGCATCGGCGCGCAGGCCGGGTCGACGTTCAAGGCCTTCACCCTCACCGCGGCGCTGATGCAGGGGCTTTCGCCCTACGAGTACCTCCAGGCCCCCCAGCGCGCGACATTCAGCGACTTCAAGAACTGCACCACCGGCGCCCTGTTCCCGCCCTACACGGTCAACAACTCGACCGGTGCCGGATCGTTCAACATGCTCTCGGGCACGGCCTACTCCATCAACACCTACTTCATGGCCCTCGAGGACAAGACGACGCAGTGCGCCGCGGCCGCCGCGGCGACCTCGTTGGGCATGACGCGCGGCGATGGCAAGCCGGTCGTGGCCAACCCGTCGTTCACCCTCGGCACGGACGAGGTGACGCCGATGGCGATGGCGTCCGCGTACTCGACCTTCGCCAACCACGGGGTGCGCTGCGACCCGGTGGCGATCCTGTCGGTCACCGACCGCAACGGGAAGAGCCTGCCGATCCCGCCGTCGTCGTGCGTGCGCGTGCTCGACCGCACGATCGCCGACTCGGTGACGAGCATCCTCGCCCAGGTCATCGACGGCCCGCTCCCCGGTCGCACCGGCCAGGTCATGTCGCTGGGTCGCGACGCCGCGGGCAAGACCGGCACGACGAACAAGTCCGCCTCGGTGTGGTTCGTCGGGTTCACCCCCGACCTCGCCGCGGCGGTGGCCACCTGGGACCCGCGTGGCAACGCCGACAAGTACGCGATGAAGAACCTCACGATCGGCGGGCAGTACTTCGCCCAGGTGTTCGGCTCGACGCTGCCCGGACCGATCTGGCGCGAGGCGATGCTCGCCGCGCTGGCCAACACTCCGAAGACCCCGTTCGACCTGCAGACCGTCGACGGTCTCGGCACCTACAGCCCGCCGCCGCCCCCGCCGGTCGGCGGACCCACCGGAGCCACCGGAGCCACCGGAGCCACCGGGCCGCCGGCAGGCGCCACGGGGCCGGGTGGGGCGACCGGCGCGGGCGGCCCGAGAACCCCGGCCAAGCCGGGCACGACGCCGGCACCTGCGACCAGCCCGACGCCAGCGCCCACGCCTACGCCCAAGAAGACCTGAGCCGGTCGGGCCGCTAGGACCCGAGTGCCGCGCGCACGGCCGCTGCCACGCGGCCGCCGTCGGCACGGCCCGCCACCCGCGGGGTGAGGACTTTCATCACGGCGCCCATCTGACGCGGCGAGTCCGCGCCGGTCTCGGCGACAGCGGCCGCGACCAGCGCCGCGAGCTCGTCGTCGCCCAGCGGGGCGGGCAGGTAGCCCTCGAGCACCGCGAGCTCGGCACGCTCCCGCGCCGCGAGCTCGGGGCGCCGGGCGTCGTCGTACGCCGTGGCCGACTCGCGGCGCTTCTTCGCCTCGCGACCGAGCACCAGCACGATGTCGGCGTCGCTGAGCTCGCGGGCCTCGGACCCGGAGACCGCCTCGTTCTTGACCGCGGTGAGGGCCATCCGCAGGGTCGCCGACGTCACCTCGTCGCGGGCGCGGATCGCGGTGGTCAGGTCCTCGTGCAGTTGGTGCTCCAGTGCGTCCATGCCCCGATCCTCCCCCATCGCGTCCCGACGGGGCCCTGCGTTCGTCGCGGGCCGCCCGCCTCGTCGTCCGCCACCGCGCAGCGCCCGACGACGGCTCGCCGGTTGCGGCACTCGCGTGGCATCGTGGTCGGGTGCCCCGTCTCACCACCAGCCTGCTCGCCGTCGCCGGGATCGGTGCCGCCGGCCTGGCCTACTCCGTCGCCGAGGCGCACCGCTACACCCTGCGCCGTGCCGAGGCGCCCGTGCTGCCGCCCGGGCAGCCCGCGCTGCGGGTGCTGCACCTCTCCGACCTGCACCTCACTCCGCGGCACACGGGTCGGATGGCCTGGGTGCGGGCCCTCGACGCGCTCGAGCCCGATCTCGTCGTGGTCACCGGCGACTTCCTCGCCCACCCCGACGCCGTGCCCTCGGTGCTCTCGGCGCTCGGGCCGTTGCTCGAGCGACCCGGCGTGTTCGTCCTGGGCTCGAACGACTACTACGCACCCGCCCCGGTCAGGCCGTGGCGCTACCTCACGGCGCCGTCCGAGCTCGACCAGCAGCGTCCGACACTGCCCTGGGGCGACCTGGTGAAGGGGTTGTCCGAGGCCGGCTGGAGCGACCTGTCGAACGCCCGGGCGCGGGTGGCGGCCGACGGCCGGGAGATCGACGTCCGCGGCGTCGACGACCCGCACATCCGTCGGGACCGCTACGCCGCCGTGGCCGGCGCGTTCGACGTCGACGCCGACCTGGCCCTCGGCGTCACGCACGCGCCGTACCGACGGGTGCTCGACGCGATGACGGCCGACGGTGCGGGCCTGATCCTGGCCGGCCACACCCATGGCGGGCAGCTGTGCATCCCCGGCTACGGCGCCATCATCAGCAACTGCGACCTCCCGCCCGCCCAGGCACGAGGGCTCTCGCGCCACGGCCGACCCTGGGCCGGCACGGGGGATCCCGGGCTCGGCGGCGCCGACGGCCGCGGCGCCGTCCTGCACGTCTCGGCCGGCCTCGGCACCTCCCCGTACGCCCCGGTCCGCGTCGCCTGCCGCCCCGAGGCGACCCTGCTCACCCTCACCCCGGTCGCCTGAGCGACCCGTTTTGGTCGGTGCCGGGACCCACCCGTAGACTCGCGTCCGCTCCACCGGGGTGTGGCGCAGCTTGGTAGCGCGCTTCGTTCGGGACGAAGAGGTCGTGGGTTCGAATCCCGCCACCCCGACAAGATCCAGCCGGTGTCTCTGCAGGTCAGAGGCACCG
>Ga0075017_100002360_pt1 | contig 11785 bp, 11 predicted proteins | sample AleBraG_ABR_2012_FD_71475 | JGI IMG/M metagenome (GOLD analysis project Ga0075017, IMG submission 71475) | Freshwater sediment microbial communities in response to fracking from Pennsylvania, USA - Alex Branch Run_MetaG_ABR_2012 | ecosystem: Environmental > Aquatic > Freshwater > Creek >...
GGCCAGTCTTGCTCCCAGTGCACCCGAAGACGACCCTGACGTCGTCGGCACTGACCTCTGGGTGATCAGCTCGAAGCTGCACGACGATCCTCTCCCGCTTGGCCCTCCTACACTTTCGCTCTGTGCGCTGCCGGTTCCTTGCGATCATGCTCAGCGCGGTGGCGTTCACCCTCGTGCCGACAGTCAGCGGCGCTGCGACAGAATCACCGATCACGCTGGCGCCACGAAGCCTCCCTGGAAGTGGTGGCAGCACGAGGATCCAGGTTGCGCCGGGCAGGTCTGGACGATGCGTGGTCAGCATCACGCCGCCGGCACCGCTCCATGCGAGCACCTTCTCCTGTCAAGCGGGCATGAGGACCTCGGCCCGACTTCCTCCCAACCTCACGACCCACACGATCACATACCGCATCGAGGTCCGGGGCGCCCCAAATGGAATGTCGCGCCAGGCGCTGATCAACATCCCGCCGATGCATCGGGTCGTCCTCTACGGCAATTCACTGAGCCTCGAGGCGGCGCCGTACTTCGGCGCCGCCCTTCGATCGACCAGAGATGTCGTCGTTGCGGCCCACGTCTATCCGGGCGTCGCAGACTGCAGCTGGTACGGAGCGATGCGCACTGACGCATTCTTTGTGCACCCTGACTCCGTCGTCATCCAGTACACCGGCGACCGCTTTGTCCCCTGCGCCAAGATCGGCGGGTCACTGGAAACATCAGTTCGTGAGCAGACCGAGACAGCCATCTCGATCTTGAAGACGGGCGGGACGCGGCACGTCTATCTCGTCGGCAAGATCGGTGCACACTGCCCCTATCCGCTGATGCCGAAGTTGAAGTGCCCCGACCCTGCGATCCCCGTCGTGAACCGCGCGCTGGAGGAGGCGGCGGCACACTTCAACAGGCCACGGTCGTCCTTGTCGGTCGTGGTGATCCACCCTGAAGTTGCGCTCCAGACGTCTCAGCACCGCTACAGCGACCATCTCGCCTGCACGTCTGCGGAGATCACGGCAGCGAAGTGCGTCGGGACCCCCTTCGGACGGCGGACCAATTGGGTGCGCGACATCGCTGGCCTGCACTTCTGCCGACCGTCGTGGCCTGTCCCCATCCCTCCGCCCGGTTGTCGTCGCTACAGCTCTGGCGCCTATCGCTACGGCAACGCGATGGCACTACCCGTGGCATCGGCCTTGGGGCTGCACATCGCCCCGGGATACCTCGAAACGATGAAGGACCACTGAGCACCAGCACATCGAGGCCGACACCCGGCTTCTCACGGCTAGGAGCAGAGTGCACTCTTGCGGTTGACCCGCGCTCGCCACAGGGCAAGCATCGTTGCATCATGGGCGAGCTGATCATCTTGAACGGACCGAGCAGCTCGGGAAAGTCCTCGATCGTCAGCGAGCTCCAAGCGCGATGGACTCGGCCGCTCATCGCGACGGGGATCGATCAGGTGATCTCGAGCTGGCCGCAGCGTTTCATCACCGGACCCGGAGAAGACGGCAGTCTGGCAGCTCCGAGCACTGGCATCCGCATCGTCGAAGGTCGCGGTCCTGCTCCGTCATGGATCACGTCCTTCGGCCACGACTTCCACCGCCTCATGCTCCACGCCCATCGACAATGGATCGAGCTCGTCGACCTCGGATTCGATGTGGTCGTCGACCATGTGCTCGTCGACGACGTGATCAAGCGCGACGCCCTTGCGACCTTCGATGCGGCACGATGGATCGGCTGCCGCTGTGACATTGACACCTTGGTCCTACGAGAGTCGTCCCGGGCCGATCGCCATGTCGGCTTCGCATCGGGCACCGACGCCGTCGTCCATCAGGACATGACCTATGACCTCGAGATCGACACATCCCGATTCAGCGCGGCCGAGGCTGCCCAGCTGATCGCAGCACTGCTGGCTCGGCGTGGAGAGGGCAGCACGAGAGATCTCGGTTGAACGAGCCCTGTCACTGCTGTCACACACAGGGCGCTGTTCGAACTGACTAGGCGTCTGTGGCCGCCCGCGGCAGTCCGATCGGGTTGGGGAAGGGAAGAAGGGCCGTCAGCGCGTCGGTAAGCAATCCCAACCCATCGATGAGCTCCCCAAGATCGCTCGGATCGACGTCGACGGCACCGGCTGACGAAAGCTCATCGGTCCTTCGCTCGATGTGAGCGCTGAGCGCTGTGCCAGCATCGGTCAACCCTCCTGACGGATCGACAAGGCCTCGGCGATGGAGGCTCTCGATAGCGAGGGCCCAGTCCTCATCCTCCCAGGCCCTCGCCCTCCGAACGAGCTCCCTCGTCGTCACCCTGCGGCCGACCGCCAGGGCATGCGATTCGCAGGGCCCGACCCCCTCGCTCGTGAGGATCGCCACGTGCCCATCTCCCCGATGCTCCCGAATCCTCGTCGTCGCCTGCCAGGTCGCCATCAGCGGGTCGTCTGCCCAGTCCAGATCGGCGTGCGCGGCGAAGAGCGGCCTACCTTCGGGGACGAGGGTCAACGCCACCCTCGTGGCCGCACCTGCCAGCCGCTCGGGAACCTCTCCCACCAGCTGGACGAGTGCACGACGCAGGCCACGATCTCGGGCGGCGAGGATCGCAGCCGGCGAGGCGCGCTCCCAAGCGTCAGGGATCGCTCGGCGGACGAGTGAAGGATGAAAGTTGTAGAAAGTCGCCTCGACCACACTCGGCCCGACGGCACCAAAGGGGGCAGAGCGGGCAGCGAAGTAGCCCATCCAGAAGCCCACGAGACCGAGCTCATCCAACGACGCTCGCACCTCTGGAGCGAAGTAGGTGACGGCATGGAAGGGCTCAGCCTTCATCCAGAGCTCGCGCGCTTCTGTCGGATCCACCACCGCCGACCCTATGTCGCCGACGAGGCGACAACTGGAAGCTGCACTCGTAGCACCGGAGCGGGCCGAAGAGAGATTCGCTGAGCCGGCGCCCTCGAGCGATCGGACGCTTCGCTGGCGCCTCCTGGCCGGCGTGACGCCCGCACCGTTTCCTCCGAATGCCGGGCCGGTCACCTTCGACTGGATATGCGCCCATGCCTTGCGAGTGGCAGCCCCGACGACAGCTGCTCCGCGTCCACCCACGATCTCGTGCTGCGTTCTTAGAAGTGAGCAACCGGCGTGCTCGGATCATTGAGCAGGTTGAAAACGGAAGGGTCTCGACGAAGTGCGTCTGTCGACTCGTGCGAATGCGTCCCGCAGCCTCGTCGTCCAAATCAAGGGACATCTGGAACTCCCCATGGGTGGGGAGCCATGTTCCCTTGCGCTGCCCCGGGGACCATTAGCTGACCCCTTCCAGGGAAGGGCTGACCGACATCGCTCAGGGAGACGGCTGTCGAGCTCTGAACGGCTTCGCCCCTCGGAGCAGTGCAAAGTGATCAGCGAGCACATCTCGCCGGCAGCGGTGGCCCTTCGCCTGTTCGATGACCAGGCGCGAGAGGGAATTGGGACAGGGGTCAGCGTGAAGCTGCGCGAGTCTGAAGCGGACAGCATGCTCCGAATCACCAGGGCGGCGCGTCTCCAAAGCAGAGCCAGAAGGGTCTCAGCACAGAATCAACCGGCGCACGCGAACAACGCTGAGAGATGAAGAGGCCCAGCCGCCTCCGAAGGCAAGCACGCGGGAGAGCTCGAGAGCGAATTCGAGCGCCGCCGGGCTGCTGCTGCCCTGCACGCGCCAAAGTCCGGTAGGATTCGAGTCCACGCTGAGTGGGGATTCCCCGTTGTCATCTGGTTGATTTGATCGGATTCACCTTGTCGCCTCCTCTGAGCTCGTCTCGAGGAACGCTGTGCCCAACGCTCAAAGTGCTCTTTCAGCCCCAATTCTTCAGATCGTCGCGCCCCACTACGGCCGACCGACTGCCGTCATCTACTGCGAGGCCAATTTCGGAGCCGCGGATGGCAAGACGGCTAACGGACTCGTTCGTCACTCTGAGCGATTCGAGATCCTGTCTGTCATAGACGGCCAGCAGGCTGGACAAGACACCGGTGAGGTCCTCGGAGACGGAAGCAACGGTATCCCCATCGTGACTGATCTGGCGGAAGCAATCAGGCTTCATGGCAACGCCCCAGACGTCCTGATCTTCGGCATGGCGCCCTCGAGCGGCATGCTCTCAAGTGCAGAGCGTCAGGTGATGCTGGGCGCGATGGAAATGGGCGTCGGCATCGTCAACGGCCTGCATGAATTCCTCAATGACGATCCCGAGTTTGCGGCGGCAGCGAAAGTGCACGGCGTGACGATCGTCGACGTGCGCCGACCTCGAGAGAAGAAAGACCTCCGCATGTTCAGTGGTCGCATCGATGAGGTGACATGTCCCCGCATCGCCGTCCTCGGCACCGACAGCGCCATCGGCAAGCGCACAACGGCGACGATTCTCACGCAAGCGCTGAACGACCATGGCATCAAAGCCGTGATGGTCGGCACCGGACAGACCGGTCTCATCCAAGGGGCACGCTTCGGTGTGGCGCTTGACGCGATTCCCTGTCAGTTCTGCTCGGGCGAGATGGAGGCCGCGGTCGTTGAGGCGTTCGAGGCCGAGCGACCGGACGTCATCATCATCGAGGGTCAGGGGGCGCTCAGTCATCCTGCGTACCTCAGTTCGACCTTCATCCTTCGCGGAAGTCGGCCAAACGGCGTCATCCTCCAGCACGCGCCCGCACGAAAGCGACTCGGAGATTTTCCCGGCATCCCGGCCTCGAACCCTGTGAGCGAGATCGACTTGATCGAGACCTTTGCGGATACGAAGGTCATCGGGCTGACTATCAACCACGAGAACATGACCGACATCGAGATCTCAGCCGCCATCGAGCTCTATGAACTAGAGCTCGGCATACCGGCCACGGATGCCCTGGCGCGACCAGCTGATCGGCTTGTGGAGATGGTGGTGGAAGCGTTCCCAGCCATAGAACGGAAGCCCGTCGCCAGAGTCTCGTGAGCGCCCCGAGGCTTGAGATTCGCCTCGACCTCATCGAGAGCAATGCTCGATCTCTCGTCGACCGCCTCGAGCGCGTCGGGATCGAAGTTTGCGGGGTCACGAAGGCAACGCTGGGCTCCCCGGAAGTAGCTCATCAGATGCTCGACGCTGGCGTCACCTCGCTCGGCGAATCACGAATCGAGAACATCGAGCGGCTCCGTCGGGCCGGAATCAAGGCAGAGATCGCATTGATTCGCTCCCCGATGCTCAGTCAAGTAGATCGTGTCGTTGCGAGCGCTGACGTAAGTCTCAACAGCGAGATCGCCGTGATCGAGTGCCTCTCGGCATCAGCTGAGAGACAGTGCAGACGGCACTGCGTCATCCTCATGGTCGAACTGGGGGATCTTCGCGAGGGGATCATGCCGGAGGACCTCATGGAGGTAACCAGACGAGTCCTGAAGCTTCCGGGCATCAAGCTACGGGGCATCGGAGCGAACCTGGCGTGCCAGAGCGGAGTCATCCCCGACGCCTCAAACATGGCAGAGCTCTCTGATCTCGCGACCTCGACAGAGATGACGTTGGGAGTTGAGCTTGACATCATCTCTGGGGGAAACTCCGCAAACCTTCCTTGGGCTCTTGACCCTGAGACCGCCATCGGACGCATCAATCATCTTCGACTCGGCGAGTCGATCCTGCTCGGTCGCGAGCCCACCCGACGCTCGCTCATCGATGGGCTTCGCTCCGACGCTGTTTCCCTCATCGGCGAGGTCATAGAGGTCAAGCTCAAGCCGTCCGAACCACGGGGGGCTCGGGGCCAAACAGTGTCAGGCGCCGTCCTCGATCGGCGAGTCGGCCGTCGTGAGAGCAAGCAGGTAATCGTTGCTCTTGGAACCCAAGATCTCGATGTCGAAGGCCTCGTTGCGCCTCTTGGCTTTGAGATCGTGGGAGTGAGCAGTGACCACCTCGTCCTCCGGACTGCTTCGAGTGCGCTTGAGGTCGGAGATGAGCTGCGCTTCGACGTGAACTACAGCGCCCTTCTGAGATCGATGACCTCACCATTCGTCACCCGCCGTCTCCTGCGGTCCGAGCTCAGCTCACCTCTGGCTTGCTGACCAGACCCTGCAGGAGCAGCTCACGAAATCGACAGGCTCGACACCCGTCGCTCTCTTGATGAGGAATCAGTCCTTGGACGAGTGCACATCAATGGTTGAGGCCAGCGGGTGCTGTGCCAGCAGACGCAGCCACTCACCGTCGGTCAAGGAGCGAGAAGCTGGGAAGCCCTATTTCGGTTCGATCGGGGCTGGACTCGGCGGCGTGTGCGGTTCGGGGTCATATCCCTGCAAGCTCACTCCGCTCGACTTCGAACGAGCCTCGAGGACCGGCCCTCGACGACGACCGAAAATCCGAAGAACGTATGCGTGCCTTCCTTCCGACCACCGGAACAGCGGTCGCAAGAGGATCAGCATCGGATCAGCGACGACGAAGTGATCCCGGGGAGCATGAGGGCGCTTCACACTGCATGCGTAGCACCGCAAAACTCAGCCCGCGGCAGATTAGATCTCTACTCCGATCTCGAGGCACAGCCAGAACACTCGGGTGTCCAACAAAGTCTGACGCAGGAAAGTGAGAGCAGACCGCCCGATCGTCGAGCTGGCAGTCCCAGCGGGGTTGAGTCGGGTCCAGATCCAAATATGGAGTGGAGACGTCGACGACCTGCACGGTCTCGTCAGCCGTAGTGACCCCCCGATCCATTGGCATCCAGGCTGGGGCATCGTGGTGATTGAGCCGTCGGTTCCGTCTCTCCATCTAGTCGAACGAGCGGGGCTTCTCCGGATACCCAGTCAACGATCCGCGCACCTACATTGTCGCCGCTCAGCGTCACCTTCCCCGAGACCCCGCTGACTGCGACCGTCCGGATCACGGCCCCCGAGAACTGGTCAAGGTTCGCTCCGAGCTCCTTTGCGGTTCTGGGCACTGGTTCGAACGCCAGCAACTTCGAACCAGCGAACGCAGCGGTCACGCTGTAGAGACCTATGTTCGCTCCCAGGTCGATCAAGCGACTTGAAGGTCCTGCCAGCTTCGCCATCACGACCTGAACACCGGGCTCAGTGAACCCGCACCCGACAAGAACTCCACCGTTCTGACTCCTACCGGCACGAGCAAGGTACCGCCAACGGGAAGGTCGACCTCGACCGGAGGCCCGGTTCGCCAGGCAAGCTCCCAGCGCCACAAGCGGATCAGACCAAGAGTCCGTGACCCTGGTCCGATGTGGTTTCTCATCACCAGAGCAGAGAGGAGTACCCCCACCCCAGACGGTTCAAGAATGGTTGCCGGGATCCACGTGGCTGGAGTCGCGCCAGCAGCCGATCCTTCATCATCTGCGAACCGCCACGATGGCCCAAATCTACACTGACGACTCTTGTCCAGAGGGAGGTCGTCGGGCCGGCGTCAGCACCGCCCGGTCGAGGACCGAGGCGAAGCACTCCTCGCCGCACGTCGCCCCGGGCGCGCCGACGAGTCCCCGATAATGTGGTCTAGTGGCATCCGATCCGATGAGCGACATGGTCCCCGCCGGACTCGTCGGCGACCTCCGTGAGGTCGCCGACGGCGTCTGGCTCCTTCCTGGCTTCGGCAACACGACGATCGTGGTGGGGACAGCCGGGGTCGCCGTCATCGACCCAGGCCTCTACGTGAACGGCCCGCGTGTCGTCGCCGCCCTCCGCCAGCTGACCGACGCCCCGGTCCGGTTGGTCATCTACACCCACGGCCACTACGACCACGCCTTCGGCACTCCGGCGATCATGGAGGATGCCGCCGCACGCGGCCATGATGCGCCAGAGGTCGTTGGGCACGTCAACGTGGCCAAGCGCTTCGATCGCTACGAGCGCACTGCTGACCACCTCGCAGTGACGTTCGACATGCAGTTCGCGAGTTGGGGTCCAGGCGGTGGCGACGTCGTGCGCAAAGCTCGCTACGTCCCACCGACGCTCAGCTATGTCGATTCCCTGTCGCTCGATCTTGGTGACCTCACCCTCGAGTGCCGGCATGGACTCGGTGAGACCGATGACCACACCTGGGTCTGGATCTCCGAGCGCCAGGTCATCGTCGGCGGTGACTTCATCGTCTCGTCGATCCCCAATGCGGGCACCCCGTTCCGCGTCCAGCGCTACGTGCTCGAGTGGGCCGACGTGCTCGATGAGATGGCAGCGAAGTCGCCGACCGCCGTCATCAGCGGACACGGCGGGGTGTTCACGACCGACGCGACTGAGATGCTCTTGACCACAGCAGCGGCGTGCCGTTGGCTGGACGCCGAGGTCGTACGCCGGCTCAACGATGGCCAGTGGGGCGAGCAGATCCTCGACGAGGTCCGGCTCCCCGACGAGCTCGATTCGAGCCGCTATCTGCGGCCGCTCTACGGCTGCACAAGCTTCGCAGTCCGGGACATCCTCCGGCGCTACAAGGGGTGGTACGACGGAAATCCCACGATGCTCTTCCCCTCGCGCAGCGGGCCTATCGCCACGGAGGTCGTCGGTCTGATCGGCGGCGTCGAGCCAATCCTGGCTCGAGTCGACGAGCTTGCCCGCTCCGATGACATCGCCGAGATCCAGCTCGCGCTCCACCTGCTCGATCTGGTCATCTTCGACGATGGTCCTGCTGCAGCACCGGCACGATCTCGCAAGGCAGACCTGCTCGAGCGCCGCGCATCTTTCGAACCATCCTTCGTCGCACAAAACGTCCTGCGCTCCGCTGCTGCCGCTGAGCGGAAGCAGCCGTCATAGGCCACGGGGGACGGCCCCGGTTCGCTCGACGCCGTTCGCGTCAATGCGGGTCAACTCCAACCTCACCTAGATCGAGCCAGATCGGGCGGCGTGGCACTTTGAGGGTGAGGACAGGACGCTGATCTCACCACGGAACCTCGAATCCCATTGGGCGACGGACCGCAATGTGGCCGGGTGTCCCGAAGTCCCTTTCCACGATTTGAGACAATCGGGGCTGACGTGGTCGACGTGGCGGGTGCCAGTACGGCCGAGCTGATCCAGAGGGCCGGACACAAGATCCCCGTCGCCGCGCTGCGCTATGAGCGCGTCCTTGAGTACAGGGACCGACTGCTGGTCGATTCCCTCGCCAGCCGTACAAGCGGCACCATGTCCGAACTCAGGGGGACAGTGTAGGGACAACGTTCGGATTCGTCCGAGGTGCCGCGGGCCCGATGACCTGGCCCTCGAAATGGCAGTCTCAACGGGGTTGAGCTGGAACCAGATCCAGGAGATCCTCGGCTGGATCGAGAACCTGGGCCGACTCTTGGATGACTGACCACTACTCCGACAATTGATCTGACGCGGAGGTCCTGGCTGTTCCAGCTTCACTTGCCTTCAGTTGTGAGAGAGGATCGCCGGAAGAAGGCGCTTCGCCTTCATGACTCATCTAATCGCTCAAGCAGTCCGGGTGCAGCTCCGATTCGACTAGCGCCTTTGTCCCGCTGACCCAGTCGTCCTGCCGGGCGTACCAAAGTGGCAGGTGCATCTTGCCCCCAGGGAAAGCAAATGACGTGACCCAGGTTCAAGACTCCGCTCCGGAGTGTCTGTGCTGGCGAGTCGGACCCGTAATGCCCAATGGGTGAGACACCGACATTGGTGGTGAGTTCCTACGTCCCGAACGAGACCCGGCCGCTCACGTCGACAACTGCACAAATCGACGCAGCGGGCACACAGGAGATAACTGGAGGAGCACTCGAAACACCTATGAACGTCCTCCACGCCGACCACTTCACACCGGTGAAGATTGCGAAGTTGTTCGTGGACGTCTCGTCGATTCCAAGGCAGAAGTTCTCTGAGATGCAGGAGATGTGGGTGAATCCAGCTCCCGACGTGAGTGTCCCCTGGGTCCACGTCGTTCCGCCGAGGGTGAAGTACGAGTCCCCGTTGTCGCCCGTCATGCAGGTCGTCGCGTTCGAACATGAGATCGACATGAGAATGTTGGAGATGCTGGGGTCCACCGTGACCGGCGCTCCCCAGGAACCGTTCTTATAGGTCGCTACCTCGGTGAATGAAACGACGGCATAACAGGTCGGGGTGAGGAAAGACATCCGACACGAGAGTGAACCAGTGCTTGCCTGACTAGCGCCGACACCGGTTGGTGACGTCCATGTTACGCCGTTCCACATCAGCGCTCGTGCGTCCTGATCAAGTGCCATGCAGAAGTTGTTTGAGAGACAAGATACCGAAACGAGGTTGTTGCTTGCGGCGTTGTCAATGACTGATGGAGTCATCCAAGAGCCAGAGACGTAGGTTGCCTCGGTACCATTCCGGCCCACCGCGACGCAGAAGCTTGCGCTCGAGCACGACACCGCATCAAGAGTGATGACGCTTGGGCCCCCCTGAATCGTGGGAACGGTAGAAACTGGTGCTCTCCACGATGTTCCGTTGTAGGTCGTTGAGTACCCACTTGAATCAACCGCTGCACAGAACTTCGCCGACGGACACGAGATCGAATCCAGTCGACCGTAGGTTCGGTTGTCGATGGTCGACGACGTCCAATTAGTACCATTCCAGACGTAGCCGGCATCCCCGACAGGTGAGGAGGATGGGGAAAGAGTTGGGAGCGCCACGCAGAAGGTCTTCGACGCGCACGAGATCGCTCCGAGTGCTGGAGTGCCGTTGGCAATCGACGTCGAACCTCCCCAGTGGTCAGTATTGAAGCCGAGGATGTCTCCGGGTGGGGCACCGCCACTCCCCGCACCGAGGCAATAGATCAGTCCGGGATCGCAAGAGACCCCATTAATCACGGTAATGATTGAGATCAGTGCCGAAGTTGACCAGGTGCCAGAGTCGAGTGTCGTGTAGCGAGTCCCATCGGTAGCGAGGCAGAACGTCGTCCCAACGGAGCACGAGAGCGTCACGATTGGATTTGTATTCGGCAGGGTCACCGGAGAACCCCACGACCCAGCCGAATAGTGGATCACTTCAGCACTTGATGAGCTTGCTGCGTAGCAGCTCGTATCAGAGAAGCACGAGACAGCAGCAATCGAAGAAGTTGGAGAACCTGCTGACGTCCACGTGTGGGTGCCTGAGCTCCACGTGACGGTGGCGCCACCTGAAGAGCCGGCGATGCAGAAGTTGACGCTCGGACACGCGATTGCCGTCATGTCTTCTTCAAACCCACTCGGCGTAACCGCCGTGTGGCTCGTCCATGCTCCGGACTGGTATTCAAAGATTCCTTGTTGCCCAACTGCGAAACAGAGTGTGGTTGAGGGACAGGAGATTGCGTTCAGTGATCGGCTCGCCCCGCTACTTACCGAGACGGGCCAGGACCAGGCGCTGCCATTGAGCGCGATTGCATCTCCAGCGTTGTCAACGGTCATGCAGAACGTGGAGCCTGGAGCGCACGAGACAGCCGACGGATTCCCCTGCGGCGGATCAATCGTCTTGGTCGCGCCCCAGCTCAGGATGTGAGGTGGCGGTGCCTGTCCCACGGCTACCTTCAGAACAGTGACGGTTGAGGACACCGTGAACGACAACTTGACGGCATATGAAATAGATGAGGTGGCCAAGTTCACCGGGACTGTTGCTGAGATGCTGAAGGTACCGCCACTGCACGCGGTGCTTGCCGGTAGTCCAGTGAGACTTGGCGTCGACGAGAAAGTGCACGTCGCACCCGCTGGAACCACACCATGGAATCTGATGGTGCCACCTGCGTTATCGAACTCGATGGAAGAAGCAGAGAATGAGGGGGCGGGCGCAGTGGCTACGGCCAATTCGCTGGTGAGCACGTTGGCCAGGGGGCCGGCGCCCACCAGGGCGATCGTGGCAATGATGAGCCCACCACGTCTGGAGAAGCAATGGAACACGACGCCCCCATTCTGATCAAATCAGGCACGTTGCCATTGGG
>Ga0075017_100002361_pt1 | contig 11779 bp, 8 predicted proteins | sample AleBraG_ABR_2012_FD_71475 | JGI IMG/M metagenome (GOLD analysis project Ga0075017, IMG submission 71475) | Freshwater sediment microbial communities in response to fracking from Pennsylvania, USA - Alex Branch Run_MetaG_ABR_2012 | ecosystem: Environmental > Aquatic > Freshwater > Creek >...
GCAGGCGCGGGGGAGCTCGATCATCGTGCCGATCGAGTAGCCGCTGTAGCCCGCACGCTCGGCCACCTCGGTGATCATCGCCCGGGCCAGCTCGAGCTCGCGCTCGTAGGCGACCAGCGGCACCATCACCTCCACGACGCTGCCGGGCACCCGGGCCGCGGCCGCGAACAGCGCCTGGGCCTGCATCTCATAGAGCTCGGGGAACAGGATCCCCAGCCGCACGCCCCTCGTGCCGAGCATCGGGTTGGTCTCCTGCAGCTGCTCGACCCGGCGGCGCTCGGACGAGCCCGCGGGCAGCGACTCGGGGTGGGGCAGGAACTCGTGCAGCGGCGGGTCGAGCAGCCGGACCGTGACCGGCCGCCCGGCGACGACGGCCAGGATCTCCTCGAAGTCGGCCTCCTGCAGCGGTCGCAGCCGCTCGATCGCCTCGGCTCTGGAGTCGGCCTCCGCCGCCATGATCACGGCCGCCATCAGCGGCTGGCGCTCACCGAGGAACATGTGCTCGGTGCGGCAGAGCCCGATTCCCTCGGCGCCCAGCTCGATCGCCTTGCGCACGTCGCGCGGCGTGTCGGCGTTGGCCCGCACGCCGAGCCGGCGCAGCTCATCGCACCAGCCCAGAACGGTCTGCAGGTGCTCTGAGACCTCGGGTTCGACCAGCGGCACGTCGTCGGTGGTGATCGTCCCCTGGCCGCCGTCGATCGCGATCCGATCACCGCGGTGCAGCAGCCGCTCGCCGATCCGCACCGCCCCGGCGGCAAGGTCGATCCGCACGTCTGCGGCGCCCGTGACGGCCGGGCGGCCCATGCCACGGGCGACCAGGGCGGCGTGGCTGGCCTTGCCCCCTTCGGTCGTCAGGATCCCGCGCGCGGCGTGGAAGCCGCTGACGTCGTCGGCCTCGGTGAACGTGCGCACCAGGATGCAGTCGCGGCCCTCGGCGCCGGCTTCGACGGCCTCCTCGGCGCTGAGCACGATCTCCCCCTTGGCGGCCCCCGGCGAGGCGGCGACACCACGGGCGATCACCGAGAAGGCGGCCGCCGGGTCGAAGGTCGGGTGCAGCAGGGCGTCGAGGGCGGCCGGGTCGATCGTCATGATCGCCGCCTCGCGGTCGAGCAGGCCCTCGGCGACGGCGTCCACGGCGAAGCGGACCGCCGCCTGTGCGGGGCGCTTCGCACTGCGCGTCTGGAGCATGTAGAGGCGCCCCTCCTGAACCGTGAACTCGGTGTCCTGCATGTCGCCGTAGTGGCGCTCGAGCGTGGCCAGGATCTCGCGCAGCTGGGCGTCGACGTCGGGCATCCACCCCCGCAGCTCGCGGATGTCCCGCGGCGTGCGGACACCCGAGACGACGTCCTCGCCCTGCGCGTTGGCCAGGAAGTCGCCCGAGGGCTCGGGCGCGCCCGTCAGCTCGTCGCGCGAGAAGACGACACCGCTGCCGCTCGTGGGGCCGAGGTTGCCGAAGACCATCTGCTGCACGTTGACCGCCGTGCCCCACTCGTCGGGGATCCGGTTCAGCCGCCGGTAGGTGATCGCCCGCTCGCCCTGCCAGGAGTCGAAGACCGCCCTGATGGCCTGTGCGAGCTGCTCGCGGGGATCGGCGGGGAACTCGTAGAGGCCCTGGAAGCGGACGGTCAGCTCGCGCAGCGCGGCCGCGTCGAGCTCGATGTCCTGAGAGACCCCGCGCTCCGCCTTGGCCTCGGCGATCGCCTCCTGGAAGCGCTCGCCCGGGATTCCCATGACGACGTTGCCGTACATCTGCACGAAGCGCCGGTAGGAATCCCAGGCGAAGCGCTCATCGGCCGAAAGCGCCGCCAGGCCCACGACGGTCTCGTCGTTCAGGCCGAGGTTCAGGACCGTGTCGAGCATCCCCGGCATCGACTCCCTGGCGCCCGAGCGGACCGAGACGAGCAGCGGCGCCCGCGGGTCGCCGAGGCGCAGGCCGGCCTGCTGCTCCAGGCGCTCCAGGGCCGCGGCGACGTCGTCCTCGAGGCCCGGCGGGAACGTCCCGCCCGCGCGCATGTAGGCGACCGATGCCTCGGTGGTGATCGTGAAGCCGGCCGGTACGCGCCCGGAGCCGAGGACCCGGGTCATCTCGGCGACCCCGGCGCCCTTGCCGCCGAGCAGATCGCGCAGCTCGCGTGAGCCGTCCTTGAAGTCGACCACCCAGCTCATCGCGGGAGCGTAGTGGCTTTTCGTCGCACTCCGGTCGCCGGTCCGCCGGCCGGGCGCCGGGCCGCCGTCGATAGGCTGCCCTGGAAATCCGCCGGCCCGCGGGGCCGCCACGGCGCCAGCGATCGAAGGAGGACACACCAATGCTCATCCTCAACGGCCTCGACGAGGTCAAGGGCTACGTCGGCAGGGAACTCGGCGTCAGCGACTGGCTGCTCGTGACCCAGGAGAAGATCGACCAGTTCGCCGCGGTGACCGGCGACGACCAGTGGATCCACATCGACGTCGAGCGCGCCAAGCAGAGCCCCTTCGGCGGGACGATCGCCCACGGCTACTTCACGCTGTCCCTGGCGCCCCGCTTCTCCTATGACATGTTCCGCCTCGAGGGCTTCGCCTTCGGCGTGAACTACGGGCTCAACCGGCTGCGCTTCCCGGCCCCGCTGCCGGTCGGGCAGCGCGTGCGGATGCGCGCCAAGCTGCTGAGCGTCGAGGAGATCGAGGGCGGCGCCCAGCTGAGCACGGAGCTGACCTTCGAGCGCGAGGGCGGCGAGAAGCCGGTCTGCGTCGCGGAGAGCCTGTCCCGCGTCTACGCGGGGTGAGGCTCGCCGCTATTCGTAGGTGTAATGGTCGGCGGGGACGACCGGGCTCTTGCCCGTGCCGACCTGGGCCAGGACATCGACCGTGCCCGCCGCCTTGGCCGCCGGCACGATGACCGTGCAGGAGGTCGAGGACGAGCATTCGTAGCTTGTGACCTTGGCTTTGCCGAACTTGAAGGCGGTTCCCGAGGTTCCCGGCAGGAACCCGTAGCCGGTGATCGTCACGCTGCCTCCGCCCGCCTTGGGTCCGAAGGCCGGTTCGACGCCTTCGACCGCCGGGGCGTACTTGAACTTGTCCTTGGTCGTGATCGCGCTGAGCCCGCTCGGCGTTTCGACCCTCACGTCGAGGGCCCCGCCGACATTGGCGGGGGAGACGACGGTGATTTCGGTGGCCGAGTCGACCGTCGGTTCGTTGACGGCGACGGAGCCGAAGTAGACCCTGGTGGCGTCGGTGAATTCGGTGCCGGTGATGATCACGCTCGTCCCGCCCCTGGCCGAGCCGCCCTTGGCCGAGAGCTTCCTGACCGTCGGCGCGGGCCGGTAGGCGTAGCGGTCGCCGCCGCTCGCCACGCTCGTGCCGGTGGGCGTGGTGACCGTGACGTCGACCGTTCCCGTACCGGCCGGGGTGCTCACCGTCAGCGAGCCGTCGGGGTTGTCGACGATTCCGCTCGCCGGGTTCACGCCGAAGTGCACGGCGCTCGCGCCGGCGAGCCCCGAACCGGTGATCGTGACGGTCTGCCCGCCGCCGGTCGGGCCGCTGTGGGGGCTCACCCCGGTGACCGTCGGCAGCGTGGCGCCGAAGGCGAGCACCTGCCCGCCGCCCGCCGAGACGCCGGCCGCGCCGGCGATGCTGTGGACTTCGACGGGCACGTCGCTCGGCGAGCCGGTGGTGCCGATGCCGAGGGCGCCCGAGCCGTTGGACCCCCATGCGTCGATCGCGCCGCTGGAGAGGACGGCGACGCTCTCCTGGTCGCCGGCCGAGATGGCGCTGACCCCGAGCAGCGAGGGGACCGGCACGGGCGTGTCGGCCTGCGGCTCGATGATGCCGTTGCCGAGCTCGCCTTCGCTGTCGTTGCCCCAGGCCTCGACGGTGCCGCCTTCGAGCAGGGCCAGGGCATGGCTGCGCCCGGCCGCGATCGCCTTCACGCCGGTCAGCCCTTCGACGGGGACGGGCGAGTTGGTGTAGACGCCTTCTTCGAGCTGTTTTTCGTTCAATCCTTCGAGGATTTCCTTGTTGCCGAGCTGGCCGTGCAGGTCATCGCCCCAGGCGACGACGGTGCCGTTTTTCAGGAGCGCCATGCTGAACTGGCCGTCGGCCGCGATCGCGGTGACTTCGGAGAGCCCTTTCACTTCAACGGGTGTGTTGTGCGCGCCTTTGCCGGGCACGGCGAGCTGGCCGCGTTCGTTGCCGCCCCAGGCCATCACGGTGCCGTTGGCGAGCAGGGCCAGGCTGTGTTCTTCGCCGGCCGCGATGGCGGTCACGTTCGAGAGGCCTTCGACGGTTACGGGAACTTCGCTGTCGAGGTTCTTGCCGTTGCCGAGCTGACCGCTTTCGTCGTCACCCCAGGCCTTCACCGTGCCGTTCGAGAGCAGCGCGAGGCTGTGGTTGCCGCCCGCGGCGATCGCGATCACGTGCTTGAGGTTTTCGACCGGGATCGGGGACCTGGTGGAGACGGCGCCTTCGTCGCCGAGCTGGCCGTGGCTGTTGAAGCCCCATGACTCGACGGTCTCGTTGGCCAGCAGTGCGAGGCTGTGGCGCAGGCCGCCCGAGACGGCGATCACGAGGCTCAATCCGTTGATCGGCGTCGGCGACGGGACCGCCGATTCGAGGGACCCGACGCCGACCTGGCCGTGGGTGTTCAGCCCCCAGCCGAAGGCGCCGTAGTCGTGGGCCGCGACGAACAGATACCCCGGTTGGCTGAACACCGTGCCGAGGTCGTTGCTGAAGGCCGCACGGTAGGCGTAGCCGTTCTCGCCGGCCAGCGCCGGTGAGATCGTGAGCCGGTCGGCGTTCGCCCCCGGGACGCCGCTCCAGCTGGCTCCGCCGTCGCTCGAGACTTCCCACTGCACGGTCGGTTCGGGGTAGCCGCCCGTCTGTGCCGATTCGAAGCTCGCGCCTTCTCCCGCCAGGACAGTCACGTCCTGCGGCTGCAGGGTGACTTTGGCGAGCGCGTGGACTTTCAGGGTCGCGACACCGCTGAGGACGCTGCCGAGCACGTTGGTGAACCGGGCTCGGTACTCGTAGCCGTCATAGGAGCCGCTCGGCGGCGTGACCAGGAGGTAGGGGAAGACTTCGCCCGCGAGCGGGCTCCAGCTGTTCCCCGAGTCGGTTGAGAGTTCCCACTGGATTTCCGCCGGGGGAGATGCTTTGGCGCTCGCTTCGAACAGGGCGGTCTGTCCGACGGCGACCGTGGCGCTCGACGGGCTTTTTTCCACGACGGGTTTGGTGCCGACCGTGAGCGTGGCGGCTTCGGAGACCGTTTCGAGTTTGAGCGTGCCGCTCAGGAATTTGGCGCGGTACTGCAGGCTGTTCTGGTTGTTTTCCGTTTTCGCGATCGTGTACGTGGTCGATTTGGCTCCGGTGATTTCTTTCCAGGTTTTGCCGCCGTCGAATGACGATTCCCACTGCACGGTCGGGTTCGGCGTGGCGGTGGCGGTGGATTTGAAGGAGGCGGGCTGGCCGGTTTCGACGGCGACGGATTTGGGCTGTTCGGTGATCACCGGTTTCGTCCCTGAGGCCGCGGCGCTGCCGGTGAAGCAGAGGATCAGCAGGAGCAGGCTCGCGCAGGCGAGGCCCGCGCCCGGCAGACGGCCGCGCCTCGTGGCGGTCCTGTTTGCGCGCGGCGTGGCGTCGGGCGCTGCGGTGCTGATCTCCATCTCGGCTCCCTTGTCGTCTTGGCGAGCATCCCTGGGCGCTCGACGGGCCGTCCCCGTTGGCGCCGCGGGCCCGTGCACGGCTTGCTCGAGCACCTAAGGGTAGGGCAAAGCGGCGTTCGTGACCACCCCGGAGCGTGCGTTCTTCACATCTGGCGCTGCTCGCGCCGCAGCACCTTCAGGAGCTCCTCGCTGGGCCCGGCGAGGTAAGCCCGGTCGCCGGGGGCGAAGCGGGTCTCGCGGCGGGGCGGATGCTCGAGGCCGTCGGCGCCGGCGCGGCGGATCGCCACGACCCGCATCTCGGCCGAGAGCTCGCGCATCGCCACGCCGGCCAGGCCGCCGTGGCGGGCGACCGTGAGGCGGGCCAGCAGGAACGGCTCGTGGTCGACGTAGAACGTGGAGAGGACGTCGAGGCCGAGGGCCGCGCCGATGAACCAGGGGGCGGCGATCGCCGACGTCGACCAGACGTGATGGAAGCGAAAGCTCCGCTGGACCCGCCGGCTGAGCGCCGTGTCGAAGACGCGCAGCACGATCGGTACCTCGCCGAAGCGCCCCGCCAGCGCATCGCGGACGGCCAGGCCGGTCTCGATGTTGGTCAGATCGTCGCTGGTCAGGATCGCCACGGCGGCGGCGCCGGCGATGTTGACCAGCTCGAGCGTCCGCGGCAGCGTCGCGTCGCCGACGATCACCCTCACCCCGAGCGCCCGCGCCTGGTTGAGATAGCGGTTGCCCTCGTCGTGCTCGACGACGACCACCTGCTGGCCGCGGGCCAGGAGGCCTTCGAGCACGCGCATGCCGACCGCCCCGAGGCCGACCAGGATCGTGTGCGAGGAGACGCGGGTGACCCCCGCGCGGCCGAGCGACTGGTCGATCCGCCGGCGTACCAGGGCGTTCGTGATCAGGCTGAAGAGGGTCGTCAGGATCGCGGCACCGAGGACGATCAGCAGCACCCCGTAGGCCTCGAGCCACTGCGACTGGCCGGCGAAGGAGAAGTCGCCGAAGCCGACGGTCGAGATCGTCTCGACCGTGAAGTAGACCGAGTCGAGCCAGCTCAGGTGGGCGCCCGAGCCGGGGCGGCGGTAGTTGAAATGCAGCAGCAGCGCCGAGCCGAGGATCAGCACGAGGACGGCCACGAGGATCGCCACGATCGAGCGGTCGGGGAGCCCGAGGACGCGCAGCGGGTTCCACGGTGCGGCTGGAGGGCGGTCGGTATCGACGGGCCTCCCGCGGACACGGGGCCGGCGCCCGACGACGCCGGCCGCCTTCAGTTCCGCGACGGTGCCGAACAGCCACGCCCGGTCGCCCCGGGAGACGGGCGTGTCACGGCCCGGGCAGACCAGCAGGCCGTCGTCTGCGACCCTGGCGAGCCCCATCGGGGCGAGGGCCGCGAAGCGCTCGCGCAGCGTCGAGGAGGCGTCGACGACGGCTTCGGCGAGCGCGAACTCGTGACCCTCGAGGCTCAGGCGGTGGGTGTTCTCGCGCGTGCAGGTCTCGATCACGCTCGGCGCGAACAGGCCCGCGATGTCGAGCACGCTGCCGGCGCCGAGGACGCCCTCGACCCCGCGCCCGACAGCCGGATTGTCGAGCCCCAGGATCACGCGTGTCCCCGGGCTGTGTTCGTTGACCAGTAGGCCCGTCTCGAGCGTGCGCAGGTCATCGCGCATCACGACCGCGACCGCGACCGCGCCGGCCAGGCCGGCGCCCTCGAAGGTCGCGGGCTCGCGGGTCGAGCCGGCGAGGCGCGGGACCCCCAATGCCGCGATCGAGCGGTCCAGCAGCGCGTCGGACTCCTCGTCGATCACCACCACGTGCGCGCCGGCGGCGTGGAGCTGCTCGACGATCCGCAGGCCCACTCCGCGCAGGCCGCAGACGATCACATGACCGCTCCAGGCACGGCAGTCGGGTCCGCCCCGGGCGGCCGCGCTCGGATGCTCCCCGGTCGGTGCGGTCGGTCTCTGTGCCATGTGGGTCCGCCCGCATAGTCTGGCCTGCGCGACGGCGACAGATCGGACGGCGCTCGCAAACGGCGCCCCGCGGTCGCACGGCCGGCAAGGGGCGGCCGGGAGGCGCCCCCCGCGGTGCGGCTGCATCTCTGACCGAGCGGGAGCTGCCGGCGCCGGCGGACGGGCGCTCGGGCTAGGCGGCCCGGCGGCGGCCGTCGGCGACAATCCGCCGGCCCTGCGCCAGGCCGGCGGCGATCACGTCGGCGCGGCGCCCGCCGTCCATCAGGTTCACGCCCATCACGGCCGTGCTCCGGCGGTCGGGCGAGATCGTCGCGACCAGTGCGCCACGGTGGCGCAGCGCGAGCGCCTCGGCGGCGGCGACGCCGCGCGAGACCGAGCCGAGGGCGCCCAGCACGGAGCCGACCGAGGGGCGCATCGACCCGGTCGGGTTCAGGCACATCACGACCAGCCCGGGGCTGACATCGATGGCATCCATGTTCGTGGGGCTCCAGGCGCCACCGTCGACGTATGTGCGCTCGCCGATCCGGACCGGGCTGAAGACGCCGGGTATCGAGCAGGAGGCCTCGACGGCCGTCCCCACGTTGGCGTCGGGCGCGCCGGGCGCGCCGAAGACGACCCGCCGCCCGCTCTCGAGTTGGACGGCCGTGACCCACAGGCGCCCGTCCCAGCGGGCTCCGGCGCTCTCGATCGCCGAGGCGAGCCCCTGCAGCGAGCGGCGCCCACGTCGAACCCGGCTGAGGGCGGCCCGCCGGATCAGCGCTCCGCCGCTGGCCGTCGAGCCGATCGCGAGCGATGCCAGCGAGGCCGCGGCCGCTCCTCCCAGGCCGGACGCGGTGGGGGGTGGGCGCCAGCCCGGCCCGGGGTCGGCGATCGTCTCCTCGCCCTGAACCTCGGGCTGCTCGGGCAGCTGCCCGAGCCTGGCGCCCGGCGGCACCCCGCTCGCCAGCGACGCGGCGACGATCGAGCCGGCCGAGGTCCCCAGGTAGAGGCCGCAGGCGCGGGCGTCGAACCCCTCGCCCTCGTCGAGGCCCGTCAGCAGGGCGCTCATCCAGGCCTCGCCCAGGATCCCGCCGCCGCCGAGCACGAGCACGTCGGGAGTGTGGGGGGCTCCGGGTTGCATCGAGGCCCAGGTTAGGGGCTCCTGGTCGGATTTCCCGGCAGCGGGGGACAGCGGCGCGATGCTCGTCGTAGTTATCCGCAGAAACCCGCAGACGCCTACGGATACGTGACCCTCCGGTGCCCGTGAGGATCTAGGAGGATGTCCGTAGCGCTGATCGTCATCGTTGCCGTCGCGGCCCTGCTGCTGGTCACCCTGGCGGCCGCGGTGAGGATCGTGCGCGAGTACGAGCGCCTCGTCGTCTTCCGGCTGGGGCACCTGCGCGGGGCACGCGGGCCGGGGCTCGTCCTGATCATTCCACTGGTCGAGCGCACCCGCTGGGTCAACCTCCAGGTCGACACGGCCGACATCCCGCCCCAGGACCTGATCACCAAGGACAACGTCACGGTTCGGGTCGAGGCGGCCGTCTTCTTCCGGGTCGTCGACCCGGTCAGGGCCGTCGTGGCGATCCGCGACTACCAGCACGGCGTCCTGCGGATCGCGCAGACGACCCTGCGGGCGACCCTCGGCCAGCACGAGCTCGACGACCTGCTCGCCAACCAGGCCGCGATCAACGAGCTGCTCAAGCAGATCATCGACGCGGCCACCGAGCCCTGGGGGGTGAGCGTGGTCAAGGTCGAGACCAAGGACGTCGATCTGCCGGACACCATGAAGCGCGCCATGGCCCGCCAGGCGGAGGCCGAGCGAGAGCGTCGCGCGAAGGTGATCGCGGCCGAGGGGGAGTTCCAGGCCGCCGAGCGGCTCTCGCAGGCGGCCGGCGTGATCGCGCGCGAGCCTGGCACGCTGACGCTGAGGACCCTGCAGACCCTGGCCGAGGTGGCCAGCGAGCACAACTCGACCCTCGTCCTGCCGATTCCGATCGAGGTGCTCGACGCCCTGCGGGGCCGCAGGCCCGCCGCCGTGGGAGACGGAGGTCCGCCGAGCGGTGCCTGAGCTCAGGGGTCGAGATCTGCTGGAGGAGTGGCGCGGCGTGATGGAGTCGCTGCTCGCCACGGCAGGGCTGGCGGGCGGCCCGACCGAGCTGGCGCGGGAGCTGCAGGGCGCGATGCGCAGGCAGTTCGAGCTCATGCAGGAGGTGCTCGACGGCGAGCGTAGGCTGCAGCGGGAGTTGGCCGGCCGGGTGCTGGCGCCGCTCGATACGGTCTTCGAGCTGCTCGAGCAGAGCGGCGCCTCGCTCCGCGGCCAGGCCGCGGCGCTCGCCGCCGCCGGGCAGGCGCTGAAGGACGCCGCACGGCTGCTCGAGGCCGAGGCCGAGGTGTTCGAGCGGGCGATCGGCGCTCTCCGCCAGCCTGCCGAGATGGCGAAGGCCGCCGCCGGCCTTCCGGGACGTCGCACGAAGTGATGTGATTGGGGTCCCCGGAGGAGGAGCAGTCGCGCCATGACCGAAGCCGCCGACAAGCAGGTAGCGCTCGACAGGTTCGCCAGGTTCGTCAACCCGCAGCGGGTGAGGGTGATGAGGGCCGCCGGCCTGGACATCATCGAGGCCGAGCGCTCGGGCCCGTGGGTCTGGGACGTCGGTGGCGCCAGGTACCTCGACTGCTTCACCTCGGCCGGGTCCTTCAACGTCGGGCGGCGCAACCCCCGCATCGTCGCGGCCGCCCACGCCGCCATCGACCGGCTGGACCACGGCAACTTCCTGCTCTGCTCGCAGCCCAAGGCGGAGCTGGCCGCCCGGCTCGCCGAGCTGACGCCCGGCGGGCTCTCGTGCACGATGTTCGGAACCGGAGGGGGCGAGGCGATCGACTTCGCGATCAAGCTGGCCCGCGGGGCGACGGGGCGAGCGCGGATCATCTCCACGGTCAACGGCTACCACGGACACACCGGCTTCGCGCTCTCGGCCGGCGGGCGGGCCTCGTTTCGCGAGCCCTTCGAGCCGCTGATGCCGGAGTTCGTCCAGGTCCCCTTCGGCGAGATCGGGGCGCTCGAAGCGCAGCTCGACGAGCGCACGGCGGCCGTCCTGCTGGAGCCGATCCAGGGGGAGGGCGGGATCGTCCCGGCGCCACCGGGCTACCTGGCCGGCGTGCGGGCCGCCTGCGACAGGGTCGGCGCGCTCCTGATCCTCGACGAGATCCAGACGGGGCTCGGCCGGACGGGCCGCTGGTGGGCCTGCGAACACGACGGCGTGGCGCCCGACGTGATGGCGACCGCCAAGTCGCTCGGCGGCTCGCTGGTGGCGATCTCGGCGACCGTCTTCACCGAGGAGCTGCGCGAGTTCCTGATCCCCAACCCGTTCATCCACCTCTCGACGTTCGGCGGCTCGGACCTCGCGTGTGCGGTCGCCCTCGAGGTGCTGGCGCTGATCGAGGAGACGGGCCTGGTCGAGCACGCGGCGGCGATGGGCGAGCTGCTGTTCGCGGGCCTGGACAGGATCGCGGCGGCACACCCGGAGGTGATCACCGAGGTCCGCGGGCGCGGTCTGATGGCCGGGGTCCAGTACAGCGAGGACTCGCTGGGGCCGCGGATGTCCTACCACCTCGCTCGCCAGGGTGTGCTGGCGATCTACAGCGGCAACCAGCCAGCGGTGATGCGCCTGATGCCCTCGCTGGTTATCGGCGAGGCGGAGGTCGACTTCCTGCTCGCCGCCCTCGAGCGGGCGATCGGCGAGCTGCTCGCGGGGGCGGGGCCCGAGCAGGGCGCCCCGTCGCGGCCACGGAGGCGCCCGGCGCGGGCGACGGCGGGCTGAGGAGAGAGATGGCCGACTGGGATGAGCTGGCGGAGGCGCTGGCGGACTACACGGCCACCTGCAACACCAACGAGCGCCTGCGCAAGATGCAGCGGGACTGGTCGCGCAACCTGCACTTCGTCTGCTCGGACAACGAGCTGGCGTTCTCGATGGACGTCGAGCGCGGTGAGATCCGCTCGACCCAGGCCGGCCACGTGGGGGTGCCGGACATCATCGTCACGACCCACTCCGAGGTCTTCTGCGACATGTTCTGGGGCGATCTGAACCCGGTCCAGAAGTACCTGCGCGGCGAGATCACGGTGCAGGGCTCCCAGGAGGACGTGATGCGCCTGGATGCGATCAGCGCCGTGATCTGGCCCGACGTCTGATGGCCCTCGCCCGG
>Ga0075017_100002362_pt1 | contig 11777 bp, 10 predicted proteins | sample AleBraG_ABR_2012_FD_71475 | JGI IMG/M metagenome (GOLD analysis project Ga0075017, IMG submission 71475) | Freshwater sediment microbial communities in response to fracking from Pennsylvania, USA - Alex Branch Run_MetaG_ABR_2012 | ecosystem: Environmental > Aquatic > Freshwater > Creek >...
CTGTGTCTCAACGTTGAAGTACGCGACAAGGTCGGCGCCCACGTCGACCTTGCCGACACCGAAGAGGACTTCTTCTCGGTCACGCGCGAGCTGGGGATCGACATCAGTCGTCCCGAGCGCGGCAGTGACGAGGAGGACGCCCGTCGCGCCGCCGAAAGGAAGTTGTCATGAGCCCGTTAGACGTCAACCAGTTCGACGAACTGAGCATTGGCCTCGCCACGGCCCAGAACATCCGCAGCTGGTCATCGGGTGAGGTGAAGAAGCCCGAGACCATCAACTACCGCACCCTGCGTCCCGAGAAGGACGGCCTGTTCTGCGAGAAGATCTTCGGACCGCAGAAGGCCTGGGAGTGCGCGTGCGGCAAGTACAAGCGCGTGCGATTCAAGGGCATCGTCTGCGAGCGCTGCGGCGTCGAGGTCACCAGTGACAAGGTCCGTCGCGACCGCATGGGCCACATCGCCCTGTCGGCGCCGGTCGTGCACATCTGGTATCTGCGCGGGACGCGTTCGTGGTTGGCCTACCTCATCATGGGCACCGCGCCCAAGGAGGAGCTGAAGGCCAAGCAGCTCGAGAAGGTCATCTACTTCGCCGCGCACATGGTCACCTTCGTCGACGTCGACAAGCGTCACGAGGACCTGGCCGACCTGCGCCAGGCCCTCGCGGAGGAGCTGATCGAGATCGCCGATCGCGAGGTCAAGGCGCTCGACAACAAGCTCAAGGAGATCGAGACCCGGGCCGCGAAGCTCGAGGCCGACGGGGCCAAGGAGTCCGAACTGCGAGCGCTGCAGCGCGGCACCGAGAAGGAGCTCGACGGCGTGCGCGGACGCTTCGCCGAAGAGCGCGAGCTCGCCAAGCAGGCCTTCGACACCTTCGAGGGACTCCACTCGCGCCAGATCATCGAGGACGAGGTGCTGTACCGCGAGATGGACTTCCGCTACGGCGAGTACTTCGAGGGCGGCATGGGCGCCGACGCGATCCTGCAGCTGATCGACCGGATGGATCTGGACCTGGAAGAGAAGGTCATGCGCGAGATGATCGACGCGAAGGACGGCCGCAAGCCGCTCAGCGCGCAGCGTCACGCCAAGTTCCTCAAGCGCCTCGCCATCGTCCAGTCGTTCAACCGACGCGACGACCAGGGTCGTCGCCTGAACGACCCGCGGGCCATGATCCTCGAGGCCGTGCCGGTGATCCCCCCGGACCTTCGACCGATGGTCCAGCTCGACGGCGGCCGCTTCGCCACGTCGGACCTGAACGACCTCTACCGTCGCGTCATCAACCGCAACAACCGCCTGAAGCGACTGCTCGACCTCGGCGCGCCCGACATCATCGTGAACAACGAGAAGCGCATGCTCCAAGAGGCCGTGGACGCCCTGTTCGACAACGGTCGACGTGGACGCCCGGTGGCCGGCCAGAGCGGCCGCCCGCTGAAGAGCCTCTCGGACATGTTGAAGGGCAAGCAGGGCCGGTTCCGTCAGAACCTGCTCGGCAAGCGCGTCGACTACTCGGGCCGTTCGGTCATCGTCGTCGGTCCCCAGCTCAAGCTGCACCAGTGCGGCCTGCCCAAGATGATGGCCCTCGAGCTCTTCAAGCCCTTCGTCATGAAGCGCTTGATCGAGACGCAGATGGCCCAGAACATCAAGAGCGCCAAGCGCATGGTCGAGCGCCGCAAGGCCGTCGTGTGGGACGTCCTCGAAGAGGTCATCCGCGAGCACCCCGTGCTGCTCAACCGCGCACCGACCTTGCACCGACTGGGTATCCAGGCCTTCGAGCCGATCCTCGTCGACGGCAAGGCCATCCAGATCCACCCCCTCGTGTGCAAGGCGTTCAACGCCGACTTCGACGGTGACCAGATGGCCGTGCACGTGCCGCTGTCCGCCGAGGCGCAGGCCGAGGCGCGCATCCTGATGCTCTCGACGAACAACATCTTCACGCCCGCGACCGGTCGACCGATCACCGAACCGGCCCAGGACATGGTCTTCGGCGCCTACTACCTGACGCTGCCGGCCGACGAGGAGATCGAGAACCCCCGCGTCTTTCGTCACGTGTACGAGATCGAGAACGCGCTGGGCGACAAGACCGTGGGCCTGCGCACGCCGATCGAGATCCGCCCCCTGGAGGGGTCGTCGCTCGACACGCGTCTCGAGGACGCCGGCGTCGAGGTCAAGGGCGCCAGCCGCTCGCTGGTCACGACGCCCGGACGGGTCTTCTTCAACGAGGCGCTGCCCTTCGGGTTCCGCTACGTGAACGAGTTGATCGGCAAGAACGCCACGCCGATCGGCACGATCGTCGAGGAGATCTCGGGCAGTTTCACCCGCCAGGAGGTCGCCGAGTCGCTCGACGCCATCAAGTCGCTGGGCTTTCGCTACGCGACCAAGTCGGGTCTGACGATCTCGATCGACGACGTCGTCACCACCTCGGAGAAGGCCGCGATCCTCAACAAGTACGAGGAGCAGGCCGCCAAGGTCGAGACCAACTACCGCCGCGGCGTCATCGTCGACGACGAGCGCCGTCAGCAGGAGATCGAGATCTGGACGAACGCGAACAAGGAGGTCGGTGACGCCACCGACCGCGCCATGAACGCGACCTTCGACAACCCGATCCGCATGATGGTGGACTCGGGTGCTCGTGGCAACAGCCAGCAGATCCGCCAGATCGCCGCGATGAAGGGCCTCGTGTCCAACCCGCGCGGTGAGATGATCCCGCGTCCGATCAAGTCCTCGTTCCGCGAGGGCCTCTCGGTGCTCGAGTACTTCATCTCCACCCACGGCACCCGCAAGGGCCTGGGCGACACGGCGCTGCGCACCGCGGACTCGGGCTACCTGACGCGTCGACTCGTCGACGTCGCCCAGGAGCTCATCGTCAAGGAGTTCGACTGCCAGACCACGCGCGGCATGTGGATCGAGCGTGTCGGACCCGACACCCGCGGTCAGCGTTCGCACCTCGAGACCAAGCTCTGGGGCCGCGTCGTCGCCGAGGACGTCACGCTCTCGGACGGCACGAGCTACCCGGCGGGCACCATGCTGATGATGGACGACGTCGAGCGCCTGCGCGACGACGCCGCGGTCGGGCGCGTGCGCGTGCGCACCACCCTCACCTGCGACGCCATCCAGGGCGTCTGCGCCGCCTGTTACGGCCTGTCGCTCGCCACCCACCAGCTCGTCGAGCTCGGTGAGGCGGTCGGCGTCATCGCCGCGCAGTCCATCGGCGAGCCCGGTACCCAGCTGACCATGCGGACCTTCCACTCCGGTGGTGTGACCGAGAGCGACATCACGCACGGCCTGCCGCGCGTGGTGGAGCTGTTCGAGGCCCGTACCCCCAAGGGCGCGGCCAAGGTGGCCGAGTTCTCGGGCGTCGTGCGCGTCGAGCTGGTCGGCCGTGAGCGCAAGGTCACCGTCGTCGGCAACGAGGGCGAGGTCCAAGAGGAGTCCATCTCGATCGCGCGTCACCTGCACGTCGAGGATGGCCAGGAGGTCGAGGTCGGCACGCCGCTGCACGACGGACCGCTCGACCCCAAGCTGATGATGAAGTTCCGCGGCACGCGCGAGACCCAGCAGTACCTGGTCGAAGAGGTCCAGAACGTCTACCGCGACCAGGGCGTGTCGATCCACGACAAGCACATCGAGCTGATCGTTCGCCAGATGACCCGCCGGGTCCAGATCGTCGACGCGGGGGAGTCCAAGTGGCTGCCCGGCGCGATGGTCGACGTGAAGCGCTTCAACGACACCAACGACGAACTCGAGGCCAACGGCCACGAGGCCGCCGACGGTCGCGCCCAGCTGATGGGCATCACCAAGGCGTCGCTCGCCACGGACTCGTGGCTGTCGGCCGCGTCGTTCCAGGAGACGACCCGCGTGCTGACCGAGGCCGCCATCGAGGGCAAGCGCGACCACCTGGTCGGGTTGAAGGAGAACATCATCATCGGCAAGCTGATCCCGGCCGGTTCGGGGCTCGAGTACTACAACCAGCGAGAGCTGCGCTTGGACATGCCCGACGCCGAGCTGCTGCCCGCGTGGGCCCAGGTCTCGGACGACGACCTGGACCTGGCGAGCCTGCTGGGCGAGCTCAGCGGCGACGACAGCTTCAGCGCCGACCTCTCGGCGTTCCAGAACATCGGCACCGCGACGTACGACGAGTCGGCCCTGCCCGAGAACGACGCGGCCAATCCCGAGGACGAGATCGGCGGCCGGGCCGCCTACTAGCGACAATCCGCCACCGGCCGCTCCGGCCGGTGGCCGGCTTGCCGTTGTGAGGGTATTTGTCGTAGGATAGACAGTCCGCGTGCCGAAGTCACTGGCACGTTCCCAGAACGCAGTACAAATAGAAGAGGTTCCGCGTGCCCACAATTGCACAGTTGGTCCGAAAGGGCCGGCAGGACAAAGTATCCAAGACCAAGACGCCGGCCCTGAAGGGGGCGCCGCAGCGGCGCGGCGTGTGCACCCGCGTGCACACCGTCACGCCCAAGAAGCCGAACTCGGCGCTGCGCAAGGTCGCGCGAGTGCGGCTCACGTCGGGCGTCGAGGTGACGGCGTACATCCCCGGTGTCGGCCACAACCTCCAGGAGCACTCGATCGTGCTCGTGCGTGGCGGTCGCGTGAAGGACCTGCCCGGTGTGCGCTACAAGATCATCCGCGGCGCGCTCGACACCTCCGGTGTGCGCGACCGCAAGCAAGCCCGTAGCCGTTACGGTGCGAAGAGGGAGAAATAATGCCTCGCAAAGGTCCCGCCGTCCGTCGTGAGGTCCCCGTCGACCCCATCTACAAGTCCGTCCTGGTGACCCAGCTCACCAACAAGATCCTCGAGCGCGGCAAGCGCACGATCGCCGAGCGCATCGTCTACTCCGCCCTCGAGACCGTCGAGCAGAAGACGGGGGGCGACCCGGTCGCCACCTTGAAGCGGGCCCTGGAGAACGTCCGCCCCGAGCTCGAGGTGAAGAGCCGGCGCGTCGGTGGCACCACGTACCAGGTGCCGATGGAGGTCCGCCCCCGTCGCGCCACGACCCTGGCGATCCGCTGGCTGACCGACTTCGCCAAGAAGCGCCGAGAGAAGACGATGGCCGAGCGCCTCGCCGCCGAGATCATCGACGCCAGCAACGGCGTGGGTGCCGCAGTGAAGCGCCGGGAGGACGTGGCCAAGATGGCCGAGTCCAACAAGGCCTTCGCGCACTACCGCTGGTAACCGAAGAGAGTACGAGAAATGACCGCACGCGAGATCCCCCTCGACCGAGTACGCAACATCGGCATCATGGCGCACATCGACGCCGGCAAGACCACCACGACCGAGCGCATCTTGTTCTACACGGGCAAGAACTACAAGATCGGTGAAGTCCACGAGGGCGCCGCGACCATGGACTGGATGGTCCAGGAGCAGGAGCGCGGCATCACCATCACCTCCGCGGCCACCACCTGTCAGTGGAACGGTCACCGCATCAACATCATCGACACCCCGGGCCACGTCGACTTCACGGTCGAGGTGGAGCGCTCGCTGCGCGTGCTCGACGGCGCGGTCGCGGTCTTCGACGCCGTCGCCGGCGTCGAGCCCCAGACCGAGACGGTCTGGCGCCAGGCCAACAAGTACAACGTGCCGCGCATCTGCTTCGTCAACAAGATGGACCGCACGGGCGCGGACTTCTTTCGCTGCGTCGACATGATCGCCGACCGCCTCGACTGCGTGCCGGCCGTGATCCAGCTGCCGATCGGCGCCGAGGGCGGCTACCTGGGGATCATCGACATCTGCTCGATGACCGCCACGATCCACCACGACGAGCACGGCGAGAAGGTCGAGGTCATCGACATCCCGGCCGAGTACAAGGACCAGGCCGACGAGTACCACCACAAGCTCGTCGACATCCTGACGACCTTCGACGACAACCTGATGGAGAAGGTGCTGGGCGACGAGGAGGTCACCGTCGCCGACATGCGCGCCGCGCTGCGTCACGGCACCCTCGCCGGTCACTGCGTGCCGATCCTCAACGGTTCGGCGTTCAAGAACAAGGGCGTCCAGCCCATGCTCGACGCCGTCGTGGACTTCCTGCCCTCGCCGGTCGACCTGCCGCCGACCCAGGGCACCAAGCCCGGCAAAGAGGACGAGCCGATCGAGCGCAAGCCCTCGGACGACGAACCCTTCAGCGCGCTGGCCTTCAAGATCCAGACCGACCCCTACGTCGGCAAGCTGACGTACCTGCGCGTGTACTCGGGCACCCTGGAAAAGGGCGACACCGTCTTGAACACGACCAAGGGCAACAAGAAGGAGCGTCTCGGACGGCTCCTGTTGATGCACGCGAACAACCGCGAGGACCTCGACACGATCCGCACCGGCGACATCGTCGCCGCGGTCGGGCTCAAGCAGGTCACGACCGGCGACACGCTGAGTTCGGTCGACCAGCCCATCCAGCTCGAGACCCTGACCTTCCCCGAGCCGGTGATCCACGTCGCCGTCGAGCCCAAGACCAAGGCCGACCAGGAGAAGCTGTCCAAGGCGCTCTACGCGCTCTCCGAGGAGGACCCGACGTTCCGCGTGCGCACCGACGAGGAGACCGGCCAGACCGTCATCTCGGGTATGGGCGAGCTGCACCTCGAGGTGCTGGTGGACCGGATGCTGCGCGAGTTCGCGGTCGACGCCAACGTCGGCAAGCCCCAGGTCGCCTACCGCGAGACCGTCCGCAAGACCGTCACCAAGGTCGAGGAGAAGTACGTGCGCCAGACCGGTGGTAAGGGTCAGTACGGCCACGTCGTGATCACCCTCGAGCCCACGGGCCCCGGCGGCGGCTACGAGTTCCTCGACGAGATCACCGGTGGCGTGATCCCCAAGGAGTACATCGGCCCGGTCAACCAGGGCATCACCGAGGCGCTGACCTCGGGCGTGCTGGCGGGCTACCCGGTCGTCGACGTGCGCGTGCGCCTGACCTACGGCTCCTACCACGACGTCGACTCCTCGGAGATGGCGTTCAAGATCGCCGGTTCGATCGCGGTGAAGAAGGCCGCGCGCCTCGCGAGCCCGGTCCTGCTCGAGCCGATCATGGCCGTCGAGGTCGTGACGCCCGAGGACTACATGGGCGACGTCATCGGCGACCTGTCGAGTCGTCGAGGCCGCATCGAGGGCATGGAGCAGAAGGGCAATAGCCAAGCGATTAAGGCACTTGTGCCGCTGGCCGACATGTTCGGCTACGCTACTGACCTGCGTTCTCGCACCCAAGGGCGCGCGACGTACACCATGCAGTTCCATTCGTACGCGGAAGTGCCTGACTCGATCGCCAAGGAGATCGTGGCCAAGGCCACTGGCGCGTAAGAAGCTGGGAAACCAGTAATACCAAGGTCCAAACCGTCGTCGGGGAGGGCCGAAACAAACACGGCGGGTCCGTTCGGGTCCGTCTCTAGAGAGAAAGTAAGTCCCCGACAATGGCAAAGCAGAAGTTCGAGCGCACTAAGCCGCACGTAAACATCGGAACCATGGGTCACATCGACCACGGCAAGACCACCTTGACCGCGGCGATCACCAAGGTCCTGTCCACCCGCCTGCCCGGCACCGCCTTCACGCCCTTCGACCAGATCGACAAGGCCCCCGAAGAGCGCCAGCGCGGCATCACCATCTCGATCGCGCACGTTGAGTACGAGACCGCGAACCGTCACTACGCCCACGTCGACATGCCCGGCCACGCCGACTACGTCAAGAACATGATCACGGGCGCCGCCCAGGTCGACGGCGCGATCCTCGTGGTCGCCGCCACCGACGGCCCCATGCCCCAGACCCGCGAGCACGTGCTGCTGGCGCGCCAGGTGGGCGTCCCCTACATCGTCGTGGCCCTCAACAAGGCCGACATGGTCGACGACGAGGAGCTGCTCGAGCTCGTCGAGATGGAAGTGCGCGAACTCCTGAACGACTACGGCTTCCCTGGCGACGACACCCCGATCGTGCGCGTCTCGGCGCTGAAGGCGCTCGAGGGCGACGACGCGTGGGGCGACAAGATCATGGAGCTCATGGACGCGGTCGACACGTTCATCCCCGAGCCCGTGCGCGCCACCGAGAAGCCCTTCCTGATGTCCATTGAGGACGTCATGTCCATCACCGGGCGCGGCACCGTCGTCACCGGCAAGGTGGAGCAGGGCGTCGTCAAGGTCGGCGACGAGGTCGAGATCGTCGGTCTGCGCGACACGACCAAGACCGTCGTGACCGGCATCGAGATGTTCCGCAAGCTCCTGGACCAGGGTCAGGCCGGCGACAACCTGGGCGCGCTGCTGCGCGGCACCAAGAAGGAAGAGGTCGAGCGCGGCCAGGTGCTGTGCAAGCCCGGCACCATCACCCCGCACACGGTCTTCGAGGCCTCGGTGTACGTCTTGACCAAGGAGGAGGGTGGCCGTCACAAGCCGTTCTTCGCGAACTACCGTCCGCAGTTCTACTTCCGCACGACCGACGTCACCGGCACCATCGAGTTGCCGTCGGGGACCGAGATGGTCATGCCCGGTGACAACACCGAGATGACCGTGACCCTGGGCAAGCCGATCGCCATGGAAGAGGGTCTGACCTTCTCCATCCGCGAGGGTGGCCGTACGGTCGGCTCGGGCCGCGTCGTCAAGATCCTGAAGTAGGACGGTCATGGCCGACAACCGACAAATGATCCGAATCCGGCTGAAGGCCTTCGACCACGGCGTCCTCGACCAGTCCTGCGCGAAGATCGTCCAGACGGTCGAGCGCACGAACGCGCGCGTGCAGGGTCCCGTGCCGCTGCCGACCGAGAAGCACCGTTACACGGTGGTTCGCGGCCCGCACAAGCACAAGGACAGTCGCGAGCACTTCGAGATGCGCGTGCACAAGCGCCTCTTGGACATCGTGGACCACACCGCCAAGACCGTCGACTCGCTCCAGCGCCTCGACCTGCCGGCCGGCGTGGACATCGAGATCAAGATTCGCCAGGTGTAACGACGCCAGGGACCCCGCCGGCTTTGCGCCGGCGGGGTCCGATGGTGTACGGTTAATAGCCCCGTCTTTACGGACGGGCGAACCAAGAGATGTGTTCAGTCGCCCGCGAGGGAACGCTGAACCAACAAGTCGAGCGCTCCGTTCGGGTTTTACTGCCCGGCGGAGCGTCTGTATGTCGGGAGAACCGATGTGCAGATAAGTAAGAGGAGAGCAACGTGGCGACCAAAGCGATCGTCGGCGAGAAGGTGGGCATGACCCAGGTCTGGGACGACCAGAACCGGGCCATCCCGGTGACGGTGGTCCGGGTCAGCCCAGCTCGCGTCGTCCAGGTGAAGACTCCCGAGAAGGAGGGCTACTCGGCCGTCCAGGTGACGTGGGGGACCCGTCGCCCCTCGACGATGACCAAGCCCGAGCTCGGTCACTACGAGAAGGCCGGCGTCACGCCCGGCAAGAAGCTGGTCGAGCTGCGCCTCGACGACGTGTCCGGCTACGAGGTCGGCCAGGAGATCCTCGCCAGCGCCTTCGAGAAGGGCGAGATGATCGACGCGACCGCCGTCTCCAAGGGCAAGGGCTTCGCCGGTGGCATGAAGCGCCACAACTTCTCCGGTCAGGGTGCCGCTCACGGTAACCACAAGCACCACCGCGCGCCCGGCTCGATCGGCGCCTGCGCCACGCCCGGACGCGTGTTCAAGGGCACGAAGATGGCCGGACGCATGGGTGGCCAGCAGGTCACCACGACCAACCTCGAAGTGATCAGCGTCGACGCCGACCGCCAGCTCATGCTCGTCAAGGGCGCCGTGCCCGGCCCGCGCGGCGGCGTCGTGGTGCTGCGGACCTCGGTCAAGAACCCGATGAAGGCCGGAGGTGCTCGATGAGCGACGTCTTTACCCTGCGCGGACCGATCAAGAAGGACCGCCCCGAGCCCGCGAAGCGCTCGGTGACCCGACGCGCCCTCGACGGCACCGAACTCGGCGCCGTCGAGCTCGAGCCCACCATCTTCGGCATCGAGCCCAACATGGCCGTGATGCACCAGGTCGTCAAGGCCCAGCTGGCCGCCAAGCGCGCCGGCACCCAGTCGACCAAGACCCGCAAAGAGGTCCGCGGTGGTGGCAAGAAGCCGTTCAACCAGAAGGGCACCGGCGGGGCCCGCCAGGGCACCATCCGCGCGCCGCACTACCCGGGTGGTGGCATCGCGCTCGGCCCCAAGCCGCGCAAGTACGACCAGAAGACGCCCAAGAAGATGATCCGCCTCGCGCTGTACTCGGCCCTGTCGGACCGGGCCTCGCTCGAGCGCGTCGCGCTCGTCGACGGCTTCGACAACTGGTCGGCGCCCAAGACCAAGGACGCCATCGCGGCGCTCGCGGCGCTCGGCCTCGAGGGCAAGGTCCTCGTCGTGCTGAGCCGTGACGACGCGGTCGCCTTCCACTCGTTCCGCAACCTCGTGAACGTCAAGACCATCGACGCGGGCGAGATCAACGCCTACGACGTCCTGGACTCGGACTGGGTCGTGTTCACCGACGCCACCGTGCCCACCGCGAAGGAGAACAACTGATGCGTGACGCCATGAGCATCCTGATCCGCCCGGTCGTGTCCGAGAAGACCTACGGGCTGATGGACAAGGGCACCTACGTTTTCGTGGTCGACCCGCGCGCCACCAAGATCGACGTGCGCAACGCCGTCGAGCGGGCCTTCAACGTGAAGGTCACCAACGTCAACACACTCAACCGCAAGGGTAAGACGACGCGCAACCGTCGCACCGGTGTCACGGGCGCTCGCCCGGGCACGAAGCGGGCCATCGTCACCCTGCGCCAGGGCGACACGATCAACCTCTTCGAGAGTTAAGGACTGCCATGGCCCTGCGTCACCGCAAACCAACCAGCCCCGGTCGTCGATTCCAGACCGTCTCGGACTTCGCCGAGATCACCAAGTCGACGCCCGAGAAGTCACTGCTCGCCCCCAAGCCCAAGACGGGTGGTCGTAACAACTACGGCCGCAAGACCTCGCGTCACCGCGGTGGCGGGCACAAGCAGCAGTACCGCATCATCGACTTCAAGCGCAACAAGGACGCGATTCCCGCGAAGGTCGCCGCGATCGAGTACGACCCGAACCGGTCGTGCCGCATCGCGCTGCTGCACTACGCCGACGGCGAGAAGCGCTACATCCTCGCGCCCAACGGTCTGAAGGTCGGCGACGTCGTCGAGTCCGGCCCCAAGGCCGACATCCGCACCGGCAACACCCTGCCGATGCGCTTCATCCCCACCGGTTCGACGGTCCACAACGTGGAACTGCGCCCCGGCGGCGGTGGCAAGATGGCCCGCAGCGCCGGCATGGCCGTGCAACTGGTCGCCAAGGACGGCGGGTACGCGACGTTGCGTCTGCCGTCGACCGAGATGCGCCGCGTGCCGATCGACTGCCGCGCGACGCTCGGCACGGTCGGCAATTCCGAGCACGAGCTGATCAAGATCGGCAAGGCCGGTCGCAACCGCTGGAAGGGCGTTCGCCCCCAGACCCGCGGTGTGGCGATGAACCCGGTCGACCACCCGCTCGGTGGTGGCGAAGGCAAGACCTCGGGTGGACGCCACCCGGTATCGCCGTGGGGTCAGCCAGAAGGTCGTACGCGTCTGCCCAAGTCATCGGACGCGCTCATTATTCGTCGTCGCCGTGGGCGCGGCTCGCGGAGGTAGGTAGACAATGTCACGCAGCTTAAAGAAGGGTCCCTTCATCGACGCGCACCTCTTGAAGAAGGTGGATGCGATGAACGCGGCCAACGAGAAGAAGGTCATCAAGACCTGGAGCCGTCGCTCGACGGTCATCCCCGACATGGTCGGTCACACCTTCGCCGTGCACGACGGGCGTCGTCACGT
>Ga0075017_100002363_pt1 | contig 11773 bp, 9 predicted proteins | sample AleBraG_ABR_2012_FD_71475 | JGI IMG/M metagenome (GOLD analysis project Ga0075017, IMG submission 71475) | Freshwater sediment microbial communities in response to fracking from Pennsylvania, USA - Alex Branch Run_MetaG_ABR_2012 | ecosystem: Environmental > Aquatic > Freshwater > Creek >...
CTCGCCGACTGGAAGTCCGACGTCGACCTCGGCGACCACGTCGCGGTCGAGGGCGAGGTCATCACCTCGCGCCGCGGTGAGCTCAGCGTGCTCGCCGACTCCTGGCAGATGGCCGCGAAGACGCTGCGTCCCCTGCCGGTCGAGCACAAGCCGCTCGCCGAGGAGACCCGTGTGCGTCAGCGCTACGTCGACCTCGTGGTGCGGCCTCAGGCGCGGGAGGTGGCCCGCCTGCGCGTCGACGTGGTCGCGTCCCTGCGCGCGAGCTTCGCCCGGCGGGGGTTCCTCGAGGTCGAGACCCCGATGCTGCAGACCATGCACGGCGGAGCGACCGCGCGACCGTTCGTCACGCACTCCAACGCCTTCGACATCGACGTGTTCCTGCGGATCGCGCCCGAGCTGTTCCTGAAGCGCTGCATCGTGGGCGGTCTCGAGCGCGTCTTCGAGATCAACCGCAACTTCCGCAACGAGGGCGCGGACGCCACGCACTCGCCCGAGTTCGCCATGCTCGAGTACTACGAGGAGTACGCCGACTACCGCGACAACGCCCGGATGACGAGGGAGCTCATCCAGGAGGCCACCCTCGCCGCGTTCGGGTCGCTGCAGTTCGAGCGGCTCGACGGCGAGAGCCGCGACTTCTCCGGCGAGTGGGACGAGGTCTTCGTCTACCCGTCGGTGTCGGACGCCGTCGGCCGCGAGATCACCCCAGTCACCCCGCTCGACGTGCTGCGCGATCTCGTCGAGGCCGTCGGCGTCACGCCGGAGAAGACCTGGGTCCCGGGCAGGTACGTCGAGGAGCTGCTCGAGCACCACGTGGTGCCCACCTTCACCCGGCCGACCTTCGTCCTGGACTACCCCGAGGACACCTCGCCGCTCGTGCGCGCCCACCGGGAGCTGCCCGGGGTCGTGGAGAAGTGGGACCTCTACATCGACGGCAACGAGCAGGGCACGGGCTACTCCGAGCTCGTCGACCCGGTGATCCAGCGCGAGCGGCTGGTGGCCCAGTCGCTGCTCAAGGCGGGCGGCGACGCCGAAGCGATGCAGGTCGACGAGGACTTCCTGCGCGCGCTGGAGTTCGGCATGCCGCCCTCGGGCGGCGTCGGCATGGGAATCGACCGCCTGCTGATGAACCTCACCGGGCTCAACATCCGGGAGACCATCCTGTTCCCGCTGGTGAAGCCGGAATGAGTCCCGCCGAGCGGCTGCGCATCCGCCCGGCGCGCACGGCCGACGTCCGGGCGATCCGCAGGCTCGTCGACACCTACGCGCCGGACCGGCGCCTGCTCTCGAAGGCGACCGTCACGCTCTACGAGGCCGTCCCGGAGTTCGTCGTCGGCGAGCTCGACGGCGAGGTCGTCGGATGCGGCGCGGTGCACGTGATGTGGGAGGACCTCGCCGAGGTCCGAACCCTGGCGGTCGAATCGAGCCTGCGCGGCACGGGGGTCGGCAGCGTCATGCTCGAGCACCTGGTGCAGCGCGCCCGCGACCTGGGCGTGAAGCGCGTGTTCTGCCTGACCTTCGAGACCGAGTTCTTCGGCCGGCACGGCTTCGTCGAGATCGACGGCACCCCGGTCGAGCACGACGTCTTCGAGCAGCTGCTGCAGTCCTACGACGAAGGTGTCGCGGAGTTCCTCGATCTCGAGCGCGTCAAGCCGAACACCCTCGGCAACCACCGCATGCTGCTGGTGCTCTGAGCCCGCGATGGCCGTGGAGCACCCGCGGGACATCGTCCGCCCGCTGCGCCGGGAGACCGTGCGCCGGCTCGCGGTGGTCGTGGTGGTGCTGCTCGGTCTGCTGACGACGGGTCTCATGCTGGTGCAGGCGCGTGACGACTCCCCGACGTTCGACGAGCCGGTCTACGTCTCGGCCGGGCTGCTCGCGCTGACGCAGCACGACCTGTCCTACAACGCCGAGCACCCGCCGCTCGCCAAGGCGATCGCGGCGCTCCCGGTGCTGCTCACCGGTGCGCAGCTCCCTCCCGGTCATGCGGTCGGAGCGAACGACGAGCGCACCTACTCCGCGGCCTTCCTCCGCGAGCAGCAGCGCGCCGGGATCCTCGGGCAGGTCACCTTCGCCTCGCGCGTGCTGCTCGTGGTCACGGTCCTCGCGGTCGCCGCGCTGCTGGCGCTGCTCGGGCGACGGCTCGTCGGCCTCGCCGGCGGACTCGTGGCCGCCTCGCTCTGGCTGGTCTCGCCGATGGTCCTGGGGCTCGGGCATCTCAACGGCGTCGACCTCCCGTTCGCGCTCGCCGTCGTCGTCTGGGCCGTGGCGATGCTGCAGGAACGCCGCTCGCCGGGCCGCCGGGCGGCGCTGCTGCTCGGAGCCGCGGTCGGGTTCTGCCTCGCGACGTCGATGCTCGGCCTGGTCATGGTGCCGCTCACCGTCGTGCTCATGGTCGTGCAGCGGCGCCGCGCCGCGATCGGGCCGGCCGTGCTCGCGCTGGGCGTCGCGTGGGTCGTCCTGTGGGCGTCCTACGCGGTGCTGGACCTCGGCGTCCTGACCTCGCCCGACTGGCTGCTGCCGCGCCCGTACGTCGACGGCCTGCTGGCTCTCCCCACGAGCGACTCGGCGCCGACCCACGGCTACCTGCTCGGCGTCGCCTGGACGGGCGGCGCCTGGTGGTTCTGGCCCGGGAGCCTGCTGGTGAAGGTGACGACACCGGTGCTGCTGGTGCTGATCCTGGGACCGCTCGGGTGGCGGCTCGCCGAGCGGTCGGTGCGCCGTGACGCGCTCGTCGTCCTGGCGATCCCGGCGCTCGCGCTCGTCGTGCCGTTGGTCGGCGGCGCCCGCGACCTCGGCGTGCGCTACCTGGTTCCGACGTTCGCGCTGTGGTGCGTCGGCGCGTCCGCGGTCGTGCTCGTCGCGCGACCGGGTCTCGCCCGCGTCGGCGCCGTCCTCGTCGCCGGCGTCGCCGCGGCGATGATGCTGTCGTCGGTCCCGCACTCCCTGGCGTACACATCGCCGCCGTTCACGCCGGCGTACCGCGTCGCGACCGACTCGAACGTGGACTGGGGCCAGGACTTCGAGCTGCTGCGATCCTGGTCTGTCGGGCTCTCGCCCTACGTCGACTGGTTCGGGCCCCGGGGCACCTCCTACGCGGACGTCCCCGGCGCGCGCGACCTGCTCGCGGTCGACCCGGCCACCGTGCGGGGCTGGGTCGCGGTGTCGGCCACGAACCTGACCAGCGTGCACGCGGACCGGCTGTCGTGGCTGCGCGCCTACTGTCCGGTCGGCACTCTCGGAGGATCGGTGCTGCTCTACCGGTTCGACCGGGCACCGGACACCTCGCCCGGGCCGGTGGCGCCGGCGCTGCCGTGCGTCGGCGAGGAGAGCACGCGTCCGTCCGCGGGATAGCCTGCGACCTCGACCCGAGGAGGTGGAGCACGGATGGTGGTCTACGGCGTCGCCGCAGCCGGTGTCTTCCTCGTCGTGCTGTGGGTCACCCGCCGCGGCTTCGCCGCACCCGACTCCGAGCCGCCGCGGCAGTGGCGGCTGGCCGGCTGGATGATCTGGCTCTCCCTGCTGTTCGGCGGGTTCACCGGCGTCTCGCAGCTGACCGCACCGCTGCTCTCCAGCCTTCCCACGTCGGCGCAGCAGCTCGTGGGCGGCGCGATCCTCGGCGGCGTCGTCGCGCTGGTCGTGCGGCTCGGCGCCTCGATCGCCCTGCACGCCGACATGGACATGCTCAAGTGGGGCCTGCTCTACCAGGTCATCGCGCTCGGCGGCCTGCTCATCACCGCCGGCGCCACCGGCATCTCGTCCTACGCCGCACTGGCCGTCATCCCCGCCTTCGGCCTCCTCAGCCTGCTCCTCGCGTTCCGCACCCCGCCCCAGCACCCCGGTGCCCGGCCCGTTCCGCCGCCGGGCACCAGCAGGCGCCCGTAGGCCGGACCGTCTCGGGGGTGGGGTGCGTGCTCAGCCGGTGTTGCGCAGGCCGGTCGCGATGCCGTTGACCGTGAGCAGCAGGGCCCGACGCAGGGTCGGGTCGACCTCGGCGTCGCCGGCGGCGCGGGTCGCGCGCACCCGGCGCAGCAGCTGCACCTGGAGCAGCTGCAGCGGCAGCAGGTAGCGGTCGCGTGTCACGAGCGTGGCCGCGAGCGCCGGCTGCGACCCGAGCAGCCGCCCGCGACCGGTGAGCGCGAGCACCTCGCCCAGCGTCGTCGCGTGCTCCTCGGCGATGACCTCGAAGACGTGGCGCAGCTCGTCCGGCACGAGCTGCTCGACGTACTGCCGCGCGACCGTGAGGTCGGTCTTCGCCAGCGTCATCTCGACGTTGGAGACGAAGTTCTGGAAGAACGCCCAGTCGGCGTGCATCTCGGCGAGCAGGTCGCCGAGCCCGGCGTCGCGCGCCGCGCGCAGACCGGACCCGACGCCGAACCAGCCCGGCACGATCTGCCGCGACTGGGTCCAGCCGAACACCCACGGGATCGCGCGCAGCGCCTCGATGCCGGCGTCGGCCGACGCACGTCGCGCCGGGCGCGACCCCAGGTGCATGTCGGCGAGCTCCTCGACCGGGGTCGACGTCGCGAAGTAGCGCGGCAGGTCCGGGTCGTCGACGAGCCTGCGGTAGCGCTGCTGCGCGGCCGTCGACACGACGTCCATCACCGGGTCCCAGCGCGCGAGGCGCTGAGCCCCGGCGCGCGGCGACTGGTGGAGCACGGTCGCCTCGAGGACGGCCGCGAGGAGCAGCTCGAGGTTCTCGCGCGCGAGCCCGGGGAGCAGGTACTTGTCGGAGATCACCTCGCCCTGCTCGGTCAGCTTGATCTCGCCGTCGAGCACCCCGTGCGGCTGGGACAGGATCGCCTCGTAGGTCGGGCCCCCCCCGCGGCCGACCGTGCCGCCGCGTCCGTGGAAGAGCCGCAGCCGTACCCCGTGCGCGCGTGCGACGTCGCGCAGCCGCCGCTGGGCGAGGTGGATCTCCCACTGCGACGTGGTGATGCCGGCGTCCTTGTTGCTGTCGGAGTAGCCGAGCATGACCTCCTGCACGTCGCCGCGCAGCGTCACGAGGTGGCGGTAGGACGGGTCGCCGAGCAGGCCGTCGAGCAGCTCGCCGGCCCGGCGCAGCTCGTCGACGGTCTCGAGCAGGGGTACGAAGCCGATGCGCGCGACGTCGCCGGCGACGTCGACGAGCCCAGCCTCGCGGGCGAGCACGACGGCGGCGAGGACGTCGTCGACGCCCTTCGTCATCGAGATGATGTAGGTCTCGCACACCTCCGGCCCGTGCAGGTCGAGCGCCTCACGGATCGCCACGAACGCGTCGTAGGTGCGCAGGTCGTCGCCCTCGAGCGGCGGCGGCGTCGGCGCGAGCGGACGGCGTGAGGCGAGCTCCGCGGACAGCAGCCGGACACGGTGCTCGCGCGGCAGGTCCTCGTAGCGCCAGCCCTGCTCGCCGAGCCGGTCGACCAGGACACCCACGGCCGAGTGGTGCGCCGACGCGTGCTCGCGCACGTCGAGGGTGACCAGCGAGAGGCCGAACGCGGCGACCGAGCGGATCGCCCGGTCGACGACGCCGCGCGCCGCGAGCTCGCCGCGGTGGGTGGCGAGCGAGTCACGCACCAGCAGCAGGTCGTCGAGCAGCTCGCGCGTGGCGGCGTAGTCGCTGCCCGGCCGGTGCGGGGTCGCCGCGGCGATCCGGGCGCGGGTGTTGTTGAGCTTCTTGTGCACGCAGGTGAGCTTGAGCCGGTACGGCTCCTCCGCGTTGAGCCGCTGGTAGCGCGGGTCGAGGTCGGGCAGGTGGGCGAGGTCGGTGGCCAGCGAGGCGCGCAGCTCGGGCGAGACGTCGTTGAGCCGCTCGCTGACCGAGATCTCCTCGAGCAGCGTCGCGATGATCGGCAGCAGGTCGCGCACGGCGTGGTCGCGCACCAGGTCGATGACCTGTCGGGTCACGTCCGGCGTCACGAACGGGTTGCCGTCGCGGTCCCCGCCGATCCACGAGCCGAAGGACAGCGGGCGCGCGTCGGCCGGCAGCGCCACCCCGACCGAGTCGAGCGCGAGCGCGAGGTCGTCGAGGACCTCGGCGACCGGGCCGTGCGCGAGGTCGTCGAGGTAGTAGAGGGCGTTGCGCGCCTCGTCGAGCACCTCGGGCCGGTCCAGGCGCAGCTCGTCGGTCTGCCAGAGCAGGTCCACGAGCTCGGCGGCCCGGCGCGAGACCCTGGGGTCCTCGAGGCCGACGCCGTCGCGCTCGGCGGTGTCGAGCAGGTCGGCGATCGCGCGCAGCTTGAGCAGCACCGAGCGTCGGGCGGCCTCCGTGGGGTGCGCGGTGAAGACCGGCCGGGCGGACAGCCGCGACATCGCGTCGGCGACCGCCTCGCGCGTCGTCTCACCGGCCGCCAGCGCCGCGTCGATGCGCTGCGCCGCCGCGTTGAGCGGGTCGCCCGCGGTGCGCCGCGCCGCGCGCTGCTCGCGCGAGCGGTGCACCTGCTCGGTGACGTTCGCGAGGTGGAAGTACGTCGAGAACGCGCGGGCCAGGCGGATCGAGGTGGGCAGGTCGACCGAGTGCAGCAGGTCCGACGTGGCACCGAGGTCGGTGCGGGCGGTGCGGCGTACCTCCTCGACCAGTGCGAGCAGCTCGGCGGAGTCCTGGCGCACCAGGGTGCGTCCCAGGAGGCCGCCCAGCGCGCGGATGTCGCTGCGCAGGTCGGCGAGGTCGGCGGTGTCGACGAGCGGGCTGTGGGTCACGGCGTCCGTCCACGCGGGGGAGGGGACGGCACGGCGTCACTGGCGCACCGCGGCAAGCCTAGCGGGGCGCGGGCGATCGCGAATCCCGTCGGCCCGGGAGAATGCCGACGGTTATCCACGGCTAATCACCGGGGCGCCGCGAATGTTAGCGATGCGGAATGCCGGGGAATTGGGCAGGCATTTGTATGTCGCACCTGAATTCACCATACTCAGGTGACAATGCAGGTCAGAGGCGTTGCGGCGCCGAATTTCCCCCGGGAGAAGCAGATGGCCCAGAAGGTGCAGGTCGTCCTCGTCGACGACCTCGACGGCGGTGGCGCCGACGAGACCGTCACGTTCTCCCTCGACGGCGTCTCCTACGAGATCGACCTCAGCCACGGCAACGCCGCCGCGCTGCGCGACGCGTTCGCGCCCTACGTCGGCCACGGCCGCCGGGTCGGCGGTCCGCGTCGCTCGACCGGCCGCGGCGCCGCGCGCGGCAAGGGCGCGACCAATCCCGCTGCGGTCCGCGCGTGGGCCAAGAGCCAGGGCGTCGCGGTCAACGAGCGCGGCCGGATCAGCGCCGATCTCCAGGCGAAGTTCGACGCCGCGCACCCGGCGGCGTGACCGTCCTCGCCCGCCGCGACGACGGCCTGGAGATCGATGACGATCCGGCGCGGGTCGACGTCGATCGCACCTACCACCTCGTCGTCGAGCAGGGCTACTGGGCGCGGACCCGCGGTCGCGACGTCGTCGCCGCGTCGCTCACCGCGTCGTGGCCGTTCGCGGTCTACGACGGCGACGTGCAGGTCGCGTTCGCGCGGGTGGTGACCGACCGGCTGACGTTCGCGTGGGTGTGCGACGTGATCGTCGACGAGCCCTACCGGGGCCGGGGGCTCGGGCGCTGGCTCATGACGACCGTGCGCGACGCGGTCCAGGCCACCGGCGTACCGCGTCAGATCCTGGCGACGGCCGACGCGCACGAGGTCTACCGCGCGGTGGGCTGGACCGAGCTCGCGAACCCGGAGCGCTGGATGGAGATCGACCGCCGGTGACGCGGTGGCTCAGGCGGCGCCGGTGAGGCCGACGGTCTGGCCGAGCAGGGCGTAGAAGATCCAGACGCCGATCGTGGCGACGGTGCCCCACGCGAGGACGAGCAGGATCCACATCTGCGTCGTGCGCCGCCACCAGGCGGCCATCTCGGAGATCTCGGGGCCCTGGCCGGAGAACAGCCAGCCCGCGACCAGCCACGCGAGCACCGCGAACAGCCACAGCGCCCACCCGACCGCGATGCCGGTCCACCCGGCCGTCACGAACGACACCGGGGGCCGGGTCGAGCGCATGACCATCATCAGCGGCACGGGCAGGAAGAAGGCACCGGCGAGCGGCATCGCGCACAGCAGCACGTACCAGGTCGGGATCCACCAGGCGCCCTGCCCGTCGGCGTAGGAACCGGGTCTCGGTGCCGCGGCGGGGGTCGCCTCGAGCGGGGTGTCCTGCACCATGGCGTCCTCCCTGCACCGGCACCGGCCGGCGTGCGCGACCAACCCGAGCGGCGCCCGGCCGGGCGGTCCCAGGCTAGCCGCGAGCGCGGGTCGTCTCAGGTCGGCGGGCGAGGTCGCGCCGTGACCGCCGTCTCACCGCCGGGCTCACCTGCCGAGCCGCCCGGGGCCGGGAGCGAGGACCGCCCGGGCCCTGGGGCCGAGCGCGAACGCGGCGAGGTAGAACAGGCCGGCGATCCCCAGCAGCGCGGGGTAGCCCACGACCAGGGCGAGGTACTCCAGGCAGCCGCCGACCATGGCACCGAGCAGGTTCGCGGCGAACGCGCTCGTCGGGTCCTCGGTGGTGTTGAAGCGGGTGGCGAACACGATGTTCGAGGCGAAGATCGGGCCGAACGCGATCGCGACGGCGGCGAGCACCCGCAGCCCGATCGGCAGCGAGAGCAGCCACGACGTCGGCACCAGCCAGGCGATCAGCAGGGTGGCCGCGAGGAACCCGAACGCGGCCGGACGAGCCGGTCTCGCCGGCAGGTGCCGGGTCACCTCCACCGCGAGGAGCACCACGATCAGCACCCCGGCGAACACGATCGCGTTGACCACCCAGGTGGTCCCGAACAGCAGGGCCGACCACGTCACGGCGCGGGTCTCCAGGAGGAGGAACGCGGCGCCGAGGCACGCGAGGTCGACGTAGGGCGCCATGCGCCGCATCGGCCCGCCGACCACCCGCACGGCCACCAGCGAGAGTCCGACGATGGTGGCGATCATGACGAGGAACAGCGAGGGGATGGTCGCGTCCTTGAGATAGAGGAAGGGCCGGGTGTCGTGCACCGGAGCGGGGCCGGCGACCGAGGCGACCGACGTCGTGCCGCTGCCGGGCGGCGGGCACACCTGGTCCTTCGGCGTGAGCCCGACGGTGATGACCGCGCTGACGTTGGCGAAGGTGTCGATGCAGGGCGCGTGCCCGAACGCCGCCTCGGCGGTGTTGGCCAGCCGGCCGACGAGCCAGCCCTGGCGGTAGTAGTTGTACATCGAGAAGGCGCCGCCGGGCTTCAGCACCGAGCGCACGTCCTCGAACGCCTCCTGGGTGAACAGGTAGCTCTCGAGACGCAGCTGGTTCGAGCCGGCCACGAGGGTGAGCGAGTCCGGCAGCGCGAAGATCACCAGGTCGTACTTCTTGTCGGTGGTGTGCAGGAACGCGCGGCCGTCGGTGATGTAGGAGTGCACCCGCGGGTCGGCGTACGGCCGGTCCGGGTGGAGCTCGACGCCGAGGTCGTGGATCCGCGGGTCGATCTCGACGGCGTCGACGCTGCTCGCGCCGAAGTGCAGCGCGAGGGCGACGTCCGAGCCGTTGCCCGCGCCGACGATGAGGACGTCGCCCACGGGTCCGGGCGTGATCCGCTCGTAGGGCACGGGGTAGAAGGACTGCTTCGTGAGCCGGACCTCGATCGGCACGATCGACTGGTGCGGGACGCCGTTCGCGATGACGCCGATGGCCGGGTACGTCGCGCCGCCGACCGTCGCGAGGGTGCTCGAGACGGTCTGGATCTTGTAGTACGGCGACCAGATGTCGCCCTGGAACGTGCCGATCGCGAGGACGGCCACGAACAGCGCCAGGCTGCCCAGGACGACCATCCGCGGCCGAGGAACGAGCACCACGGTGGCCGCGAGGATGACGACCGACCACACGACCGGCGGCGCCGAGAGGAAGGACATCACCGCGAACAGGACCGTGCCGCCCAGGCTGCCGATGAGGTCGAACCGGTAGGCGTCGAGCCGGGGCAGCTCGAGGAAGCACTGCGCGACCAGGAGCCCGGGACCGGTCATGACCGCGGCGACGGCCGCGAACACGGCCGCGAGCGTGGCTGCCGGCGGCAGGCCGCTGCCCGTCTTCAGCGCGGTGAAGTAGATGAGGTCGCTGCCCGAGCGGTCGATCCCGCCGGGGACGAGGAGCACGGTCACGACGAGGAGCGCGAGGCCCAGCGGGAACCACCAGGGCGACCTGCGTCCCGGCCTGGCCATGAGGAAGCCGAGGCCGATGCCCAGGAACGACCCGAGCAGCACGATGTTGGAGAAGTACGACAGGTGGATCAGGTTCGCGCCCAGCCACCGGATGAGCATCAGCTCGGTGAACAGCATCAGGGCGGAGGCGAGGACCAGACGCACGCGCACCGGCATGGAGCCGATCATCTCGGCCCAGGGACCCCGCCCGCGGCAGGACGCGCGATCAGCCGCGGTGGACCAGCTCGGCCTGCCACGACCCGGCCGGCTGCGCGTGCAGCTCCCAGAACCGCTCGGCGACGGCGTCCGGCTCCAACCCCGGGTCCCCCAGGACGCCCGCGACCGTCACGGTGCCGACGTGGACGCCGGTCCCTGCCATGTCCCGCGCCGCGGCGAGCACGAAGGCGCGCACCGCCGTCTTGGCCAGCGTGAGCGCGGTGCCCCCGGGCCAGGGGTCCAGGGCGACGCCGGACCCGGTGACGAGGAAGGTGCCCGAGCCGCGCGCCAGCATCGCCGGCAGCGCCTCCTGGTAGGCGACGACGGCTCCCACGACGCCGACGTCGAAGGCCGAGCGCAGCTCCGCCGCCGTCACCTGCGCGGGAGAGCCGCCGGGGCCGACGGAGGTGTTCACGAGCACGACGTCGGGGTCGCCCTGCGCCTGCCGGATCGTGGCGAACGCGGCGCGCAGCGAGGTCTCGTCGCCGATGTCGGCGGGGTAGGACCGCCCGAGGATCCCCCGACCGGCGAGCTCCTCGACCAGTGCCTCGCCGGCCGCCGGGCGCCGGACCACGAGCGCGACCGGTCCGGCCGGTCCGAAGCGGCGGGCCAGGGCCAGCCCCATGCCGGGACCGGCCCCGACCACCACGGTGAGCATGCCCCGACGCTAGACGCCGTGGGCCGCCCCGGCAGCCCCTTCGGCCGGTCCCGGAGGCCCGCAGGGGCCGCCGGTTCACCGACGGCGTAACGCCGGACGGAACGCCCCGCACGGCGCAGCGGTTAGGCGACGTGAGGCCCGGCACATCCCGGGCTAGTCTTGCGAGACCAACCGCCCCGCGGTTGCTCGTGGTGAGGAGAGTGCAGATGTTCGAGAGGTTCACCGACCGGGCTCGCCGGGTCGTCGTCCTGGCCCAGGAAGAGGCCCGGATGCTCAACCACAACTACATCGGCACCGAACACATCCTCCTGGGGCTCATCCACGAGGGAGAGGGTGTCGCGGCCAAGGCCCTCGAGTCCCTCGGCATCTCGCTGGAGGCCGTCCGCCAGCAGGTCGAGGAGATCATCGGCCAGGGCCAGCAGGCGCCGTCGGGCCACATCCCGTTCACCCCGCGCGCGAAGAAGGTGCTGGAGCTCTCGCTGCGCGAGGCCCTGCAGCTGGGCCACAACTACATCGGCACCGAGCACATCCTGCTCGGTCTCATCCGCGAGGGGGAGGGCGTCGCCGCCCAGGTGCTGGTGAAGCTCGGCGCCGACCTCAACCGCGTCCGCCAGCAGGTCATCCAGCTGCTGTCGGGCTACCAGGGCAAGGAGCCGCAGGCTGCCGGTGCGGGTCCGGCCGAGGGCACGCCGTCGACCTCGCTCGTGCTCGACCAGTTCGGCCGCAACTTCACCCAGGCCGCGCGCGA
>Ga0075017_100002364_pt1 | contig 11770 bp, 11 predicted proteins | sample AleBraG_ABR_2012_FD_71475 | JGI IMG/M metagenome (GOLD analysis project Ga0075017, IMG submission 71475) | Freshwater sediment microbial communities in response to fracking from Pennsylvania, USA - Alex Branch Run_MetaG_ABR_2012 | ecosystem: Environmental > Aquatic > Freshwater > Creek >...
TCCCTGCACCGCGTACCACCCGTCGGAGAGCCAGAGCTCGGGGCGGCGGGTGGTACGCGGTGCAGGGAAACGGGTGGGAGGCCCCGCTCTACTGGCGCGACGACGGCGCCGACGGTTGGAGCGTGTTCACCCTCGGCGGCCGCCGCGCGCTCGACCCGAACGAACCGGTCGTGCACGTCAGCCACTACGAAGCCGACGCGTACGCGCGCTGGCGCGGTGCTCGGCTCCCGACCGAATTCGAATGGGAGCACGCCGTTGGTTGCTCGGCACCCGACGCGATCGACTCGATCGACGACGTCGCCTGGCAGTGGACCTCGAGCGCCTATCTCCCCTATCCGCGCTTTCGGCCCCCGGTCGGCGCGGTCGGTGAGTACAACGGGAAATTCATGAGCGGGCAGATGACGCTGCGCGGCGGCGCGACCGAGACGCCGCTCGGTCATACCCGACTCACCTACCGAAACTTCTTTCCGCCCGCGAGCCGTTGGATGTTCGGCGGCGTGCGCCTGGCCCAGGACGTGATGGAGTGAGCACGATCGAAGAGGACGCGCAACGCGGTCTGACGGCACGACCGAAGGACATCCCGCCGAAGTGGTTCTACGACGACCGCGGGTCGTCGCTGTTCGACGAGATCACCCGGCTGCAGGAGTACTACCCCACTCGCCGCGAGCGGGAGATCCTGGAAGCGCGCGCGTCCGAGATCGCGCGCCGCACCCACTCCGACACGTTGGTCGAGCTCGGCTCGGGGACGTCCGAGAAAACGCGCGTCCTGCTCGACGGCATGCGAGAAGCCGGCACGCTCCGACGCTACGTCCCCTTCGACGTCAGCAAGCGCACGCTGCACGACGCCGCCGCGGCGATCGAAACCGAGTACACCGGCATCGACGTGCAACCGGTGGTCGGCGATTTCACCCTCGATCTCGACCGCATCCACCGCGGCGGTCGCCGCCTCGTCGTGTTTCTCGGCGGAACGATCGGCAACCTGCTGCCCGACGCCCGGGCCGGCTTCCTGCGCGACGTCGCGGCGATGCTCGGTCCCGACGACTTCTTCCTGCTCGGTACCGATCTCGTCAAGGACGTGACCCGCCTCGAAGCGGCCTACGACGACGCGGACGGCGTCACGGCCGAGTTCAACAAGAACGTGTTGCGCGTGATGAACCGCGAGCTCGGCGCCGACTTCGACCTCGACGCGTTCGAACATGTCGCGGTCTTCGACACCGATCGCGAATGGATCGAGATGCGGTTGCGGTCGACGCGCGCGCAGACCGTCCATGTCGCCGCGCTCGATCTCGACGTGCCGTTCGCGGCGGGCGAGGAGATGCGTACCGAGGTCAGTGCGAAGTTCACGCGCGCACGCGTCGAGCGCGAGCTGTCCGCCGCGGGCCTGGAGCTCGTCGAATGGTGGACCGATACCGAAGGCGACTTCGCGCTCACGCTCGCTCGCGCGGCGTGAAACCGCGGCCGGCTGACGGCTAGGAGATCGTCGGCCGGCGCGGATCCGACACGATCGTCAGCTCGTCCGGCACCTCGAGCACCTTCACGACCTCGCCGGTCACCTCGACGCCGAGGTGGCCGCCCATGATCGGGATGCGTTCGAGGCGCAGCGTGCCGATCCAGTCGGGGACGGCCGGCGCGAGGTGCAGCTTGTTCGCGCGGATGTCGGGCTCGAACCGCAGGAGTGTGCGGAGGAACAACAAGGGCGACGCGGCGGCCCAGGCCTGGGGCGAACACGACGTGGGATAGCTCACCGGGAAGCTCAGCCCCTGGCGCGGCATGCCCCCGAAGAGCTCGGGCAACAGGTCGCCGAACCAGCGGGATGCGTCGACCATCCCGCGCATCACGCGGTGCGACTCGTCGGCGAACCCGTAGCGCATCAGACCCGCGGCGATGAGCGCGTTGTCGTGCGGCCACACGCTCCCGCAGTGATACGAGATCGGGTTGTAACCCGCATTCGCGGCCGACAGCGTGCGCACACCCCAGCCGCTGAACATGCCGTCCGAGAGCAGGTGCCCCGCGACGAAGGGCGCCTTCTCCTCGTCGACGATCCCGGTCCACAGGCAGTGACCCATGTTCGATGCGATGCCGTTGATCTGCTTCTTGTCCCGATCGAGGCCGATGGCGAAATAGCCGCCGGTCTCGGTCTCGACCCAGAAGTCCCGGTTGAACCGCCGCTTCAGCTCGGCCGCGCGCACGGTCAGCGTCGCCGCGAGCTCGTGGTCTCCCGCCTCCGTGGCGCAGTGCCCGCGCGCGATCAACGCGGCGTAGACGTATCCCTGCACCTCGCACAGCGCGATCGGTGTCGCCGCCAGCGAACCGTCGGCGAAGCGCATCGAGTCCCACGAATCCTTCCAACCCTGGTTCTGCAACCCGCGGTCGGTGGTGCGTTGGTACTCGACGTAGCCGTCGCCGTCGCGGTCGCCGTACTCGGTGATCCACTGCAGCGCGGCGTCGGCCGCCGGAAGCAGCGCGTCGACCTCGTCGCGACGCGATCCCCAGCGCGACAGCTCACCGATGAGCATCACGAACAACGGGGTGGCGTCGACGGTGCCGTAGTAGACGCGACCGCCGCCGAGCGCGAGCGAAGCGGTCTCGCCGAAGCGCATCTCGTGCAGGATCCGACCCGGTTCCTCTTCCGTGCGCGGATCGACGTCCTGGCCCTGGAAGCGCGCGAGCGTCTGCAGGGTGCCGAGTGCAAGATCGGGATCGACGAGCATCGTCATCCACGACGTGATCAGCGAATCGCGCCCGAACAAGGTCATGAACCACGGCGCACCCGCGGCGACGACGGCGCGGTCGGGGAACTCGGGGTCGAAGATACGGAGCCCGGCGAGGTCGAGCGTCGACCGTTCGAGCAACGCGCGGAACTGGTCGTCGTCGCTCGTCACGACGGGCATCCGCGCGCGCCACTCCTCGAGTCGCGCAACCGGTGTCGAACGCTCCACCGGCTGACCGCACTGATAACGGGGCGTGACCTCGAGGTCACCGATCACCGGCGTCACCTCGATACACGCCGACCAGCTTCCGCGCGGCGGTACGACCGTCTCGTACACCACGTGGTTGCCGTGGATGCGCGGCGTTCCGCTGAAGTCGACATGCGTGGTGCGTTCGAAGGAGTGCCGCTTGTAGTGGAACGAGAGGCGGGAACCCGCGTCGGAGACCTCGAGCTGGCCCTGTTTGTGCACGCGGCCTTCCTTGACCTCGAACAGGTCCGCGAAGTCGGCGTCGACCAGCAGTTCGACCGAACAGAACGCGGCCTCTTCGCCGTAGTTCTCGATCTCGAGGTCTTCGCGCATGCCCCGGCCGACGTAGCGGCGCCGGAACAGGACGAGATGCGAGTCGGCGTGACCCTTCGACGGATGGCCGCGCAACACGAACACTCCGCTGAACGGATCGGGCGCAGTCGCGGCGAGCGGTTCGGGCGTCGAACCGTTCAATGTGCAACGCAGCTCGGAGATGAACCGCGTGTCACGGAAGAAGAGCCCCTGCGGCCGGGCCGGATCGATCTCACCGGAACGGGCCGAGATGCAGAACGCGGAACCCTCGACGAGCGTGACGATCCCGTCGGCCCCGATGCTCGCGCTGGCGCTGGTCGTCCAGGGCTCCGGCATCGTGAAAAACTACTACCGGAATTCGTACCTCCTTTACAGGGGGCCGGCTTTGCAGGAGGCCGGCGCCCGCTGTACCGAGTCGTGTGCCGCGACGGGATTAGCCTCCGCGCCCGATGCGGATAGCAGTCGTCGCCCCCGTGTGGTTCCCCGTTCCGCCCACCGGTTACGGCGGAATCGAGCTCGTCGTGTCGCTGCTGGCCGACGGCCTGGTCGACGCGGGCCACGACGTGACGCTCTTCGCGAGCGGAGGCTCGCGCACGAAGGCGAAGCTGATCTCGCCGATGCCCGAGCCTCCCGACCCACGCGAGCTCGGCAACGCCTGGTACGACGGATTCCACGCGCTCTCGTCCTACATGCAGGTCGACGGGTTCGACATCGTCCACGATCACGCGGGCATCGTCGGCCCGATCTGTGGCGCGATGCTCCGCGGCCGGCCGCCCGTGATCCATACGTTGCACGGCCCGTGGACACCCCAGACCCGTCTCTTCTACGGCATGGCCGGCCAATACGTGCACCTCGTCGCGATCAGTGACGCGCAACGAGCCGACAACGCCGACGTGCCGTACATCGGCACCGTGCACAACGGGATCGATCTCGACGTGTACCCGTACCGAGAGGAGAAGGACGACGTCCTCGTCTACATCGGCCGCTCCAACCCCGACAAGGGACCGAAGGAAGCGATCACGATCGCGCGCCGGGCCGGCCTACCGCTGAAGATGATCCTCAAGCGCAGCGAGCCGCCGGAGCGGGAGTATTTCGAGCACGACATCGAGCCGCTGCTCGCGAGCGACATCGAGCTGTACGAGAACGTGACGCACCAAGAGAAGGTCGACATGCTCGGCCGGGCCCGCGCCATGATCTTTCCGATCCGCTGGCCCGAGCCGTTCGGGCTCGTGATGGTGGAGGCGATGGCGTGCGGCACGCCCGTCGTGACCACCAACTGGGGCGCGGCCCCCGAGCTCGTCGACGACGGGGTCACCGGCTTTCGCCGCGACGGCGACGACGACCTGGTCGAAGCCATCGGCGCGGCCGGCTCGCTCTCGCCCGCGGCGTGCCGCAAGCGGGTCGAGGAGCTGTTCTCGGCCCAGGCGATGGTCCGGGGCTACGAGACGGTCTTCGAGCGCGTGATCTCCCGGTAGAAAATCTTCGCCGCCGCATTTCCACTACGGACGTAGTGTTATTACAATGACGGGGTGGCCCCCGACCCCTCCGTCCCCATCCCGGCCCTCGAGATCGACGATCTGCACGTGTCCGTGGAGGACACGGAGATCCTCCGCGGCGTCTCGTTGCAGATCGAACCGGGCTCGCTCCACGCCCTCATGGGCCCGAACGGCTCGGGCAAGTCGACGCTCGCCAACACGCTCCTGGCCAATCCCGCGTACGTCGTGACCTCCGGGCGCATCCTCTTGCAAGGTGAGGACATCACCGCGCTCCCGACCGACGAGCGGGCCCGCCGGGGCCTGTTCCTCGGGTTCCAGCATCCCGAGGAGATCCCCGGCGTCTCCGTGCTCAACTTCTTGCGCCAGGCCATCGCTCGGCGCAAGGGCATCGACGACTTCTCCGTCCTCGAGGTGCGGCTGTCCCTCATCGAATGGACGAAGCGGCTCGGCATGGACACCCGCTTCCAGGAGCGGTATCTGAACGAGGGCTTCTCCGGCGGCGAGAAGAAGCGCAACGAGGTCCTCCAGATGGCGATGATGGAACCCGACGTCGCGGTTCTCGACGAGACCGATTCCGGGCTCGACATCGACGCGCTCCGTCAGGTCGCGGCCGGGATCGCCGAGGTCCGTACTGCGCGCCCGCAACTCGGGATCCTCGCGATCACGCACTACCAGCGACTGCTCGAGCACCTCGTCCCCGACGTCGTGCACGTGCTCGTCGACGGGCGCATCGTCGCCACCGGCGGGCCCGAGATCTCACTCGAGGTCGAAGCGCGCGGTTTCGACGCGTTTCGTCCTCACGAAGAGGCCAAGGCATGAGCGCGCTCGACGTCGCTGCCCTCAAGCACGACTTCCCGCTGCTCGATCGCCAGGTCAACGGCAAGCGCGTCGTGTACCTCGACTCCGCGTCGTCGGCCCAGAAGCCCGTCGCCGTGCTCGACGCAATGGACGACGCGTACCGCAACCACTACGCGAACATCCACCGCGGCGTGTACACGATCGCCGAGGAGGCTACCGCGGCATTCGAGGACGCGCGCCGCAAGGTTGCGCGCTTCGTCAACGCGCCGCGCACCGAGGAGATCGTCTTCACGCGCAACGCGACGGAGTCCATCAACCTCGTCGCGTACACGTGGGCCCGGGCCAATCTGAAGGCCGGGGACGCGATCGTGCTCTCGCACATGGAGCACCATGCCAACGTCGTCCCGTGGCAGATGCTCGCCTCGGAGCGGGGCGTCGAGCTGCGCTGGATCCCGCTCACCGCCGATTTCCGCCTCGACCTCACGAACCTCGCGGCGCTCCTCGACGGCGCCCGCCTGCTCGCGATCAGCGCGATGTCGAACGTGCTCGGCACGATCAACGACATCCGCCCGCTGGCCGACGCCGCTCACGCGCACGGCGCGTTGGTGCTGGTCGACGCGTGCCAGTTCGTCCCGCACGTCGCAACCGACGTGCAGGCCTGGGACGCCGATTTCGTCGCATTCTCGTCGCACAAGATCCTCGGGCCGACCGGCATCGGCGCGCTCTGGGCCCGTTACGAGTTGCTCGACGCCATGCCGCCCTTCCTCGGCGGCGGCGAGATGATCCGCGACGTACGGCTCGACGGGTTCACGACCAACGACCTCCCGTGGAAGTTCGAGGCGGGCACGCCCGCCATCGTCGAGGCCGTCGGGTTCGGTGCGGCGATCGACTACATCTCGGCGCTGGGGATGGACGCCGTCCGGGCGCACGAGCGGCTCATCACCGGCTACGCCTTGGAGGCACTGCACGACCGCTTCGACGAGAGCCTCACGATCTACGGCCCGACCGACGTCAACGTGCGGGGCGGTGCGGTTTCGTTCCTCTTCGACGGCATCCACGCACACGACATCAGTCAGGTCCTCGACGAGGACGCGGTGTGTGTGCGGGCCGGTCACCATTGTGCGAAGCCGCTGATGCGCCAGCTGGGAGTGCCGGCCACCACGCGGGCATCGTTCTACGTGTACAACGACGAGGCGGATGTCGACGCGCTGATCGAGGCGTTGGCGAAGGCCCAGAAGTTCTTCGCGGTTTAGGATCCCAGCAGATGGCCGGCCTCGAAGACCTGTACCGAGAGATCATCCTCGACCACTACCGCTCGCCGCGGAACCGCGGCGAGCTCCCGGTTCCTCCCGCGCACAAGGTCGAGGGCTTCAACCCGTTGTGCGGCGACGAGGTGGTCCTGTACCTCGACGTCGATCCCGAGACGGACACCGTGCGCGACGTGAAGATCGCCGGCCAGGGCTGCTCCATCAGCCAGGCGTCCACATCGATGATGAGTGCCGCGGTCAAGGGCAAGCCGCTCGCCGAAGTGCGCAGGCTCATCCGTGCGTTCAAGGCTCTGATGTCGATTCACGAGTCGAAGCTCGAGGGAGACGGCGGCGGCGACGGCAGCGACTTGGCGGCCGAGCTCGCCGGAGTCCGGCTGGGTGACCTCGAGGCGCTCCAAGGGGTCGTGAAGTTCCCGGTGCGCATCAAGTGCGCGACCTTGGCGTGGAACACCCTCCAGCAGGCCCTCGACGAAGCTGCGCAGCCGCAAGCGTGAGGCGCCCACTCGTCCGGCTCCAGTTCCTCACGAAGTGACGTCGGTCACAGAGGTCGCGACTTTCGCCGGATTCCGGGAACCCGACCGCGAAACTGGACGTTGCACTGTCGGAGGAGACGGGCGGCTACGCTGGCCGTCTAGAGCAGGAGGATCGACGTGGACCAGGCTGGGATCGTCACGATCATCGACGAGGCGCTCGAACGCTTCGCGGCCCGGGATCTGATCGGCTCCTCGGAGGTCGTCGACTTTCTCCTCGACCTCCGGAGCGCCGTGGTCTCCGACGCGGCGCTCGCGGCGCTCATCGAGTCCGAGACCGAACCCGCGCACTGACACGTCCTCGGTGACCGCGCGTCGCTGACCGGTCGCCCCTGACCGATTCGCGCCACCACCCCGGCGCCGATGCGGCCCGGGCGTCCATTACCATCCGACGCCGGTGGAACCCCCGGCGCAATCAGACGAGACGCGCACCGCCGAAGAGATCGACCGCGCGGCGCGTCTCGCTCGACAACGAGGAAGCCGGCGACGGCAGGCGATCGTCATCTCGGCCGTCGTCGTGCTGGTCGTGGCCGGCGGGATCGGCACGTACGCGTTCGTGGCGAACTCGCAGGACGCGTCGGGCGCAGCCGCGGCGAGCCCGACGAGCGCAACCTCGGCGCCGAGCACGACCCGCGCGACGACAACCACGACCGCGCCGCGCACCACGACCACCACGATTCCCCCGGTGATCCAGCCCAAGGATCAGGTGCTTCCCGATCCGGGCAGCGGAATCGGCTACGGGAGCCGCGGGCCGGCGGTCTTCGTCTACGAAGCGCGCATGAAGGAACTGCACTTCGATCCCGGTCACGTCGACGACGTCTTCGACCAGGACACGGCCTACGCGGTGTCGACAGTGCAGAAATACTTCGGTCTGCCCCGGACCGGTGTGATCAACCAGGCCGTCGACTTCGCGCTCACGCACTTCCGCTACACGCCGCACGAACCGACGAGCGAACCCGATCGGGTCGAGATCGATCTCGACAAGCAGGTGCTCACGCTCTACACGAACTGGCAGCCGCAGCTGTTGACCACCACGTCAACCGGGAGCGGCGAGCACTTCTGCGGGGGCGTCGATGGTTGCCAGTACGCAATCACGGCGACCGGGCACTTCCACTTCTACGACCTCATCCGCGGGTGGCAGAAGGGCAAGCTCGGAACGATGTGGAACCCGTACTACTTCAACGGGAGCGACGCGGTACACGGCCTGACTTCGGTGCCGAACTACCCCGCGTCGCACGGATGTGCACGCATCCCGATGCACATCGCCGACTACTTCTACACGCTGGTACACCAGGGGGAATCGGTGTTCGTGTTCGGCACACCGATGCAGGCCGGCAACGGTTACGTCGGTCCGATACCGCAGGCGCCGGCACCGCCGACCACCGTCCCCCCGACCACGGTCGCGCCCGTGACGGTTCCGCCGTCGACCACACCGACGACGAAGACCACCACCACCACGGTCAAGACCACGGGCACGACGAAACCGCCGACGCCCACCACGAAGCCGAAGCCGTAGACCTACGAACTGAACGCCGCGAGGCCGATGATCGGCGCCGCGAGCGGCTTGCCTCCGAGGCTGCCGAGGAACCGCTTGTTCGAGAAGTCGAAGATGCCGCCGTCCGACGCGGCCATCAAATAGCCGTTGCCGAACGCGACCAGCCCGTCGACCGCCTTGTTCAGGTGCGCGCCGCCCATCGAGCCGCGGAACGGCGCGCTGAACGCGAACACGCCGCCATCGGAGGCGACCAACCAGTAGCCCTTCCCGTCGGCGGTCGGCGAGATGCCCACGACCGGCTTGTTCAGATGCAAGTTGCCGGTGGAGCCGTGGAATCGGGCGTCACCGAAGCTGAAGATGCCGCCGTCCGAACCGACCATGTAGTAGCCGTGACCGCTCGGGGTCGCGACCGACGCGATGATCGGTCCGTTGAGGTGCATCCCCGACATGTCGCCGTAACCACTCGCATTGCCGAACGGGACCGATCGGCCCCGGTTCGTGAACAACCAGTATCCGCCGCCGCTCGGAGTCGCCGAGATCGTGCTGACGAACTCTCCGCCGGCGAGCGGAGGAGTTCCACCGAAGAACCTCGCGCTTCCGTACGCGAACACATGACCTTCACGATCGACGACCCAGTAACCCTTGCCGTCCTTCCGCGGCGCCATCGCGCTCGCCTGCGGGACTGATCCACTGAACCCGACCGCGGCGCCGAACGGGTAAACGTGGCCGTCGCTTCCCAACATCCAATAGCCGCTGCTGTGCGTCTGCTGCTGGACGACCGGTGTCGGGAGTCCGATCGCGGGCGTCCAAGCCGTGTAGTCGATCGAGTCGCCGCTCGAGTCCTGATAGTCCATGTACCCCTGCGCCTGGACCTGCGCCGGCGACTGAACGCAGGAGCGGTCGAAGACGGCGAAATATCCGTTGTCCGTGCTGTCCCAGCTGGGAGTCGCTGCGCAGAGGACGTTGGTGGCGGCGCCGTTGAGGACCCCCGAGATGACCCCGAATCCATCCGCGACGTCGTTGAACATGATCACGATGTAGTCGGGCGTCCCGTCCTTGTTGACGTCGAGGCCCCACTCCATGACGGTGTTGGGATTGGCCCAGTTCGCACTGGTACTCGGGTCATCGAACAGATCGGTGAACGAACCGACGGCAAAGGTCGTCTTGTCGGTCGCGATACCAGTATCGACGAGGTCTCCGTAGGGGTCGAGGACGGGCCCGTTGTCACCGATCAGGTCGGAGACGTCAGCCGACGTCGGCAGGGCGCTGGCCAACATCGAGCGGGCCGGAAGCCGTAGCACCGACCGTGGCGATCGCAATCCGGCCGCACCGCGCGCCGCCGCGACGAGCTTCATCGCCCGTTCGGTGAGGCTGCCCAGCTTGGTCGACGGGTGGGCGGACGACGCCGGGATCGGGCTCGCGCCCGCGGACCCACCTGTCGCCAAGGACGCCGTGCCCACTGACAACGACGCGACGACTACCGCCGCGAGAACCCGGCTCTGTTGCATGCTCCGCCCCCGCTCTCCGAGACCGGGACGATATCCCCAAGCGTGCACCGCGCGACAGTGCCGGATACTGCGGACATCCCACAGGCCGGAACTAGGCGAGCGGGTCCGCGAAGGGGTTCGACCCAATTGTCGGATCGCCGAACGGGTCGGGTGCGTCGGGCCGGCCGACGGTGAGGTCGTCGATGCCGAGCTCGGCCGCGATCCCTTCGTACCCGGTGCGCTCCAGCTCGTCGGCCAGCTCCGGCCCACCACTCTTGACGATGCGGCCGGCGAGGAACACGTGCACGCGATCGGGACGGAGCTCGGCCAGCAGGCGCGCGTAGTGCGTGATCGCGAGCACGCCGACGTGGCGGTCCTTCGCGAGGGCGTAGACGCGTCGGGCAACGTCGCGCAACGCGTCGACGTCGAGGCCGGAGTCGATCTCGTCGAGTAGCGCGAACTTGGGTTCGAGCACGGCCAGTTGCACGGTCTCGGCCCGCTTCTTCTCGCCGCCGGAGAACTCGGTGTTCACACCGCGGTTGAGCAGCGCGTCCGGTACACCGACGGTTCGGGCCTCGGCCGCGATGCGTTCGTGCAGATCCGTGATGGTCGCGCCGCGCGCTTCCAGCGCCGCGCCGACCACGGATTCGAGGGGAACGCCGGGAACCTCGACCGGATACTGCATGGCGAGGAACAGGCCGAGTTGCGCCCGTTGCCAGGTCGGCAGCCCGATGAGCTCTTCGCCGTCGATGGTGGCCGAGCCGCGCGTGACTTCGTATTCACCGCTGCCCATGAGCGCGTGCGACAGCGTCGACTTCCCCGAGCCATTCGGACCCATGAGCGCGTGAACCTCGCCCGTGCGGACCTCGAGATCGACACCGCGCAGGATCTCGTGCCGCGCGACGGTGGCGTGGAGATCGGCGATGCGCAGGACGTGGTCGCCGCTCACGGCAGCACCACCGAGACGTTTTCGCCGTCGACCTGGATCTCGTACACCGGAACCGGCTGGGTCGCGGGCAGTGTCTGCGGCTCACCGGTGGTCAACGAGAACGTCGAGCCGTGCTTCGGGCACTCGATCTCGAGCTCGTCCTCCCACACGTCGCCCTCGGAGAGCGAGAAGTCGGCATGCGAACAGCGGTCGCCGAGCGCATAGAAGTCGTCGCAGATGCGCACGACCGCAATGCGATGCCCGTCGACGTCGAACCGGCCCGCAGTGCCGGGGGCGATGTCGTTCAGGCCGCAGAGACGCACGAGCGTCGGCATCATCGCCTCGCCCGGGCGTGTTCGAGCTTGTCCACGACCGAACGGCGAAGACCGCGCGTGAGTGCGCCGACGGGGAGACGCTCGAACACGTCGTCGAAGAACCCGAGCACGATCAAGCGCTCGGCCTCCTCGGGCGGGATTCCGCGCGACTCGAGGTAGTAGCG
>Ga0075017_100002365_pt1 | contig 11769 bp, 9 predicted proteins | sample AleBraG_ABR_2012_FD_71475 | JGI IMG/M metagenome (GOLD analysis project Ga0075017, IMG submission 71475) | Freshwater sediment microbial communities in response to fracking from Pennsylvania, USA - Alex Branch Run_MetaG_ABR_2012 | ecosystem: Environmental > Aquatic > Freshwater > Creek >...
CCCCCACCCCGAGTTCTCGGCGCTGGATGTGCCTCGACGCGCGCAGGGCGGGGACAGGGCGCCCCCTGACGCCCACCGGCACCGGCGTGCGCTGTCATGAAGGGCGTCCAGCGTGCCTCTACCCCGCGTCGGGACACGGTGCCGGGGGGGGAGGCGGCCACTTCTTGACGCCGGTATCAAGTTGACATTAACGTCAACTTCATCCTGGATGGGACCGGGCCGCATCGGGAGGAGGGGTCATGGGTCGGCTGACGAGCCGCGTCGACGCGCGGTCGCCGGCGTACGCCGAGAACCGGGCCGCGATGCTCGAGGCCCTGACCGAGATCGACACGCTGCAGGCGCGGGTGGTGCGCGGCGGAGGCTCCGGCGACCCGGCGAAGGATGCGGCGTCGGTCGCGAAGCTGCGCCAGCGCGGCAAGCTGCTCCCGCGCGAGCGCATCGGCCTGCTCCTCGACCGCGGATCGGCGTTCCTCGAGCTCTCCCCGCTGGCTGGCTGGGGAACCGACGACCCGCTCGGCGGCGGCATGGTCACCGGTATCGGGCGGGTCAGCGGTGTCGAGTGCGTGATCTCGGCGAACGACCCGACCGTCAAGGGCGGCGCGCAGGGTCCGACGTCGGTCGCCAAGGGTCTGCGCGCGATGGAGATCGCGCGGGCCAACCGGCTGCCCCTCGTCTCGCTCACTGAGTCGGCGGGCGCCGACCTGCCCAAGCAGGCCGAGATCTTCGTGCCCGGCGGGGCGTCGTTCAAGAACCTCACGCGGCTCTCGGCCGCCGGCATCCCGACCATCACGCTCGTGTTCGGGTCGTCGACCGCAGGCGGCGCCTACGTGCCCGGCATGAGCGACTACGTCGTGCTGCAGAAGGACGCCGCACGCGTCTACCTCGGTGGACCGCCCCTGGTGAAGATGGCCATCGACGAGGACGCCGACGAGGAGTCGCTCGGCGGCGCGGAGATGCACGCGCGGGTCTCCGGCCTCGCCGACTACCTCGCCGCCGACGAGCCGGACGCGCTGCGCATCGGCCGCGACATAGTCGCGCACCTCAACTGGCGCAAGCTCGGGCCTGTATCCAACCGGTCACCCGTGGCACCGGCGTACGACGTCGACGAGCTGCTCGGCGTCGCATCGGCCGACGTCCGGGTGCCCTTCGAGGTGCGCGAGGTCATCGCGCGGATCGTCGACGGCTCGGAGCTCGAGGAGTTCAAGCCGCTCTACGGGACGACCCTCGTGACCGGGTGGGCGCACCTCGACGGGATGCCGATCGGCATCCTGGGCAACAACGGGATCCTGTTCAGCGAGGAGGCCGAGAAGGGCGCGCAGTTCATCCAGCTCTGCGAGCGGCACGACGTCCCGATCCTGTTTGTGCAGAACATCACCGGCTTCATGGTCGGCACCCGCTACGAGCAGGGCGGCATCATCAAGGACGGCGCCAAGCTGATCAACGCCGTGTCTAACTCGACCGTCCCGCACCTGACGCTGATGGTCGGGGCCTCGTACGGCGCCGGCAACTACGGCATGAGCGGGCGCGCCTACGACCCGCGCTTCGTCTTCACCTGGCCGAACCACCGCATCGCCGTCATGGGGCCCAGGCAGCTCGGCGGCGTGCTGTCGATCGTGGCGCGGCAGCGGACCGAGGCCGCGGGCGGCTCGTTCGACGAGGCGGCCTTCGCGCCGATGCGCGAGGCGTTCGAGTCGCAGGTCGAGTCGCAGTCGACGGCGCTCTTCGCCACCGGACGCCTCTGGGACGACGGCATCATCGACCCCCGCGACACCCGCACGGTCCTGTGCCTCGCGCTCTCCGCCGTGCACTCCGCGCCGGTGCAGGGCACGAGCTCCTACGGCGTCTTCCGGATGTGACCGACGTGAGCCGAGCCATCACGCGTGTCCTCGTCGCCAACCGAGGCGAGATCGCCCGACGCATCATCCGTACCTGCGACGAGCTCGGCGTCGAGACCGTCGCCGTCTTCGCCGATCCCGACCGTGACGCACCGTACGTCGACGAGGCCACTTACGCCGTGGCCCTCGACGGCGCGACGTCGGCGGAGACCTACCTCGACGTGGACAGGGTGCTGGACGCCGCACGCCGGTCCGGAGCGGACGCGGTGCATCCGGGCTACGGCTTCCTCTCGGAGAACGCGGACTTCGCCCGCGCCGTGGCCGACGCCGGCCTCGTGTGGGTCGGGCCTAGCCCGGACTCGATGCTCGCCATGGCCCGCAAGGTCGAGGCGAAGCGGATTGCCGCGGTCGCGGGCCTGCCGCTCGTTCCGGGCGCGGAGCTCGACGGTGCCGCGACGGCGGGCGAGCTCGTCGCGGCGGCCGAATCCGTCGGATATCCCCTGCTGGTGAAGGCGTCCGCCGGTGGCGGCGGCAAGGGCATGCGGGTGGTGCGCACCCCGGACCAGCTCGTTGAGGCGGTCGGCGGCGCTCGCCGTGAGGCCGCGGCGTCCTTCGGTGACCCGACCGTGTTCCTCGAGCGCTACGTCGAGCGCGCGCGGCACGTCGAGGTGCAGGTCTTCGGCGACGAGTACGGCAGCGTCGTCCACCTCTTCGAGCGTGAGTGCTCGATCCAGCGCCGCCACCAGAAGATCGTGGAGGAGACGCCGTCGCCCGGTGCGACGGCGCGCACCCTCGAGGCGATGTACGGCTCGGCGCTGGCCCTGGCGAAGGGGATCGGTTACGTCGGTGCCGGGACCGTCGAGTTCCTGGTGAGCGGCGACGGCGAGGTGCAGGAGTTCTTCTTCCTCGAGATGAACACGCGGCTGCAGGTCGAGCACCCGGTGACCGAGATGGTGACCGGTCTCGACCTCGTGGCCTGGCAGCTGGCCGTCGCCTCCGGGCTGCCGCTCCCGTTGCCGCAGGACCGGATCCGCCGCACCGGACACGCGATCGAGGTCCGCCTCTACGCCGAGGACGCGGCGCGCGACTTCCTCCCGAGCACCGGGCTGCTCACGTCGTGGGACCTCGTCGGCAGCGACGACTGGCTGCGGGTCGACAGCGGGTACGAGCAGGGCAGCGTCGTGTCGTCGCTCTTCGACCCGATGCTCGCGAAGGTGATCGCCCACGGCGAGGACCGGACCGACGTCGCGCTCGCGCTCGCCGAGTATCTGCGTGGCGTCGCGGTCGTCGGCGTGACGACGAACCGGCTCTCGCTCGCTGCGACCCTCGCGCATCCGGCCTACCTCGCGGGGGACACGCCCACCTCGTTCCTCGACCAGCACCCCGAGGTGCTCGCCCCTCGCGTGCCCGACGACGTTCGGTCCGAGCACCTGATCGTCGCTGCGCTCGCGCTGCTCGGCCGCGGTGGGTTCCGCAACGTGGCCGGAGCACCCGAGACGGTCCGGGTCGCCTACCGCGACGGCGCGGACGACGTCGTGGCCGTGCTCGGGGCCGCGTGGACGCGGGCCGGCGGCCACGTGCTCGTGCTGCCCTCGGTCGCCGAGGGCGTCGACCCCCACGCGGCGCAGGACATCGCGCGGCGTGACGACCTCGTCGAGGCGACGGGTGCGCGCCTCGAGCAGCGCGACGCTGACCCCGGGGACGACGGTTTCGTCCTGCACCGCCTCGAGCTCGACGGCGTGCGTTCCTCGGTCTACGTCCGCCACGCCGTGGACCCCGAGGGTGAGACGGTCAGCGTCGACCGCCGCGGGTGGGTCACGACGATGCGGGTCCTCGCGCTGGGGTCGTCCTCCGGCCACGGGGACGCGGGGGGCGGACCGTCGACGCCGGTTCCGGGCACCGTGACGCACGTCGCCGTCGCGGTCGGCGACCGGGTCGGAGCCGGCACCGCGCTCGTCGTCCTCGAGGCGATGAAGATGGAGCACACGATCCGCGCCGACGTCGACGGCGTCGTCTCCGAGCTGCATGTCTCGCTGGGCCAGAGCGTCGGCGCTCACACCGTCGTGGCGACCCTAACGGCCGACGCAGTGTCAACCGAGCGACCGGAGACAGGGCCGTGAACGACGAGCGTCGCGCCGTGCGGATCGCCAACTGCAGCGGCTTCTTCGGCGACCGGATCGACGCCGCTCGGGAGATGGTCGAGGGGGGGCCGATCGACGTCCTCACCGGCGACTGGCTCGCCGAGCTGACGATGCTCATCCTCGCCCGGCAGCGGATGAAGCACGGTGCGGGCAGCGGGTACGCGCGCACGTTCCTCACGCAGATGGAGCAGGTCCTCGAGACCTGCCTCGAGCGCGGCATCAAGGTCGTCTCCAACGCGGGCGGCCTGGACCCCGCTGGGTGCGCGGTCGGGCTTCGCACCATCGCCGCCCAGCGCGGTCTCGACGTGCGGATCGCCTACGTCGAGGGCGACGACCTGCTGCCGCGCATCGCGGAGCTCACCGAGGTCGGCGAGACGCTCACGAACCTCGACACCGGCGAGGCCTTCGCGGGCTTCGGCATGCCGGCGCTGACGGCCAACGCCTATCTCGGCGGCCGTGGCATCACCGCAGCCCTCGCGGCCGGCGCCGACGTGGTCATCACCGGGCGGATCACCGACGCGGCTCTCGTCGTCGGGCCGGCGGCTTGGTGGCACGGCTGGGACTACGACGACGCCGCGTCGGTCGACGCCCTCGCCGGTGCCGTCGTCGCCGGTCACGTCATCGAGTGCGGGGCTCAGGCCACCGGTGGCAACTACGCGTTCTTCCAGGAGGTCCCCGGCCTCGAGCACGTCGGCTTCCCCTGGGCCGACGTCGCCGCCGACGGCAGCAGCGTGATCGGCAAGCACGACGCAACCGGCGGCCTGGTGAGCGTGGGCACGGTCACCGCGCAGCTGCTCTACGAGATCGGCGGACCGTCGTACGCGAACCCCGACGTCACCGCCCGCTTCGACACGATCGAGCTCGAGCAGGTGGCGCCGGACCGCGTCGCCATCACCGGGGTGAAGGGCTACGCCGCTCCGCGCACGGCCAAGGTCGCGCTGAACACCCTCGGCGGCTTCCGCAACTCCGCGTCCCTGGTTCTCACCGGTCTCGACATCGAGGCGAAGGCCGACCTCGCGCTGCGCACGATCGCGGGGATCTCTCTGGCGCAGGCGCTCTCTGCCACGGCGACCGAGAACGCCGCAGCGTCACGGCTCGACGTGCGCGAGCTCGACGTGCAGCTGCTGCGTCGCGACCGCGAGGACCCGCGCACGACCGCCGACGCGCAGGCCGAGCTCCGGCTCACCGTGAAGGCCGGCGACCCGGAGAAGGTCGGCAAGGCGTTCACCGCGCCGATCGTCGAGAGCGCCCTCGGGTCCTACCCCGGCATGTTCCCCACGGCGCCGCCCGCCGAGGGCACGCCGTACGGCGTCTACTGGCCGACCACGGTTCCGGCCGACCTCGTGACGCAGACGGTGACCCTCGACGACGGGACCGGCGACCCGGTGGTTGTGGCGACCGTGCCGTCGGGCGCGAGCGTCGGAACGGTGGCACCCGCCGAGGCTTCCGACTGGGTCAGGCCAGCCGTCGGGCACGCGACGACGGTCCGCGCGCCGATCGGAACCGTCTACGGCGCCCGCTCCGGCGACAAGGGCGGCAACGCGAACCTCGGCGTCTGGGCACCGGTCACCGGCGACCCCCAGGTGGACGACGCACGCGCGACCGTCCTCGATCGGCTGCTCGGCAGCGCGGACGCCGTCCGGTACTGGCTGCCCCAGGCCGAGGGCCTCGAGGTCGACGTCCACCGGCTGGCGAACCTCAACGCCATCAACGTTGTGATCCACGGCTGGCTCGGCCGCGGGGTCGCCGACTCCACGAGCCTCGACCCGCAGGCGAAGGGGCTGGCCGAGCAGTTCCGCGCCCGCGTCGCCGACCTGCCGACGAACGTCTTCCTCGAGGCCGACTCGTGACCACGACGACGGGAACCCGCGCGCAGCCGCTCACCGAGCGGGGGCGGCGAACCCGGGAGAACCTGCTGGCCGCGGGTCGACGGGTGTTCGAGGAGCGCGGCTACACCGCGACCCGGATGAGCGACATCGCCAAGGCGGCCGGAGTCTCGCACGGCACGGTCTACACCTGGTTCGTCGACAAGGAGTCCCTGCTACGCGCCCTCGTCGACGACATCGTGACCGAGGTGTTCGCCGCGCTCGCGATCGGCGACGAGGTGCCCGAGCCAGAACGACGCATGCGCGAGGCCAACCGCCGCTACCTCGCCGCCTACCGCCGTCACGGGCGGATGCTCGAAGTGGTCGAGGAGGCGGCGGCCACCGATGCCCGCTACCGCGATGCGCTCGCCGACGTACGCCGCGACCACGTCGGCCGGGTCACGCGCGACATCGCTCGGCTGCAGCGTGACGGCATCGCGGAGCGCGACGTCGACCCGGCCGTCGCTGCCGGCGCGCTCTGCGCGATGGTTGAGGGCTTCGGCCGCCACTGGTATGGACGCGGCGAGCAGGCCGTGTCGACGCACGACGACGAGACCGCCGTCGAGACCCTCACCCGGCTGTGGGCCCGAGGGCTCGGCATCAGGACCGCACGCGAGGAGCAGGGATGATCACCACCCCCGAGCACGAGCAGTTCCGCAAGGTCGTGCGCGACCTCGTCGAGAACGAGATCAACCCCCACGTCGACGAGTGGGAGGCCGCCGGCACCTTCCCCGCTCACGAGCTGTTCCCCAAGCTCGCGGCGGTCGGCGCGCTCGGCCTCGAGTACGACCCCGAGTACGGCGGCGAGGGTGCCGACCACTCGTTCACTGTCGTGCTGGCCGAGGAGCTCGGCAAGGCCGACTGCGCCGGCGTGCCGATGGCGATCGCGGTGCAGGTCGCGATGGCCACGCCTGCGCTCGCGCGTTTCGGGAGCCACGAGCTGAAGAGGGCCTACCTCGAGCCGGCGCTGCGCGGCGAGATGGTCTGCTCCATCGCCGTGTCCGAGCCCGACGCCGGCAGCGACGTCGCGGGCATCCGCACGCGGGCGGTGCGCGACGGCGACGACTGGGTCATCAACGGCCGCAAGATGTGGATCACGAACGGCACGCAGGCCGACTGGCTGTGCCTGCTCGCGCGCACCAGCGACGAGGGCGGCTACGCCGGCATGTCCCTGATTGTCGTGCCGACGGCCACACCTGGCTTCAGCGTGGGTCGCACGATCACGAAGATGGGCAACCGCTCGAGCGACACCGCCGAGCTTGTGCTCGAGGACGTACGCGTGCCGGTGTCGAACACGATCGGTGAGCCTGGACGCGGCTTCCAGCAGCAGATGGAGCAGTTCCAGGACGAGCGCATGATCGGCGCCTACATGGCGGTGTCGGGCGCGCGCCGGGCCATCGACCGCACGATCGACTACCTGCGCGTGCGCGAGGCGTTCGGCAAGCCGCTGCTGGCCAACCAGCACCTGCAGTACCGCCTCGCCGAGCTCATCGCCGACACCGACGTCCTCATCGAGTACTGCCACTCCGCTGCGGAGCGGATCGTCGCGGGCGAGGACGTCACGCGGATGGCCACCATCGCGAAGCTGAAGGCCGGTCGGCTGGTGCGCGAGGTCGGCGACGTCGCCGTCCAGTACCACGGCGGCATGGGCTACGCCGAGGACCTGTGGGTCGAGCGGTACTTCCGCGACGCCCGGCTGGTGTCCATCGGCGGTGGCGCGGACGAGGTCATGCTGCGCGTCATCACGATGCTCGAGGGCATGGGCAAGCGATGACCGTCCGCTACGACGTCGCCGACGACGTCGCCACCGTCACGCTCGCGGCACCGGAGTCGCGCAACGTGCTGTCGCCGGACTCGATGCGCGCCCTCGTCGAGCACTTCTCCGCGGCCGCGAACGACGACGCCGTGCGTGTGGTGGTCCTCACCGGCGAAGGGACCACCTTCTGCGCTGGCGCCGACCTCGCGGGCGCGTCGAACGCCGACGCCGAGGGCTTCGCGGCGGCCGGTCCGCGTGCGCTCGTCGCCGTCCTCGAGACGATGCTGCTGCTCCCCAAGCCGATCGTGGCCCGCGTGCAGGGCCACGTCGCCGGAGGCGGCAACGGCCTGGTCGCGGCGTCCGACCTGGCGGTGGCCGCGGAGTCCGCGAAGTTCGCGTTCAGCGAGGTGCGCGTCGGTGTCGCACCGGCGGTCATCTCGGTGGTCTGCCTCGCGCGCATGTCGCCGTCGCACGCCCGCGAGCTGCTGCTCACGGGAGAGCGCGTCTCGGCCCAGCGGGTGCTCGAGGCCGGTCTCGTCAACGCCGTCGCCGAGGACGGAGCCCTCGACGCTGTCGTGACCTCCTACGTCGACAAGCTGCTCCACGGCGGCCCTGAGGCGCTGGCGCGGACCAAGGAGCTGCTGCGCCGGGTGCCCGGCATGCCGCACGACGAGGCGTTCAGCTGGACCGCGGAGCTGTCGGCGAGCCTGTTCTCGAGCGCCGAGGCGCGCGAGGGCATGACGGCCTTCTTCGAGCGACGCCGCCCGAGCTGGGCCCGGCCGGAGCAGTAGCCGGACGCACCTGTCCTCACGGGATCTCGCAGGCGAGATCCTCCACGGTGTCGATGTCGCGCGCGTGGCGGGCGTCGTCGACGACCTCGACCACGAGCAGCCCGTCGAGCAGCTCGCTCGCGGCCCTGTTGGTCGGGTCGACGCCGGCGATCCCGCCGAGCAGCGGCACGAGGCGGTACGCCGCGAGCAGCGGCTGCCGCCGCCCGGAGGTGTCGAGCGCCACGGCCGCCTCGGCTCCCGCATCGACGGCCGCCACGAGACGGGGCAGCAGCGCGCCGGGATCGACGAGGTCGCCCGCGAGCACGAGAACCACCTCGACGCCCGGACCGACGGCCTGCAGGCCGGCGGCCACGGCGGAGTAGGGGCCTGAGTGCGGCGGGTCCTCGCGCACGACCACGACGTCCGCGGGGAGGTCGGGCCCGCGAGGTCCGACGACGACGACCTCGGCGCCGAGCGAGCGCGCGGCCTCGACCGCGTGGGTGCCGAGCGGTGAGCCGTTGACGGCCACCGACAGCTTGTCCGAGCCGAACCGGGTGGACCGACCTCCGGCGAGGACGATCGCGGCCAGCCGGCTCACAGGGGGAGAGCGCTGCCGAGGGTGGCGGAGACAGCGGTGGCGAGCCCCGGGACGACCCGGTCGAGCGAGGCCTGGACCTGCTCGACCGGGGCTTCGGCAACCACGATGAGCCGGCTCCCGTCGGACGGGATCGTGATGGACTCGATGGGCAGCGCGTCGGCGAGGGCCCAGACCCGCTCGCGCGCGACCAGCAGGTCGTCGCGGGTGTGCGGCGCGTCGACGAGGTGCAGCATGACGTCGGGCCCGACGAGGCCCCGCACGGCGCTGTCGAACGCGGGGTCAGGGACCCGGTAGACCGTGATCGCGCGGTGCTCGTGATCGGGGGCCACACCGGCGAAGTGGAGCCGGCCGTAGTTGTGACCGTACGCGCGAGCGAGGCCAGCCACTGCCTCGACGTCGGGGTCGAGCTCCAGGGGGCTCTCGGTCATGATCCGATGATGCTCCTGCGGGCTCCGGTTCGGACAGGGTTCGGGTCGGGGATTCGGAGCCGTGTCCGGTCTGTAACGTCGATGTCCTGTTTCAGAACCGGACCACCCCGGTGCGCCGAACGGACCTTCTGGCGTCCGCGTGGAGGCGTGACCACCGGCGGAAACGTGCACGCCAGGGCGGGGTCGGGCCGACTGGGGGCTGGGCGAGCAGGCGCCTGGACTCCGGCGTAAACGCTTGCACGAAACCCCGCTGTGTCCCTACTCTGACCGGGCACGCCAGCGAAGGAGCCCGGTTCATGGCCATGACCATCCGCGACATCGCGCGCGAGGCCGGGGTCTCCACCGCCACGGTGTCGCGCGCTCTGCGCGGCCTGCCCAACGTCGACCCGGTGACCCGGGAGCGGGTCCGTCAGGTGGCAGAGCGCCTCGACTACGTCGTCTCCCCGGCCGCGTCGCGGCTCGCGTCGGGCCGGGCGGGCAGCATCGCCGTGATCACGCCGTACATCGCCCGCTGGTACTTCGGTCGCGTGCTGTCCGGCATCGAGAAGGTGCTCCAGGGCTCCGACCTGGACCTGCTGCTCTCGAGCATCGGTGACCCGAGCGAGACGCACCACGTGCCACCGCACCGCAAGCTGCGCCGTCGCGTGGACGGGTTCCTGGTCATCTCGCTGTCGACCGACACCGAGGGGGTGAACGAGATCTTCGAGGCCGACGTCCCCGTCGCGCTGATCGACACCGAGCGCGAGGGCTGCTGGTCGGTGGGCATCGACGACGTGTCGGGTGCACGGATGGCCGTGCAGCATCTGATCAACCTCGGACACGAGCGGATCGGCCTCATCTCCGGTCGTCCGCTGCCCACACCGTTCCGCCCCGAAGAGAACCGCTGGGTCGGCTACCGCGACGCCCTACTCGATGCGAGCCTCCCGGTGGAGCCCGATCTCGAGGCATGCGGCCACTTCACGATCGAGGGCGGCGAGCGCGCGATGACGACCCTGCTGGCGCGACCCAACCCGCCGACCGCGGTGTTCGCGATGTCCGACGAGATGGCCTTCGGAGCATTGCGCTCGCTGCGCGCACACGGGCTTCAGCCGGGTCGCGACGTGTCCGTCGTCGGCTTCGACGGGCACGAGATGTCCGAGCACCTCGACCTCACGACCATCGTGCAGCCCGTTGAGGAGATCGGGGCTCGTGCGGCTCTCGCGCTGCTCGAGGCGCTCGACCACCCCACGCGCGAGCCGCAGCAGCTGAGTCTTCCGCTCGGGATGGTCGTCCGCGGCTCCACGGCGTTCCGCCGCGACCGCTCGACGTCCTAGGCCGCGGCGCGTCCCGGGCAGCTCGTCGTGTCAGTACGTCGGCGTCCGCCGCGAGACCAGGTCATCGGCTCGAGTCGAGGCTTCGTCGTCCCCCCGCACCGCCGCGAGGAACGCGTCGCGCTCGAGGTAGAGGAGCGTCGTCGGCTCGTCGGTCGTGACCGTCGCGGTCCGCGGGACGTCGCGCAGCAGCGCGATCTCGCCGAACGGGTCGCCGGGACCCTGCGAGGACAGCACGCGACCGTCGTGCGTGGCCGTCGTACGGCCCGACTCGACGACGTAGAACCGATCGCCGAGGTCGCCCTCCCTGATCACGACCTCGCCGGCCGGGACCGCGCGGCGCCCGAGCTGCTGCGCGAGGGCCTCGAGCTTCTTGGGCTCGAGCGGGGAGAACATCGGGATGGCACGCAGCAGCGGGAGACCCTCGGGCTCCACCAGCATCGCGTCGAGCCGACGCAGCCGCGGGAAGGCGGGGATCACGGCGGCGGTCACGCCGAGCGCGAGGATCACCAGCGACACGCGCAGGCCGAAGACGTGGATGAGGATCGGCATGAGCACGGAGCCGAACGCCATAGCCGCGATCAGGCCGGTGTCGAGCGCCCCGAAGACGCGACCGAGGACGGCATCCGGGGTGAGGCGCTGCAGGATGGTCGACGCGTTCACGTCGACGATCGGGTTGGCGAAGCCGATGATCGCCATGGCCACGAGCGCGGGGGCCGTCCGCGGGAACGCGGCGGCGAGCAGGAGCGGCAAGGCCCAGAAGACGACCCCGACGCCGAAGTCCGTCGCCAGCTTGCGCGCCGTCGCGCGCCCGATCGCGACGAAGCCGCCGAGGATCGCACCGACGCCGAACGCGCTGTCGAGGTAGCCGACGCCGTTGGCCCCGAACCCGGTCATCTGCACGGCGATCTCGATGGTGAAGACGGCCGTGGCGCCGGCGACCACTGTCTGGGCGCAGTACACGAGCGAGATCATGGTGAGGTCGCGGCTGGCGAAGATGCTGCGGAAGCCGGCCGTGACCTCCTGGATGAACGTCTCCTTCTCGGCTGGTCCTGGCGCCAGCGCC
>Ga0075017_100002367_pt1 | contig 11765 bp, 6 predicted proteins | sample AleBraG_ABR_2012_FD_71475 | JGI IMG/M metagenome (GOLD analysis project Ga0075017, IMG submission 71475) | Freshwater sediment microbial communities in response to fracking from Pennsylvania, USA - Alex Branch Run_MetaG_ABR_2012 | ecosystem: Environmental > Aquatic > Freshwater > Creek >...
GTGGATGGCCCGGGCCACCAGTTCCTTGCCGGTGCCGGTTTCACCCGTGATCAGGACAGTGGCGCTGGTCGGCGCCACCCGGGCGATCTTCTCCCGTGCCTCCAGCATGGCCGGGCTCTCACCGTAGATTTCGGACGTGCCCTCCAGGCGAACAACCGCACCCTTGAGTAACTCGTTTTCCCGGCGGAGTCGGGTGTGTTCGCAGGCGCGTTTCGCCGTAGCCCGGACGACTTCCGGCTGGAAGGGTTTGGTCAGGAAATCGAAGGCTCCGTGGCGCATGCTTTCGACAGCCAGTTCGACCGTGGCCACGGCCGTAAGGAACACTACGGCCAAGGTCGGATCAGACTCGTGCGCTGCCGCCAGAACTTCGAGTCCTTCGCCGTCCGGCATCTTCTGGTCGGTAAACACGGCGTCGAAATCGTTCGCGGCCAAATTGCGCCGGGCCTCTTCGACGCCAGAGGCCTCCCAGGTCTCATGCTGATCCTGGCGCATGTTGGACGCCAGGATGCGCCGCATGTGGGGTTCATCGTCGACGATCAGAATTCTGCCCATTTCATCCTTTCGTGCTGGCCGGAGCCTTCGTCATTGGCAACATCACGGAGAAGCAAACACGTTGCGCCGTATTGCTGGCGAGGGCCAGGTCGCCTTCATGATTGCGCGCAATATTGCGCGCGATGGCAAGCCCCAGGCCGGTGCCCTTGGGCTTGGTTGTGAAGAAGGGTTCAAAGATTCGTGAGAGCACCTGCTGCGGAATCGGGCCACCCGGATTCTCCACGTCGATTCGAACCTGAGCAAAGCCGTCGTAGGAGGCCTTCAGCCAGACCTTTTTCCCTGCCGGACAGGCATCAACTGCGTTCATCACCAAGTTGAGAAGCGCCTGCTGCACTTGCGCAGGATCGATATTCGCCACGAGAGACGGGGAAGCCTCAATCTCGACCTGCACCTGCTTCTGGCTGGCATGGGCCCGGCAAACGCTGGCGACGTACGCCAGTGTGTCCAGCACCGAATTCGCCGAACGTTCCGGTGACCGCGGGCGTGCGTAACTCAGAAAGTCGCCCGTCAACCGTTCCAGGCGCGAAGCTTCGCGGGCGGCGATGTCGAACATCTCTTCCCGGTCGTCACCGTTCAGTCCGCCACGCATAGCCGTTGCCAAGGAACTGGAGATCATGGCAACGGGGTTGCGGATCTCGTGAGCGATGGCGCTGGAGAGACGTCCCACGGCGGCGAGTGTTTCCTCCTGGAGAAGTTTTTCGCGAGTACGTTCTAGCTCAAGCAAGTTCTTTGCCAGAAAGCTTTCGTTCTGCCGCAGGTACTTGACGAGCAGCCAAACCAGGAATCCAACGAGAGCAAACACGAGCGAAGAGATTCCCGATTCCAGATATTCGGCAGCGTCCACGGGAGGATGACGCTGGAACAGGCGCCACACCCAGAAAAAATTGAGAGAGCCAGCGACCAGAATTACACCGCTCACCGCCAGCAGAGATGCGCGAAAAGCGCACTCGAGAATGGGCACCACCATCAGAACGTAATAGGGGCTATCTTCATGATCGGTAAGCTCTGCGAGGATCGCCGCCAAGACGAGGTTGAAGACAATAGAAGCCCACGTCAGGATCCGGAGTTCCTTGTCGGTAAGGGCGGTAGGGCGCTTCTGCACCCACACCAGTTCCGTGGCGCGCAGCAGGAACGCTATCGTCACCACTGTGATCAGAGCAGGGGAGGGAGTTCCCCAGAAAGAATCGAGCGAGAGGTGCAGGAGTAGCAGAAGAGCCAGAAGGAGAAGATTGAGGACGATAAAAATCGTCTCCTGGCTGCGGAAAGAAGCCAAGCCTGTCGAAAGAACTGACGCATTGTTGTACAGTTTTTTGAGCACGCCCTGTCTCCTCGATGCTGGTCAAACTGCCAGCCCGCCCCTGGGACGTACTTCGCTGCGAGCAGTGTAATCGGAACGGATGTCGCCAGTGTCCGCTATGCGGGTCTCCCAGTTGAGGATACGCGCCTCCCGAGCACCGTCGCCATGTCCGAGGTGCCGAAAAAAAGCGACCGAGGCTCCCGAACCGGGAATCTGCACCGTTAAGACGATGCACTTCTGGTACCTTCTTATGCCCTTCTACGGGTTGCTAGACTTGGCAAACCAATATCAAGCTCGCAGCGGCAAGCCGATTTGCATTCCCTGATCAGAGCTGAGGCCACCGTCTCAGCATGTTGGGTGCGGTGAAGTGTCCCGATTTGGGCCCGCAAGGAACGATCAAGGTGGCCTGCCGATTGCACAAAAGGCTCTCGTGCTCCGCCGAACGCTCCTGCTTGGGACCATTTTCTTGCCTCTGCTGGCCGGCCTCTCGCTGGCGCAGATTTCTCCTGGTCCGCTCGCGCGTGCCCACAAAAGCCTGGAAGGAGCGACACAGTGCGCCACCTGTCACCAGATGGGAGGCGGGGAAGCGGTCTTCAAATGCCTGGAATGCCACACCGAGATTGCTTCGCGACTGTCGGCGGGAAAAGGGCTGCACGCGTCCTATCACCTGAGTCCGGGGACGAGCCAGGGCTGCGTGCGGTGCCACTCCGATCATAACGGTGTGGACTTCCCACTGGTGAAGTGGGACACCAAAACCTTTGACCACAAGCAAACGGGATATGTGCTGGAAGGCAAGCATGAGGGGCTGGCCTGCAACAAGTGTCATAGTCCGGCGCACGTCGGTCAGGCTGACCGGGCGGTGATCAAGGTCAAAGATCTGACTCGGACGTTCCTGGGCGTTTCCCCCGCGTGCGTTACCTGCCATCAGGACGAACATAATGGCCGCCTCGGGCAGAACTGCCTCCAGTGCCACAACTACACCGATTGGAAAAAAGTCGCGGGGCAGTTTGATCACGCGAAAACGCGGTATCCCCTCACCGGCCAGCATGCCCAAGTGGCCTGCGAGAAGTGCCACACTCCGGGTCCGGACAACAAGCCTCGCTACGTTGGCTTGCCCTTTGAAAAGTGCAACGACTGCCATAGTGATCCCCACAAGGGTAGCTTCGGCCAGCAGACCTGCCAGTCCTGCCACAACACGAATGGGTGGAAGCGGGTCTCCACCTCGGCTCTGAGCCAGAACTTCGACCACTCCAAGACAAAATACCCACTGCTGGGCAAACACCAACAGGTGGACTGCCTGTCATGCCACACCAATGGCGACTTCAAGAAGCACCTGACCTTCCAGCAGTGCATGGACTGCCACAAAGACGAACACGGTGGACAGTTCGCCAAGCGTACGGATAAAGGGGAGTGCGCGTCCTGCCACAACGTCCAGGGATTCAAGCCGACGACCTTCACCGTGAAGGACCACGCAACGACGAAGTATCCACTCGAGGCCAAGCACGCCGCAGTGCAGTGCGCCCAGTGCCACATCCCCAAGGGCAAAGAGACGCTTTACCGGTTGAAGTTCGCAATCTGCATGGACTGCCACAAAGACGAGCATCAGGGCCAGTTTGCCGCAGCTCCGTACGTGAACCGCTGCGAACAGTGTCACACCCTGAACGGTTACCGTCCCTCGACCTTTACTTTGGCGCGGCACAAGGAGTCAAGGTTCCTGCTGACGGGCGGTCACGTGGCCACACCCTGCGGCGATTGCCACAAAGAGACTTCCACGCCGGAAGCCAGGTATATGGCGAAGTATCACTTCGAGGATCGCTCCTGCACGGCGTGCCATGCCGATCCGCATAACAATCAGTTCAAGGACCGGATGCTGCAAAAGCGGGCGGATGGGTCAGTCCTGGGGTGCGAGGCCTGCCACATGACGAAATCCTGGAAGGAACTATCAGGGTTTGATCATTCCAAGACGTCTTTCCCGTTGGTGGGCACGCATCGCGCCGTGGCCTGCATCGACTGCCACAAGCCGCCGAACCTGGAGACGAAACTGGTCAAGGCCGACTTTACCAAGGCGCCGACCAAGTGCGAGGAGTGCCACGCCGATATCCATGGGGCGCAATTCGCCAAAGCGGGTGGAATCGCGCAATGTGCCGATTGCCACAACAGCTCGAAGTGGAATCCATCTCTGTTCGACCACACGGCTCGCACCAGGTTCCCGCTTGAGGGAGTTCATCGCAACGTGCGCTGCGCGGGATGCCACTCGTTGATGAAGACAGTGGAGGGGAAGCAAGTTCTGTTTTATAAGCCGACGCCGACGGAGTGCGCGGCGTGTCACGGCGCAGCCACGCCGACTCCGAAGCGTGGAGCGTCGTAAGGGTCGTACTCGCCGTATCTGCGCAGAACCCGCATGGATAAAGGCGATTGCGAGCTTACGGCGAGAAGGATTCTGAACGCGTAAAGATTTTTGAACTTTGTGTGACACGTAAAAACTTCGCCGAAAAAGCAGAACTTACATTTAGATCGGAATAAGTGCGGCATGGAAAGGAATTTGAACACGTACGTTGGTAACTAAGCGAGCATTCACTTGCGTAACTTTTTTGGTGGGGACAACCAAATTATTCTAACTGGACTTCTGATTGCTTAATGGCCGGTAACCCTCGCCCTCGTCCTTTTTTATTCTTGTAGGTTTTTGGCTTTGGGGCTTCATCAAGTTTTTTCTTTTTGTCAAAAAGTTTTACTGCAGTGAGAGTCCGCTGAGGGGTGGGCACTTTGGGGACATCGATTCTGATCAATCTGGTGGTCAGTTTTCTACTGCTTCCTGTGGCTCCGCCGCAGAAAGCAGATAGCCAGTCCTACGCCACGTCGCGCAGCCCGCATGGCAGCCTGAATCTTCCCTGCCAGAATTGCCACACCGCCGCGGGTTGGAAACCGATCCGCAACGTGCCAGAGTTCGATCACAACCAGACGAAGTTTCCGCTGCGCGGTATGCACGAAGGCGTAGCTTGCACTCAGTGCCACACCAAGATGGTTTTCACCAACGTGGGAACGAAGTGCGCCGACTGCCATGCCGACATTCATCGCCGTCAATTTGGCGCGAACTGCGAGCAGTGCCACACGGTGAAGGGATGGAATGTGGCCATCCAGCAGGTGAAGCAACACGAGAACCGCTTCCCGCTCATCGGCGCGCACGCAGCACTGGATTGCGAGTCCTGCCATAAGGGAGCGGCAACCGGCCAGTTTCTAGGATTGTCGACGCAGTGCTATTCCTGCCACGCTGCCGATTACCAACACACAACGGGTCCGGCGCACGCTGCCGCGGGATTCTCGACCACCTGCGAACAGTGCCACTCATCGATGGACAACTGGTTCGGAGTCAATTTCGACCATCTGAAGAACACCGGCTTTGCGCTGGTGGGCGCGCACGCGACGCTGCAGTGCAACCAGTGCCACATCAACAATCAATTCAAGGGTACACCGGCAACCTGCGTAGGCTGCCACCTGAAAGACTTCCAGGGCACGACGAATCCCAACCACGTGAAGTCGGGATTCCCGCAAACGTGTCAGCAGTGCCACACCACGACGGCGTGGATACCGGCCAGCTTCGACCACAGTACTGTGGGATTTGCTCTGACGGGCGCGCACGCCACTGTGCAGTGTGCACAGTGCCACGTCAACAACAACTACAACCTGACGGTGACGACCTGCGTAAGCTGCCACTTGAAGGACTTCCAGAACACGAACAATCCCAATCACGTGCAACAGGGATTCGCCCAGACCTGCCAGACATGCCACAACACTGCGGCCTGGCAGCCGGCTACGTTCAATCACGCAAACAGCGGTTTCCCGCTCACGGGAGCACATGCGACGCTGCAGTGCGCGCAATGCCACATCAACAACAACTACAACATCACGAATACGACGTGCGTGAGTTGCCACCTGAAAGATTTCCAGGGTACGACGAGCCCGAATCACGTGCAGGCGAACTTCCCGCAGACCTGCCAGCAGTGCCACAGCACGACTTCATGGGGGAGCGCGAACTGGAACCATTCGAGCACCGGCTTCGCCCTGACCGGCGTTCATGCCACGATCCAGTGTTCGCAGTGCCACGTCAACAACAATTACAGCCTCACGAACACGGCCTGCGTGAGTTGCCACCTGGCCGACTACCAGAAGACGACCGATCCGAATCATGTGACGGCAGGATTCCCGCAAACTTGCGAACAGTGCCACAACACCAGCGGCTGGGGTAATGCCAACTGGAACCACAGCAGCACTGGATTTGCGCTAACCGGTGTTCATGCCACGATTCAGTGTTCGCAATGCCACATCAATGGGAACTACAACCTCACGAACACGGCATGCGTGGGCTGTCACCTGACGGACTATCAGAAGACGACGGATCCGAACCACGTGACGGCAGGATTCCCGCAAACCTGCGAGCAGTGCCACAACACCAGCGGCTGGGGCAACGCCAACTGGAACCACAGCAGCACTGGGTTTGCACTTACGGGCACACACGCCACGATCGCTTGTCAGCAGTGCCACGTCAACAATAACTACAACCTGAACAACTCGAACGCTGTGTGCTCGGCGTGTCACATGAATGACTACAACACCACCAACAGCCCGCCGCATGCGCAAGTTGGATTCCCGACGACCTGCGACATGTGCCACGACACCGTGAAGTGGGCCGATGGAAGCTTCAACCACAACAACACGATCTTTCCGTTGACCGGTGCTCATGCCACGGTGCAGTGCGCGCTATGCCACGTGAACAACAATTACACCTCGCTGCCGACGGCCTGTTCGGGTTGCCACATGACGGATTACAACAACACCAACAATCCGAACCATGCGGCGGCAAATTGGCCCACCACGTGCACTACTTGCCATAACACGACCGCGTGGATCCCGGCGAACCTGCCGAGCCAGTACCACACCTTCTTCCCGCTGAACCACGGTGGTGCGAATGGCGTGTGCACCACGTGTCACCAGAATCAGAACGATTATTCCGTGTTCCAGTGTACGAACTGCCACACGAAGTCACAGACGGATCAGAATCACCAGGGCATCAGTGGTTACGTCTACAACAGCGTCAATTGCTACGCCTGTCACAAGAACGGTGGCGGCGGATAGGGTGCAGTCGTGGATTCACGGCCCCAGGCTCATAGTCGTTGAGAATTCAAAGCAAGGCGGAGACGCCCAGTAATGAGGAAGGATGAGAAGTACGAAACACATCGGAACACTGCTGCTGCTTACATGCTGCGCTGCGGCACAGAACTCCCCTGGTGTTCCGGGCCAGGTTCAAAGGCTTGAAGTACTCAGTGAGGGCACTGACGTTCGAGTAGAAGTCACGCTAAGTGCGCCGGCTCAACCTTCGGTCGAAACCGCCGTACACCCGGACCGTCTGGTACTGGTCCTTCCCAATACATCAACCGATGCCAAGCAGCAACGCGCCCAAGCCAACGTCGGCGGTGTGATCGACGTGCGCATGGGTCTTAACAGCGCCAACCCACCCGTGACTCACGTGGTGGTGGACCTGGATCAGGCGCACCCGTATGAACTGGAATCTCAGGGCAATAAGGTCATTCTGAAAATCCACCCGGCGACTGCAAACCTGAAAGCGCGCGACGGCACACCGGTGCCCGCGGCCAAGAGCCCGCTGGTAAGCATCTTCCAGCCGAAGAGACATCGCTCCCAGCCCACGCCCGCGGACGATCATGCGGAACTGCAATCGATCCCGGTGCCTCCGCCTGCTTTGCCGCCGATCAATTTTCCTGCGGATCAAGGATCGTCGAGCAGCAGCGGAGCGAACGCCGGTACTACAGCTACAAACTCTGCGCCCAGCGCGGCTCAGCCAAATCGTGGGAGCTTGCAGCAGGGAACAGTGTTTCCGGAAACGGGTACGCCCGGAACCGGAAACGTACCCGGCGGTAACACCAGCAATTCCGGACCAGATCAAACCGCCGCGACCCAGAACTCGGCGCAGCCCGCGGCTGCTGCTGTAGCCACTTCGTCGCCAACTATCAGCCAGCCTCAGCCCGTACCGACCGACAATGGTCCGAGTGCGGCTAGTAAAGCGACCGTCTCAAGCGCAAGCGTGAGCGAACCCGTTGCCTCGGCTCCGGCTTCGTCGATTTCGGTGGCAGCCCCATCCACCCACGACCAGCAGCCTGTCTCCTCCCCGGAACATTTGGCTGCTCCGGATGCTCCACCGAATGCAGCAGGACCTGTCCCGCAGAGCCGTCCCTCTCCCCTAGATTCGGACTCTGGCTCTGCGGGGCAGCCTGCGGCGACGACCGCGGAAGTGGAATCGTCGATCGCCCAACCGACGTCCGCGCAGCCCATGGTCCGAGTTGCAAATCCTGACCTGCGCACAGCCTTCAAAGTGAAATACGTCGCCGAAGGATCGGCTTATCTCGATGGTGGCCGCAGCGCCGGCCTTGCGGAGGGCATGAAGCTTATCGTGCGGGAAAGCACGACCTCACCGACAAGTCCCAGCCCCGACACCGCCGATCCGGGACGAGTGGCCGAACTGGAAGTGGTTTCAGTGGCGGAAAATTCAGCAGTTACCGACATACACCAGCCAACCGCGCGCGACGTGAAGGCGGGTGACCTGGCCTATCTTTCCGCGGAAGATGAGGAAGCATTGGTCCAGAAGAACGCGCTGGGCGCAACCCGGAAGTATCCCACGGTGATCAGCTTCACCGAAGGCGACACGTTGGACGAGGAAGCGCGGGCCGAGATTCCCAAGCCTCCGATGCCGTCGGTGAACCGGGTACGCGGACGCTTCGGTTTCGACTACATGGGTACGGTGATGCATGGCTCACCGAGCCTGACCACGTCGGATATCGGCGGCGTCGTTCGCACCGACATGACGCGTATCGGCGGCACCTACTGGAATATGAGTGGATACTGGCGCGGGCGTCTGCATACCAGCTCGGGCAATCAAGTTCAGACCTTGCAGGATCTGATCAACCGCACTTATCACCTGGCTATGACATACGACAACCCGCAATCGCCGTGGGTGGCGGGTTTTGGACGAATGTACCTGCCATGGGCTTCCAGTTTGGACACGATCGATGGTGGTTACTTCGGCCGCCGTATTCACCCCGGAGCAACGCTGGGGGTATTCGCAGGTTCAACCCCGGATCCGACTTCCTGGGACTACAACCCAGACCAGCGCCTCGGTGGCGCGTTCATCAATTTCGAGGGCGGCAGTTACGACAATTTTCGCTACAGCAGCACCACCGGCATGGGCGTGAGCACCATCAAGTGGGCCATCGACCGGCCCTTTGTATTCCTGGAGAACTCAATTTTCTACAAACGGTATCTCTCGATCTATTCTTCTCTGCAAGCGGATAGTCCGAGCGGGAACCAGGCGGTGACTGCTCCGGGGCCAGGCATTGGCCGCAGTTATCTGACGGTACGCGTTCAACCCACCGAGCGTCTGGAACTGGATTTCAATCACACCTATTTTCGCGATATCCCCACCTTCGATCCGACCCTGATCGGAACCGGCCTGCTCGACAAGTATCTGTTTCAGGGATTCAGCGTGGGCGCGCGCGTCGAGGTGGTCAAACAGATGTGGGTGTATAGCACCATCGGCCAGAGCAATCGCTCGGGTGACGCTCAGAACTCATTGAACCAGGCGTACGGCATCACTTTTGGCCACGTTCCCAAACTCGGCTTGCACGCCGATGCGCACTACTCAAGATTCAGCAGTTCGTTCGGAAATGGGTCCTACCAGGCGTTGTCGCTCTCACGCAGTATTGGCGACAACTTCCGGCTGGAGCTTTTGGCAGGACAGCAAAATTTCAGTTCCTCGTTCACGGCCAACAACCGGTCGCGATTCGTAACCGGCAACGTGGAAGTGCCTATGGGAATGCATTACTTCCTGCAGGGCGGATACACGGTAAGCCGAGGCGCTTCGATGAGCTATGACCAGTGGATGTTTACTTTGGGATATCGGTTCGATTCGAGAACGAATAAGAGGAAGTGAGTCAGGGTAGAACCATGGGGAAGTATTCGCGGTACATAAATCGGGCAATTCTATTTCTCGCGGCGGTGTGCCTCTCCGCGCCGGGGGCCTTCGCGGCAAACCAGCCATTGCAGGATCTCTTAAGCAGGACCAGCCAACAGGTTGCGAAGTTTCTGGATCAGTTTTCGGATGTTAAATGCACCGAAGTAGTCACGCAGGAGAAGCTGAGGCCAGACGGCAAAGTCGAAGTAAAGGCGGAGACCAAGTTCGACTATCTGGTCATTCTTACGAATACGAATGGGGAGTTGAGCCTGGACGAGTCACGCCTGCCCTTGCAGGAAACGAAGACCAGCAAGAGCAAGAACACGTCGTTGTTGGTGAGTAACGGGTTTGCCACGCTGTTCTTGATATTTCATCCTTACTACGCGGGCAGCTTCGAGTTCACCGATCTTGGAGCGGAGGTGATCGGCGAGCGTGCGGTGGAGAAGGTGCATTTCCAGCACTTGAGAAACACGCGCTCGCCAGCCGCTTTGGCGCTTCGCGGCCGCGAGTTTCCCTTGGAGCTTTCCGGGACCGCGTGGATCGATCCCAAGAGCGCATCCATCGTGAAAATCGAGGCCGGAGTGGAAGAAGGATTGGACGACATCGGAATGAAAGCGATGCGCTCGCAGGTTGAGTTCGGACCGGTCGAGTTCCATAACGCTGCGGAATCGTATTGGTTCCCGGTGGAGGCGAGCGTCGAAGTGGAAACTCCGCGCCAGCACTGGCGGAATACCCATCACTTTACCGATTACAAGAAGTTTTCAGTTGATACCGAAGAAAAGGTTGCCCAGAAATGAGCACAAATGCCGCAGTCGCCACTGCTGTCATTTCCGCGCGAGACCGAGAGCGCGGACACATGCGCCGTGTCATGGCCGGCTACTTCCTTTTTGCAACGTTGATTGTTGCTCTGGCCGTGCATGGCTTTGACTACTACACCATGGACGCTACCCAGCGGCCATTTTCACCGAAGCACATGGCCCTTCGGCCCAGCGGGAGCATCGGCGCGAAGCTGGGATTCCTTGGCTTCGCCATGTTCCTGGTAATTTTCCTTTATCCGTTGCGCAAGCGCTGGGCATGGCTGCAGCAGCAGGGCAGTTCGAAGCACTGGCTCGATTTTCACGTGATGCTGGGGATTGTTGCGCCGTTCGTGATCGCATTTCACTCTTCATTCAAGTTCAGGGGGTTCGCGGGCATCGCCTTCTGGATCATGCTGGCGGTGTCAGCGAGCGGCATCATCGGGCGCTATCTGTACGGGCAGATCCCTCGCAACCTGAATGCTGCAGAGCTATCGCGAAAGGAAACGCAGGAGATTCAACAGCAGCTCTCGCAGCAACTGGCTCAGCAAAACCTGCTTCCTGCAGCCGACTTGCAAACCCTGTTGCGTCTGCCGAGTCCAGAGCGGGTTGAGCGATGGCCCGTGGTGTTCGCGTTGGTTTACATGTTCGTGCTCGACCTTATCCGGCCGTTCCGGATCGCACGTATCCGCCGTCATGCGCTGGATGTGGGCGAGAAGTTCAGCACTTTGGGCGGCCTGCGGGCGACCAGACATCGTGAACTGGAAAAAGCGATCGCGACCGCTCGTGAGGAAGCCTCTCTCGCCAAGAGGATTCTCTTCCTGTCGCGTTCGCAACAGGTCTTTCACCTGTGGCACGTGGTGCACAAGCCGTTCAGCTATACGTTCGCGCTACTGGCCATCATTCATATTGTCGTGGTCTTCATGATGGGGTTCTTTTAAATGGATACTCTGATCACTCTGGTCATTGCCGCCGCGATCTCGCTCTTTTTTGTGCGCGGCTATTTGAAGAGTCTGAAGCAGCGGGATGAGAAGGCACGCGCTGCCGCGGAAAAGGGAAAGCTGTTTTCGGAGGGACCAAAAGCTCAGCATCCACACATTGACAC
>Ga0075017_100002369_pt1 | contig 11757 bp, 7 predicted proteins | sample AleBraG_ABR_2012_FD_71475 | JGI IMG/M metagenome (GOLD analysis project Ga0075017, IMG submission 71475) | Freshwater sediment microbial communities in response to fracking from Pennsylvania, USA - Alex Branch Run_MetaG_ABR_2012 | ecosystem: Environmental > Aquatic > Freshwater > Creek >...
TGCAGCGGCTGCAGAAAAGGCACGGCGCACAGCAGTTCTCCGCCCGGCTTCAATACGCGGATCACTTCCCTCGCACAGCGGAACGGATCGCGAACGTGTTCGAGCACAGAGAAGCTGAACACCGCATCGAACGATGCATCTTGAAAAGGCAGTTCTTCGCCCACGCCGAGCACATCCGTGGTGTCGTACGGCACAATCTCCAGATTGACCACATTGCTGTAGTACACATTCCGCCGGCCAGCCCCGCAGTCTAAAATCAACCCGTCCGCATATTGCGAGATCATTTCCCGTGCAAAAGGGTCGTAATTATGGCAGGAAACGGCATCGGTCGCCACGGCGCCGGCCTGCCGGCGCAGTTCCTCGCTGAGAAAATCCACCATCCCGTCCGAGGTTGTCCGCGGCAAGTCGGTCCTGAGCAACGGCTGTAGCCGCTGCAGCTTGGCCCGCTTCAGGGGCAGGCAATGCGCGGACGAAAGGCGCACCTGACGCGCCTCGTGAATTCCGAATTGCTGAAAATGCGCGCGCCCCGAAGCCATCGACCCTTCCCGCACGGCCCGCGCCACATCCGGATTGCAAGCCAGATAACCCTCCTCGTTGAAGTTCTCCTCGGTGGCTGGAAAGTCTAACGTCAGGGAGGTCATTTCGGGCGCGGGGGATTGGCTGCGTATTCGTACTGTTCCGGCAAGCGGATTTCATCGCGCTTGCGCAAGGCTTCCGCGGCATGAATCGGCCAATACGGATCGCGAAGCGACTCCCGCGCCAGCAGGACCAGATCCGCCCGGCCGTTGCGGACGATTTCATCGGCCTGCATGGGTTGCGTAATCAGTCCCACTGCCGCCGTTAGCATGCCGGTCTGCCGCCGGATGGCTTCCGCAAACGGTACTTGAAAACTCGCGCCCGCTGGAATCTTCGCCAACGGCGTGCTCCCGCCGGAACTGCAATCGATCAGATCCACACCGAGCGCCTTCAACCGGTGAGAAAGCTCGATCGCGTCCTCCAGCGTCCATCCACCCGGATACCAATCGGTGCAGGATAGCCGCACGGACATCGGAAGGTTAGCGGGCCATACCTGCCGCAGACACTCGGCCGTTTCCAGCGTGAAGCGCATGCGATTTTCCAAGCTGCCCCCATAGCGATCCGTGCGCTGATTGGACAGCGGCGAATGGAATTCGTGACACAAGTAGCCGTGCGCCGCGTGCATCTCCAGCCATTGGAACTCCGCCGCCAGAGCCCTGCGCGCCGCCGCCACAAACGCTTGTTTGATGGTCCCGATGTCCGCTAGCGACAACTCCGCCGGGACCCGGTCGTGCGGATAAAAAGGGATCGCGCTGGGCGCAACGCCGGTCCAACCGCCCTGATCCGGAGCAACCTGTTGGGTGCCTTGCCAGGGGGGGACAGTACTGGCCTTGCGGCCCGCATGCGCAAGCTGAATGCCGGCAATCGAACCGTGCTGCATCAGGAAACGCGCGATACGACGAAACGGCTCGACCTGATCATCCGACCACAGTCCCGTATCTTGCGGCGAGATGCGTCCGCGCGCCTCCACCGCAGTTGCCTCCGCGATCACCAGCCCAGCGCCGCCGACCGCGCGCGAGCCGAGATGCACAAAATGCCACTCCGTCGGTTTGCCGTCTTCGGCGCTGTATTGACACATGGGCGAGACGCCAATGCGGTTGCGAAGCGTAACTCCGCGAACGGTCAACGGTTCGAAAAGATGAGGCACCCTATCATTTTACTGGCCAGGACTAATTGAGGTTCCGATGATGTCGCCGGAGACATCCGCCTCGGCCTCTCGGGCGTTGGCGAAGATGAACGGGGCTGCGCTGCTGCCGGTGTAGGCGTCGCGCTCTCAGGTGGCCGCTTTTGGCTGGCGCCTGCAGCGCCGAGTCAGTCCGGCCGGTTCATAGCGACGTTTTCCTTGGCCAGATTCAGAAGTAGTCGGAGTACTCGGTTCACAGAGGCCGAATCCGAGAAAACCCTGGCGAGATCGGGCTCAAGAAAAATCACGTTGGTTCCCGCCTTGTAAGCTTCGTGATGCTTGCCTCGCACACCGTTAGCGAAGTCGTACTCCGGCAACATGTCCTCACCGACCTCAGGGTTGACCTTTTGACTCATACTGTCTCCGCTCCTTCGGAGCTGCCTCCCGCGCGCTGATTATTCGAATCCGCTGGTCGCTCTCCGTGTAGGCGACGACCAATAAGCGACCTGCGTCCGAGAGACCGATGCTGACGAATCGCAACTCCGCGTCCGAGTGCGCTGGGTCGGGAATCGTCACTTCGAGCGCATCGCCCAAAACCGTCATCGCCTCCCCAAAGCTAACGCCATGCTTGGATAGGTTCGAGGCTGCCTTGTCGGCATCCCATTCGAACTCCGCCTTTCAATCTTACCGCAGGCGCTTGCCAGTCGGGCTAACAGATCCCGCGCTGACGCGCCAGAACCAGTGGCGCTGGACAGCAATGACCAGTTTCTCCAGAGCCCCGCCAGGCGTTCTCGCACAGCGCGTTGTTCGCATCGAACGGGAGCAGAATGGTAGCCGTACCGGTGGTGTGTGCCTTGAGCTTCGTCAACTCCGTCGAGTTGCTATCGTAGCGGGCGGTGAACTTGAGGGGGCCCCTGCCGGTCGTCCTGACTGGTTCATTGCGTGCGTTGCAGTTACAGCTATCTTTGGGGATGCCGAAGAGTGAAATCAGCCCGCCGCGAGCCCGATGTTATACTGAGAGCACGTTTCGCCATGGGGTGAACATGGTAGCGAAGTCGCCCAGCCCACGCCGTTATTCCCGATTCTTAGCCGCGTTGTTTGCAGTGGCGTGCCTGCACGCCGCCGACGAGAAAGTCGCCATTGAGCCGCGCGCCAAGCCCGGCGATAAGGCGAAAGAGGCGGTGCTGGAACGGCGTCCTGGGAATATCCGGGTGGACGCTACGTTGGTGCAAATTAACGTCACCGTCACCGACCCCTTGAACCGATTTGTAACCGGATTGGAGAAAGAGCACTTCCGCCTGTTCGAGGACAAGGCTGAGCAGGAGATCGTCCAGTTCTCCGCCGAAGATGCCCCGCTCTCCATCGGCTTGGTTTTCGATACCAGCGGCAGCATGGGAAGCAAACTCCAAAAGTCCCGGCAAGCCGCGGCGCAGTTTTTCAAGACCGCCAACCCGTCAGACGAATTCTTCCTCGTGCAGTTCAACGACCGCCCGGAATTGGTGGTCCCCTTTACCACCGACACCGAGAACATTCAGAACCGGCTGACGTTCACCCAGTCCAAAGGCCGCACGGCGTTGCTGGATGGCGTGTACCTGGCCATGAACGAAATGAAAAAGGCTCGCAATCCGCGCAAGGCCATCCTGATCATCTCCGACGGCGGCGACAATAGCAGCCGCTACACCGAAACCGAGATCAAGAACGCCGTGCGCGAATCGGATGTGCAGGTGTATGCGATCGGCATTTTCGAGTCGATTTCCGGACGTGGCCGAACGCCCGAAGAAACGATGGGCCCGGGTCTGCTCAACGAGATGGCGGAACAAACCGGCGGCCGCGCGTTTCCGGTGGAAAACGTCGCCGAACTGCCGGACATCGCCGCGAAGATTGGGGTAGAGTTGCGAAATCAATACGTGTTGTATTACTCGCCGAAGAACATCTCTCGCGACGGAAAGTATCGCCACGTTAACGTGAAACTGGTTCAACCGCGCGGGCTTCCCACGCTGAAAGCTTTCTATCGCCTTGGATACTATGCGCCTGCTCAGTAGCCTGGTGCTTTGTGGTGTCTCTGCCGCTGCCCAGGTCCCGCCGTCCACTCCGCCTGTGGCTACCGACGAGACGCCCACGTTCCGCACCGATACGCGACTGGTGGTGCTGCCGGTCAGCGTTTCGGACAAAAACGGAAAGCTGGTCACCGACCTCTCCCAGAACTCGTTCAAAGTTTTCGAGAACGGCACGGAGCAGCCGATCAAATTGTTCCGCCGCGAGGATGTGCCGGTGTCGCTCGGCATTATCGTGGACAACAGCGGGAGCATGCACGATAAGCGCTCCAAGGTGGAGACGGCCGCGCTCGACTTGGTGAGAGCTTCCAATCCGCATGACGAGGTTTTCATTGTGAACTTCAACGATGAAGCTTACCTCGATGTCGAATTCACCAACGACGTCAAGAAGCTGGAGGAAGGGCTCGCGCGCATCGATTCCCGCGGCGGGACCGCGCTACGCGATTCTATCAGTATGTCCATCGACTACCTGAAGCAAAAGGGCAAGAAGGACAAGAAGGTCATTCTCGTGGTAACGGATGGCAACGACACAGCCAGCACCGGGACCCTGGAAAAGCTGGTGGACAAAGCACGCCAAGCCGAAGTGCTGATCTACGCGATTGGTCTGCTCAGCGAGGAAGAAAAGCACGAAGCCAAAAAAGCCAAGCGCGAACTCGACTCCGTTACGCGTGAAAGCGGCGGACTGTCGTTCTATCCGCGCGAACTGACGGAAGTGGATCGGATCACCCAACAGGTGGCGCACGAGATTCGCAATCAGTACACCATCGCCTATTCCCCCACGATTCAAGCCCTGGACGGCAGCTTCCGGCAGATTCGCGTGACGGTGAACGCGGCGGGGCACCCGAGCGTCCGCACGCGCACCGGTTATTACGCAACGCCCGACAGCAAACAAACGCACAAGGCTACCGCCGATCTTTTCAGAAAATGATCGGCTATCTTTGGAGCGCCACGCGCGGCTACCGGCTGCAACCGTGGAACAGCCCCTACCTGCGCTGGCGCATCGAAACATATTGGGGAACTCCCGCGTCCGAGATTGATTTTGGCCAGTTCTGGCGGTTCGCTTGGGAGCGGCGGCATGAACTGCTGCGGTACTTGCGCTGGGTGGAGCGCATGCGCTAAAAGCCCGCGGCTTCGCGCCAAGCTCCGAGGGGACACTGCTGCCATAGGGTTGAGCGAAGGATTGCGGAGGAGAGCCCGCAGTGTCCCCTTCCACGTCTGTTGATTCACGCCTTAAGTTTTCTGCGCAAGCCCGATACGAACCTCTCCGTGAAGGAGCCGAAGGGCTGATCGGTAGTCAGGTAAGTCCACACAGCGCCGCGCTCGCCGGGATCGGCGCTGGTGGACGGAGCTTCGGCCAAACGCCGCTCGATCTCCACGGGCAGTTCCGCTTCCAGTTCCGAAAACCACTGGTGAATCTTCTGCGCGTATTCATACTGGGCGTCGCGGCCGGAGAGCATCGGCATCCCTGCCAGTCCCCAACTCAGCCAGGGCAGACCCGATCGAAACTCCGCCAAGCGCGCCAGATAGTCGGACCACAGCTCGTCAATGGTGCGCAACGTAACCAGTTTTTCGCGGTCCGGCGTTCTTCCCTCCAGCACCTCCTGTCGAAAGGTGTGGATCTTATTCCGCTGGCCTTCCACGGGCAGTTCATACTTGTTCAGGAAAAGCCTCTGGTCCAGGTTCTGACCTTCCACCAGCCGCTGCACGGTGTCCAGATCGGTGCCCAGCTTGGGGTTCAGATCGCGGTACTTCACCAACAAGTCGTCTTCCAGCGAAACGAAGAAGCGCGAGCAGCCGGGATCGCCCTGGCGGCCGGCGCGGCCCCGAAGCTGATTGTCGATCCGGCGGCTCTCATGCTTCTGCGTACCGATGACATAAAGCCCACCCGTAGCGGCTGCGCCTTCACCGAGCCGGATGTCGGTACCGCGGCCGGCCATGTTGGTGGAGATGGTCACGGCTCCCAGTTCGCCGGCGCGCGCGATGATTCCGGCCTCCAGTTCGTCGTTGCGCGCATTCAATACGCGATGCGGGATATCGCCAAGCATGCCACTCAACCGCTCTGATTCTTCCACGCTGCCGGTCCCTACCAGGACGGGTTGGGCAATCGCGAAGGCGCGCCGGATCTCGCCCAGCACGGCCTGTTCTTTATCCCGCTTCGTTAAGAAAAGCGCGTCCGGATGATCGACGCGAATCACGGGTTTGTTGGTGGGAATGGCCTCCACCCGCAGGCCGTAGATCTTCTCGAATTCTAACGCCTGCGTCGCCGCGGTGCCCGTCATGCCGCAAATCTTGGGATACATGGCTACCAAGTTTTGCAGCGTAATGGAGCCGAGAATCATCCCCTGACGCTTAGCCGCGACGCCTTCCTTGAACTCGACCGCCGTATGCAGGCCCGCGGGCCAGCGCCGGTCCTGGGCGATTCGCCCTTTGAACTCATCCACCATTTCAATGGCGCCATTCTTCACCACGTAGTCTACGTCGCGGCGCAGCAGGACGTGGGCATGTAGCGCATCCTGCATCGCGGTCAACAATTGGAGGTTGCGCTCATCGTACAAATTGCCACAGTCGAAGGACTTCTCCACCGTCGCAATTCCGAGGTCGGTGAGCGCGACATTGTGCGCGCCCACGTCCACGGTGCAGTAGTAGGGCGGGCGCAGGTTCCTCGCAATCTGATTGGCCGCACCGGCTAATCCAGCGCCTCCGCTGCCTCCGCCGGCGATTACCAGCGGAATGCGCGCTTCGTCAATGAGGATGGAATCGACTTCATCAATGACGGCTGCCGCGAACGGGCGCTGCACCTGCTCATCGAGCCGGAGCGCCAGCCGATCGCGAAGAAAATCGAAGCCGATCTCATTGGCGGTGGCGTACGTTATATCGCAGGCGTAAGCCGCGCGCCGTTCTGCCGCGCTCATGCCTTGTTGGAGGTTGGCTACGGAAAAACCCAGGAAGCGATAAATGTCTCCCATCCACGCGGCGTCGCGGCGGGCCAGGTAGTCGTTGACGGTCATCACATGGACGCCGCGCTTCTCTCGCGCGTACCAGGCTATGGCCGGCACGGCGGCCAGGGTCTTGCCTTCGCCAGTCTGCATTTCGGCGATGCTTCCCCGCGTCAGCGCAAGCGTCCCGCGGAGTTGAACGTCGAACATGTCCTGGCCGAGCACGCGCGAGGCTACGGTTGCTGTGACAGCGATTAGCGCCGGCAGTTCGTTGGCTTGCAAAGCCACCGCGCGCAGTTCCGAATCGCTCATACCGCCGTATTCGACTCGAAGCGTGTTGATTCGCCGAATCGCGGGGCCGTCGCGGCGGGATGGCTCGAAAATGGAATTCCAGAATCGGCGCATGGATTCAGGTGATGCTGAAAGGCCTGCACAGGGCCACGTCGCCTACCGCCGCAGGGGCGCGTTCGGCTGGTTCTTTAGCTGTGCCCACTTCGCCATCAAAGTGGCGTAGGTGGCTTGCTGCCGCCTGCCTGCCTCCAACTGCGCAGCCGTGGGAGGAAACTCCGACGCCTGCATCCCCATTACGCTGGAAACCAGGCGAGCGGCGATGTTGCCCAGATTGGCCGGCCCCGCCGGTTCCCGCGGAGGGCCGAATTCACCGCGCGGTCCAGTCTCCTCTTCCGCGGCCGCCACAGGAGCAAGCTCTTCTACCTGTTTCAGGAGTGCGCCGGTTTGCAACTTCCCAGCCAGCTCGCGCGCCTCTTTGTAAGCGGACAGCGCGTTCCTGGCGTCCCTCTCCATCTGCGTGGTCAAAGCAAAGATCTGTTGGACTTCCGGCGTGATCTTCACGCGCGGATCCATTTTGACGACGATCGGCTGAGTCTGGCTCTTGCCATCAGCCGTTAGCCGAACCATATACGTGCCGGGAGCTACCCACGGAGAACTGACCGATGTATAAGTCCGGTGCGGCACCGCGCCGTTCGCTCCACCGCGGCCGCCGCCAACGGTACCGGGAATCGGGTCGTAGTGCATGTCCCAAAGAAAGCGGTGCATGCCGGCGCTGGTCTTCAACACCTCTGGCGCAGCAGGCCAATACAGCGGCAGACCGCAATCGGGCGCGGATGGCTTCTCCTGGCAGAACTTGTTGTACGCAACCGGATCGGTGGCCGGGTCGGGGCTGCGCGGCGCAGCGCTGCTCGTGTACGTGCGAACCGTTTTGCCCTGCGCGTCGAGAATCTCCAGACGGGCCTCGCCGGCAGCCGCTGGCAAGTAATAGTCGATCAGGGCGCCGTTGGGCGGGTTCTCTCCAGCCGGCACTTCGGGCGGCCACGGAGTGGGATCGTTGGTGGCAAAGCGAACGCGAACGGCAGTGGCGGGCTTGAACAGATAGGCATCGGACGCGGCTGCCGCCTCCGCCGCCTCGCGCAGCGGTGTCACATCATCGAGAATCCAAAAACCGCGGCCATGCGTGCCGGCGACCAGATCGGAGCACAAGCAGGAGCTATCGTCCTTGACCTGGATGTCCCGCACCGAAATGGCCGGCATGTCGAGACGAAGCGAATGCCAATGGTCCCCATCGTCAAAGGAAACCCAAACCTGCGTATCGGTGGCGGCATAGAGCAGCCCCTTCTTGTGCGGGTCTTCGCGGATCGAGTTGGCCACTGCGCCGCCGGCGATGCCATTATCAATTTCGGTCCAGGTTTGGCCGCCATCGTGGGTTCGCCAGAAATGCGGATTCATATCATCGAGACGAAGCGTATTGGCTGCGGCATAGGCAGTGCGCGTGTCGAAATGGCCTGCATCCATGTTGAAGATGCGCGTCCAGGGCTTGATCTGGGGCGGCGTGACGTTGCTCCACCTGCGTCCGCCATCCGTAGTGACCTGGATCAGGCCGTCTCCGGTGCCCGCCCACAGTACATTGACGTCCAGCGGCGAGGGCGCCAGTGCGGTGACCGTGCCCATCGGCGTCGGTTTGACGGTGGAGGCGTACTTTCCCGCGTTGGCGGGCACGTCCCAGGTCTGGCGCGTCAAGTCGCCGCTGATAGCCGTCCAACTATGGCCACCGTTAGCTGTCTTCCAAACCCCGGCTGTCGCATAAAACAAAATGTTGGGATCCTTGGGCGACCAGATCAACGGTTGCGTCCGAACCGCACGCGCCGGCGGATCGGAAGCCGCGGTTCCACGACTGGGCCCGATGCTCGCTCGTTGCGCGGTCAACCGGTTGTAGACGGTCACCTTTCCGCCGTAAACCAAGTCGGGATTCTTTGGATCGGGCGCGGCTTCGCCATACTCTTCGATGCCCACCGGATGCCAGTCGTGGAACGTAATCTCGCCATCCATCCCGCGGCTGTCCACGCAGGCCGAGCCCGAATCCTGCTGGCCGCCGCACAACCGGTAAGGAAATGCGTTGTCGGCAGTGACGTGATACATGGCCGCGGTGGATTGGTTGTACCAATTGCTCCACGATTCACCCCGATTGGCGGAGATCACCCCGCCCTGGTCGCTGACCAGGAGAATGATGTTCGGGTTGTTCGGATTGATCCAGCTCTTCTGATAGTCGTCCCCGCCGGGGGCCCCGCGCACCGCCGACCACGTGAGGCCGCCGTCTTCCGTGCGCCAGAACACGGTGGACGAGCTATAGACGACATTTTCGTTGCTGGGGTCAACGGTGACGGTGGGCAGGTCGCCGCCGCCGATCCGTCCCAGCGGCCGATTATCCGGAGCGTGGCGTTGTGCGCCGGGCGCTTCCACCGCCAGAAACCAATGGTCGCCGCCGTCGATGGTTTTGTACATTTGCACCGTGCCGCCCGCACGGCCGCGGCCCTCGGGTGCCGCTTCGCGAGAAGGCGCTGCGATCATGGCGTAGAGAGTCTTCGGACTGCCCGGCGCGATCGCCAGATTCGCCTGGATCATCTCGGGCAGACCGGTAGTCAATTTCTTCCAGGTGGATCCGCCATCGGTGGATTTGAAAATGCCGCCGTCCGTCCCGCCGAAGGCCCCGTTCTCGTAGAACCCTTGTTGCTGCTGCCAGAGCGCGGCATAAACAATGTTGGGATTGCTGGGATCGATGCGCACGTCGTCGGCACTGGTGTAGTCATCCTTAAAAAGCACTTTTTCAAACGTGGCCCCGCCATCGGTCGAGCGGAAAACTCCACGTTCAGCATTGGGACCGTAAGGGTGTCCGAGTACCGCGACGAAGAGCCGGTTCGGATTGCCGGGGTCGACTTCGATATTGGCGATCATCTGGGAATCGCGCAGCCCGAGGTGCGTCCATGTCTTGCCCGCATCGGTGGACTTGTACATGCCGTCGCCCACCGCCAGATCTGGGCGTATAATGCCCGCCCCGCTGCCCACGTAAATCACATTGGGATGCGATGGAGCGACAGCGATGGCGCCAATCGAGCCAGTGGATTGGTGATCGAATAGAGGCACCCAGGTAGACCCAAAATCGGTCGACCGCCAGACGCCGCCGTTGTCGAAGCCAATGTAGAAAACATTCGGCTGGCTGGGCACGCCGGCCAGCGCCCGCGCGCGTCCCGCCCGGACCGGGCCGATGGAGCGCCAATGCATCTCCGAGTAAAGCCTGCTGTCGGGCGATTGAGCCAGCGCCGACGTAGCCAGCCAAAAACCAAACGAGAAGCGGCGAGTCATTGCGAACGAAAGGGACACGGTTGCACCCTCCTGAACTTCAGAGTGTAGCGCGGTCGTTGCCGGATGATAGGTGATGTTGAGCATTGGGCGTCAGCAAGAGGTGTTAAGCCGCAACATTCTTGGGATGCATCACGTCGATGCCCGAATAGCGCGAAAGTCATCTACGTCGAAGGTTAGAAGGCTGCCGGCTGCGTTGGTCTTCATTGTGGCAACTAGACTACGCTCGCGGAGAAATCGACTCACACAGTCCAAAGCTGGAAGACGGCCGCGGGTCGTTGCGGACCGGGCCGACAAGTCAATCTGTGCTACGATCCGTGACGTGAAACGACGACAATTCCTGACCACCTTGGGAGCCGGCACCGCTGCCGCTTTCGCGCAGAATCGGCGCGAACCAGTCGGCCCCCCCATCCCGCCAGACTCGCCCATCGGCCGGCTCAAAAGCCGCAAAAGCGAAGCCACCCCCATCTCCGCCGATGAACGCCGCAGCCGTCTCGATCAGGCTCAAAAGCTGATGCGCGAGTCCAAAATCGACGCCATCTGCCTGGCTGGCGGAAGTTCGCTCGATTATTTCAGCGGCGTGCACTGGGGCAACAGTGAGCGCATGTTTCTCATGGTGATTCCCGCCAAGGGCGATCCCTTCTTCGTCACACCGGCCTTTGAGGAAGACCGCGCCCGCGAGCAGATCGCCAACGGGCCTTGGGGCGCCCAACCGCACGTGTACACCTGGAATGAGGACGACAGCCCGTCTACCCTAACGGCGGCAGGACTCAAAGAATGGGGCGTCTCCACCGGCCGCTTGGGCATCGAGGAAAAGACGCCGTTTGTGTTCGCAGAGGCGCTGGGTAAAGCCGCGCCGGCGCTCAAGATAGACAGCGCCACCGCCATCACGGCTGGCTGCCGCATGATCAAGAGCAAGCATGAAGTGTCGCTGATGCGCCTGGGCGCCGAGGTGACCGTGGAAGCCTACCATGCGGCCTGGCAGATGATTCGCGAAGGCATGACGCAGCACGAATTTGGCGGGTTGATCTCGGCCGCCCACCAGCGTCTGGGCTTTCCCGGCGGCGGTGGTCCGCAGGTGGGCGAGTACTCGGCGCTGCCGCATGGCTCCGTAACGCCGCAGCAGATTCGCGAGGGAACCATCGTGCTGGTGGATGGCGGCTGCAGCGTGGAGGGATACGCCTCCGACATCACCCGCACCTTTGTGCTCGGTAAGCCCACCGACAAAATGAAGCGCGTTTTTGACATCGTTCACCAGGCGCAAAGCAAGGCGGTGGCGACCGCCCGTCCGGGCTTGCCGTGCGAAGCCGTGGACGCCGCCGCCCGCAAAGTGATTGTGGACGCCGGCTTCGGTCCCGGCTACAAGTACTTCAGTCATCGGCTGGGTCACGGCATGGGACTCGATGGCCATGAATGG
>Ga0075017_100002371_pt1 | contig 11756 bp, 10 predicted proteins | sample AleBraG_ABR_2012_FD_71475 | JGI IMG/M metagenome (GOLD analysis project Ga0075017, IMG submission 71475) | Freshwater sediment microbial communities in response to fracking from Pennsylvania, USA - Alex Branch Run_MetaG_ABR_2012 | ecosystem: Environmental > Aquatic > Freshwater > Creek >...
GGCATCGTGTCGATCGCCTTCATCCACCAGTCGCAGACCGGGGTGCTCACCTTCGACCTCCCGGCCCTCATGCACACCCACCTGTCGGGCACCGAGGGCGTCCTGCTGTTCTGTGCCTTCACCGCCGCCTTCGCCGTCAAGGCACCGATCTTCCCGTTCCACACCTGGTCGCCGGACGCCTATTCCGAGGCCCCGACGGCCGGTGCCATCCTGCTGGTCGGCATCATGGCCAAGCTCGGGACCTACGGGGTCATCCGGTTCGACCTCAACCTGTTCCCGCAGGCCAGTCGGACGCTGGCGCCCGTGCTGTTGACCCTGGCGGTCATCGGGATCGTCTACGGGGCCGTGGTGGCCTGCGCCCAGCGGGACCTCAAGCGCCTGCTCGCGTACTCCTCGTTGGCCCAGATCGGCTTCATCGCGCTGGGCACCTTCGCCCTCAACAGCCAGGGCCTCAGTGGCGGTGTCCTCCAGATGGTCAACCACGGCCTGGTCATCGCCACGCTGTTCATCCTGGTGGGCTGGATCTATGAGCGCCGGCGGACGTGGCAGATCGGCTCGCTCAAGGGCCTGCAGTCGCCGGCCCCCGTCCTGGCCGGTGTCTTCACCCTGGCCATGTTGGCCTCCATCGGGGTGCCCGGCCTCAACGGGTTCGTCGGCGAGTTCCTCATCCTGGTCGGCACGTTCGTGGCCCACCGCTGGTGGGCCGTGGCGGCCACCGCCGGCGTCGTGGTGGCGGCCATCTACCTGCTCTGGGGCTACCAGCAGGTCTTCCACGGCGAGCCGACGGCCGAGGACGCCGGCACCCCCGACCTGTCGCGCAACGAGCGGCTGATCGTGGCCCCGCTGATCATCCTGATCGTGCTGCTCGGCGTGTTCCCGAAGCCGGTCCTCGACCGGATCACCCCGTCGGTCAACCAGCTGGTGATCCACGTCGACCAGGTGACCCGCACGCCGATCCCGGCCGAGTTGCGCGACCACCCGGCCGTCGCCATCCGCACGCCGGGCTCGGCCGCACCCAGCCGGAACAGCGTCACGGGAGGCTCCAAGTGACCACCCTGCTGGCTTCGGCCGCCCCCACCATCCACGTGCCCCACGTCGACTACCTCAGCATCCTGCCCATGCTGATCATGCTGGGCGGGGCGCTGGCCCTGATGCTCGTCTCGTCCCTGCTGCGGTCGGTGATGGGCGTGCGGGCCGGCACGATCGTGGCCGTCACCGTGTCGCTGGCCTCGTTGGTGGCCGCACTGTTCCAGTGGGACCACGTGATGACCCACGGCCCGTCGGTGACCATCGCCGGCGCCATCGCCTACGACGGCTTCGCCGTGTTCATCCAGATCGCGGTGTCGATCGCCATGCTGCTGACCGCCCTGGTGGGGGACGGCTACCTCCTCCGTGAGGGCATCGACGGCCCCGAATTCCACGTGCTGGCCATGGTGTCGGCCTCGGGGGCGATGATGATGGGGGCGGCCAACGACCTGATCGTCGTGTTCCTCGGCCTCGAGATCCTGTCGATCGCCCTCTACGTGCTGGCCGCCTTCAACCACCGCCGGGCCGAGTCCGGTGAGGCGGCGCTCAAGTACTTCGTCCTCGGCGGCTTCTCGTCGGCCGTCTTCGTCTACGGCATCGCCCTCACCTACGGAGCCACCGGGACGACCAACCTGCCCCAGATCGCCGACTTCCTGTCCCGCAACGTGATCGTCCACAACGGGGTGCTGCTGGGCGGCCTGGCCCTCCTGCTCGTCGGCTTCGGGTTCAAGATCGCCGCCGTGCCGTTCCACATGTGGTCGCCCGACGTCTACGAGGGCTCGCCGTCGCCCGTCGCCGGGTTCATGGCCGCGGTGGCCAAGGCCGGGGCCTTCGCCGCACTGCTGCGGGTGTTCGTGACCTCGTTCCCGACGGTCCGTGCCGACTGGCAGCCCATCATCTGGGTGCTGGCCTGTCTGAGCCTCGTGCTCGGGGCGGTGGTGGCCCTGACCCAACGCGACGTGAAGCGAATGATGGCCTACTCGTCGATCAACCACGTCGGCTTCATCCTCCTCGGTGTGGAGGCGTGCAGTGCCCGCGGCGTGTCGGCCTCGCTCTACTACGTGTTCACCTACCTCTTCCTCGTGATCGGCTCCTTCGCCGTGATCACCGTGGTGGCCGGCCCGGGGGACAAGCGTTCGTCGATCACCGACTACCGCGGCCTGGCCAAGCGCCAACCGTTGCTGGCCCTGGCCTTCGCGGTGCTGCTCCTGGGACAGGCCGGCGCGCCCTTCACGACCGGGTTCCTGGCCAAGTTGGGGGTCATCGAGGCGTCGGTGGCCGATCAGGGCTACTCCCTGGCCGTGATCGCCATGCTGTCGGGTGCGGTGGCCGCCTTCTTCTACCTGCGTCTGGCCGTGACCATGTTCTCCCCGGTCGGCGCGGTGGGTGATGTCGCCGACGGGGACGCGTCCCTGCCCGATGTCCCGTCCTCCGGGCCGAGTGACGGCCCGGACCGAGACCCCTCCGGGGGCGACCAGCCGGCCAGCATCCTGGTGCTGACCGACGATGCCCCCGCCGCGGACGTGGCGGCCCGCGGGCCGGTCCCGATCCCGGCACTCACCGGAGTGGCCATCAGCCTGTGCGTGGCCTTCACGGTGGTGTTCGGCGTGGTGCCCGGGCCGATCATCAACTTCGCCCACCAGGCCACCCTGCTGCTCCTGCACTGACCCCGACGACGGGGCGGGTCGCCGTCAGTGGGCAGCGGGCGCGGGATCCCGACACCGTCCCCGGGGCGGCGGTACTGTCGGACGGGGCAACCCGACGCGGAGGAATTCGGCATGGCACAGGCACCTGAACGGTCGGGGGGCCCGGGAGGCCGCAAGCGCGACAACCGGGAGATCGCCCGCCTGGTCGGCTTCGGGATCGGCCTGGTGCTGCTCATCGCCTTCGTGATCGGGAACTCGAACGACGTCAAGGTGAACTTCGTCTTCTTCCACACCTCGACCAGCCTGGTGTGGGTGATCCTGCTCTCCGCCGTCCTCGGGCTCCTGGTCGACCGGCTGATCATCGCCCTCGGCAAGCGGCGCCGGAAGCAGAAGCAGTAGGCCGACCGACCAGGGCGGAACCGGCCCGTGGCGGCGCCGGTGGTCGCCACCCGGTCCTGGTGCGATGATGGGCACATGAGCCCGCAGACACCGGAAGAACGTGCCACCCACGGACGTCAGGCACGTGAGCTGGTCCCGCGGTCGCGTCACGCTGCGTGGAGCCCGCCGTCCGACCGCACCGACCCGCTCGACATCCTGGCCCTCCAGGCCACCACCAGGGTCCCCGACCTGGTGCCCATCCGGTACGGCCGGATGGCGGCATCCCCGTTCGCCTTCTACCGGGGGGCCGCCGCGGTGATGGCGGCCGACCTCGCCCACGAGGAGCACTCCCACCTCGACGTCCAGCTGTGCGGCGATGCGCACCTGGTCAACTTCGGCGGCTTCGCCTCACCCGAACGGGACATGATCTTCGACGTCAACGACTTCGACGAGACGATCCCCGGGCCCTTCGAATGGGACCTCAAGCGCCTGGCCGCCAGCATCGAGGTGGCGGCCCGGAGCCGGGGGTTCGACGAGCCGCTCCGCAAGAAGCTTGTCGGTCTGTCGTCCAAGGGGTACCGAGAGGCGATTCGGGAGTTCGGGGCGATGCGGAACCTCGACGTCTGGTACCTGCGGCTCGACGCCGACACCCTGCTCGCCCGGTGGGGGTCTGATGCGGCTCCCAAGGTCATCTCTGCATTCCAGGCCCGGGCGGAGAAGGCCCGGGGCAAGGACCACCTGCGAGCCGTGTCCAAGCTCACCGAGACCGTCGACGGGAAACTCCGCTTCCGGGCCGACCCGCCCCTCCTGATCCCGGTGGACCAGCTGGTCGACGCCGAGAGTGCGGCGGACACGATCCAGAACCTCATCCAGGCGCTGGGCGAGTACCGGGTCACGCTGGCCGGCGACCGCCAGCACCTGCTCGACAGCTACCAATTCGTCGACATGGCCCGCAAGGTCGTCGGGGTCGGGTCCGTCGGGACACGGTGCTGGGTAGGCCTGTTCATCGGTCGGGACCACGGTGATCCCCTGGTCCTGCAGGTGAAGGAGGCCGAGCACTCGGTGGCCGAGCCCTTCCTGCAGCCGAGCGAGTACGCCAACATGGGACAGCGGGTGGTCGAGGGCCAGCGCCTGGTCCAGAGCGCCAGCGACATCTTCCTCGGCTGGGACCGGGTGACCGGGTTCGACGGGGTCCTCCGGGATTTCTACTTCCGCCAGATGTGGGACTGGAAGCTGTCACCGGACATCGACACCATGGAGCCCCCGACCTTCGAGATCTACGCCCAGATGTGCGGGTGGGTGCTGGCCCTCGGTCACGCCCGATCGGGCGACGCCATCGCCATCGGCTCGTACCTCGGGGCCGGCACCCGGTTCGACGAGGCCATGGGCACGTTCGCCTCGTCCTACGCCGATCAGAACGAGTTGGACCACCAGGCCCTGAAACTGGCCATCGCCACCAACAAGGTCCACGCCATCAGCGACCTCTGAGCAGGACATGGCCGAGGTCGCGGGCCCGCCCGCCGTCCGCGCCCGGGGGAGCGGATCGCCTCCAGCGACCGGGGATCGCTGCGCATAAACTCGGCCCATGCCCCTCCACAAGCACGAATCGCTCCGCAACGAGCTCCTCGACTCGGTCTACGCCGGCAAGGACCTGCTGACGACACTGCCGTCGCACCGCTTCCCCGATGGCGAGATGCGACGGGAGGACGCGTTCCAGGCAATCTCCGACGAGCTGCTCCTCGACGGGAACGCCCGTCAGAACCTGGCCACGTTCTGTCAGACGTGGGAGGAGGACGAGGTCCACAAGCTCATGGACCTGTCCATCAACAAGAACATGATCGACAAGGACGAGTACCCCCAGACGGCCGAGATCGAGCGGCGGTGTGTCCAGATGCTGGCCCACCTGTGGAACGCCCCGGAGGCGGGCGGTGCGGTGGGCTGCTCCGCCATCGGCTCGTCGGAGGCGTGCATGCTGGGCGGGATGGCCGCCCTGTGGCGGTGGCGGGCCAAGCGCAAGGCGGAGGGCAAGCCCACCGATGCGCCGAACTTCGTGTGCGGACCGGTCCAGGTGGTGTGGCACAAGTTCGCCCGCTACTGGGATGTCGAGATCCGCGAGATCCCGATGTCCGCCGGCAAGTACTGCATGGATGTCGAGCAGATGCTCGCCCAGGTGGACGAGAACACCATCTTCGTGGTGCCCACCCTCGGTGTCACCTACACCGGCACCTATGAACCGGTGCTGGAGTTGGCCAACGCCCTCGACAAGCTGGCGGCCGACACCGGGCTCGACATCGACATCCATGTCGACGGAGCGTCGGGTGCCTTCCTGGCGCCGTTCTGCGCGCCGGACGTGAAATGGGACTTCCGCATCCCCCGGGTGAAGTCGATCTCGACGTCCGGCCACAAGTTCGGTCTGGCCCCGCTCGGCGTGGGATGGGTCCTGTGGCGCGACGCGGCCGACCTGCCCGACGACCTGATCTTCCACGTCACGTACCTGGGCGGCGACATGCCGGTCTTCCAGATCAACTTCTCGCGTCCCGCCGGGCAGATCGTGGCCCAGTACTACAACTTCGTCCGCCTGGGTCGCGAGGGTTACCGGGCCGTGCACGACTCCTGCTACGAGACGAGCCAGTTCCTGGCCGAGGAGATCGTGAAGCTCGGGCCGTTCGAGCTGTTGTGCGACGGCAGTCCGCTGACCGGGATCCCGTCCGTGGCCTGGCGCATCACCGAAGGCGTGGACCCGGGCTACACCCTGTACGACGTGGCCGACCGGCTGCGGGTGAAGGGATGGCAGGTGCCGGCCTACCCGCTGACCGGCGCGGTGTCGGACATCTCGGTCCAGCGGATCCTGGTCCGTCAAGGGGTCAGCCGCGACCTGGCCTTCCTCCTGCTCGGCGACATCGCCGAGGCCATCAGCCACTTCGACCGCCACCCCGTCTCGGTGGCCATGACGCCGGAGGAGTCGGGCGGCTTCAGCCACCTGTAGGTGGAGCCGCGGCGATGACGGATCGGGACGGGGCCGGGCGCGGCGTCGGCCGCAGCCGAAGCCGTGGCGGCGGTGGCAGCCGCGGGTCGGCCCCGGGCCGTCGGCTGGCTGCCGTCTGCGTGGCACTCTCGCTCGGCCTGACCATGGGGGCATGCTCCGCCCCCGCGGCAGGCACACCGCAGATATCGGCCGAGGCGACCGTGCAGGCCTACTTCGCCGCGGTGGGCGCGCACCGTTGGGCTGAGGCCACGGGGCTGCTTACGCCCTCGCTCGCCAAGGCCCAACTCGCCTCACCCGACAGCGACCGGAAGAACACGCTCACGCTGACCGCGGTCCACGTGGAGGTCCGGTCGGCTCCCTTCGAGCGGGGTGCGTACCCGGGATTCTCGGACATCCGACAGTCCCTGGTCACCTACGCCGCCACCTACAGAGAGGTCTACGGTTCGACCGATGGCCCGCAGGTCCGGTTCGTGTACGTCGGACGCCAAGGTGCTGCCGGACCGTGGCGCATCCTGGAGATCGGGACCGGTCCGTAGCCAGGACATGGGCGTCCGCATGCTTGCCGTCTGCCCACTGGCAGCCGGTGGCCACCCACGAGTGGCCGACCTGGTGGGATCCGGCTCGGGAGCCTACCGTTGCCCCATGGAGCCGGAGACCCAGTGGTATCTCGCCGAGGCCCTCTCTGACGCCCGCAGTCGGCGAGGCAACCGTGACGACTACGAGACCAAGCAGAATCAGCTCAGCCATTTCGCGGGCGTCCTGGCTGGATTCCGCTACCTCGGGAGTGTGACCCAGGAAGAGGAGCAGTTGTGGTTTCGCAAGATGCTGATCGCCCTCGGGTATGAGCCACCTGGGCCCGCTCCCCCCGGTACGGCGCAGGCCATCTACGTGGGGGATCCGGTCAAGCGCCCGGCTGCACCGAGCCAGCCCGACAGCGCGCCGGAGTTCATCCGATCCCAACTCGGCCCCGACGAGGAGTTCGACTGGCACGGGGGGCGGATCCGGGTGATCGGGGTCGAGTTGTACGACGCCGAGGTGGTCGTGCGATGGCGGGTCTCGCCGGAGCCCGATGTCGAAGCGGTGTTCCCCTCGGAGATGGAGGCGCTCGAACAGGACCTCCTCGGCCTCGAGGAATGGGCGGCGACGGAGTTACGGGACAAGGGCAAACAGAATTTGCGGATGATGCGGCTCTACAAGTTCGGGCTGCGGGACGACCTCGGAACACCGTACGTCGCCAAGGGCTCCGGTCACGGTGGCCGTCCGCACGAGATGACCGGATCCGTGCGCTTCGAGCCCGCGCCGCCACCCGGCGTCTCCATGCTCACGCTCTCGTGGCTCGGCCTCGACGTACCCATCCCCCTCGCATGAACAGTCCGGATCGACGTCCAATGTCCGATGGCGTGTGGCCGTGAGGCGGCAACTGTGCCTCCTTGCCCTGGCTGCAGGAGTGGTGCTCTGCGGTTGCGGCGGATCAACGGCCGTCCAGCCACGGCCGGGCAGTTCCCATGCGGGTGACGACGCCCTGATCGCCGCTCTGGGTGCGCGCTGTGGCGCCCTGCCGACGGCGCGCTACGCACTCGGCCATGAGTCCTCCGGCTCGTTGGTCGGAAATCCCGAGCCCCTGGCCGTCACCATGGCCGACGGATCCAGCATCGTGGTGTCGGCACAGTTCAATCAGCGTCACCTGGGGCCGTTCGCGGTCACCGGTGGCGGCCTCCGGATCCGGTGCAGTGTGGACGTCGCCGGGTCGGAAGGCGGGCCCGCTGCACTCCTGACCGCCCGGTCACCTGGTGTGACATCGGTGTCGACGTCGACGGACGACTGCAGCGCCTGCGCCATCATCCCGCTGGATGCACGCGTCACCATCGAGCGGCAGTAGTCCACTTCCTCGACCTACCGGCCGGGACGTCGTCCGACACGACGTCGTGACGCGCGACGAGGCGGACCGGCGCTCGGTGCACCGGCCCGCCTCGTGCACCACCGCTAGGACAGGAGCTTCGCCTTCTGCGCCTCGAACTCGGCATCGGTGATGACCCCCTGCTGCTTGAGGTCGGCGAGCTTGGCCAGCTGGTCGACGCTGTTACCGGCGCCGGCGGTCTCCTTCACGTAGGAGTCGAAGGCCTGCTGCTGCTGTTGGGCCGCCTGCTCGGCACGCTCGTGCATCTTGCCGCCACGGGCGATCAGGTAGACGAGGATCCCGAGGAACGGGAGGATGATCACGAAGAGCACCCACAGGGCCTTGGCGCCACCACCCATGTCGTGGCTGCGGAAGATGTCGCCGAAGATGATGACGAGCAGCCAGAACCAGATGAGGAAGACGAAGATGCCGAGCATGGTGCCGAACAGATCGGCCAGCGGGTAGGTGTAGGCGGTCATGGTGGGTTCTCCTTGAGGATCGTGCAACTCTCGATAACTTAACGCAGGTCGGGTCCTCCCGTGTCGGGACCGCCGACTGGCGATGGGACCGCTGGGAGGGCCCCGGGACAGGCCGTGACAGCCGGTTCAGGGGATGGGGGGCGAGGTGACGATCTGCACCACGGCGACGACCAGCATCAGTCCGCCGAGGAGCACGAGACCGAGCCGGATCCGGAAGAAGCGGAAGTGCCCGCTGATCCCGATGAGGAACAGGATCGTGGCCAGGTAGATCGTGTCGCGCACGTAGCTGTCCGAGTTGGCGCCGGCCTGGACGCCTGCCGTGTACTGGGCGGATGCCTTGGCATCCAGGGCGGCGGCCACGGCGAGCTGCGGCTGCCTGTATTCCGGCATGTAGGTGGGACCAGGTGGGGCGGACGGGTTGGTGAACGGATCGGTGGCCATCCATGCGTCGAACGCCACCGCGAACTGCGGGCGGAAGCGGCGCTGGGCCACCGCCTCGGCCTGGGTGTCGCCGGCCACGTAGGCGGTGAACCAGGAATTGAACGTCGTGGAGTCGAAGTTCTTGGTGTCCTGTGCGTTCAACGCCGCCCGGTTGGCCTCGGTGCGGGCGGCGGAGGCGGTGGCGAGCCGCACCGAGGACTCGGTGCCCCATTTGGCCGAGGCGTAGCCCGTATAGGCGGCCAACAGGGCCACCACGGCCAGCAGCACGGCCTCGATGATCGAGAGCACCCGGTCGTGCCGGCGGGGCTCGTCGCCGGTTCCGTCGCCGTGGTCGTGAGCGGCGGTGTGCTGCTTGTGCCGCGAGATCTCACCGGCCACCTCGCTCGGCGCCAGCCCCTCAGCCACGGGGTGCGCCGGCGACCACGGCCGGCAGCGACCAGTCGACGGAGATCGGCTTGTTGGTCAGCAGGCGGGGGCGCCCGACGACGGCCGGTCGATCGGTGGTCCACGGGGCAGAGAGGGAGAGCGTCAGGCCCGCCAGCCCGCGGAGGGCCTCGTCGTAGGCGGCCCGCACCGCCGCGAACCGCAGCCAGGCGCCCTCGAGCTCGTCGTCGGGAATCGAGACGATCCCGGTCAGCTGTCCGATTGCGGCCCGGTACTCGTCGCGGGTGATGGAGATCGGCGGTGCCACGCCGGATCCATCTGGCAGGAGGTCGACGAGCGGGACGGGTTGGGCGATCGGGAGCCCGGCGGCCCGGCCGATCTCGATCACGGTCGGCACCCCGTTGGCGAGGACGATCATCGCGCCCTGGTGCTGGATGGTGGCCGCCTCGCCCCACCGGATGGGGCTGGCCGACAAGAGGAGCGCCCCGGCGTCGAGGAGCGAGCCCACCGTGGCCACCCAGGACTGGGTGTCGTCGCTCTCGGGGAAGTAGCAGAGGGCGGGGAACGAACAGTGGGTCTGGTCGAGCTCGAGCAGCCACGCCGATGCGGAACGCCAGACGTCGGCGTTGTCCACGGCATGGAAGCCGCTCAGGTTGCGCAGGAGCGAGACGCCGGAGGGCGGTGTTCCGGCGAACGGCCTGAGGGTGCGGATGCCCTTCTGGCGGTCGTGGTGGGCGGCGTAGATGGTGGGCAGGTAGCTGATGAGGAGGGCCACGAGCCCCAGCCCGATGATGGCTTCCACGAAACTGATCCAGGTGCGGATGCTGCCCGATGGGGCCGAGAAGCCCAACGTGGTGACCGACGACCCACTGATCTCGAACGACTTCTGCCACGTGCCGGCGTCGGCTCCCCAGAAGATGAAGGTGAACCCCACGATGACGGTGAGCATCCACACCATGGGCAGGGACACCAGGGCCACCGGTGCGTACAGGCCACGCCGGTGGGTCGAGCGTTGGCGGTTGGGTCCGTCGTGGACGAGCACGCGGTTCGCCACCGCGAATGTCGCCCGGGTGATCCGGGTGAACGAGTTCCGGGGCAGCACCACCGTCTCGAGAGCGGACAGGAGCACGGACATCACCAGCGCGGTGCCGAACGCGATGGTGACGATCTGCGCGGGGACCGGATGGGTTACCTGGGACGCGACGACGGACACCGATCAGTCGGCCCCGGCTGATGACGCAGTCACGGCCGGCTCGGCCGATGACGATCGCCGGTCCAGGAGGTCGGCCGGGTTCTGGGGGAGTCGGGCGGTCAGCACGTACGTGACGACCACGGCCACGATGACCAAGGGAGTGACGGCCAGCGCGTCGCTCGAGACCAGCATCACGGCGAGCAGGGTGGCCGTGAGGGGTAGACGCAGCATGACGGTCGTCATGGCGCCGATCCCCATGGCCACCGCGGGCACCAGGACCAGCCCGGGCAGATGGGATCCGGCGACCCCGATCGCACCCCCGACGAACATGGCCGGGAAGATGGGGCCTCCTCGGAACGACGAAAGGGAGGCGGAGTAGGCGACGGACTTGGCCACGATGAGCACGATGAGCGCGCCGACGGTCCAGGTCGATGCGTGGAGCACGAGTCCGGGCAGCGCGTCCTGTCCCGAGTACAGGACGTTCTGGGCGCTCTTGTGGGTGAGCTCGGCGAAGGCGATGGCCGACCCGGCCACCACGGAGCCGGCCACCACGGTCCAGGCCACCCGGTGCTTGAGGACCAGTGACTGGGCGGCCAGCCCGCCGAGGCGGATGCCCGTCCCGAGGAACGTGGCCAGCACCCCGATGGCCAGGGCCCACAGGAAGAGGACACCGGTCGGATGGCTGAAGGTGGGCAGACCCGGGATGGCAAGGGAGAACGTGCCGAGCCCGGTCAGCTGGTCGAGCCCGATGAAGATGAGTGTCCCGACGCCGGCCGCCAGGAGCCCGGGCACCAGCACCAACCCCAGCAGGGGCCCACCGATACCGGAGGCCTCCATCAGGAGGAACGCACCGACGATGGGCGAACCGAGCAGCGTGCTGATGGCGGCGAAGCTGCCGGCCGCCGCCATGACGGTGGCCGCCATGGGGGGCGCGTCCCGGGCCGCCAGCTGGACGGCCAGGACCCCTAGTCCGCCGCCGATGGCGATCAGCGGTGCCTCGGGCCCGAGGACGGCCCCGAGCGCCAAGGTGGCCACGGAGGCCAGGATCACGCCCGGCAGGTCGATCGGGAGGGGGGTGCCGCCCGTCTTGAATCCCTCGGCCGGCTCGTGACCCGAGGTGCCCGGGAGGTGGATGATGGTGAGGCTGACCAACACCGCGGCCACCAGCAGCATCGGCAGCGGCCACCACACGGGCGTGCCGTGGAAGCCGAGCGCGCTCGGGACGGAGGTGTAGGTCCATGTCTGGAGGTGGCTGACGAGGGCCAGGTAGAAGTAGGCGACGGCGGAGATCGGAACCCCGATCAGTGCCGCCAGGACCAGCAGCTGC
>Ga0075017_100002372_pt1 | contig 11755 bp, 9 predicted proteins | sample AleBraG_ABR_2012_FD_71475 | JGI IMG/M metagenome (GOLD analysis project Ga0075017, IMG submission 71475) | Freshwater sediment microbial communities in response to fracking from Pennsylvania, USA - Alex Branch Run_MetaG_ABR_2012 | ecosystem: Environmental > Aquatic > Freshwater > Creek >...
GTGCGGGGGTCGGGACTCGGGCGCGGGGTGCATCCGCCGATCCCGTCCGGCGAGTTCGACCAGCCCGAGCTGCTGGCGGCGGAGAAGGAAGCGATCGGCCTGTTCGTCTCGGCCCATCCGCTGAAGCCGCTCAAAGAGGCGCTCCGGGCCCGCGTGGACTGCCCGATCTCCTCGCTCGCCGATCGCCGCGACAAGGACCTGGTGTGCGTCGGCGGGATCATCACCGAGACCAAGCGGATCCGCACGCGCAACGGCGACCACATGATGTTCGCGATGCTCGACGACCTCGCCGGCTCGGTCGAGATGCTGATCTTCGGCAAGGCCCTGGCGGAGAACGAGAGCGTCCTGGTCGCCGACGAGGTCGTGATCGTAAAGGGCCGCGTCGACCACAAGGAGGCCGGCGCGACGTCGCTGGTGGTGCAGAGCGTCCAGCGTTTCGCGCCGAGCCCGGAGGAGATCGAGCGGGCCCGGTTGAAGGCCCAGGCGGCCGCCGCCTCCTCCGCCTCCAGGGCCCGCCCGGTCCACCTGAAGGTCTCCGCGGCCGACCTCTCCAGCGATGCCCTGGATGAGCTGAGGCAGGCGATCGAGGACTTCCCCGGGCCGGCCGAGGTGCTCATCGACATCGACACGAGCGCCGGCGTCCGCCGGGTGCGCCTGGGTGAGCGCTTCCGCGTCGCCCACACGCCGACGCTGCTGGCCGAGCTCGACCGGGCGCTCGCGTCGCCGCTGCCCTCGACGGCTACCGGCTAGCGCCCCGCCCGCGGGGCGCGCCTGGCGGTGAGGAAACGGCGGTGCAGCGCGACGACGCGCAGGACTTCCTCGCGCGTCGGGCCCTCGCCGCCAGGGCCCGGTGTCTCGAGGACGCACGCCAGTCTCTGCAGCCCCGGCGCCGACAGGAAGGCGCCGCAACCGGTCTCGCCGAGCTCGCCCTCGCCGACATCGGCGTGGCGGTCCCGGTTGGAGCCCAGCGGCATCTGCGAGTCGTTGAGGTGCAGCGAGCGAATCCTCCCGGCGCCGATCAGGCGGCGGGCCTCGCGGACCACCGCGTCCATCCCGCGGTTGGTGCGGATGTCATAGCCGGAGGCCAGCAGGTGGCAGGAGTCCAGGCAGACGCCCAGTCGCCGATCGCCGCCGGCGGCCTCGATCAGCTCCGCCAGCTCGCCGAGCGAGCGCCCGAGCGTGCCGCCGGCGCCGGCCGTGTTCTCGAGGTGCAGCTCGCAGGACCCGCTCTCGGCCAGGGCCTCGGCGATCACGGCCCCTGCACGGGCGATCGCCTTCGCCGGGTCGCCGGACTTGGCCGAACCGGGGTGCAGGACGACACCCGTTGCCCCGATCGCGTCGCCGACCCGCAGCGAGTGGGTGAGGGAGGCGAGCGACTTGTCCCTTATGTCGGGGTCCTCGCTGGCGCAGTTCAGCAGGTAGACGGCATGGATCAGGACCGCCCCGATCGGGCTCGCGGCCCGGGCCTCGCGGAAGGCGGCGAAGTCCTCCTCGCCGTAGGCCGTCGGGCGCCACATGCGCGGCGACTGGTTGAAGATCTGGATCGCGCGGCAGCCCCGTTCGGCGCCCCGCTCGATCGCCTTCGCCAGGCCGCCCGCGGGGGAGACGTGGGCGCCGATTAGCATGCGGCGATTATGAGGCTTCGCTTTGCACCCTCCCCGACCGGCGCCCTGCACATCGGTGGCGCGCGGACGGCGCTGTTCAACTGGCTCCTGGCCCGTCACGCCGGCGGCAGGCTGCTGCTGCGGATCGAGGACACCGACCGCGAGCGCTCGACCCCGGAGAACATCGAGCAGATCCTCGACGCACTGCGCTGGCTCCAGATCGACTGGGACGAGGGGCCGATCCTGCAGACCGACCGCAGCGAGCGCCACCGGGAGGCCCTGCAGGCGCTGCTCGATGCCGGCAGGGCCTACCGCTCGAACGCCACCGCCGACGACGTGAGGGCCTACAAGCAGCTGCACGGCGCCGAGCGGGGCTTCCGCGGCGATGACGAGGACTCGGGAGCCGTTCGGCTGCGGGTGCCGGAGCAGGGCGCGACGGTCGTCCATGACGTGATCCGCGGCGAGACCCGCTTCGAGCACGTCCACCTCGACGATCCCGTGATCGCCAGGGCGGACGGGTCGGTGCTCTACAACTTCGCGGTCGCGATCGACGACCTCGACGCCGAGATCACCCATGTTGTGCGGGGCGAGGACCACCTGTCGAACACGCCGAAGCAGCTGCTGGTGCTCGAGGCCGCGCGGGCGGTCGGCTTCGGGCCCGACGCCGGGCCGCCCGTCTACGCCCATCTGCCGCTGCTGCACGGCCCCGACGGCAAGAAGCTCTCCAAGCGCCACGGCGCCGCCTCGGTCCAGGAGCTCCGCGACGCCGGCTACCTGCCCGAGGCCGTCCGCAACTACCTCGCCCTGCTGGGCTGGGGTGCCGGGGACGACAGCACGATCCTCTCGACCGAGGAACTGGTCGAGCGCTTCACCCTGGAGCGCGTCAGCCGCAACCCGGCCCGCTTCGACGAGACCAAGCTGCGCTGGATGAACGGCGTCTACATCCGCTCGCTGGAGCCGGCCGAGCTGACCGCCCGCCTCGAAGCGTTCACCGGTCGCTCCCATCTGGGCGAGCCGGCCCGGATCAGCCAGGAGAAGATCCACACGCTGGCCGACTTCTGGCCGCTGGCGGGCTCGCTGCTCGACGGGCCCGTCGACGACCGGGCGGCACGGGAGCGCTGGCTGGGCGAGGAGGGCCGCGCCGCGCTGGCCGACGCCCGCCGGGCCCTGGCGGACAGCCCCACGTTCGACGAGACGGGCATCGCGGAGGCGCTGAGCGGCGTGATCGAGCGCCGTGGCGCCAAACCGCGGCAGGTCTACCAGCCGCTGCGGGTGGCGATCTCCGGCTCGACGATCTCACCGGGAATGTTCGAGAGCCTGGCCCTGATCGGCCGCGACGAGGCGCTCGCCCGTATCGACCGGGCACTCGCGGCGAGCGCTTCCTAAACCAAACCTCAATTTCGGGGAGCCAGATGCCGATAGGGCCCTGACGCGGAATCACCGGCCGGGATGGCCGGCGAACCCAAGGAAGGGGTCAACCACGGAATGAACGCCACCGCTGCGGTAAAGAAGGGCAGTGCTGCACCGAAGCTCAACAGGGTCAAGGCCGGAGGACCGGCTGCGGCCGAGAAGCGCCCGGGCACTCCCGCCGGCGCACCGGGCGAGCGCCACCAGAACGAGGGTCACGGCCGCCGTCTGACGATGGCCTTCGAAGCACTCGAGGCCTTCCCGGCGCTCGCGGAGTCGCGCAACCGCCTGCTGGCGGTCATCGCCAAGGACCATGTCGCGACGGCCGACGTCGTCTCGGCGGTCGAGTCCGACGTCGCGCTGATCATCGCCGTTCTGCGCCTGGCCAACAGGGTCGACGGCGCCCGCGGAAAGATCGACACGGCCGTCTCGGCCGTCGACGCGCTGAGCGCGCAGACGGTGCAGGCGATCGCCAACCGCGTCAGGACGTTCGACTTCTTCGAGCGGGCCAGCGTGTGGGATGCGGCCCCCGAGCGCTTCCGCCTGCACGCCCTCGCCACCCAGCATGCGGCCGACCGCGTCGCGGCCGAGGTCGGCTACGAGAACCGCGACCGCCTGACCGTCACCAGCCTGCTGCACGATGTCGGCAAGCTGGTCCTGCTGCACGCCTATCCGGGCTACCCCGCGCAGGTCCACCGCGGCGCGCGGACGCCCGAGGAGCGGATCCACCAGGAGCGTCGCGAGCTGGGCGTCGACCACGCGCTGGTCGGCGGCGTGCTGATCCGCCGCTGGGGCCTGCCGGCCACGATCTCGGGCCCGATCGAGCGCCATCACAGCCCGGACTGCGAGGGCGAGGCGGCCTTCATCCGCCTGGCCGACATGCTGGCCCAGTACGAGCAGGGCGCCCGGGTCAGCCCGACCGAGCTGCTGAACACTGCGCGCCGCGCGGGCCTCGGCCCGCAGGAGCTGCGCCGGGTGATGTACGAGCTGCCCGGGGCCAGCGCCCAGCGCCAGCGCCACGTCGACCCGTGCCCCCTGTCGAGCCGCGAGCTCGGCGTCCTGCAGCGCCTCGCCGAGGGCAAGGTCTACAAGCAGATCGCCCACGAGCTGACGCTCTCCACGAGCACCGTGCGGACCCACCTGCACAACATCTACGGCAAGCTGGGAGCCGTCGACCGGGCTCAGGCCGTACTGATCGCGAACGAGCGCGGCTGGCTCTGACGGCCGGCCCCGCCGGCCGCGGGGCTCACCCGCCGAGGTTCAGCCGCGAGGATTCTTCGGCCGGGTGGGAGCCTTCGGCCTGGCGTTCGATGGCCCGTTCGGATTCTTCGGTTTCCCGCACGACGCCGGGCCCGGCCGCCTGTTCGGCTTCGCGCAGTGCCCTGCCCTGCGGGCCGGTGAGCTTCGAGCCGCGTCGGGTTGAGCCGGGCGCCGGTGCGACGGGCCGCCCGGGCGGCGAGGCGGTGGTGTCGAAGCAGCCGTAGAAGATGAACAGCGGGTTGATGACGTTGTGCCCCGCGGCGTCGCTCATCAGCTGCTGCCCGACGAATGAGGGAGGCGCCTCGGCCCGGTAGCAGCCGTTGGACCTGACGCTCAGATCGTAGGTGACGGTGGTCAGCTGGAACGGTTCGACGCCCGCCCGGGGGGAGACGATCGTCAGCGTGCAGGTCCAGTCATCGCCCGGGCCGGAGCTCTGTCCGGAGTGCCGCCGGCAGCTGGTGCGCAGGTTCGCCTGCGCTCCGGCCGGCACCGTGCGCCCGAGCTCGCGCTGCTGCAGGACGAGCAGCCTGCCGAAGGTCGGCTGCACCGAGGCTTCCAGGCGTGCGGCCGTGACAGCCGCGGGTCCGACGCTCGAGACCAGTCCCAGGATGACCGTCAGGATGCTCGCGCCGAGCACGATCCGCGCCGCCGGCTCCCAGCCGGGGCGACGGGGCAGAGGGGGGCCGGCGAAGTCCCGCCGGCGCACGACCCACCAGCTCGCGCCGAGGGCCGCCGCGATCCATCCGACCGCGACCGAGCTCTCGATCACCAGCGGCAGGTAGAAGCGCGGCGCCGCGAGCAGGCCGTGCCAGCCGTCGAAGGCGGCCGTCAGCAGGGCCCCGTGCATCCATGCGCCGGTGCCGACGAGCGCCAGCAGCTGCATCAGCAGGGCGGCGAGCACCGGGCCGAGGACGCCGACGATCCCGTTGCGGCTGACGGCCGAGAACAGGACCGCCAGGCTCGCGAAGCCCAGCAGTGCCGGGATGGCGAGCAGCCAGGCGGCGAGCACCAGCCAGAGGGCTTCGCCCGCTCCGATCACGGTGCCGCCGAGGCCGACCAGCCGCTGGTCGCCGATGAACAGCAGGCCCGCCAGGACGCTCGAGACGGCGGCCAGGGCGAGCAGTCCCACGGCGAGGGTCGCGGCCGCCGCCAGCTTGCCGGCGAACACCTGGCGGCGGGTGCCCGAGCGGGTCAGAATCGTCTTCCAGGTCCCGTAGCGGTCCTCGCAGGAGAGGATGTCCCCGGCCAGCGCACCGGCCAGGACGGGGAAGCCGAGGTAGCCTCCGAAGCCCAGGACGACGAGCGAGAAGGCGTAGCCCGAGCCGTGGACCCAGGCGCCGAGCAGGGTGTCCCCGGGCACGCCGCTCTGCCCGCTGAGCACGGCCGCGAAGGCGAACGGTCCGAGGCCGCAGACCAGGGCCAGGACCCGCGTTGAGACCTGGGCGACGAGCTTGCGCCGCTCGGCGCGATAGGCGCCGCGGAGCGCGCCCGGGTGGCTCACCGGTCACCCTCGTCGGGTCCGGTCAGGGCGAAGAAGGCCGACTCGAGCGGGTTCATCGCCCGGGCCAGGTGGCGGACCGCGATCCCGGCCCGGCCGAGGGCGAGGACGAACTCGTCCAGGTCCTCCTCGCCGGCGATCAGCGTCAGGCCGTGATCGGCCGCCGGCTCGATCCGCATCCCGCCCCGGTCGCTCGCCAGCTCCCGGGCCCGGCGATCGTCGCTGGTCGCGATCCGGTAGGCCGAGCCCTGCGCCCGGGCCCGCATCTCGGCGGCGCTGCCCGCCCACACCAGGCGCCCGGCGCGCAGGACCGAGAAGCTGTCGCACAGGCCGTCGAGCTCGCCGATCAGGTGGCTGCTCAGCAGGACCGCCACACCCTCGCCGGCGACGCGCCGCAGCAGGCCGGCGATCTCGCGGGCCCCCTCGGGGTCGAGTCCCGTGGCCGGCTCGTCGAGCAGCAGCAGCCGCGGGTCCCGCGTCAGGGCGGCGGCGATGCCGAGGCGTTGGCGCATGCCGGAGGAGTAGCCGCCGACCCGGTCCTCCGCCCGGCCGCCGAGCCCGAGCAGCTCGAGTGCCCCGCCGATCCGCCAGCGCGCGCGCGGCCCGTCGAGCTCGGCGAGGACCTCGAGGTTGGCCCGGGCCGAGAGGTAGGGGTAGAAGCTCGGCTCCTCGACGAAGCCGGCGACGCCCTCGAGGGCCGTCCGGTGGGCCCAGTCGAGCGGGCGGCCGAGCAGCTCGACGGTGCCGGAGTCGGGCGCGATCAGACCGAGCAGGATGCGCAGCAGGGTCGTCTTGCCGGCGCCGTTGGGGCCGAGCAGCCCGCGCACCTCACCCTCGCCGACGCTGATGTCGACCGACTCGAGGGCCCGGATCCCGTCGTAGCGCTTGCTCAGGCCACTGGCGATCACCGTAGCCATGCGGGGCGCGATTATAAGGGCGGTCGGCCGGTGGCGGCGGCAGTTGCGATCTCGTGGCGGGCCACTAGCAATGCGACCGGGCGGCCGCTATGCTGCCTCGCCCATGGTTGCTCTGAGGATGAGGAGGGCCACGAGGGTTCTGGGCAGGGGCGCGCTCGGCGTCCTATCTGCGGCCGCTTTCCTCGTGCCGGTCACGTCCGCCTCGGCGGGCGATATCCACTCGATCCAGCATGTCATCACGATCATGCAGGAGAACCGGTCCTTCGACCAGTACTTCGGCACCTACCCCGGGGCCAACGGGATCCCGCCCGGCACGTGCGTGCCCGACCCCCTGCACGGCGGCTGCGCCCTGCCCTACCACACGATCCAGGTCAAAAACAACGGCGCCATCCACAGCTCCAACGCCGCCGAAGTCGACATCGACGGCGGCCGCATGGACGGCTTCGTCGCCGAGGCCGAGAAAGGCTGCTCGAAACACTCGGCGAAGTGCCGCATCTGCACCGAAGCCGAACCGCACGGGTGCATCGACGTTACGGGCTACCACGACGCCCGCGAGATCCCGAACTACTGGACCTACGCGCAGAACTTCGCCCTGCAGGACAACCTGTTCGAGCCGCTCGCCTCCTGGAGTCTGCCGGCGCACGAGTTCATGGTCTCCGGCTGGGCCGCCAAGTGCAAGTTCGGCGACAGCAACCCGCTGGACTGCGTCAGCACCCTCGAGCCGCCACGCCCGACCCACGCCAACAACGCCTGGACGGACATCACCTACCTGCTCGACCGGGCCAACGTCAGCTGGCGCTACTACCTGTTCGAAGGCAGCGAGCCCGACTGCGTCACCAACGAAGAAGCGACCTGCGAACCGCCGCCCACGCAGGGCCCGCACACGCCGGGCATCTGGAACCCCCTGGTGAACTTCGCCGACGTCAGGGAAGACAACCAGCTGGGGAACATCCAGTCGGTCACGAACCTCTTCAAAGCGGCGAAGGAAGCGACCTGCTCGCTGCCCAACGTGAGCTGGGTGATCCCGAACTTCGAAGTCTCCGAACACCCGAACGGGAACAAGCTGGGCGGCTCGCTCGAGGAAGGCCAGGCCTACGTGACGACTCTCGTCAACGCGCTGATGAGAAGCCCCTGCTGGGGCAGCACCGCGATCTTCCTCTCCTGGGATGACTGGGGTGGCTTCTACGACCAGGTGGCGCCGCCGAAGATCGACCAGCAGGGCTACGGCATCCGCGTGCCGGGCATGGTGATCAGCCCCTACGCCAAGACCGGGTTCATCGACCACCAGCAGCTCTCCCAGGACGCCTACCTGAAGTTCATCGAGGACGACTTCCTCGGCGGCCAGCGGCTGAACCCCGCGACCGACGGGCGGCCGGACGCCAGACCCGTCGTGCGCGAAGAAGCCGCGGGCCTCGGCGACCTCGTCGAAGACTTCAACTTCAACCAGGCGCCCCGGGGGCCGCTGTTGCTGCCGGTCCACCCGGCGCCCGGCCCGGCATCGAAACCGCCGGCCAGGGTGGCGGGCCTCGCCCACGTGAGTGCGAACCAGTCGCGGCCCCTGCAGCTCGTCGGATCGGCCGAACGGCTGCAGCCGCTCCGCGCCCAGGGAGGGCGCGTCTACCTGACCCTGAGCTGCAACCGGGACTGCTCGATTCGGGCGGCCGGCGTCGCCCGCCTCGGGTCGACCTCGCTCGGCCTGGGCGCGCTCGCGGTCAAGCTCGCCGGCGGCCGTGCGGCCACGGTGTCGCTGTCGCTGACGCCGGCCCAGCTGGAGCGGCTCGCCCGGGTCGCGGCGGGCGCCCCGGCCACGGGCGCGATCACCGTCACGGCCCGCACGGCCGGGCAGGCCCCCAGCACGTGGACGGCCCGCGTGCGCCTCGCCCTGAGCTGAGCGACGCCTTCGCGGCGCTGCGGGAGCGACGGCTCGCGTAGCATCGGGCCCGGGCCCCGATGATCTCGATCACGACCAAGTCCCCCTATGCCGTGCTCGCGCTCGCCGAGCTGGGACGCTCGAGCGGCGTCGAGCCGGTGCCGATCGGAGAGCTGGCCCGGCGGCGCGACGTTCCGGTCCAGTTCCTCGAGCAGCTCTTCGCCGTCCTTCGCCGGGCCGGGGTGATCAGCTCCCAGCGCGGCGTCAAGGGCGGCTATCGCTTCGCCCGCGACCCCTCGTCCGTGACGGTCCTCGAGATCGTCGAGCTGCTCGACGGACCCCTCGGCCGGGATTCGCAGGGCGTCTTCGCGGACGCCGCCGCGTCGGCCCGCCGGGTCCTGGAACAGACGACGATCGCCGACGTCATCGAGCGCGAGCGGCGCGAGGCCGGCGCCAGCATGTACCACATCTGAGCTGGGCGCCCGGCGGGCGGCCCCGAGTCCGTTGCGTCCGGGTCCCCGTGCCGGTAGAGTCCGCGGGCAGTGCCACCGGGCCGTGGGGCGGGCCGGTGGCGAGGAGATTGGTCCGGGGCGCGGCCACGGACCCGCGAAAGGGGAGCGGAATGAGGACACCTATCGACGCGGCCGGAACTCGTTGGAGGCCATTCGCGCGCGCGGATCGCCGGGCCTCGCGGCCGTTGATCGCGGCCGCGCTCGGGCTGCTCGCCTGTGTGGCGTGCGCGTTCGCACCGGCCGTGGCCGGTGCCGCCAACTACGTGGCGATGGGCGACTCCTACACATCGGGCCCGGGCGTCCTTCCCTACCAGCCGGGGGCACCGGCCCGCTGCGGGCAGTCGTCGCTGAACTACCCCCACCTGGTCGCCGCGGCGCTCAAACTGTCGCTGACCGACGTCAGCTGCGGCGGCGCCAAGACCGAAAACTTCCTCATCGCGCAGTACCCCGGTGAACAGGGTCCGCAGTTCAACGCCCTCAACGAAGCGACCGAAGTCGTGACGATCGGCATGGGCGGCAACGACCACAACCTGTTCGGCACGCTCGTTCAGGGCTGCTCGGAAAGGGACACCAAAGAAGTCACGACCAAGGCTCCCTGCAAGGAAAAGTACGAAGCCCTGGTGAAGACGACGCTCGAAGAAGACAAAGGCCCGGCCGAACAGGCGCTCAAGGAAGTCAAAGCACTGGCGCCCCAGGCCAAGGTCTTCGTCGTCGGCTACCCCGACATCACGCCGAAGAAGGGCAAATGCCCGACGGCCCTGCCGTGGACCGAAGCGGACCTCAAGTGGTTCCGCAACACGGTGCAGAAAACGGGCAACGCCGATCTGAAGGCGGGGGCCAAGGCGAACGGCGCGATCTACGTCGACACCTTCAAGGCGAGCGAAGGCCACGACGTCTGCCAGCCGGTCGGCACACGCTGGATCGAACCGCTGCTCGGTTCGCTGACCGGCGTCCCGGTGCACCCGAACGCGATCGGCGAGGAACAGGACGCCTTCGACGTCGAGCAGGCGATGCTGAACGCCGGGGTCCGCTAGGCCGGGCGGCGTGGCGCGGTGAGGCGCCCGGGCCGCGGCCCCGGGCGCCGTCGGCGACCCCTGGGCTACCGGTTGACAACACGTCCGTATTCAGCCTCATGTATGGTTGGGATTCAGGACGGCCGGGCTTGTCGGGATACCGGTCGTGAAGAGTCCGATCAAAGAGGGGGCTCCAGATGTCGATCGAGCACACGAACACCGTCCCAGCCAATCGCACGCGCGGACCCCTGGTCTGCGCGCTCGCCGTTCTCGCGGCGCTGCTCGCCTTCGGCGCGGCGGCCGCCCAGGCCGACACCGGCGAAGGCATCGGAAAAACCGAATTCAGCTGCACGCATGTGGTCTTCACGTTCGAAGGGTTTGCCAACGCCCCGAACAACACCGTCGCCGAGGTCGTGACGCTGAACAAAGAAATCGTCGTCACCAAAGAATTCACGTTCAACGGACCGACCGGCAGCAACACGGTCGCGATCCCCGAGGTCAAAGGCAGGTCGATCGTCGACGCCCACGCCACATGGCACACCAACGGCGTCAACGGAGGCTTCGACCACCACGCCGTGGTCAAGTGCAAAGAGGGCTTCGAAGTCCAGAAGCTCCAGGAAATCAAGGGCAGCGGGGCCGGCTACACGACCTCGCAGCTGACCGGCAAGATCGGCCAGACGGTCGACTACGAGGTCGTCGTCAAGAACGTCGGCGTGGTGGCGTTGAAGTTCTCCAACTTCACCGACGCCCACTGCGACGAAGGCACGGTCACGGGCGGCTCGGGCGAAGCCTACCTGGCCCCCGGCGAATCGACGACCTTCTTCTGCGAACGGCTGTTGACGGCGATCGGCACCTACGAAAACGAGGCGACCGTCACCGGCACGCCCGAAATGGGCGCGCCGAGCAGCGAAACGTCGAAAGTCGTCGTCACGGTCGTGCCGATCGAACCGAATTTCTCGATGGAAAAGCTCCAGCGGGTCAACGGCGAAGGCGGATTCACGACCGAACCGCTGCAGGCCGGCGTCGGGGCGACCGTCGAATACGAGATCGTCGTCACGAACACCGGCAACCAGCCGCTCACGTTCAGCGAATTCAGCGACCCGAAATGCGACCCCGGCACGATCGCCGGCGGCCCCGGAGTGGCGACGCTGGAACCGGGCGAAAAAAGCATCTACACCTGCGATCACGTGATGGTCGTCAAGGACACCCGCAAGGGGCCCTACACGAACACGGCCAGCGCGCTGGGCACGCCGCCGCCCGAACACGGCAAACCCGTCAGGCGTGAATCGAACACCGTCGAAGTCCTGATCCTCGGCGGCAGCGTGAAGGACAAATTCGCCTGCACGGGCGTGACGTTCGTGTTCACCGGCTTCCCCAACCAGCCGAACAACACGGTCCACGAGGAAGTCACCGTGACCCCGGCCAAAGGCGGGACCAAGGAACTCCTCGCGACGTTCACGTTCGAATTCAACGGCCCGTTCGGCGAAAACACCATCGCGATCGAACCTCCCCTCCCGGCCGGGAAGTGGATCCTCGACGGCCACGCGACCTGGCACACCAACGGTGCGAACGGTGCGGCCGACCAGCACCTGCGAGTGATCTGCACCAAAGAAAAACAGTAGCTCCGCCGGCCTAGGCCGGCGGAGCTACTGTTTTTCTTTGGTGCAGATCACT
>Ga0075017_100002373_pt1 | contig 11754 bp, 7 predicted proteins | sample AleBraG_ABR_2012_FD_71475 | JGI IMG/M metagenome (GOLD analysis project Ga0075017, IMG submission 71475) | Freshwater sediment microbial communities in response to fracking from Pennsylvania, USA - Alex Branch Run_MetaG_ABR_2012 | ecosystem: Environmental > Aquatic > Freshwater > Creek >...
GGCGAGATCTGGGTCGTTTGGGACCGCATCCGCAGCATCGTTCCCACTTGGCGCGCGGCGTTCAAGAATCCCAACTTATTTCACCATATTGAAGACACCTGCAAGCGTCTAGAGACATGGCGCGAAAAGCGCGCTCCCGGCTCGTCCGAGGCCATGCGGCAGATGATCGGCCAATCAAAGCAAAAACCGTAACGCAAGCAGTTGCAAATTTGAGATCTGACCCTGGCCGGTTCCGCGCCCTGGTTCATGGACGCATTGATGGCGCTTCAATCAGTGCTGATGGATTCAGAATAGTTTTGGTCGGCCTTCCCGCCGTCACGCAGTTTCGGCCCGCTCCTCTTGCCTCATAGAGCGCCTTGTCTGCATCATGCAGCAGCTCCTCCGTAGACGTCCCGGCCCATTCTTTGCTGAACACAATCCCCACGCTTGCCGTGATTCTGATGGGCCCCGCTGACGAGAGTACCGGCTTGCGATTCATCGCCTTTCGAATCTCTTCCGCTCGCACAATCCCCGCATGAGACTCGCAATTGTTCAGGACCACCAGAAATTCCTCGCCGCCGTAACGGCCCACAAAGTCTTAGGAACGCACAGAGGGCAACAACAGGTTGGCCGCCTCTTTCAACACGTCGTCGCCAACCTACGCTTCCAACTCCAGTCTTGATTGTTTTGGAGGCGCGGGTGGGAGTCGAACCCACGAATGGAGGTTTTGCAGACCTCTCCCTTAGGCCACTTGGGTACCGCGCCGAAGAATTTATTATAGCAAAACTTCTGTAACCTGCCGGTGGCGCCACCCCAGTTCCTATTTCTTCGCAACAGGCTCGCCGAGCTTGGCTTCGCGCAGGAATCTAGCGGACTCTTCGGGCGGAGTAGGATTAATGTAGAATCCCGTTCCCCACTCGAATCCTGCCACCTTGGTCAGCTTCGGAATAATCTCGAAGTGCCAGTGGAAATGATCGTTTATCTCTTCGCCGATCGGGGAGGTGTGAATCATGAAGTTGTAAGCCGGCCGGTCCAGCACTTCATCGAGCCGCAAAAGCGTGTCTTTCAACATCCTCGCCAGGCTCGCGTACATCGAACTTTGATTGTTCTCATACGATGATCCGTGCACTTTCGGCAGCAGCCACAGCTCAAACGGGAACCGCGAAGCGTAGGGCGCGATCGTAATGAAATGATCGTTTTCGCCAACCACCCGTTCCCCTGTCTCGCGTTCCTGCCGGATAATGTCGCAAAAGATGCAGCGTTCTTTTTCGTCGTAGTAATGCCAGCAGTTATCGACTTCCTCGCGTACGCGCCGGGGCACAATCGGCAGCGCAATCAATTGCGAATGAGGATGCTCTACGGTTGCGCCGGCGGCTTCCCCGTGATTTTTGAAAATCAGCACGTAGCGAAACCGCTTGTCGTTCTTCAAATCTAGCATCCGGTCGCGGTAGCCCCACAGAACGCTTTCCACGGCCCGCTCCGGAAGTGTCGCGAGCGACGCGGCGTGCTCCGGTGACTCGATGATCACCTCGTGCGCTCCGATGCCATTCATCTTGTCGAAGAGGCCTTCCCCTTGGCGGTCCAGATCGCCCTCAATCCCCAGCGCGGGATACTTGTTGGGGACCACGCGCACACTCCATCCCGCGGAATTAGCTCCTCCGCCATTCCGCCCGTAGGCGAGAATCTCCGGCGGCGTCTTGGATTCATTGCCGGCGCAAAACGGGCAATTCTTCACTTCTTTCGCGACCACGCTTTCTCGCAGAAAATCGTTGGGGCGTCTTCTACGATCGGTGGAAATAATCACCCAGCGGCCGGTGATTGGGTCTTTACGCAGCTCCGGCAATACAAGCCTCCTTCAAAACTCAGCAATGGGTCAGCACGGGGATTGCAGATCTGTCGCTAGAGATTGTACCCTGACTTGCCCTGATTATTAATGTTCCGCCGCGGGCGCATCAATTTGCAGCGGTAAAGGCGTCTTTGTGCAGCCGCACCACCGGAGGCTTGCCGGGATGATTGTCAATGGCCACTACGTCAAACCGGCAGGGACATTCTTCCACGCGGCGTTCAGCCAGGAACCGCTGGGCAGTGCGCACCACCACGTGTTGCTTTTCCCTGGATACGCTAAGTTCAGGCAATGCGGACATATTTTCACGTACGGTCCTCGTTCGTACTTCCACGAACGTCAGCGCTTTGCCGTCGTAGCCAACAAGATCAGTTTCACCTTTGACTCCGTGCGGCATGTAATTTCGCACGATGAAGACGTAACCATTCTTGCGCAAAATCCAGTAGGCGTAAGTCTCTCCGCGCACTCCGGTTTTGCGCGCTCTCAGTTTTTCAGCTTCGTGCGTTCGCGCGCGACTAGAGGCTCTTTTCCGCTTCGCGGAAAGAATCCTCGAGCGTCTGGATGGCGCAATCCGCTTGTTCTTCGTCAATCAAAAGCGGCGGCGATATGCGAATTGAATTTTCGCCGCTGCTCAAGACGAGCAGTCCGCTGTGAAACGCCTTCTTTATAACCGCATTGCGCAAGACGGCGGCTTTTTCCTTGGTTTCTTGATCGCGCACGATTTCGATGCCGATCATCAAGCCTTTGCCGCGAACGTCGCCCACAATCCGGAAGCGCTTCGGCCAATCGCTGATTCGGCTGAAAATGTAATCGCCCATCTTTTTCGCGTTAGCCATGTAGGCGCTTTCAATCAAATCCATGGTTGCCATCGCCGAGGCGATGCAAACGGGATTACCGCCGTAGGTCGAGCCGTGCGACCCGGGCTTCCAAGTCATCACGCTTTCCTTGGCGATGAACGCGCTCAGCGGCATGCCGCTGGCGATTCCCTTCGCGGTGCAAAGAATGTCCGGTTCGATGCCGGCGTGCTCGTAGGCCCAGAATTTTCCAGTGCGGCCAAACCCGGATTGCACTTCGTCAACAATCAGCATGATGCCGTGGCGATTGCAGATGCGCTGCAATTCTTGCAGGAAAAATGCTGGCGCTGGAACAAAACCGCCTTCGCCCTGAATCGGCTCAATGATGATGGCGGCAATTTCTTCCGGAGCGAACAAGCGCTTGAACATCTGTTGTTCAAGAAGTTCGAGGGTTTCCGTGCCGCAAGTTTCCGCTGTGTGGCCATGCCCGCAGCGGTAGGCATACGGAAACGGAATGTGCTCGACGCCGCCGAGCAGCGCCCCAAAATATTTGCGTTGCGTATTTTTTGATGCCGTTAGCGAAAGCGAACCGAGCGTGCGTCCGTGGAAGCATCCGTAAAACGCGATCAACTTGTCGCGCTTCGTATGGTACCGCGCGAGTTTGATGGCGCCCTCCACTGCTTCCGTTCCAGAATTTCCGAAAAATACTTTGTGGCGATTTGTTTTCGGCATCGTCGCCACGAGCCGTTCGGCATACTGCGGCAGGTGGTGATGATAAAAATCCGTTCCTGAAATGTGGATCAGTTCCGCGGCTTGTTTCTGGATCGCTTCCACCACGTGCGGGTGGCAGTGGCCCGTGGAGCAAACGGCGATACCGGCGGCGAAATCGAGGAACGAATTTCCGTCAATATCCTCGACGATTGCGCCGTGACCTTTTTTTGCGACGAGGGGATATTCACGCGTGAGCGACGGCGACATGAATTTCGCATCTTGTTCGAGGATGCGCTGCGCGTTCGGTCCGGGAATTTTCGTGATGAGTCTTGGTGTTCTTACTTCCAAAGTTGCTGTCGGCATCTCTTCCTCCATGTGAAGAAACTGCGGGTTGGAGTGAATCAAGTCTTGCGAGGAGCGAGGGCAGGCGCGCGAATTTTTCTGCGATAAGCGGGTCTGCAAAACAAAAAGGAAATAGTTAGTCCACGCCGAAGAGGTTTGGCCGCTGAGCGGCCGGCGAGAAAAATCCCGGGAGGTAGAGCGAGCAAATTTGAAGAATGAGTTTCACTTTCGTTTCCATCGGACGCTGCCATCTTTGGCGTCTTCGATAAGTATACCATGATCGGCGAGTTCTTTGCGGATGCGATCGGCGGCGGCAAAGTCGCGCTTTTTCTTGGCGGAATTGCGTTCCTCGACGAGGCGATTGATTTCAGTATCGTCCGGACCAGGGGCTGTGTTGCCGTAGCCGAGAGCGCTGAGTTTCTCGGCGTCGTCATCGTGCAGGAAGGCCAAAACTTTGTCGCAGGTGGCGAGAAAATCTTGGACGGGCTGGACGTCGCCCTGGCGGAATTCACCTTTGTCCATGGAGGTATTTGCTTCGCGGACGAGATCAAAAACGGCAGCGAGGGCGCGCGCGGTGTTCAAATCATCGGAAAGGCCGGCGTCAAATTCTTCGGCGGCTTTAGCGACGCGCGCGGTCATGCCTTCCTGCTTGCCGGAAGGAAATTTGCCTTGCTTGAGGCGGTCAGCAAAATTGCGAAGGCGTTCGACAGAGCTGGTGGCTTGCTTGAGGCCATCAAACGTGAAATTGAGCTGCTTGCGATAAGGGACGCTGGCAAGAGCAAAGCGCAAAGCGGATGGCTTGTAGCCTTTTGCAAAGAGGTCGCGCAGCGTGAAGAAATTGCCGAGGGATTTGGACATCTTCTCGCCTTCAACAAGAAGGTGTTCGGCGTGAAGCCAATAGCGAGCGAAAGTTTTTCCTGTTGCGCCTTCGCTTTGCGCGATTTCGTTTTCATGATGCGGGAAGGCGAGGTCGATGCCGCCAGTGTGAATGTCCAGAGTTTCGCCGAGATATTTCATGGCCATTGCGGAACATTCGATATGCCAACCTGGACGGCCGCGTCCGATGGCGGTTTCCCAGAAATGCTCGCCTTCCTTGGGCGATTTCCAGAGGGCGAAATCGCGCGCACTTTCTTTTTCGTAGCGGTCGTTGTCAACGCGAGCGCCTTCTTGAATGCCGGCAAGATCAATTTTGGAGAGTTTGCCGTAAGAAGGAAACTTTGCGATGCGGTAATAGATCGAGCCTTCGCTGGAGTAGGTGTAAGTTTTTTGCTGAAGGCGCTGAATGAGCTTGACCATGTCCTCGATGTGGTCGGTGGCGCGAATCCATTTCTCCGGCGACTCGATATTGAGTGTTTTGCAATCGTCGAAAAAAGCTTGGGCGAATTTCTCGGTGTATTCGCGAAGAGTTTTTCCGGCGGCAGCGGCGTTGGCGATGATGCGGTCGTCCACGTCAGTCAGGTTCATGACGTGATTCATCTTGTAGCTGCGGAGCTTTAGGAAACGTCGCAGGATGTCCTGAAATACGAAGGTGCGGAAATTGCCGATGTGCGCAAAATCGTAGACGGTGGGGCCGCAGGTGTACATGCGAACTTCGCCAGGAGTCTGCGGGACGAAGGGTTCGAGTTTTCCGCTCAGCGTGTTGTGGAGAAGGATTTCAGGCATCTGGTGTCGGCGGTCTCTCGGCGCGTCAGGGTAAGCAGAGAATTGTAGCCGAGGGGTTCGGGGGGAGACAAGGATTGACGTGAGGAAGCAAGGAGGTAAGGAAGTAAGGAGAGGACGAATGATGGGACGTGGGGGAGCTTTTTGGCTGGAGGGATGTGACTCCCCGGTGTTTTTGTAAGAGTGACAAATAAAGGAGTTACAGGATACGGTAAATGGAAGAGTGCGTTCTAAAGGAAGTTGACAGCCAACAGTTGACAGTTTATAGGCGCGGCGTCACAACGTTTGCAAATGCGGAATCTAAAGAACTTACGGTGACGGGATATTCGTCCCTGTGACGGCGTGAGAGTGTAGCAGGATAAGACAGCGCGCATAGAAAGCGGTGGGAGGCGGCGATCACAGGAGACTAAGAAGCACCCTCAGACAGATGGATCTGAATTGACCGAGGCTGGGGGCGGATACAGCCGGGCCTGATTCTTGTTAGATTAGGGATGCTTGGATGGGTTTGAGTCACAGGGGACGGACTGGTTGACGTTCGATGAGGGGGCTGGGGATGAAACGATTTCGTATGATTGCGATTTCTTGGACGGGCGCTGCGCTTCTTGTGGGGATGATTGCTTGCCCGGCGGCTTGGGGGCAGGAGGCGGCGAAAGCGGCTAAGGCTGAAGCGGCCAAAACGCTGACGGTGGAAGCCGCATTGAATTTGAGGATGATTTCGGATGTGCAATTCGCTCCGGAGGGGAACCGGGTGGCGTTTCTCGTGACCGAGCCAGCAAAGGGCGAGCGGCGAGCGCGGCACGTGTGGATTTATGAGAAGCCGAGCGGGGCCGTGCGGCAGTTTACGTTTTCGGCGAAATCTGAGTTTTCGCCGCGCTGGTCCGCCGATGGCAAGCAACTGGCATTTCTTTCTGACCGCGACGAGCAGACACAGATCTACTTGATGCAGGCGGACGGCGGCGAAGCCAATGCGGTGACCAAGGGTAAGAGGAGCGTGAGGAGTTTTGCGTGGTCGCCGGACGGGAAGCAGATCGCTTTTCTTGCACCGGAGGCGAAAACGGAGCAGGAAGAGAAAAAGGAAAAAGATAAGGACGATGCGCATGTGGTGGACAAAGAGGACAAACATGCACGGGTGTGGCTGCTGAGATTGAGTTCGGGCGAGGCGAAAGCAGTAACCGATTCCAAGTGGGACGTGCGGCAGGCGGTTTGGCAGGGTTTGGGGGCGGGGGTGGGCGCGGGGTTGGTGGTAGTGGCCACGGAACATCCTGAGTCGGATCAAAACACGGAACGTATTTTTTCACTTCGGATTGGAGCTACAGCAAATGAGAAGGAGAAGTCTGCAGAATTAATGCCAGAAATGCTGGCTCCGCGCGGCCCATTTGGCGATCTTCGAGTTGCGCCGGACGGAAAAAGGGTGGCGTTTGTTGGGAGCCGGACAGATGGCCCAGTTCCGCATGATCTGATGATTCTGAGGCAAGGAGAGAAGGCCGCGCAGAACGTGACGGGCACGAGCATCGATCGGCCTATTGGGGACTACCGGTGGCTGAAAGATGGCGGAGTGCTGGCGGTGGTAGCTGACGGGTTCCATACGAAGTTCACTGTGCTGAGTTCAGAGGGTGCGCTGAAGAATGCTGCGCCAATGGATTTGAATCCAAATGCGCTTGACGTGGCCGAGTCCGGCGAAGTGGCATTCGCGGGACAAACTGGGACGACTCCGGAAGAGTTGTGGCTGTGGGACCAGAAGGGTGCGCCGAGGCAGGTTTCGCACCTGAACGACGCATGGAAACAGTACACACTGAGCACGCCCGAGATTTACAAATACAAGTCCTTCGACGGGATGGAAATTGAAGCGGCCTTGCTGAAGCCGCCGGGATATGACGGCAAGACCAAATTGCCGCTGATTGCACTGATTCATGGTGGGCCGACGGGTGCATGGCGGGATTCGATCGAGACGTGGGGACAGCTTCTGGCGGCGCGAGGCTATGCGGTTTTTTATCCCAACATTCGCGGGTCGAGCGGCTATGGCGAGAAATTCATTGAGATAATCCGTGGCGAGTGGGGCGGGGGCGATTACCGTGATGTGATGGCTGGCGTCGACGACCTGGTGGCCCGAGGGATTGCGGATCCAGAGAGGTTGGGGATAGGCGGGTGGTCGTACGGCGGGTACATGTCTGAATGGGCGATCACGCAGACGACGCGATTCAAGGCGGCGGTCTCCGGAGCAGGACTCTCGAACCTGATTTCGGAGTATGGGACAGAGCAGGGGCCTTCCTACGATGAGTGGTTTTATGGCGTGCCGTATGAGCCAGAGAAGATCGCAGGATTCCTTAACAGTTCGCCGTTCGTGCACCTGAAGAGTGTGAAAACCCCGACATTGATATTGCAGGGAGATGCGGACCCGGTCGATCCGCTAGGGCAGAGCCAGGAACTGTATAGAGGGCTGAAGCGATACGGGGTGGAGACGGAGATGGTGGTTTATCCGAGGGAGTTGCATGGGTTCCGGGAGGAAAAGCACTTGCTGGACCGATTAAACCGGATTTTGGCGTGGTATGACAAGTACTTGAAGGTTGGAGCGGCAGCCGCGAAGTAGAAACTAAGCCTGAAGTCCGCGGTTGAAGGGAGATCTCTCCACTTCGGGACGGCAAAGGCGCCGCCCCCGCGGTCGAGATGACAAGCCGCACGTTGGTTGATTTTGAAATTCACAGGCCTGAAGACCTGCCACTGCACCGGACGTCTTGAGAGAAGAAGAAAGGTCCTTGTGGCGGGGTGAAAAGCGGCACAAGATGTGGAGGAAGTCTTTACACGAGGAAAACATCGTGTTAGAGTTTTTTCCCGTACCGCCATCCTTGCGCCAGGCGGCTGGGCCCACTGAACAGGATCCTGCCACACGTTTTTCAAGGCGGCCCTTACCAGGCCGACTTTTGCGCGGACCGCGTAGCGGCCGCGTTTGCGGGCGATCCAGCTGTACCGAGGATCGACCTGACGCCTGAAAGACCCTCCCCTAGAGGAATACAACGCCGTCTCTTATTGTGGATTCGTACCTGGTGTATGAAAAGCATGCCCGGAGTAAGTGGCGGGTGGGGCAAGCCCCACCCTACAACACGATTAGAATTGAGTCGCGAAGGGCAGCCAGTGAATAGTCGAACCGACGCAATGAGGGGCCAAAGGGGACAACTTGCTTAAGCTGAGAAAAGTGGACATCGTGGGATTCAAATCGTTCTGCGAACGGACGGTGGTGACGTTCAGCGGAAGCGGGACGACGTGTATCGTCGGGCCAAACGGGTGCGGGAAGTCCAACGTGGTGGACGCGATTTCGTGGGTGTTGGGCGAGCAGAGCCACAAGTCCCTGCGCGCAGAGCGCATGGCGGATTGCATATTTAACGGGACGACCAAGCGACCTCCGCTGGGAATGGCGGAAGTGACGATTACGATGGAAGACCCGGAGTTGGCGGAAGCGGCGCGGTTTGTGATGGAGAACGCTGCGGAAGAAGAAAGAATTAACGCAGAGGGCGTAGAGAACGCAGAGTCCACAGAGAAGACAGAGATTTTGCCGGTCGACCCAGCGCAGGCCCTCGAACCACAAGAAGTGAGTCTTGAAGGTGCGCCGGAGACTCAGACTGAGGCTGGAGGAAAGTTTAAGAAAAAGAGGAAGGGTGGGGAGAAGCTTCAACTGGCGATGAAGCCGGGCGAAGTGGTAGTGAGCCGGAGGCTATACCGTTCCGGGCAGAGCGAGTATTTGATCAATGGCCGCGTGGGGCGGCTGCGGGACATTCAAGAGATGTTCATGGGCGTGGGTCTCGGGCCGGATTCCTACGCGATTATCGAGCAGGGACGCATCGGGCTGATCCTTTCGACAAAGCCGATGGAGCGCCGCGCGATCATCGAAGAAGCCGCGGGCGTGACGAAATTCAAGACGAAGAAGCGGCTAGCGGAAGCGAAACTGGAATCGTCCAAAGTGAATTTGTCGCGCGTGAACGACATTGTCGTGGAGGTGGAGAAGCAACTCGGTTCGCTGAAGCGGCAAGCGGCGAAAGCGCGGCGATACTCGGAGATTCGCGAGCAGATGCGGGGAATTGTCCGGCAGATGCTGGCCGGCAAAGCGCGCGAACTGGATGCGGAAGCCGAGCGCGTGGCGAAACAGATTGAACAGTTGAGCGGGGCGGAGCTGGAACGGGCCACGCTGATTGAGAAACAGGAAGGCGAACAGGACCAACTGAACCAAAGAATTTACGAACTGGATGCGGAGATCCGTCAGAATCAGAACGTGCTGAATCTGACTTCGCTGGAACTGGACCGCAACGAAAACAAAATCTCATTTAACAAGCAGCGCGCGCAGGAACTGGCGGGGCGGCACGCGCAGGTAGATATGGAACTTACCCAGGCCGATGCCCAGGCTGATGAGTGCGAGACGCGGACGGACGCACAAATTAATGCAGTGACATTATTGCGCGAGGAAGCAGGAACGCTGACCGCCCAGGCGGAAGGTCTGGCCAGGCGCGCGGAAAATCAGGGCGGCCTGATTCAAGAGGCTGAGGCGAAGGTTGAAGCGCTGCGGAACTCGGCGTCCCAGGCGGGCGAAAACCTTTTGCGCCTTCATGGGGATCAGAAGCAAGCGGAGGAGGCGCTGGTCCATCAAACGGAGGCGCTGCGAACGCTGGAGCACGGCGAATACGAATTGCTGGAATCTTCGATCAAGATTCGGGACGACGCGGAAAAGGCTGGGTATGAATTTGAAGCGGCTTCCACGCAACTGAGCGCGCTCAAGCAGTCCATTGCTGAGCTGCAAGCAAAGATCAATCGGCTGCGAGCGGAACGCGAAACGGCGACCGAGCAGGCAAATAGTTTGCGGGATTCGCTGGCGGGAGTGCGGGCGCGGCATTCAACCCTGACGCAAATCCTGAATGACCGGTCGTACACGACCGAAGCAGTGCAAAAGCTTTTTGCCGCAAAGGAGCGCAACGCGAGCCGCGATTTTCGCGCGGTTGGCGTGCTGGCGGATTACACGGAAGTAGGGCAGGAGCATGAAGCGGCAATTGAACAATTCCTACAAGACGAACTGGAATACGTAGTGGTCGAGACTTACGACCACGCGCGGACGGGGATTTCCATGCTGCGGGATGAAGTGGGCGGACGCGCGACGTTTTTTGTGGATTCGCTGAAGACGCTGAAGATAGCCGCCAATTACGAACCGATTGTGAATTTCAGGCAGCAGGATGGAGTGATTTCGCGCCTGGATAACCTCGTGGAATTCCGCGATCCACTGGGAGCGGCGGCGAAGCAGTTCCTGCCGAGATTGCGTTCGGCGTATTTGACGGACAGCGCAACGGCGGCGGAGAAGCTGGCGCGGGAAAATCCGCAGTATGCATTCGTAACGCCCGACGGGACGTACTACCAGGGGCGGATGGTCAGCGGCGGGCGGAAGGATGAAGCGGGGCCGCTGGGAATGAAACGTGAGCTGCGGGCTCTGGATGCGGAAGTGTTGCATGTGGAAAACGAATTAAGCGTGAAGCAGGCAGCGCTCGAGACCACGACGGCGGGGGTTCGTGCGGCCGAGAGGGCGCTGGAAGCACTGGATATCAAGCAGCGTGAAAGCGAACGTGAAATGATTTCCGCAACGCACCGGCACAATCACATGCAGGGCGATCTGGCGCGGCTGGGCCTGGAACTAACGATTTGCCAGAATAATTTGCGGCGCGTGCGGCAGGAAGTAACGTCGGCGCAGGATCGCGCAGAGCTTGCGCGGAATCAGCATGCGGCGGCGGCATTGAGCCGGGCGGAAGCGGAAGCCGAGGCGAGGCGCATCTCGGAAGAGATGGTTCAACTGCGCGAGTCGCTGAAATTGGCGCAAGACGAGCTGGTTACCGCGCGGACGCAGCTTGCGGCGAAAGCCGAGAGGGTGGCGTCAGCAGAGTTTCTGGCGGCGCGGCTAAACGATGAGCGAGCAGAGCTCGAGCGTCGCGAGACGGCGCTGCGTCAACAGATCATGGCGATGGACGACGAGAAGTATTCGCTCGAGAAGCAGTGCGAAGAGTTGGCGATTCAGCTTGAGGGCTTGCGCGCGGAAAAGCTAAGGCTAGAGGCGCGGCAGAAGGAATTGGAGCAGGAGTGGGAGGCGGGCCGGCTGCGGGTGACTCAACTGGAGGATCACCTGCGCGCGAGCCGGCAATCCATGCAGGAACTGCGTGAGCAGCGGAGTCACGCAGAAGTGGAATGCGCGAAGAATGAGTCCGACCGCGAGCACCTGCGCCAGACGTGCCTGAGCGAAGTGAACACTCAGCCGGAGGATTTGATCGCCACCGAAGCAGCGTTCATGTCCGGCGAAGAGTTGGCCATCGCGGAGACGAACTACCGCGAGATGAAACAGCGGATCGAATCTATGGGTCCTGTGAACATGATGGCGCTCGAAGAGTTCAACGAGTGCGAGCAAAG